>Ga0070731_10000356_pt1 | contig 66108 bp, 58 predicted proteins | sample Coa_R1_2_FD_66448 | JGI IMG/M metagenome (GOLD analysis project Ga0070731, IMG submission 66448) | Surface soil microbial communities from Centralia Pennsylvania, which are recovering from an underground coalmine fire - Coalmine... | ecosystem: Environmental > Terrestrial > Soil > Unclassified ... | reverse complement strand
CACGTCACCGTCCTCACCCGCAGCCCCTACACCGCGCCGTGGCAAACCGTGCATTGGGACGGCGAACAAGTCGGTCCCTGGGCCGAGTTACTGGAAGGCGCCGACGTCTGCATCAATCTCGCGGGCCGCAGCATCAACTGCCGCTATCACGCTGCCAATCGCCTCGCCATCTACCACTCGCGCATCCACACCACGCGCCTGCTCAACACGGTCATCGCATCCCTCGCGAACCCGCCTCGCATCTGGCTCAATGCATCCACGGCGACCATCTACCGGCATGCCCTCGATCGTGCCATGGACGAAGCCACCGGCGAACTCGGCGGCTATGAACTGATCTCTCCTCGCCGCAGCGCGCCCGATACGTGGAACTTCTCCATCAGCGTCGCCAAGGACTGGGAGCGCGCCTTTTTCGAGACGCCCACGCCACGCACGCGCAAAGTCGCCATGCGCACAGCCATCGTGCTCAGCCCCAAGCCCGGCAACGCGTTCGCGATCCTGTCACGTCTCGTTCGCATGGGCCTTGGAGGCAGTCAGGGCAACGGCCGCCAGCTTGTCTCCTGGATTCATGAAGTCGACTTCGCCCGCGCCGTTGCGTTCCTCATTGCCCGCGATGACCTTGAAGGCGCCGTCAACATCGCCTCGCCAAATCCCTTGCCCAATCGCGAATTCATGGCCATCCTGCGCGATGCGTGGGACATGCCCAACGGCCTTCCCGCGCCCTCGCCGCTCATCGAGCTCGCCGCATTTCTTCTGCGTACCGAGTCGGAACTCGTCCTCAAGAGCCGATGCGTCGTGCCCGGCCGCCTGCTCGATGCCGGCTTCCGATTCGATTTCCCCGCCTGGCCCGATGCCGCGCGCGATCTCGTCGCACAGTGGCGACAAAGACAGTAATCAGGCATCAGTTATCAGTGGTCAGGAATCAGTGCTCGGTCCCTTGCCCCCCAGTCCCTACGCCCCTCGTCTCTACGGCGTGATGTCCGTGACCGGCAGATCCCAGTGCGCAAGCAGGATTTCGAATCGTCTTTGCTCTTCCCTCTTGTAGGTCTCCTGGTCAGGCCAAAGCTCCTTGATGAACTTCTCTTCATCAGGATTCGCGGTCGTCGCCATCGTCGAGTTCTTGAATCGGATCGTTACCCGAAAATCCCATCTCCCGTCTTCGGTCGTGTGGTACGCGGGCGTTTCGATCTTCACCGAGAGCATCCGGCCGGTGGAAACAATCTTCTTGAGCAATGGATAGTGATTCTTGAGGAAGAGCTGAAGGAATTCCTGCTGATGGCCCCACTGGCACTTGTAGTAGTACTCGACCGAGTAAGGCTGGCCAGCCGCGCCCTGCGGCGGCGCTCCCTGCGACCACCCCGGCACAACCATCATCGCCGCAAACACCAACGCCCCCATCGCGCGAATCATGCTGCGCATAAAAAACCTCCACGATACAAAGTGGTTGCCATTGTACCGTGGAGGCTAGATGAGGAAATTCGGTGATTCGACGGTTTTGGTCGTGCGCCAGCCGGTGCTGAACTGCCGCAGGGCTAGGAGGAGTTACGGTTGCTGATGAGAACGTCTGCTGCTTCTCTGTCTGCTGCTTCTCTGCTTCATAACTGACTACTGACCACTGACTTGCTTCTTGCGATCGCCGGATAATCCGATGCCAGTTGCGACAACGCCGGCGATCAAGGGCTGCATGAACGTATGAATCCTACTGCGGACTGCGAGGCGCCTGCCTTCCAGCGCTCTTCTCGTGAATAAACCCAAACTGTCTTTCTGTCTTTCTGTTTCACTGTCTTTCTGTTTCTCTGTCTTTCTGTCTCTCTGCTTCACCCCTTACACGTTGGCGTAGTGCTCCAACGCTCCACGGCTTGGAATGGTCAGCATCGAGCCCTGGAAAGCCACGAGGTGACGCGTCTTGAACGTGCTCAGCGTGCGAGTCACGGTTTCCCTCGATGCGCCGATAAACTCCCCAATCTCTTCATGCGTCAGCGAGAAGCGGAAGCGGATGCCGTTCTCGGTCTTCTGCCCTGACTCGCTCCAATCCAGCAGCAGCCGGGCCAGTTTCACGGGCGCTGTCGAGGCCAGGCCCACCGTGCGCAGTTGCTCGCACGCCATGCCATACTGCCGGCTCAGCTCTTGCATCAGCACCTGGTAGACCTCCGGGTGCCGCGCAACAAACTTCATAAAATCCTGGCGCTCGATGGGAGCGATCTTCGCGGGATACAGCACCTCCGCGGTCATCTCATAGGCGCCACCCGACAGAGCCGAAGACAGGCCCAGCACGTCGCCCTTCTTGGCGATGCTCAGGCTCAGGCGCTTGCCTTCGCTTGAGTTGATCGAGAGCTTCACTTCGCCTTCGAGAACCACGAAGATTCCGCGGGACGGCTCCTTTTCCGAGAAAAGAATCATTCCCGGCGAATACGTCAGCGGCATCTGCAGCGCAGCAAAATCCTTGAACGCCTCGGGCGACAGCTTGCCGAAGAATTCGCCTGTCCGTTCCAGCTCAGCCTTGCAACCGCTCACCACATTACGATTCGTAGCCATTTCCCGCCTCCACTTCGATCTTTTCTTCGTTGCTGCCGTTCACCGCATTGGCAAGATACTGGGTCCAGGGAGTGCTCGTAACCAGCTCGGTTCTCGCCAGGGAACACATATCGCGAAGAACCTGCTCGCCACGAACATCCGCATACGTTACATTGCGCAAATCGATGGACAGCTTCCTCGATGCAAGGCGCGGTGCCGTTTCCACCCAGACCCGGCTTAACTCCGAAACCCAGGGACCTGCGATTCGGCCTTCCAGCGTGATCGCCACCGTTGCTGCATCCTCGTGAATGGAAATCTTCAACGTACTGTGGCTCTTCCTGCGCCGATGCCATACCTAATGCATCCGCCGTGCCAAACTCGTCGCGAGTCCGCACAGCCGCCACAATCACTCAATTGAAAAGAGTTATTCCTGCAAGGTTTTTCGCGACGCGCAGGTGACGACGAGGCATGACGAAGTGACGATGACGAAATCCCGTCACTAAGACGTCATGTAGTCACTGCGCTCGATCCCCAGCTTCTTCAGCTTTGAATTCAGCGTCGTTCGCTTCAATCCCAGGCGCGCCGCCGCCCCGTCGTTCCCGCCGATTTGTCCCTTCGCTTCCCGCAGCACCCGCAGAATATGTTCCCGCTCCGCCGCCTCCAGCGTCGGACTCGCGTCCAGCTCTTCTTCCTTCTTGCTGGCTTCCGTCTCGAGCTCGGCCAGCGGCACATACAGCACCGTTCCCTTCGTCAGGATCACGGAGCGCTCCAGGAAGTTTTCCAGCTCTCGAATATTGCCGGGCCACGGCCACCGCGACAGAGCCCTCATCAAGTTGTCCGGGATCGTCTCGATCGTCTTGCCCATCCGCCGGCTGTGCGATGACACAAAATGCCGCACCAGCACCGGAATATCCCCGGCTCGCTCGCGCAGTGGTGGCGAGAAAATGGGAAATACCTTCAGCCTGTAATAAAGGTCGCTGCGAAACTGCTTTTCCTCGACCATCTTTGCCAGGTCGCGATTCGTGGCCGCGATCAACCGCACATTCACCTGGATGGGCCGGTTCCCGCCCAGCCGCTCGATCTCCCGCTCCTGCAGCGCGCGCAGCAGCTTCGGTTGCAGGTCCAGCGGCATTTCTCCCACTTCATCCAGAAAGAGCGTTCCCTCGTGCGCCAATTCGAGCCGTCCCATCTTGCGCGCAATGGCGCCGGTGAACGCGCCCTTCTCGTGCCCGAACAGTTCGCTCTCCAGCAATCCCGCCGGAATCGCCGCGCAGTTGAGCTTTACGAAAGTGCGATTCGCCCTCGAACTCAGCCGATGAATCGCGCGCGCCAGCAGTTCCTTGCCCGTCCCCGTTTCTCCCTGGATCAGCACCGTCGCATCGGTAGGCGCCACCGTCTCGATCTGCTTCAGCACCTGCCGCAGGCCGGCGCTTTCGCCCACGATGTCTTCAAACTGGTTTTCGACATTGATCTCTTCTTCCAGGTACTGCTTTTCCTGCGTGAGCCGGTCGCGCAGTTCCGCAATCTGCCGGAACGCCAGCGCGTTGCTCACCGCCATCGCCACCTGCACCCCAACCTGCGCCAGCATCTGCGCGTCGTGGGTCGAGAATGCGTTCTCCTGCCGGCTCGCGACCGCCATGGTTCCAATCGTCTCCCCGCGATGGATCAGGGGTACGCAGCACGCCGACTGCATCCCGAGTCCCGTGAGATGCCGCATGCTGTCGGGCGCGAACCTCGACCCCAGCATCCGGTCCATGACCACCGGCTCGCGGGTCCGAAATGCTTCTTCCGCAGGCGACCCCTTCAGCGGAACCCGCACTTCACCGCGCCGCGATCCCGACTCGTCCGCATCCAGAAACTGCACCATCAGGTTGCCGCTCGACGAATCATAGAGGCTCAGCGTCGCCCGATCGTGCGGCACCACCTCCCGCAAGCTCGCCGAGATGGCATCCAGCAGCTTCAGGACATCCATATTCGCTAGCAGCGCGCCGCTCAACTGCAGCATCACGGCTTCTTCCGCCCGCTGCCGGTCGGTAAAGTCGCGCGTCACCTTCGCGTAGCCGGTCAGCTCGCCGGTCGTGTCGCGAATCGCGGTCAATACTACGTTGGCCCAGAAGCGCGAGCCGTCCTTTCGAACCCGCCAGCCCTCCTGCTCGATGCGGCCGCGCTGCGCCGCCAGCCGCAGCAACTCCGCCGGGCGCCCCCGATCTCGGTCTTCCTGGGTAAAGAAACGCGAAAAGTGCGAACCAAGCACCTCGTCGGACTTGTAACCTTTTATCCGCTCGGCTCCCGGATTCCACGTGATCACGCACCCGTCCTTATCCACGAGATAAATGGCGTAGTCGCTGACACCTTCTACGATCGAGCGAAGCTGGACGTCGCTCCGCCGCAACGCCTCCTGGGCCGCTTTCTGCTCAGACACGTCCCGCAAGAAACTCAGCACAATCAGACCCGACGGCGACTGCATCGGCTTCAGCATGATATCCACCGGAAACTCGCTGCCGTCTTTGCGTAATGCAAACAGGTTCATCGCAGCACCCATGGGACGCGTCCGTGGATGGGCGCTGTAATTTTCGCGATGACTGGGGTGCGATGCGCGAAAACGCTCGGGAACCAGGTCTTCAATCCGGAGTCCCACAAACTCCGCATTTGTGTAACCGAATAACTCCGTCGCGCGCGGGTTCGCGTTCCGGATAACTCCCTGAGCATCCGTGACAAAGATCGCGATCGGAGCGACGGCGAACAAGTTGGCCAGGGCAACCTGGGTAAAATCAGCCTGGCTGGCTCCAAGCGCGCTAACTGCTGCGTCCTCATCCGGGGAATCAGTTGGGCGCATTTTGAATAGTGACCTAGACGGAAGATACTCCCCGGGGTTGCAAGGCCGCAACCAGCGGCCGGGTGCAAATCATGACCCACGTGATACCTGTCACGTCCACTCCTCGCCGCACGCAACTCTTGAACCCTCCCGGGCGCTTCGTGAATCCATACACCCACAGGAGAATTTTCCCCAATGTCTCAGAAAATTGCGTTCATCACGGGTGGAAATCGCGGACTCGGTTTCCAAACCGCGCTCGACCTCAAGGAATCCGGCGTGAAGGTGGTCATCGGTTCCCGCGACGCGGCCCAAGGCGAAGCGGCTCTAAAAAGGCTGCGCGCTGCCGGCGTCGATGCCGACTCGCTCAAGTTCGACGTCACCAACCCAGCGGATCACAAAGCCGCGTACGACTACTTCAACTCCAAATACGGTCATCTTGACATCCTCATCAACAACGCAGGCGTTGCGGCCGGACCTTTTGGCGATGGCAAGCCGGGCCCCGAACACTCCACCGCCGGTGTTTCTATGGATGTGCTGCATCGTGTCTTCGAGACCAACTTCTTCGCGCCCGTCGCCCTCACCAGGACACTGCTCCCTCTCATCAAGAAAAGCCCCGAGGGACGCATCGTAAATCTCTCCAGCATTCTTGGCTCGCTCACTCTCCAGGCCGATCCCAAATCACCCATCTATCACGCAAAGTCCTTCGCTTATGACGCATCGAAGACCGCGCTCAATGCCTTCACCGTCCACCTCGCCTACGAGCTGCGCGACACCAACATCAAGGTGAATTCCGCGCATCCCGGCTGGGTCAAGACCGACATGGGCGGCCAGAATGCGCCGATGGATATCAGCGAAGGCGGCAAGACCAGCGCCGCACTTGCTACACTCTCTGCGGATGGGCCAAGCGGCGGCTACTTCCATCTCGGCAAGGCCCTCCCCTGGTGAGCCGTAGGCACCTTCGTTGAGGCAGCTATGAGGCTTGTGATTTTCGGCGCAAGCGGTGCAACCGGCGAGCATCTGGTTCAGCAGGCGCTCGCCCAGAACCACCTCGTCACCGCGTTCGCCCGGCGTCCGGAATCGGTGATCGCTGCTCCTGCTCCCGACCTCACGGTCGTCACGGGAGACATCCACGATGCCGGCGCCGTATCCGCCGCCATCGCCGGCCACGACGCAGTCCTATCTGCTCTCGGTGCCAGAAATCTTGGTCATTCCGACGTGCTCGAAGTGGGGATTCGCAACATTCTCGCCGGCATGAAGGCCCACGGCGTCCGTCGAATCATCGTGCTCGGCGCCTCAGGAGCGGTTCCTGGCGCGGGAAAACATCAGGGCTCAGGCACGCGCGCATTCCTTCAACTCATCGGATCGACCCTGCTGCGCGAACCCTTCCGTTCGCAGCGAGACCAGGAACGGCTCCTCGCCGCGAGCGATACTCAATACACCATCGTCCGCCCGCCTCGACTGCTCAACCAACCCGCGATCGGCCACTACCGTGTGCAGGAAGATGGCTTGCCTCCCGGCGGTCTCACCGTTCCCCGCACCGACGTCGCCGAATTCATGCTGCGCCAGCTCACTGACCCGGCCTGGATCCGCAAAGCTCCATACCTTGCAACCTGACCGCGAAAGTAGCTTCGCGCTCACCTGATCGCGCTGGCCAGAACCAGAGCATCCCAAATCGCCACCCGCATCCATCGAACGATAGAATGCAAACGAATCTCTGCACGCCCAATGGAGGTTCCATGCAAAAGCGAAGTGTCGGCGGACTCGTCGGCGGTTTGATGCACGGCAAAGCGAAGCCGGCAGCTGCACCTGCCAAACACGGCATTCCCATTACGGTCACCGGAACCGCCTCGAACCCATCCATCCACGCTCACATCGGCGCCGCTCTCAAATAGCGCACCGCACAGGTCATCCATGGAACAGAATCTCGACGAAACCATCGCTCTGCTCGCTCGCACTCCCGCCGCGCTCAACACATTGCTTCGGGATCTGCCCGAAAGCTGGACACATCGCAACGAAGGCCCGAACACCTGGACCGTCTACGACGTCATCGGCCATCTGAATCACGCCGAGCGCAGCGATTGGATGGCCCGCGCTCGCAGAATTCTCGAGTTCGGCGAGTCGCGCCCCTTCGATCCGTTTGACCGGCTCGCGCAATTCCGTGAGAGCGAAGGCAAATCTCTCCCTCAGCTTCTCGATGATTTTGCCGCATTGCGCTCGGCCAATCTGCGCGACCTGCGAACGCTAAATCTTCAATCAGACCAGCTCGCGTTGCGCGGAACGCATCCGGCCCTTGGCACCGTCACGCTGTCGCAATTGCTCGCCACGTGGGCCGCGCACGACATGACCCACCTCCACCAGATCGCTCGCATCATCGCATACCAGTATCGCGAGGCCGTCGGCCCATGGAGCCGTTTTCTCGGTGTGCTGCAGTGTGCCGGCCACAGCGAATCCGCCTGAGCTACTCCGCTGGAGCCCCGGTGGCTGTTCCCTTGTCCCTTAGTCCTTAGTCCCTCAGTCCTTTTTTGCCTGATCCCTGACCGCTGTTTACTGACAACTGATCACTGACAAGATTACTCGCTCTTCTCCGCCTTTCTCGCCTCTTCAGCTGCCTTCGCCTGTGCCTCCCGCTCCGCTTCGATATCGCCGATCCGCTTCTCCAGCCGTGCAATCGCGTCCTTGTCGTGCGCCACGATCTCCGCCCCCGCGAGGTTGCCCTTGAGTTGGTCGATACGATCCTGGTGCGACTTAATCAGCAGCCTCAGTTGGTCCGGCGAATTCCAGTAGAGCTTCTCGGTCTGCGCCTCGCGTTGCTCTTGCGCCATCAATTTCGCGTGCAGATCCTGGCGCCCCTGCTCGACCATTCCCGGCGTCTTCACCACAGGTGCCGTTTCAGCCCGCCAGACATTGAACGCCACGACCCCGATGAGAACTGCGATCACCGCCCCAACCCCAATGACAACTCGACTCATCCGCTATCCCTGTGCCCAGTTTAATAAGTCCGAAGCAGAGTCATCCCACCCCTGATTCCTAACTCCCGATCACTCTCACAGCGCCGTCCTCAGTCCTCGTCCCGGCGTCCCTCAGCCCCTCGCCGTTGTGCTTTCCCCTGATTCGACTCTTTCGCCTCATCTTCGCCTTTCTGCTACAATCCCAGAATGGATTTTCAGCTCGTCACCAGCTACAAGCCCCGCGGCGACCAGCCCCGCGCCATCGATGAGCTGGTCAAAGGCCTTGCCGCTGGCGAAAAGCACCAGGTTCTTCTCGGCGTCACCGGCTCCGGCAAAACCTTCACCATGGCCAAGGTGATCGAGCAGTCCAACCGTCCGGCTCTCATCCTCGCGCACAACAAAACCCTCGCCGCCCAGCTCTACCACGAGTTCAAGCAGTTCTTTCCCGGCAACGCGGTCGAATATTTCGTCAGCTATTACGACTACTACCAGCCCGAAGCCTACATTCCCGCCGGCGACCTCTACATCGAGAAAGAGGCCACCATCAACGAGGAGCTCGACAAGCTCCGCCTCTCCGCAACCCGTTCTCTCTTCGAGCGCCGCGACTCCATCATCGTCAGCTCCGTCTCCTGCATCTACGGCCTCGGCTCGCCTGAAGCCTATTACGGCATGCTGCTGCTCCTCGAGAAAGGCCAGAAGATCAGCCGGCAGGACATCACCCGCCGCCTCGTCGAGATCCTCTACGACCGCAACGACACTGACTTCCGCCGCGGCACCTTCCGCGTTCGTGGCGACATCATCGAAGTCTTCCCCACGTACGACGAATCGGCCTACCGCATCGAGCTCTTCGGCGACGAAATCGAGTCGCTCGCGCAAATCGACCCCCTCTTCGGCACGGTCAAACAGAAATTCTCTCGCCTGCCCATCTACCCCAAGTCGCACTACGTGGTCCAGCCCAGTCGCAAAGGCGAAGCGATGCATTCCATCCTCACCGAGCTCAACGACTGGGTGGCCAAGCTCGAGGCCGAGGGCCGCATGGTCGAGGCGCAGCGCGTCCACCAAAGAACGAGATTTGACCTCGAGATGATCAAGTCGATGGGCTACTGCCACGGCATCGAAAACTACTCGCGCCACTTCTCAGGCCGCCTGCCCGGCGAGCCGCCGCCCACGCTCCTCGACTACTTCCCGCGTGACTACCTGCTCTTCATCGACGAAAGCCACGCCACCGTTCCGCAGGTTCACGGCATGTGGCACGGCGACCGCAGCCGTAAGCAGACCCTCGTCGACTATGGATTCCGCCTGCCCTCGGCGATGGACAACCGGCCGCTCAAGTTCGACGAGTTCGAGAACCGCGTCCAGCAGTGCATCTATGTCTCGGCCACGCCCGGCCCGTACGAGCTCACCCGTTCCGCCGGCGTCGTGGTCGAACAGGTCATCCGTCCCACCGGCCTCGTCGATCCCGAAGTCGAGATCCGTCCCGTGAAGGGCCAGATCGATGACCTCCTCGCCGAGATTCGCGACCGCGCCAAGCGCAACGAGCGCGTCCTCGTCACCACCCTTACCAAGCGAATGGCCGAGGACCTCGCCGGCTACTACACCGAGGTTGGTGTGCGTTGCCGTTACATGCACTCCGAGATCGAAACCCTCGAACGAGTCAAGCTGCTCGCCGGGCTGCGCAAAGGCGAGTTCGATGTGCTCATCGGCATCAATCTGCTGCGCGAAGGCCTCGACCTGCCCGAAGTCTCACTGGTCGCCATTCTCGACGCCGACAAGGAAGGCTTCCTCCGCTCCACCGGCTCGTTGATCCAGACCATGGGACGCGCCGCGCGCCATATCGAAGGCCGCGCCATCCTCTACGCCGACCATGTCACCGAATCCATGCGCCAGGCCATCGGCGAAACCGACCGCCGCCGCGCCATCCAGCGCGCCTACAACGAAGAACACGGCATCACGCCGCAATCAGTCATCAGCTCCGCCGATATGGGCCTCGCGCAAATCCTCAAGGCCGAATACGGCGAAGTGGTCGAAGAAGAAGTGGCCGCGCTGCCCGAGTTCACCTCGCAGGCCGACGTCGACGCCTACATCGCCAAGCTCGAAACCGACATGCGCGACGCCGCCCGCAAATTTGAATTCGAAAAAGCCGCCAGGCTCCGCGACAGTATCAAGGAACTCCGCGACAAGGAATTCCTCTTCGGCTGAGCGGCTACTCGCCAGTTCGGACCGCGGCAGGTGGCCCGCCAATGCTTCATGATCGTGTGGTTGTCTGTGCCCCATTCAAAACGTCCTTTTTGCGTTTTGAGTGGGCGACCGCCCAGCCGAGTGCCCCGAGCCCGCCCTGAGCGAAGTCGAAGGGTCTCGAATCTGAGACCGGGATACAAGCGACTCTCCCGCGCCAACTCGCCCAAAATTTTCCAGGTTCCGACTCGCCGGTAGCTCGCCCAGAACCCGGATAAACTGACCTGTCTGAGCGCCTAAATGGCTTGGATTTAATTGACAGACGATTCAGAGGGCACGTTCGGACGACATTGGAACCGCTTGCGCTTCGTTTGTACCAACCCGCGCAATAGTCACAACAGTGATGTCGTCCTCCTGACCGAAAGCCTGCGCGGCTTTGGCAATGGATTCGGCCGTATGCGAGGCGATCGCAGCGGTTCGTTCGAACCCGTAAAGTTCGCCCATCCTGTTACGGGCCTCCACCACGCCATCGGTCATAAGAGTGATTTGTTCATCCAACGCCAAATGAAGGGTGGACTCAGTGTAGGCGCTATCACCAGAAAGTCCCAGGGGCAAGCCGTTCTGAAGTTTCAACTCCGCGCAGCTAAGATACGGCGCGAGATGCCCGGCATTGGCCACCGTGAGTTTGCCATCAGGATCGACGCGGAGGACAAGACAAGTCGTGAAGCCGCCATTGCTGCGCGTGAGCATGCGAAGATTCATTGCAGCAAGAATCTCGCCCGGGCTCTGCGTGTAATGAACCAGCGAACGGATCGTGCCAACGAGCAGAGACACGGTCATGGCTGCTGGCATGCCCTTGCCGCTCACGTCGCCGATCACGATGAGAGCCCCACGGTGCGCTGTAAGCAGAATCTGGAAAAAATCTCCGCCTACCTCGCCGGCAGGCCGGTACACGCTCTCAATCTTGAATCCAGGAAGAGTAGGAATCTCGTCGGGAATTAACACCTGCTGCACTGCCCGGGCAGCTTCCAGTTCAGTTTCTGCGCGAAGCTGGCGGGCCCCCTCCGTGTTGATGTGCTTGGTCGTTAGGAATGCGCTCGCCAGAGCAGTGGCAAAGATCAAGAGAGCGTCGAAGCGATAGGACGCAACCACGGTGGAGGGGGGCAGAGCCGCACCGCGCCTTTGAATCATTGCGATTCCGTAAAGAGTGAAAACGATTGGTGCAACAAACAGCAACCGCTGAATGGCTGGGCGCTGACGAAGCAAGAGAACCACCGGGCCACAGAGGCCGAACAGCAAAGCAAACAGCAAAACGAGAGGCCGCGACATGCTCCCGCCAAGGCAGAGATCCACCAGAAAGCCAACGGAGGCCATGCGAAGGAATCGCGCTGCCAGGAGATATTTGAGACGGCGAACAGGCAAGCCGCGAAGATGGCCGCCGAACCAGTCGACCTGAATTGATCGGAACAGTAGCCAGGCCAGCAGCATCATAGCAATGCTCAAGGCAATTCCGAGAAGAAAGGGTTTTACGGGCATCAAAGATTCCTTACGCCCCAGCGATCATCCCCCCGCTGTTATGGACATGGCGTGGCAAGCCGATCATAGCCCAACTGCGATACCCGCAGGCGTGTTGTTTCCGTATCGTCGCCCATTCGGAACCTTGAAATCTCTTCGCCCTGGATTTCACGACTTTGCACCAAATCTGTTGCGTCCCACATCCACAGGGATGTTTCTTCTTTCCGGTATGACCCCCGTCGCCTCGTGAAAGACGCGCGCTCCCGGCATCGGGGAGCATCAATCCGCCGAGAGGTCTTCGTTCACGGATTGAAACTTCGAAATCCCCCTATCCAACCGCGTGATTCTCATCACTCGCAGAACCGAGTCACTTTCGCCGTGCGCCCGCCGCCCTGACCTAGCGCCCCAACGCAAGCACCTCTCCCCATTCACGATCCCCTTCTCCTGCCCACTCCGCGGAGTCCATCCATGGTGTGAGGTAAATCACATTGCAAACGCCTATCATGGGTTGACAATGACCTCGCTGGCAATGCGATAGCTCGTGCCCCCTGCGTGCGAAAATCGTCTTGGAGATCCAATGGCAGCATTTGGCAGTTTCGCCCTCCTCATCGCGCTGGCCCTGGCCGCCTACAACCTGTTCGCCGGGGCGGTCGCGCTGCGGCTCATCGCCACCGGTCAGCCCGCGGCTATCTCGCCCGAGCGCCTGGCCGATACGGCCCGCCGCGCCGGCATCGCAGGCTTCTGGGCCGTCACCGGCGCCGCATTCGCGCTGCTCTATTCCGTCTTCACCAACGACTTCTCCATCACCTACATCCTCGAGCACTCCAACCGGGCCCTCCCCGCGCCCTACAAGTTCGCCGCCATGTGGAGCGGCCAGGAAGGCTCCCTGCTCCTCTGGGCGTGGCTGCTCGGCGCCTACGGCTTCGTCCTTCGCCTCACCCATAAGAACGACGTCAAGCTCTACGCTTACGCCGGCACGATTCTCGCAGCGATCCAGGTCTTCTTTCTCGCCGTCATCAACTTCGCCGCGCCGCCGTTCGCGCTGCTCAAGGGCGCCATTCCCGACGACGGCAACGGCCTCAATCCCCTCCTCCAGTACCCCGAGATGGTCATCCATCCGCCCATGCTTTACCTCGGCTACGTGGGATTCTCTGTTCCCTTCGCCTTCGCGCTCGGCGCTCTCATGATGCGCTACCCCGGCGAGAAATGGATCAAGATCACCCGCGGCTGGACGATGGTCACCTGGATGTTTCTGACCTGCGGCATTTTCCTCGGCATGCACTGGGCCTACGCCGTGCTCGGCTGGGGCGGATACTGGGGATGGGACCCGGTTGAAAACGCCAGCTTCATGCCATGGCTCACCGGCACCGCCTTTCTCCACTCCGTCATGATGCAGGAGAAGAAAGGCATGATGAAGAGCTGGAATGTCTGGCTCATCTTCTCCACGTTTCTGCTCACGCTGCTTGGCACGCTGCTCACCCGCGCCGGACTCGTCAGCTCCGTGCACGCCTTCGCGCAGTCCTCCATCGGCAGCTGGTTCACGGCCTTCATGGCCATCGTGCTCGCGGTCTGCATCTTCACCTACATCCTGCAGCGCAACCACCTCAAGGGCGAACACCAGCTCGAGTCGCTCGTCAGCCGCGAATCCAGCTTCCTCTTCAACAACCTCGTTCTGCTCGCTGCCTGCTTCGTCATTCTCTGGGGCACGCTGTTCCCCATCCTCAGCGAATATGTGCAGGGGACCAAGGTCACCGTCGGGCCGCCGTTCTATAACCGTGTCGCCATTCCCATCGGTCTCTTTCTTCTCTTCTTGACGGGCGTGGGACCGCTGCTGCCCTGGCGCGCCACATCGCTCCGCGCCATCCGCCGCAACTTCGTCATCCCCTCCATCGCGCTCTGGGCCACCGTCATCGTTTGCCTGGTTGCCGGCGTGCGTCCCTGGAAAGACGGTGCATTCGATTCCGGCGCGTTTTATTCGCTCGTCGGGTTTTCAGTTTCCGCCGGTGTGCTCGCCGCGATTCTTTCTGAATTCCTGCGCGGCGCCGCCGTCATCGCCAGGCAAACACACCGTAATCTCTTCGCGGCTCAGTACCTGCTCATTCGCCGCAACCAGCGCCGCTATGGCGGATACATGGTCCACATCGGCGTGGTCATCGTCATCATTGGACTCGCCGGCGCGGCCTTCAATCGCAGCTCTGAAAGCGAGTTGCCCGTCCGCGGCACCATGGGCATCGGACCCTACACCCTCCAGTGCACCGGCTTCGACCAGGACTCGAACGACAACTACGATTCGAACTTCGCCGTCCTCGACGTTTCGCGCAACGGCAAAAAGCTCTTCCAGATGACGCCCGAGCGGCGCGTCTACCACGCCGACGGTCAACCCGAGACCATGGTCGCCATCCACTCCGTTCCGGGCTGGGATCTCTACGTCGTCTTTGAAGGCGTCAATCCCGATACCAATCAGCCCATCATCAAGGCGTTTCTCAATCCGCTGGTCAGCTGGATCTGGGCCGGCGTCGTCCTCATGGTGATCGGCACATTCGCCGCGCTCGTTCCCAGCCTCTCGCCCGCAACCGCTCCCTTGCGTGTTCCCGCCGTTCGCATGGCGCCGCAGGAACCGGTGCTGAAGGGAGGCGACTGATGTTCGGCCTTTCTCGTCATCCTGAGCGGAGCCGTGTGCCCCAGGTCTCGAGGTTGAAACCTGGGAAAAACCGGCTCGAATTGTCCATGATCCTTAAATCCACCCAGGCCCTCCTCCTCGCCGTTGCCGTCTGCTTCTCCCTCGGCGCAAGCGACTCCGGCGCGCGCATGGAGAAGGTCGACCACAAGCTCATGTGCACCTGCGGATGCGCGCAGGTCCTCGGCGAGTGCGACCACGCAGGCTGCCCATCGCGCGGCCAGGAAATGTCCGAACTCGGCGCTGCCATCGCAACCGGAGCCACCGACGACCAGATCCTGAACACCTTCGCCGCCAAGTATGGCGCAACCGTTCTCGCCGCACCCACGACACATGGCTTCGACCTCGTCGCCTGGATTGCGCCCATCGCCGTATTCGCCGCGGCGCTGCTGGGAACCATTCTGCTGGTGCGCCAGTGGAGCGTCGGCCGCGCCCAGTCCGTTCCTCAGCCCGCGACCGGCACAAACGCCGAGTACGATGCCCTTCGCGAAAAAATCCGCCGCGAAACCGCCGCGGACGATGGAGGCCTTGATCGATGAGTGAAACCCAGGGATTGGTAGCCGGCCTCATGCTGGCATTCGCACTCGGAATCTACACCTTCTGGCCTGAGAATGTATTCGCCAGCCAGCGCCAGAAGACGCGCCTCGACTACCTGCTCGAGCGCAAGGAACAGCTCTACGAGAACCTCCGCGATCTCAATTTCGAGTACCGCGCCGGCAAGTATCCCGAAGAAGACTTCCTCACTCAGAGAGAGCACCTGGAACGCGAGACAGTGGAACTGCTCGCCGAGATCGAGCACCTTCAGCATGCCTGAAGCGCTTTCATCCGCGGCGCACGATGTCAACCCGAGCGATATGAGTTCTCGAAATGTCATCCTGAGCGAGTCGCCCGGGCGACGAGTCGAAAAATCTGCGGTTGTCGTTCGAATGATTGAGCACCTTGTCTGAGGATTGAGTACAAGGCGCCAGATCGGTTTTGTAACAAGGGCACGACTTGAGTCGGGCCGCAAAGAACGTAGAAGAATGATTGGGGCTTTAGCCCCCAGTCAGGGATTCACACAGAATAGGACCCCATGAACGCCTCACGACCTTTTGTCTCCTCCGCGACAGCGACCCTTTTTCTCGCTGCCGCATTGGCCCACGCTGCATCCGTCACCGGCACCGTCACCGACAAGACCACCGGCAAGCCCGCCGCGGGCGATTCCGTCGTACTCGTCGACGTGCAGGCAGGCATGGGCGAAGTAGCCCACGCCACCACCAACGCGCAGGGGCGCTACACGCTCAGCGAGCCCGGCAGCGGACCCTACCTCATTCGCGTGACGCACCAGGGCGCCGGATACTTCATCGCCGCGCCACAGGGCGATGCCCGCGGCGACATCCCTGTCTACGACGTCGCCGCCAAGGTCGACGGCGTCTACATCGAAGCCGACGTGCTCGAAATCGAAGGCGACAACAACCAACTCCGCGTCACCGAACGCTATTTCGTCCACAACACCAGCAATCCGCCGCGCACCGAGTGGAGCCCGCGCACCTTCGACGTCGCCCTACCGCCCGAAGCGACAGTTGCCGGCGTCGCCGCGCAGCGCCCCACCGGCCTGCCCACCAGCGTCAAGCTCGACCCCGCGGGAGCGAAGGGCCAGTACTCCTTCAACTTCCCCATTCAGCCCGACGAAGGCGAAAAGGACACGCTCTTCCAGATTGACTACACGCTGCCCTACAGTGCTGGAAAATTCGTTTTCCACCCCACCGTCTCGCTGCCCGCGCAGAGTGTCGGCATCCTGCTGCCCAAGAGCATGACCTTCGCCGCCGGCTCCGGTTCGACGTTCCAGTCCGTGCCGCAGGACCCCAACATCCAGACCTACGTCGCCAAGAATGCGCATCCCGGTGCGGCACTTGAATTCACTGTCTCCGGAACCGGCTCCATGCCCCGCGAAACGCAGGCCGACAATGGAGCCCAGGCCGCAAGCGGTGCGCCCGGCAATCAGCCCGGAGGCGGCATCGGCGCTCCCATCAACACGCCCGACCCGCTCAGCAAATACAAGTGGTGGATCCTGGCCGCGCTCGCGCTGCTCATGGCAACGGCCGCAGGTTTCCTGCTGCGCAAGGCGCCGACAGCAACCGCAGCGGCAGTGCCTGGCGGCTCCGCTCCATCGTTCGATCCAACCGTGCCGATCCCGCAGACCTACGCTGCAACCTCTACACCGGCCGCAAAGAACTCAGCGCTCTTGAATGCGCTCAAGGAAGAACTGTTCGCGCTCGAGAGCGAGAAGATTCACGGCACCATCACCGCCGACGAATACGCCGAAGTGAAACCCGCGCTCGAAATCGTCCTCAAGCGCGCCCTCAAGCGCAACTCGTAATCAAAATCGATTCACTGGTGCTCATCTCCTCATGGCCATCCAGGAACGCATTGCGAACGGCGAAACTCCGGACGAAGCGCGTGCAGCCGCCATACGCGAGCTCGGCAACCTTTCCCTCATTCAGGACGTGACGCGCACCCGCCGCGGAATCGTTCGTCTCGAGAACGTTCTCCACGACACCCGCTATGCTCTGCGCCAGCTTCGGCGTGCGCCGGGTTTCACCATCACGGTTCTGCTGACGCTCGCCATAGGAATAGGCGCGAATCTTGCCGTATTCCAGCTTGTCCATGGCGTCATACTCGCCAAGCTCCCCATCCCGCATCCCGACGAAATCGTCAGCGTTCAGGCTGCAAAGACTCCCTTCGATCAGGCCTGGATGGTTTCCTACGCTGCCTTTCAGCGGCTGCGCGCATCCACAGGTGCCGACGCACCGCTCGGCGCTCGCACCGGCTTTGGATCCGCCATCCTGCAGCGGACGAGCAATGACGCCTCGAACGCAGTCTACGAGCTCATCTCCGACAACTTTTTCAGCGTGCTCGGTGTGCGCGCCGCTGCGGGCCGGCTCTTCATCCAATCCGACGCCGCCCCAGGACAAAGTGAGTGGCCGGCCGTGTTGCGCTACGATTTCGCCCGCGACACGTTTGGCTCCGCGCAACGGGCCCTCGGCGTGCATGTCCAACTCAATGGAATCCCCGTGGTTATCGTCGGCGTTGCCGACCCTCGATTTGCAGGACTGGTCACGGGATATGCGCCCGACTTCTGGCTTCCTCTCGAAGCGCAAAGCACGCACCTCGGCATCGCCTTCGACTCGCTTGGGCCGGGCCACGGAGTCAATCTCGATAAGCCATGGATCAATCAGCCTACGATCTTCTGGCTCTCGCTCGTTGCGCGCATTCCGGCGGATCGCCGTCCGCTCGTTGCCGCAAAGTGGAACCAGGTGTTTCAGCCGGATCGCGAGTTGATGACCGCCGCGACCGTTGACTCGAGCGTCAAATCCTCCCTGCTGCGTGCAACGCTTCAGATGGTTCCCGCCGATCACGGCATCGGCGGAATCCGCCGGGGGTCCTCGAATCCTCTCTATCTGCTGATGGCGTTGTCCGCATCCATTTTCCTCGTTGGCTGTCTCAACCTCGCCAATCTTCAGCTTGCCCGCCTCAGCACGCGCGCGCACGAGTTCGGCATTCGCATGGCGCTCGGCGCGAACCGCTCGCGCCTGATCGGCCAGGTCCTCATCGAGGACGCGATTCTTGTCCTGCTCGGCGGCACTTCCGCGTTTCTCGTCGGACGAACTGCGAGCGCCATCCTCATCCGTTGGGCGTCAAGCCGCGACTGGATCCTGAACGTCGACCTGCATCCCAACCTGCCGGTAATCGCCGTCGGAGTCGCCCTGATGCTGCTCGCCCTGGTCGCCTTCAGCATCATGCCGGCAATCGTCTTCATCCGCACGGGCCTCGCACAGGCGGCAGGATCAAGAGCAAAAATCTCCGGCCTCGCGCACACTGGCCCGCAGCGCTGGCGCGCCAATGCGATGCTCGCTGCGCAGGTCAGCCTCTCACTCCTGCTCACGGCCATGTCCGGCTGCTTCGCAGCTACGCTCGTGCACTGGGAAACCATCGACCTCGGCATGGATCGCGATCACGTCCTCTCGGTCGACGTCGATATGCGCAGGACCGGATACGCCAGCCGTCATCCGGACTGGACCGGCCTCTATCGCGAGATCAAATCCCGCCTCGAAGCATTGCCCCAGGTGCGGGCTGCGTCAGTCGAAATGTGCTCCATGCCCGACTGCGGATGGAACACCGCGCTCTATGTTTTCGGGCGCAGCGATCAGTCCAATGTTCAGGTACACGGCAAGGAAGACCACGTCGGCCCCGGATTCTTTTCGACCATCGGAATCCCGCTCCTTCGCGGCCGCGACTTTGCCGACACCGATACCGACAAGTCGCAAACGGTCGCCATCCTCAGCCGCTCCTATGCGCGCCAGCTCTTCGGCAACGAAAATCCCATCGGGCACCGAGTCGGCTACGAGCCCGCACCCAACGACCACAAGTTCCTCATTGTCGGAGAAGTCGCCGATGCGCATGTCGACGGACCGCAATACGAGGCTCCGCCGGTGGTCTACATGAGCATCAACCAGAATCCCTTTCCGATTCACACCATCCAAGTCCGTACAACCGGAGACCCGCAAGCAATCTCTGATCGAATTCGCACCACGATCCGCCAGATCGACCCCGATCTGCCGATCAGCGAAATCGTGCCCCTCAGCACGGAGATGAACGACGGCCTCGGAACCGACAAGCTGCTCGCTCGCCTCGCCGCAGTCTACGCGACGCTTACGCTGCTGCTCGTCTCCATCGGTTTCTACGGAGTCATGTCGTCGCGCACCTCGCGCCGCAAAAGCGAGTTCGGCATCCGTCTCGCTCTCGGAGCCACAAGGCGTCACGTTCACATGCTCATCGTCCGCCAAACCGCCGGCATTCTGTTTGCTGGAATCGCGCCCGGTCTGCTGCTCTCTGCTGCGGCCATGCGCCTGGCGCGCCATCTCCTGTTCGGCTCATCGGCCGCAAATTCGGCCGCGATCATCGGATCCGGCGTCATCCTTGTCATGGCGGGAGCGCTGGCAACGATCTTGCCCGCCCGCCGCGCCGGCCTCGCGGATCCGCTCGACGTTCTCCGCAGCGAGTAGAATCCCACCCGAATTCCGCCGTCACCGGGTTTCAGCTGCTTCTCGCTTCAATCAACTGAGCGCCGCAGGTCTCATCCGCCGTTGACCTGAATCTTGAATTCGATAAAGACCTCAAGGCGATGGACTCCAATCCGCATTGCTCGGCTACACACCTACTGCTCGCGAATCGCCGTCACGGGGTCCGCCCGCATCGCCCTCTGTGCCGGCAAATAGCATGCCAGCAGTGACATCACCGCCAGTATCAACACCACCGCCAGCACTGTCGCCGGATCGTACGCGTCCACGCCATAAAGCAAGCTGGCGATAAAACGCGTCAATGCAAACGACAGCACCAGCCCCAGCGCCAATCCGATCATCGTCAGACCGAATCCCTGCCTCAGCACCAGACGCAGCACATCCGAGCGCGACGCGCCCAGCGCCACGCGGATCCCGATCTCGTGCGTGCGCAACCGGGTGCGGTACGCCACTACGCCGTAGATTCCCGTAACCGCCAGCATCAACGCAATCACCGCGAAGATACCGGCAAACGTGCTTTCGATGACCGCGAAAACGCTGGCCATGGCAGTCGTCTCGCGCATCGTGCGCACCTCATACACGGGCAGTTGTCCATCGACCTCATGGATCGCCCGCTCCACAGCCGGCCCCACGTCCGCCGGATTGCCTTTCGTCTTCACCTGCACAATCAACTCCCAGTCGGGCTGCTGGTAATAGCACATGTAGATCATGGGCCCCGGCCGCTCGTTGATCACCAGGTGCTTCGAGTTTTTGACTACTCCCACCACCGTAAACAGCCGGCCCCAGATCGAGAGCTTCTTTCCCAATGCGTCCTGGCCCGGCCAATACCGGGCTGCCGCGGTCTGGTCAACAATCAGAACACGCGGCGACTTTTCGTCATCGTTCCGCGTAAAGTCGCGTCCTTCGATCATCGGAATGCCCAACGTTTCGAAATAGCGCGGTGTCACGCCCACTCTTCCCACTTCGAGCGACTCATGGGGGCGCGGCGTATATCCTTCGGGATACGCCTCGGCGGTCTTCCGCCCCAGCGTCAGCGGAATCCAATCGGCAATCGACGCGACCGTCACCGCCGGCAACGCCGACACCCGATTGAGAATCCTGTCCCGGATCACGGGCACCTGGTCCTCGGGATAGCCCACAATGTTCAATCCCACCGAAGCCGTCAGAACATGATCTTGCTCAAATCCAGGATTCGCGTGCGCCATGTTCCTCAGCGTGCGCAAGAAAAGCCCGGAGCTCACCAGCAGCGCAAGCGACAGCGCGATCTGAGCCACCACCAGCCCGCTTAGCAGCCGCCGGTTGTGCGAACCTGAAATGCTGGCAGCTTCCTCTTTCAACACTTCGGCCGCCGGCACATGCGAAGAGCGCCATGCCGGAAACGCGCCGCACAAAACGCTGGCCACGACGGCAAGAACCGCAATGACGATCACCACTCCGGGGTCCATCGTTCCGTGCACTGCAATCGGCGTCGAACTCGGCGGAATGAAGCGTGCAAACGACTTCGCGGTTACCGTCGTCAGCAGCACCGCCGCCGTTCCCGCGCAGATGGCAAGAATCACTCCTTCCAGGGTCATCTGGCGCGTCAGCTGCACCCGCCCCGCGCCCAGCGATTGCCGAATCGCGATCTCGCGCCTCCGCGAGACAAACCGCACCAGCGTCAACGTCGCTACATTGGCGCAGGTCAGCAACAGAACCACGCCGGCGATCGCCAGCAGCACAGGAAGCGTGAGCGCCATGAATCCGTTGGCGCCGAACGGCGACCGCCACATCGGGTCGAGCGTGATGGTATTCACGCCAAGATGGTCGTCGGGATACGCTGCCACAATGCGCCCCATGATGGCCGCCAGGTCCTGCGTCGCCTTCGCGCGGCTCACTCCCGGCCGCAGCCGCCCCACCACGTTCAACCAGTAGTTGCCGCGATGCGTGATCCGCCAGTTGTCCGTCCCCAGAGGATCGAGCGTCACCCACACGTCGTGCCGCAGCCCCGGCATCGCTCCGATGAACCCCTCGGGCGCCACTCCGATCACCGTCACCTGGTGGCGGGCAATCTCCAGCGGCTTGCCCACGATGCCCGGGTCGCTCGCGCAATGCGTCTTCCAGAACGAGTAGCTCAGAACAACATAAGGAACGCTTCTTCCCTGCGTCTCTTCTTCCGGCCTGAAAAAGCGTCCATAGAGCGGCTTCACTCCCAGCACGTCAAAATAATTCGCCGTCACGTTGGCCACGTAAATTCGCTCCGGCTGCGCTCCGCCGGTCAACGTCAGCCAGTCGTGGTGATATCCAATGAGCCCGACCAAACTTTGATTCTGGTCCCGCAGATCGCGGAAATCGGGATAGGAGAACGGCGGCGGCGGCGAGATGTTCCACTGCCCGCGCATCACACTCACCAGAGCGCCGGCGTCACGCGCCCCCGGAATCGGATGCAGCATCGTCCCGTTGATCCAGCTGAATACCGTGCTGTTGGCGCAGATCGCCACTGCCAGCATCGTCGTCGCCGTGATGGTGAATCCCGGATTCTTGCGCAGTTGCCGCAAGGCAAAGCGAACATCCTGAAGCAGTCCCGTCATGACCGCCTCCCATAGGAACTTTGCTCTTGGGGAATGAGAGTATTGCTATTCTCATCTGCATGCTGTGCGCCAAAGCACGTTTCAATGTAAGCTGCTGACTGGCAGCGGCATAGCCATGGCAGGTGTCGCCCACACCGAGTCGCTTCCTGTGCGCGCGCGCTCCACGATGTCCGTTTTCGAACATTGCGCGCAGCGCTCGTCGCAATCGGCGATCCTCATTCCGCACATGACAATGTGCGCTGCCTCACAGCAATCGACCGGCCTCGCCCCGCAGACTTGACGGCGCACATACCAATGGAGGCGTACATGGAAGCAGAGTCCTGCAGATGCCGCGGTCAGAAAATTCATGTCGTGCAGCACAGCTTCACCGGCGGCCTGTGGATCGCCGCCTGGCTCTTTACCATCGGCTTCCTCCACCTGAGCTTCTGGCAAGGCGTCTTCGCCATCGTCATCTGGCCCTACTACATCGGCATCCACTGCAGCGCCGCCGTCCTGCGCTGATCCGGGGCATTGGGCCTCGCATCATGAGCCGCCCACCCCGTCACGCCCGCGGTTCCAACACCGTCCTCACCGCTTCATCAAATCGCGGAAGCTCCATGTTTTCCTGCAGCCGCTTCCAATGCACCTGCCCGTAGATGGTCTTCATCTCCTTGTCCCATGGATTGATCTCCCCCGCCCAGATGCGTTCATGAAATTGCTCAAATCCCGGCACTGGCTCGCTCCAGTTCGCGGGCTTGCTCGCCGCTCCCATCAGCAGGTTCGCTATTGCGTAAAACATGTGGGCCACTTGCCGCATCAGGAAAAATCGGGCTCGCTCCAGCTCATCCGGCAACCGGCCAAAGTACCTCTCAAGAAAACGGGTTTCCTCTTCGTCCGTGTTTGCCACGAAGTTCGCAACCACCGCCAGGTCCGCATAGCGGTCGTTCAGAAAAGCTGCTTCCCAGTCCACCAGCCACACGCGATCTCCGTTGAAAAGAACGTTGTCGCGCTTCACCAGGTCGTTGTGGCACGACACCATGTCCGAGCTGTTCCGCTCATAAGCCGCGGCCAGCTCCGTATACCGCGAAAGAAATCTCTCGCCCTCCTTCTTCGGCACAAGGTCCGCCGATTGAAAGCTCCTCACCAGTTCGTCCAGCGCCGGTCCTTTGTTGAGAAGAAATGTGCACGAGGTATTCAGGTGATCCGCCCTTCCGGGAAACGGCGGCAACGCATGCAGCTTCCGCAAAACACCAGCCATGCGGACCAGGGCCTCCTTTCGCGAAACCGGTTCAGCTTCGACAAAATCGGTGATGCAGACTCCATCTTCCACGCTGCTGAACCACACATGCGGCGCCAGCCCTCCTTCAGCCGCGATTTTCATGCAGGTAAAGTGGCACGCGGGATCATTCGTCCGCTTCACGATCCGCAGCAAGTAGGGCGAGCCCTTCACAATCATGCAGAAAATCAGATCAGATCGCTTCCCGGCTCCCCCCTTCAGCAGGCGAATGTCGTCGCATGTCTTGACCCCAAAAGCCGCCTCCAGCGCGCGGGCCACCGCCCCGTTCTTTTCCTGCGGAATCATCCAGTCCTCCGTCAGCATGGGAAATCGATGCGCTGCGTCCCCAATCTCGGCAGCATCCGGAACCGCGCACCGCTGCGCGCCTCCCGAACGTTGACACAAATGATTCTGATCAAGGGTGCAAGCATCGGACCGAGTCGTGATCCTACCCGATCGAACACTCAAAAACAGCCTTGTTTCTCAGGTCCCGTTTGACTACTCTGGAAGTAGAGCAGCAGCAGTTCACCCGCCGATTTGCCCCTTCCAAGTTCCCCCGCAATTACTGCAAGACATCCTCTAACTATCCTGTTTTCTGACGGCTATGAGAATAGATTCATCAAACAGTTTGAGAACCGGACTTCCTGCCATGTGTCCTGGCCATCGGTCCGGGCTCTCGCCAGATGAAGGCCGACAGCTGGAAGCGAGTAGAGGACATCATGAAGACTTCTGGTCCTTCGTGCCACCCATTCGCGTCCAATAGAAAAAGGAGCTAGAAGCTAGAGGCTAGAAGCTAGCAGCTAGAAGCCGGAATCAATGAACGCCATCAAAACCACATTTCTCCTCACCGCGCTGACTCTGATCCTCATTCTCGCCGGCGAATATCTCGGCGGGAGCAACGGCGCGCTGGTCGCTTTTTTCATTGCCGCAGCCACCAATTTCTTCAGCTATTTCTATTCCGACAAGATCGCCCTCGCGATGTATGGCGCGCAACCCGTCACGCGTGAGCAGCTGCCGCGCGCGTACGACGTGGTCGAGCGGCTCACCTCGAAGGCCGGCCTGCCCATGCCCAGGATCTATGTGATTCCATCCGAGTCGCCCAACGCCTTCGCCACTGGACGCAATCCTCAGCACGCTTCGGTGGCCGTCACGCACGGCATTCTCGGTCTTCTCACCGACGACGAGCTTGAGGGCGTTCTCGCCCACGAGCTCGGCCACGTGCGCAATCGCGACATCCTCACCAGCTCCATCGCCGCCACGCTTGCCGGCGCCATTACGATCCTGGCGCGCATGGCCTTCTGGTTCGGCGCGTTCGGCGGTGGTGGCGCTCGCCGCGACCGCGAAGGCGGAGGCCTCGGCGGCCTTTTCATGCTCATCCTCGCCCCATTCGCGGCCATGCTCATCCAGCTCTGGGTCTCGCGCACCCGTGAGTACGAAGCCGACCATACCGGCGCCGAGCTCACCGGCAATCCCTACGCTCTCGCCAGCGCTCTCGAAAAGATCTCCGGCGTCAGCCAGCGCGTGCCGCTGCTTGCATCTCCCAGCTCCGCGCACCTCTTCATCGTGCAGCCCCTGCTCAACGGCGAAATGCTGATGAACCTCTTCTCGACGCATCCGCCCATTCAAAAGCGCATAGAGCGTCTCATCGGCCGCCCCTCGGTCTATGGAAACCTGTCCCAATAACACGAGGGCAGTGGTCAGTGGTCAGTCCTGTTCTGTTTTCAAGGCGCGTGCGCTTCGCTGTTTGCTGCGAGACCCGTTCCACTCCCTGTCTTGTAATAAGGGGACGAGTTTACTCGGGCCGCAAATGTCGCGAGTGCAAACTTGGGCTTTAGCCCCTGCACGATTTCGGGGCGACCCAGATTGAAAAGTCGCGGCCTTTACTCGTGCCGTTCACACCGCCGAACAAGCCGCCGCTTCCTCCTCCGAAGAATGCTTTCTTCCACCGCCGATACCCCGCCCATCGGTGTTACAACATTGTCATGCGCCCCGCGCAGTCGATTTCTGAAACCAGCCACTAAGGTTTTTCTGCTTCTCTGCTTCTCTGCTTCTCTGCTTGCCTGACAACTGTTCTACTGATCCCTGCTCTCCATGAAGACTCTTCTTCGCACCCTCCTTTATCTCGCACTCATTGTCTGGCTCGGCGCGGAAATCTTTTTTCCCGTCGTCGCCGCCATCACCTTTGGCACGCTCACCTCCGACACCCACACTGCCGGCACCATCGTCGGCGAACTCCTCCGCATCCTGCATCGCATGGGCATGATCTGCGGCATCGTCGCACTCGCGCTGCTCGCCCTTGCCCCCGCCTGGGGACTCTATAAGTCGCGATCCGTGCTTTATCCCATGAGCGGCATCGTCCTGATGATTGCCTTGACGGCCTACTCGCAATTCATCATCATCCCGGCCATGGAACGCGACCGCATCGCTGCCGGCGGCGCTATTGACGCGGTGCCCGCAACCGATCCCAGCCGCATCCACTTCAACCAGCTTCACAACCGCAGCGAAAACGTGGAGCTGGCGATCCTCATCCTCGGCATTGCCAGCGTCGCCCTCCTCGCCCACGCCGAAAGCACCCGCGTCTGACCCTTACCACGCTCCAGACCAGCCTGCCCGCTCCTGTATCATCGAATTTCGGTCCTCTACTCCCGGACCCATCGGAAAGATCATGAAAACCGGCATCATCGGGCTGCCCCAGGTGGGCAAAACCTCGCTCTTCAAAATCCTGACCAAGGCAAAACTGGAAGATCACGGCTACTCGAATCCGCGCGAGGCCCACATCGGAATCGCCCGCGTTCCCGACCAGCGCCTCGACAAGCTCTCGGCTCTCTACTCGCCCAAGAAAACCACCTACGCCACCGTCGAATACGTCGACGTCGCCGCCATCGGCCAGGAGGCGCTGAAAGAAACTGCCTTTCTCACCAGCCTGCGCAATGTCGATGCCCTTATTCATGTGCTGCGCGCCTTTGAAGAAGATTCCATTCCCCACGTCGGCCCCATCGACCCGCTCCGCGATATCAAGAGCGTCGAGTTCGACCTGATGATCAGCGACCTCACACAGGTCGAGAAGCGTCTCGAGCGCGTCGAGAAAGACCTGAAGAAAATGCGCACCAGCGAACTCGAACATGAGCACGCCCTCCTCCGCCGCTCCAAAGAAGCCCTCGAAAAAGAGCAGCCGCTGCGCGAGCTCGACATGACACCCGAAGAAAAGAAGCTGATCAAGGGCTTCATGTTTCTCTCGCAAAAGCCTGTTTTATATGCTCTTAATGTGGGTGAAAGCTCAACCCTTGGTGACGATCTCGACAAAGCTGTCACTCGTTTCAAGCTCAATGAAGTCGCACATCGCCCCAACGCCGGAGCCACCGCGATCTGCGGCAAAGTGGAAGCCGAACTTGCCGAGATGGACGAAGACGAAGCCGCTGAATTCCTCTCCAGCTACGGCCTCCATGAAAGCGGACTCGTCCGCCTCATCCGCAAAAGCTACGAGCTCCTCGGCCTCATCAGCTTCTTCACCGCGGGCGAAGACGAGTGCCGCGCCTGGACCGTTCCTGCCGGCTCAAAAGCACCGCAGGCAGCCGGCGCCATCCACTCCGACCTCGAGCACCACTTCATCCGCGCCGAAACCATCCGCTGGGACAACTTGCTCTCGGCCGGCAGCGAAGCCAACGCGCGCGCCCAGGGCACGTTGCGCCTTGAAGGCAAGGAGTACATCGTGCAGGATGGAGACGTATTGCATATTCGTCACAGCGGATAACAGGGGATGCTCAAAACCTCCATCCTGCTCGGCCTGCTGGCTGCCCTGGCCGATGTAGCCGGCGGCCTGGTGCTGGTGCGCGCTCGCGGCATCGAGCGCTTCCTGCGCTATTTCGTCGCGCTCGGCGCCGGGTTCCTCATGGCCGCGGCCCTGCTCGAAATGGCGCCGGAAAGTTATTTGCTCGCGCCGCGCCTCGGCCCCATCCTCATCATGGCCGGATACTGCGTGGTGCACCTGCTCGAACACACCATCAACGCGCATTTCCATTATGGCGAAGAAACCCACCACGACGAATTCGTCTCCGGACACACCGGCTACTCGGTGCTCGGCGGCCTCAGCGTGCACGCGCTCTTCGACGGCGTCGCCATTGGTTCAGGATTTGTGGTTTCAGACCAGCTCGGCTGGCTGATCTTCCTCGCCATCTTCCTGCACAAGGCGCCCGAAGGATTCACCATGGCCAGCGTGATGTTGGCCAGTGGCCGCAGCCGGATGGTCGCGTTCTATTCGGTGTTGGTTCTCGCTGCCGCCACCCTCGCCGGCGTTCTCGTCATCGAGCTCGCGCCGCACTGGATGCCTTACGGCCTCCCGGTGTCGGCTGGTGTCGCGCTCTACGTCGGCGCAAGCGACCTGGTGCCCGAAGTCAATCGCGAGCCCGGCATCCGCATGGCGATGGTCTTCTTTCTTGGAGTCGCCGCATTCCTGCTGCTGCGCTCGCTTCTCCCGGCAATTTGAAGCCTTGAAGGGGGCACGACTTCAGTCGCGCCGAAAATGCAACCCAAAAGCAGCGGCTTTAGCCCCGAGGGATGCATCTCCCCAAGCCGACTTTTCGATCCGTCTTTAGACCCGCGCTCCCGCAATTTGCGCTACATCCGATCGCGCCGTGGTCCCATTCAGCACGCCCCGAATCGACTCGAGCACTCGCTCCGGCGTAATCAATCGCATGCAGACCGCATCGTTGCATGCCGAGTTCTTCTGGTTTGCCGCCGTCACGCAGGGCGAACAGGAAAGCGCCGCCCACACCGACTCGGTGTTGCCCAGGCTCCCGTAGAGCTTCGGCGTCTCGGGCCCAAACAGCACGATCGATCGAATCGGCGAGATCGCCGAAAAATGCGCCGGCCCGCTGTCATTCGATACCAGCACGCTCGAAATGCTGTAGAGCGCCGTGATCGCCTTCAGCTTGTGCATTCCGGCAAAGCTGCGGAACCGCGGATGCCCCACCTTCTCCTGCATGCGCAATGCTTCTTCGCGCTCGCTTGGCGATCCCGTGATCAGCACCAGTACGTCGTCCCACTCCTTCACCACCATCGCTGCCAGGGCGTTGTAGTTTTCTCGATTCCACCGTCGTTGTGGCAGCAATTCCGAGCTGTTGGGATTGATGAGAACGATCCGGTTGGCTTCCGGCCGGTAGTCCGGATACACCTGCCGCACCAGTCCCCGTACAAACTCCTTCTCCTCATTCGAAACCGGCTGGATCGGCACCCGGATCTCTTCGTCCGACACACACGTCTTCGAGTACGGGACCTCCGGCGCAGGCGCCAGGAGCGCATTGATCATGCATACGAAATTCTTGGCCATGTGGATATGGCCGTTGTAGTTCACGCGATGCGTTAACATCTCGCCGCGATACAGACCCTCAGCATGGAACCGATGAAACCCCACTCGGCGCTTCGCCAGGGAGAGCCCGGTCAGCAAACCGGAATAACGAGAGAACAGCTCCATATCCACGACCGTGTCGATGTCCGCCTTCCGCATCCAGTTGAGGATGCGCAGCGAATCCACGGCCAGCGCCATCATGCCCGTGTCCCGGATGGTGACGATGTGGTCTTCGGGAATGGTCGGCAGCAATCGCAGGCTGTCCGCATTCTTCTCGAAGATCAGAAAGAAAAGCTCGGCGCCCAGCGCGCTCTTGGCCTTCTGCAGCGCCGGGTTTGCGATCACCGTGCTCCCCATCTCAGAGAGCTCGATAAACAGGATGCGGCGCGGCTTCTCCGGACCCTTGCGGGAACCCAGGAGTCGCACCACAAAAGTGCACAAGAAGCAGAGCGGCACGCCGATCCAGTAATCGACAGCCCGCATCGTCCTAAGCTTCATCCCTCAACTCCCATATCTATCCATTCTGCCAATCTTTCGTCTAACCAATTGAATTTTATGGCGCATCTTAGGCGTTTCTGGTATTACCGCAGATGGGTCGCGGAGTTCCCCTTTAATTGTCCTCTTCGTTCACATGGATTATAGTGTGCAAAAAGCCTTCGGATTCCCCACGATTGGGCACTGCGGCCTTGGAGAGCCTGGAAGGGCTTCGGGTCAGACTACGAATTTGCTCCTGCATCGTTCGGTCGCGCGATAAAAAATGCGCTTCGCGCGCGAATGAAACGGGAGCGGTAGGGCTTAATTGAGTGGAATTCTTGCGTAAACGCAACATCCTGCTGATCGGCATTCTCTCCATCGCCGCCTTCGTGGTGATGGGATATCATCCCGGCATCGAAGACGACAGCGTATATCTCTCCGCCGTCAAAAGCGACCTTCACCCCGCCCTCTATCCTTACGATTCGGAATTCTTCCGCGTGCAACTTCAGGCCACCATGTTCGACAAATGGGTGGCCGGGTTCTGCCAATTCACGCACATCTCCGTCACTACCACCGAATTGTTGTGGCAGCTCGCTTCCATCGTGCTCATCCTGATCGGCTGCTGGACCATTACCCGCACCTTGTTCGACGAGGCCCGCGCGCACTGGGCCGGCGTCGCGCTGGTCGGAGCCATGCTCACGTTGCCCGTCGCCGGCACCGCCCTCTATCTCGCCGACCAGCACCTTCATCCGCGCAACCTGTCCACGGCGCTCATCCTGCTCGCCGTCTCCCGTGTCATGGTCGGCAAGCGGTTGCAGGCGGTTCCGCTGCTGCTTCTCGGTTTCGTGCTGCACCCCATCATGGGCGCGCTCGGAATCTCGTTTGCGTTCTTCCTCACCATGGCATTGCATGAGCCCGTTCATGTCTGGCTGCGCTCCTGGCGAACCGCCTTCGCGCGCAACACCGTGGCCGCTGCCGTTCCCCTCGGTTGGGTCTTCGAGCCCCCCACGCGCATCTGGCACAAGGCGCTCGACACGCGCTCCTACATCTTTCTTTCGCGGTGGACGTGGTACGAATGGCTCGGCGCGATCGCACCCATTTTTCTCTTTTGGCTTTTGTGGCGCATTGCGCTCAAGAAGGATGAGACCCGGCTGGCCCGTTTCGCCCTTGGCGTTTTCGCCTACTCCGTCTTCCAGCTTGCCATCGCTTTTGTCATGCTCGGTTCGCCCGCCCTCATCCGGCTCGCTCCGCTCCAGCCCATGCGCTTTCTGCATCTCGTCTATTACTTCATGGTGCTCATCGGCGGCTGCCTGCTCGGCAAATATTGCCTCAAGCAGTCTGCATGGCGCTGGGCGGTTTTTCTCGTCATCATCAACGCGGGTATGTTCGCGGCGCAGCAAGCTCTCTACCCCAGCAGCCCGCATCTCGAGCTTCCCGACACGAGGACGTCCAATCGCTGGCTCCAGGCATTTGCGTGGATCCGCATCAACACGCCTGTGAATGCCTATTTCGCCATGGATCCGCAATACCTTGCCGCTCCCGGCGAGGATTATCACAGCTTCCGCGCTCTTGCCGAACGCAGCCAGCTCGCCGATGCCATCAAAGACACATCCGTCGTCATGCAGGTTCCCGAACTCGGCCCCGCATGGGAAAGGCAGAGCTCCGCGCAGGCAGGCTGGAACCGGTTCCGCGCGGCCGACTTCCAGCGCCTCAAGAACCAGTTCGGCGTCGACTGGGTTCTCGTCTCCTTCCCCCAGCCCGGTGGTCTTGATTGCCGCTGGCACAACGACTCGCTCTCGGTCTGCCGCATCCCCTAGGTCCGCCAAACTGCCCCGCATTCCACGCGCTTTGCGCGTTCCGCCCGTCTTCATTGAGAATGAAAGAGATTCCGTTTCCGGATCCATGAATTTGCCGACGCGGAGCCCCGGTCCATGCTGAACTTTGCGCATCGCCTCATCCTTGGTTGTCTCCTGCTCGCCGGGATTACCGTGGCTCTCGCCCTGGTCGCTCGTCATGCCCTGGCTGCCGCGGGAAACTCCGCGTTTGCGCTCCTGTTCCCCGTCCTCGCCGTCTTGGTTGCCATCGCCGTCATTCTGTTCGTCCTGCAACCCATCCACATGCTCGCCCGTGACACCAGGAAAATCGCCGAAGGCCTCGACCATCGCGTCGAATGGAGCAGCCACGACGACTTCGGCGTCATCGCCAGCGAGTTGAACCGCATCGCCGTCAGAATGCGCGACCTCCGGGACTCCGAAGCCGGTCGCAAGCAGATGGAATTCCAGCTCTCCGACGCGGTGTTGCAATCCATCTTCGAGCCCATCATCGTTACCGACGCGAAGGGTCACATCCTCAAGCTCAACCAGGCTGCGACCGACATCCTCGGACAAGCCGCCTCCGACCGCATGGCCCTCAGCAGCACACCCGGAGGCGACAAGATTCTCAGCGCGATTCGCGATGCCGTCGCCTTGCAAAAAGCGGTCGCCACCGAAGACGAGGCTTCCATGCTTCCCATGCGCATCGGCAAACGCGAGCGCAGCTACCGCCTGCGAACCACGCCCATGCGTGACAGCGAAGGCCGACTGCTGGGCACCGTCACGACCCTCGAAGACGTCACCAGCCTCCAGGACACGGATCGATTCAAGACTCAATTCGTCACCGTTGCCAGCCAGAAGCTGCGCGGCCCGTTGCTGCAGCTCCGGCGTGGTCTCTATGCGCTGGCCCAGGGGTTTGGCGGACCGCTCCAGCCGCTCCAGGCCGAGCTCGTCGCCAATGTCGGCAACGATTCTGAAAAGCTCGACGACCTCATGTCGGACCTGATCGAAGTAGCCGAACTCGATACCGGCAAGCGCGAATTGCATCTCGAACGGCTGCGCCCGCTCACCATGCTCAACGATGCCCGCGACCGCTACTTCGACGAGGCAGCCGAAAAACGAATCCGCATCGAGGTGCGCGCCTTCGCCGATCTTTCCGCAATCAATGCCGACCGCCGCGCCGTCCGCTCCATCCTCGACAACCTCATCTCCAACGCGCTGCGCTACACTCCGCCTGACGGCGAAATTCTGCTCGCCGCCGAAGAAGTCAAGAACTTCGTCCAGTTCACGGTGCGCGACAGCGGCCGCGGCATCGAGGCCGAACGCCTCAGCAACATCTTCGATCGCTTTAACGCATTCTCCGATACCGGAACTGGACTTGGCCTCGCGCTGGTCCGCCGCCTGGTCGAGTCGCTGGGCGGCCAGATCGCCGTCGAAAGCCGGCTCGGACACGGAGCCACGTTCCGCTTTACGCTGCCCGTCGCCATCGCCGACGTGGTAAGTCATCCGGTCGAGGTGGGCTGACAAATGCCGGAGATCCAGCTCGAACGCCAACAGGAACCCGCCCGCCTCCGCGTCTACATCGGCGCGGCTCCCGGCGTCGGCAAAACCTTTCACATGCTCAGCGACGCCCACATCAAGCGCAAGCAGGGCGTCGACGTCGTCATCGGCCTGGTCGAACCGCACGGCCGCCAGGAAACCGTGGACCAGATCGGCGATCTCGAAGTCATCCCCCAGCGCCTGATTCCCTATCGCGGCGTCGAGCTCAAGGAAATGGACGTCGACGCCATCCTCGCCCGCCATCCCGACACGGTGATCGTCGACGAACTCGCTCACACCAACGTCCCCGGCAGCAAGCATCGCAAGCGCTACGAAGACGTGCTCGAGCTGCTCGATGCCGGCATCAACGTGATGACCGCCGTCAACATTCAGCACCTCGAAACGCTGAACGACGCCGTCAATCGCTCCGCCAACACGGTCATCCGGGAAACGGTCCCCGACAGCTTCCTCAAGCGCGCCGACGAAGTGGTCAACGTCGACGTCACCGTGGAGGAACTGCGCTCGCGCCTGCGCGAAGGCAAGATATACGCAGCCGAGAAAATCGAGCAGTCCCTGGCCAATTTTTTCCGCAAGGGCAACTTGAATATGCTGCGCGAACTCTCCCTGCGCACCACCGCCGAGCAGGTCGGCAACCGCGCATCAGAGTATCGCCGCACCCAGGGACTCGAGCAGGCGCCGATCCCCGAAAAAGTCATGGTCTGCCTCAGCACGCGCCCCGGCACCGAACGCCTCCTTCGCGTCGGCGCGCGCGTCGCCGGCCGACTCGCTACAAATTGGTACGCGGTCTATGTCATTCGCCCCAACGACGACAAAGGCCATGGCGATCCCGAAGCCTACCAGCGCCTCGAAGAGTACCAGCGCATGGCGCGCGATCTTGGAGCCCAAGTCGTGATGCTCCACGACAGCAACGTTTCCGACGCGCTCATTCGCTTCGCCCAGCAGGAAAGCATCTCGCACGTCGTCTTCGGACAATCCGCCCGCTCCCGCTGGGACATCCTGCTCCGCGGCTCCGTCCTCAACCGCTTCCTCGCTGAAGTGCGTGACGTCACGGTGCAGGTTGTCCCCATGCAGAAGCCCGTCCGTCGCGGCTGACGCGCCTACTTCGTCATCGCGATTTCCAACCCCAGCGCGCTCTCCTTCACTTCCGTTTTGCTGAATTGCGCCTGCGCCAGCATGTGCTCGAATTGCGCTTTGGTGTACGCGCTCTTCAGCAACATCGTCCGGAAGGCAAACTTCGTGAGGATCCGGTTCATGGTCGACAATCCCATCCCATCTACTTCCCTGCTGATCTCCGTCGGCGACGCGTCGCCCTTCAGGTCGATAATCAATCCGCGCCCGCCCGGCTTCAGCACGCGGAACATCTCCCGCAAGGCACCCACTGGGTCCGCAAAGTTCTTGAACGCCGCCCGGCAAAGCAGAAAATCAAAGCTGCCGGTCTCGAGCGGCATCTTCGACGCCGACCCCTGCTTGAAATCCACCTTCACTCCCTCCGCTTCCGCCTTCTTCGCTGCCATCTTCACAAACGTGCGGCTCAAATCGAGTCCGGTAATCGCGTAGTTGCCGCGCTTGGCCAGCTCAATTGAGAAATACCCCGGCCCCGGCGCTACCTCAAGCACCGCACTGCCCTGCGGTACTTCCTGCGCGATCCGCCGCGCCAATTCGACGTACTCCTTCATCATCTCCGCGGTGTTCTGCGCATACCACTTCGCAACCAGCCCTTCCATCCCGCGATCTGCATGCGGCTTCGGCATCGCCATCGTCGCCATTTCAGTTTTCCATTTCCGGGCGCACACCGCCCCTGTGCGCGCAGCACATCGCTTCGCGCTGTTGACCGTTCGTTGTTTCGATTTACGGCGCTCGACTAAATCGCCACGAGTGGTCTTCTCTGCTTCTCTGCTTCTCTGCTTCTCTGCTTCTCTGCTTCTCTCCTTCTCTGCTTCTCTGCTTCTCTGCTTCTCTGCTTCTCTGCTTCTCTGCTTCTCTGCTTCTCTGCTTCTCTGTTTCTCTGCCTCACTGCCTCACTGACCACTGACAACTGATCCCTCTCCTTACTCGCAGAACACCTTTACCTTCGTCTTGTTGCCGTCTTTGCCGTCCACATCCACAGTCAGATCTTCAAGGTGGTCGATCAGTTCTTCCAGGTTCTCCGGCTTGATCTGCGAAAGCGTAATCGGCACGCCATGCCGGCTGAACGCCTCATCCAGCTGATCGTGCGCCTGCGCCGGAATCAGGCTCGCCAGCCGCACGCCTGCCCGCAACAGCTGCATCGGCACGCGCACATTGACGGTGGTCAGGCCCTTGTTGCCTGTCATCGACTCGTCCGCCTCCACCTGCACGCGCAGATACTTGGCTCGCGCCTGGCGCACCGGAGCGTTTTCCGTCGATCCTCCATTGCTTCGCGGCGCGCTTGCGCTCATGTCCGGCTCCAGCGCCGCCAGCAAGCGTTCCGCCTCATCCGCGGTCAGTCGTCCCGCGGCCAGCATCTCCAGAATTTGACGCCGATTCTCGTTCATACATTCCCTCCCAGCAATCTCGTAATCAAGCCGAGCGCATGATGCGCGCTTGCGTTCAACTGCGGCACAATCCACTGCAGCGCATGCCCCAGCCCGATCGCAATTTCGTGCACCTGGGGCAGCGCCAGCAAAACCACCGCGAGCACAATGCCCAGTTTCACAAGGCCCTCATCGGGATCGGGCCCCAGCGCCAGCAGCCGCTCCGCTTCGCGCGGCGTAATCCGGCCCAGCGCAATCAACGACAAAATGGTCCGCCGATCGATACTCATAGCACTCCTCACAAAATCCTCACCGTGATCCGGTTCCCGTCCGCGCACACGCGAACATCCGTTCCGCGCAGCCCGCACACAATTCCCCAGAACGTCGAAACCGCGTTCAAGAAACTCACATCCACCGCGATGCAAACCGCCCACAGCACCAGCAGCACCAACGGCCCCAGCAGAATCGCCGGAATCCACAAAAGGAACAGCGGCACCACAATCGGAATCCCCCACCGCCGACCCCCGTTCTCGATCCGCACCACAGCAAAATTCGGTGTCATTTCATCGCCTCCAGCTCGCGGATCGCGTCCGCCGCCGAAATCTCCCCGCTCTTCAATCGCTCCAGCACCTCGGTCCGCGAGGGCGAAGGATTGGTTTCCACAAATTCCAGCTGCCCGGCAATCCGGTTCAACCGCGCCTTGATCGTCGGATAGCTCACCCCGAACACCTGCTCCATCTCCTTGATCGACCCGTGCGACCGCAAAAACGCGACCACGAACACCTGGTCCTCCAGCGTCAGCCGGGCCAGTTGCGGCAGGGTGAACGTCCCCTCAATTGCGACCTGCTTCTCCGGGATCCGAACCCGCTCGATGACCACCTCTGAGCCCTGCGCCATCCGCAGCAGGTCTTGCCAGTCTGAAGCTGTTTTCGGGGTGTCTTCCCTCACTGCTGAACCTCGTTTCTCCATCAACAGGAGCAACAATAATCAATTTTCTCAATAAATGCAAGAGAGCAAATTAAAATTCTTTATTCATATGGAAGCAGACGAAATTTGGGCGAAACGGGGCCCTTTTTTCCCTCGAATCCACAATTCGGGCCGGCTACAGTCCCATTCGGTGCTGTGTTAGTTTTGAAAGAGCCGGCAAAAGAGCTCGTAGCTCAGTTGGTAGAGCAACGCCCTTTTAAGGCGTGGGTCCTGGGTTCGATTCCCAGCGAGCTCACCACTCTTGCCGCAAACCCTTCCCTTTCAGTCACAAAACGAGCCCCCGCCCGTTCCGGGAGAAACCGATGAAACCAGCCGAAGTCGCCAGCTACTGGGAAGCCAACGCTGAAAACTGGACCCGCTTTTCCCGCGCGGGATACGACGTCTACCGTGACGCCCTGAATACCCCGGCCTTCCTCGCCATGCTTCCCTCGATCCGCGGGCTCGCCGGCCTCGACATAGGCTGCGGCGAGGGTGCCAATACCCGCAAACTGGCACGCCTCGGCGGCCGAATGACCGCCATCGATGTCGCGCCGACTTTCGTTCGCCACGCACGATCCACTGAAAAAGCCGCGCCCCTCGGCATCACCTACCGGGTCGCCGACGGATTGGCCCTCCCTTTCGCCGACCGCTCCTTCGACTTCGCCACGGCCTTCATGTCTATCATGGACATGCCCGACCACGGCCGCGCTCTCCGTGAAGCAACACGCGTCTTGCATCCCGGCGGATTCCTTCAGTTCTCCATCATTCATCCGTGCTTCGGTCCGCCGCATCGCCGCCCGCTGCGCGACGCCCAGGGCCGCGACTATGCGGTCGAAGTCGGCCGCTACTTCGAAGGCACCGACGGATTTGTCAATGAATGGATCTTCTCCACGCTGCCGGTCCGCGAACGCGCCCGCGTCGAGCCGTTCCGCACGCCGATGTTCCATCGCACCCTCAGCAGTTGGGTCGACCTCGTTGTTGGCGCAGGGCTGGTGATCGAAAAGTTCGGTGAGCCGTGTGCCACACCGGAACAGGCTGCTGCCGAGCCCGCCATCGCCGACACCCGCGTCGCTCCGCTTTTCCTGCATATCCGCGCACGCAAGCCGGCCTAGCGAGGAATGCCGGTATCTTCGCGATGCAGGCTCAACTCACCCCACTTTGCCGATCACCAAATCACTTCGCACCAGTGATGGAACGGAACACAATGTTGCGCGGCGTGCTGCGCGCGCAGATGTGCAATGGAAAGAAATGATCGTTGCGTTTCCGGCAACAGCCCCGCTTCAGCCCGATTCGAGCCCCACCCGCTCTAACGCAGACTGGCTTTCATCTCGTCTCTGACCTTGTGCGCCAGCTTCTCAACCTGCTGGGCCTTCTTGATCACACCGAGGGAAAGGGTGTCCGTGCTGCTCTTATCAAGTTCTGCCTTCAACTCGTTCGCCAGGGTCAGCAACAGCGCGGTGTCATCCGCGAGTTGCTTCTGTTGTGGAGTCTGCGGAGTGGATGCCTTCTCAGTGTCCGCCAGCGCGTCGGCCGGGGCTGAGGCCGAGGCGGGTGCTGAGGCCGCGGATGCCTGGCCTCCACCCGAAGGCGCTTGCTGAGCTGCCATGGACAAAACCGATCCCAGGGCGAAGACAGCCATGCAAGCCAGATCCCGCACCGGACGTATCCGTGCTTTGAGCCGGAAGGCGAGGCGGAGTCTCGATACGGTCATCATTGGCATCCGGACGGTGGCGCGCCGAGATAGTCAAGGCACTTCCGTGCAATGGGCGCCTTCATCTTGTCTTGAATTTTGTGCGCCAGTTTTCCAATCTGTTCAGCCTTCTGGACCTCCAGCATGGCATGCGCATCCGGCGTTGCTTTGTCTGTTTCGGTCTTCAACTGAGTCGCCAGCTCAATCAATTTGGCAGCGTCCGATGTCATTTCCTTGCGGCGCTGCAGCTTCATGGATTCAAGCTGTTTAGCATCATCTTGTGGCTTCATCGAATCGAGCATGAGCCGGTTGGCATCCGCCGTCGGGTTCGCAGTCTGATTCATCGGGGGAAGTCCCGGCTCCTTCGGCGGATAGGGCAATCCGTTTTGAGCATCGGCGGCCAACGGCATCGCCGCGAGTACTGCCAGGAAAGCGAGTGCGCTCAGCCAAGCCGCTTTCGCAAGTACGATGCTCCGAGGTCTGAAGGCACCCATACGAAGATCGTCACTCCTCATGTTAGGCAGTATAGTAGTAAATCGAATCATGAGATGCTCCTCTTTTTGAGCAATTTTGACCATTCTTAGCCGCACACCCGGCCAATTCCAGCCAAATCACCCTACCGGCCAACGATAACTTAGGACCGCCGGGCGGAGGCCTCCGAGAAGAACTTCCGGCTTCTCGGAGTAAGTCGACCCCCAACCAATCTCCGCGAAAAGAGCAGAACGATCGTACGGCTTTTCCTTGTCTCCGGCGCTCATCAGACGGTGCACTTTTCGCTTGTAATTGTGTATCAGGCGATCTGGCCTCGCGGATTCGCGCTTTCTCCATATTTTTTCTTCCTCAATCCACCGCGTTGTAGGATAGACTTCCGCCAACTCAAAATCCCCGAAACTCACCGGATCACACCAGGAGAAGGATCATGTGCAAGAAAACGTTGTGGGCCCTCGCGGCGTCGTGTGCGTTGTTCATCCTCGCCATCCCGTCGCGCGCTCAGTCGTCCGATGTCCAAGAGAAACCCGCGTTGTATTCCTACGTCTCGCACTGGGCGATTCCACGCGCCCACTGGGCCGAAATGAAGAAAGCCAGCGAGGCCGATAATGGAATCCTCGAAAAAGCGATGGCCGACGGAAGCATCGTTGGCTATGGCCATGATGAAACCATGGTTCACCAGGCCGACAGCGGCACTCACGACGATTGGTGGGAGGCTCACTCGATGGCCGCCCTGCTGAAAGTGCTCGATCAGTTCTACGCTTCAGGCAGCACTACCGCCGATCCATTGTCCAGCGCCACTGCGCACTCTGACAGCATTAACGTCAGCCACTACTACAACTGGAAACCTGGTCCGTACAAGAACGCCTACACCCACGTCGCCGCGTACCAGTTGAAGAAAGACGCTCCCGATGACGCGGTCGACACTCTGAGCAAGACCCTCGTCGTTCCCCTCCTCGAAAAGCTGCTCTCCGACGGCGCCTTGCTCGAGTATGAGGTGGATACCGAAGCGATCCACACCACCGATCCTTCCTTTTTCTGGATCATCTACACGACGTCTTCGCCGGAAGGACTGGACAAAGTGAATGCCGCACTTGCCGAGACAATCAAGAACCAGCCGCTCTCAGGTCCGGCGTTTGGTTCCATGACCGAATTAAAGGCTCATCGCGACGAGCTGATCCGCGGCGACGGCGTTTACAAATAGCAAAAGCCCTCTCCGTGGTCGAGTGGGGTGAAGGATCAGCTTTTGATCAGTAGCTGAACGTAGCGTGTTTAGCATCCAGGAGCCTTCACCCGCGCGGCCAGAAATGCTCTTCCGAACACGCGCGCAGCCGCTCCGCCGCACTCTCCGCCGTAATGTCGCGCTGCGGCATGCCCAGCATTTCAAATCCCACCATGAACTTCCTCACCGTCGCCGAGCGCAGCAGCGGCGGATAGAAGTGCGCATGGAAATGCCATCCATCATGCTTCTCTTCGTCGGTCGGGGCCTGGTGAAATCCCATCGTGTAGGGGAAACTCGACTCAAACAGGTTGTCGAAGCGCGTCGTCATTCTCTTCAGAACGTCCGCGAGGCCGTCGCGCTCATCTGCTGTCATCTCCGGCATCGCGGCAAAATGCCGGCGGCTCACCACCAGGACCTCGAACGGCCACACCGCCCACCACGGCACCATCACCATGAAATGTTCATTCTCGAGAATCACGCGCTCGCCCGACACGCGCTCCGCGGCAACGTAGTCGCACAGCAAACAGCTGCCGTTGTTCTTGAGGTACGCGCGTTGAGCCAGCATTTCCGCCGCAGGCTCATCAGGAACGAATCCCGTTGACCAGATCTGGCAGTGCGGGTGCGGATTGCTCGCTCCCATCATCGCGCCGCGATTCTCGAAGATTTGGATGTACTCGATCCATCCCAGCCCGCGCAACCCCTCGTACTCGCTCACCCACGCATCCACCACGCGCCGAATCTCTTCCCTCGTCATACGCGCCAGTGTCAGGCTGTGGTCCGGATGAAAGCAGAGCACCTTGCACAATCCCCGCACCGGTTCGGCCATCAGCAGCGGGGACGAAGGCGCTTCCACCGCGCCCGGCGCCTCCGGCAGCAACGCGGAATAGTCGTTCACGAACGAAAAAACGGAATCGTATTTGGGATTCTCGGCACCGCCCGCGCGCTGGTTGCCGGGGCAAAGATAGCACTCCGGATCGTACGCGATTCCCGTCGGCGCAACCTTCTGCGAGACTTCACCCTGCCACGGCCGCTGCGTGCGATGCGGCGAGACCAATACCCACGCCTGTCGCAGCGGATTCCAGCGGCGATGCGGGAATTGCCAGTTCTTTCCCATGTCTGCTCCCGCACCGATTGTAGTGGGTCCGCTCGAGGATCTCGCATGGCGCGACGCGCAGATCAACGTCGGATTCTCTAGTCCCTCAGTCCCGAGTCCCTCGACTCTCCCAGGCTCTGATCACTGACAACTGATCACTGACAACTGCCCCTCAGTCCCCACGTTCTGGTCGTCTGGAATGGAGCCATCCGCTTTGAAGGGACACGACTTCAGTCGTGCCATAAAACGAACTCAAAAACTGGGGCTTTAGCCCCTGAGGTACGCTTTCACGCGAACGCCAGGTTGATGTTTTCAATCGCTTCGTCGATCTCGCCGGTGTTCTTGTATCCCACGGTCACCGAATCTACGCCCGCATTTTTGAATGCGAAGCGCATCGCGCGCTGCCGATCCTCGCGGTTAAACACACCTTCGCCAACCAGCTTCATGCTGATCACGCCCATCCCCGCGCTCCGAGCCTTCTGCACGTGCGACACAACTTCGGGCACATTGCCCAGGCCGCCTCCATCCGCAACCGGCGTATCCATCCGCTCGCCCTTGTGGTTCATGCGGATCATCGCCACCTGCAGCCACTTCATATCCGGCACCTGGCGCAGCGCCGGCAGTCCGTGAACCGACGCGCCACGCGTCAGGATCGTCTTCTTCTCCTGCGCCTCTGCGATGGCGTCCTGCCACCGCGTCGAATCCTGCGGCCACGTTCCCGTGTGCTGCCAGTGCAGCAGCATGATGTCGAAATACTCGGTGTTCGAGTTGCGGCGCAGTTCATCCAGCTTGCGCATGGGATCGCTCTCGGTATCCGTCGTCACCTTCGACATCAACCGGTAGCTGTCGCGCGGCAGCCCTTTCAGCGCCACCGCCAGCATCTGCTGCGACTCACCATACGACTCGGCCGTTTCAAAGAACCGGATCCCGCGATCGTATGCATGCCGCACCAGCCGCGTCAGTCCTTCCTGCCCCAGTTCCTGCTGGATGCGTCCGCTGAAGCTGCCCGTTCCGAGGGCAAGCCGCGTCACTTTCATGTCCGATTTGCCGAGCGTGACCCATGAGGTCGCCGCATCGCGCTCCGCCGTCAAAGAAAGACTGCCAACGCTTGCCACCGCGCCCGCAGCAATTCCAGCTTTCAATACATCGCGCCGTGAAAATGGGGACATGAAGACCTCCGGGCCGGGGACCGGCCATTTGCGGGAATGGTAGCACAAGGCTCACCGCGCCCGTGTGAACGCGGCCCCGTCTCGCTTCGACCTCATGCAAACAGTCACATCCGCGCCATCATTCCAGGCCTGGATGCCGCGCCCTCAGTCCCGCGTCCCTCGACTCTCCTGATCACTGACAACTGATCACTGACAACTGTCCCTAGTCCCTGGTCCATCCCGAAAGCCTCTTATGGCAATTCCCTGACCCAGATGTTCCTGAAGCTGATCGGCTCGCTTTTGTCCCCATGTGCCTGCAGCTTGATCGGAGCCCGGTCGTATGCCTTGTAAAACGGCTTGCCGATGTAGAGCGTCTGCCCCTTCAGCTCAAAGTGGTTGTCCACCAGCACGCCGTTGTAAAACACTGTTGCGTAGGCCGGCGTCTTCAGCGAACCATCCTCATTGAATACCGGAGCAGTCCACACCACGTCGTAGGTTTCCCACTCTCCCGGTTTCCGCGCCGAGTTCGCCAGTGGAATGCTCTGCTTGTAAAGGCTCCCAACCATCCCGTTCACGTATGTCTTGTTCTGGTACGAATCGAGCACCTGCAGCTCGTAGCCATCGTCACCTGGCCCGGTCGACGCCAGGAACACACCACTGTTTCCGCGCGCCTGTCCCGATCCCGTAATGTTCTCGGGAATCCGAAACTCGAGATGCAGCTGATAGTTCTTGAACTTCCGCTTGGTCTCGATGTTCCCCGACTTCTTCTTCACCGTCAGGACTCCGTCCCCGACAATCCAATCCGCCGGCGACCCGTCCTTCACCTGGACCCACTCATCCTCGTTCTTGCCATCGAACAGCACGATCGCGTCCGAAGGTGGCGCCGCGAATGTCGCGCCTGGCGTTACCACGGGCGGTACGGGTTCCCATACTTCCGTCTCTTCAGGTTTCATCTTCTCAGTCTGCTGGGCCCACAAGCCGCCGCACACCGAAGTCGCCAACACCAATGCAGATAGCTTGAACAACTCAATTCGTTTCATTCACGGGAGTTTACATGAGCGGCCTCCCGCGCTACCATCGCAATCCGGCAGTTCCACGAACACGATCCAGGCTCTTTCATGCAACTTCACCAATTCTCTTGGGCTGCGGCACGATTCCGGCCTATGATTTTCCCTAGATTACTTGCGCACGCGGAGGCAGCGCGTGATCGACTTCTCGTCCCCCGATCTTCGACGTAATCCCTTTCCCTTTTATGCTCAGGTGCGGGGAGGTGCGCCCGTTGTGCACGACCCCGCTACCGATGCATGGCTCATCCTCGACTACACCGGGGTCAAACAGGCCCTGACCGATCCCGATCTGTTCAGTTCGTCCATGTCGTATGCCGGTCGCGGCAATCCCGACTGGATGATCTTCATGGACCCCCCGCGCCACGCCAAGCTGCGCAGTCTCATCAGCCAGGCATTCACCCTCCGCGCCATTTCGAACCTGGAGCAACGTATCCGGACCCTGTCCTGCGAGCTACTCGATGAAGTGATCGACCGCGGCGAAATGGATTTGGTGGCCGACTATGCAACTCCGCTGCCCATGATGGTGATTGCCGAAATGATCGGAATTTCCCCCGCGGAGTGGGCGCGATTCCGCGCATGGAGCGATGTCATCCTCCGCCTCAGCCATACCCTTGGAGCCGGCCCCGCCGCCAGCACGGCAGTGATGGAATACGCCGTGGTCAAAGCGGAAATGAGCCTTTACCTGCAAACAATCATCGATCAGCGCCGCGCGATTCCGAGAAATGACCTGCTCTCGCGCCTCGTGCATGCCGAGGTCGACGGCGACTCCCTTGCAGACGAGGAGATCGAAGCATTTATCGAACTGCTGATCGTCGCCGGCCAGGAAACAACCTCGAATCTTATCAGCAACGCCGTTCTCAGCTTGAGCCAGTTCCCTACAGAATTGCGCCGTCTCACCCGGTCATGGGATCTGCTCCCGGTCGCTATCGAAGAGATTCTGCGGTTCCGTTCTCCCGTGCAATGGGTATTGCGTTCCACCCTCGCCAGCGTCACCATGCACGGACAGGTCATTCCTGCCGGCGCGCTCGTGCTCCCTCTCATTGGCTCGGCCAACCGCGACCCTCAGCACTTCCCTGAGCCGGACCGGTTCGACGTCACGCGCAATCCCAATGCGCATCTCGCCTTCGGTCACGGAGTTCACTTCTGCATCGGCGCAGCCCTCGCCCGGCTCGAAGCGCGTGTCGCGTTGCCCGACCTCTATTCACGCCTGCGCAAACTTGAAGTAGCCGACGCCGAGCCGTGGAAACCCCGTGATGCCTTCCACGTGCTCGGACCTTCGCGCCTGCTGGTGCGCTTCGATCCGGGCGCCCCGCTCGCCTCCGCCGAAGCCGTCTCCTGATCGGTGTCAGGTTTCACCATCCGGGTCTGCACAATCGCGGTCCCCAGGAACCGAGCGTTTGCGCCTTGCGGTAGACGAACAGGTCCTCGTTCGGAGGGTGGCTTTCACCGGCGTCCTCACGAACAGGTCTTCATCATGGGGTGGCTTTCACCGGGGTCCCCACGAACAGGTCTTCGTTCGCGGGGTGGCTTTCACCAGCTGTGCAGCCACTCTTCGTCGCGTCCGATCCGGACCGGCGAGTTGAAGAGTTCGCTCAGCCTCGGTTCCGTCAGCAGTTCCGCGCGCAGCCCGTCGCCCACAATCCGCCCGTCGCGCATCAGGATCACCCGTTCAATCTCCGGAAGAATGTCGCCCAGATGATGCGTCACCAGGACCAGTCCGGTGTCCTCGCGCGCCAGCCGCCGCAGCGTCTCGCGCAATTCGCGCTGCGCGGCAAGATCCAGCGCATTCGAGGGCTCGTCCAGCAGTAACTGCTGCGGCCGATGCACGAGAGCCCGTGCAATCAGGATGCGCCGCTTCTCCCCGGCCGACATCTCTCCCACAAGCTGCTTCGCCAGGTGCGACGCCTCAATGCGTTCCAGCGCTTCCGCAGCCCTCTCGCGCATCTCCTCGGTCACATGCAGATTCGGCCAGAGCGTCGACGCAGAAAAAAATCCGGCAATCACGGCATCCAGCCCGGTGGTCACGGCGGTTCGCTCTCCCGGCAGGTCTGCCCCAACCACGCCAAATCTCTTGCGCAATTGCGTCAGATCCCAACGGTCCCGCCCGAAGATCCGCACCTGCATTCCATCCTGCACAATCGGATAAATCTGGCAGGTGATCGTCAGGATCAGCGTCGACTTTCCGCAGCCGTTGGGTCCCATGATCGCCACGTGCTCCCCTGTGCGAATCGAGAGATTCACGTCGTGCAGAACCACGCGGTCGCCGCGCGCCACATTCACGTTGCGCAGCAACAGAAACTCCGATCGCTCTTCAGAGAAATTTCGTTGCGATTCGTCGGAACCCATCCGTCTTCCACTCTATCCGAATGGGACGCCTGAACTGCTCCTCAGTTTTAATGGCCGTTTTTCAGGAACTTCCACTCGTTGAGGGTGTGCCCCCGATCCTTCGCTTTTGAGGACCGGCCAGAAAAGACCCAGTTGCCGGTGAAGTCCCTCGTTCCCTCGTCCCTATGTCCCGAGTCCCTAGTTCCCTCACCCCAACGCCCTGTCAGCTTGCCTTCGCTTCCGGCTCACTGTGCTTCTGCATCTTTTCGAGATACATCTGCTGGTCCGCACGATGCACCAGTTCTTCGGCCGTGTCTCCCGGCTGCACCGTCGCCCCGCCTACCGACACGGTCAATGTAATGCGGCGTCCGTCGCCGGTAGAAATAGATGAATGCGCCGCAAACGTGGCGCAGCGAATCGCCATGTCATGCAGCGCGTCGGGCGACATGCCGCGAATGATGGCAATGAACTCGTCGCCTCCCCAGCGTCCCACCAGGTCATCCGGCCGCAACGATGCGGCCAGCATCCGTGCCGCCTCCTGCAGTACCTTGTCGCCGGTGCGATGACCGAAGGTGTCGTTGATCCCCTTGAAGTGATCGATGTCCATCATCAGCACGCCGAACGGATCCAGATGCATCTGGTACTCGTTCAGCGCGGTCAGCAGCGCCATCTCCATGAATCGCCGATTCGGCAGCTGCGTGAGATGGTCGAGGAACGCCATGCGGCGCATCGCATCAATTCTTCGCTGCGAGTCGGATTTGGCCGAATCATCCCTGAAGATCTCGATCGCGCCGCTGATCCCGCCCTCGCTGTCGCAAATCGGTTGTACCCGGGCTGACACCGGCACGCGCCGTCCCAGCTTGTGCTGCAGATACACTTTTACCTCGCGCGCGTGACCGTCCTGCAGACATTCCATAATCGGCGCGGCTCCCGGCACAGCGCGATTCCCCAGATAGTCGGTGTGCCGCAGCAGTTCGTCATCGCACTTCCGGCCGACAACCTCCTCAGCCGCATACCCCGTCAACCGCTGCGCGCCAAGGCTCCAGTAGAGAACCTTCTGATTGCGGTCCACAAAAAACACCCCATCGCTCATCTGGTCCAGCAGGCTTCTATAGAAATCTGGGTCGGTGGTGGGGATCATATTGGGCCTTTCGCCTACAGCCGTGGCAGCTCCTCAAGTGATATTTGAGCGAATTGCTGGGCTCCGTTCTCTCTTTATTGGACGTGCTTCTAACGTATCTGGAACACCGGTCGCTCGGGCACAACTCGATCTGCCCATGCGTAACTTGGCATTAACTTCGATGCGCTTCATTGGAGAACTGGATGCCCGGGGCTGCCCGCCCTGCCTCGCCTGTTAGATTGAGATGAGTCAGAATCACTTACACTGCCATTGAAGAACCAAACTCAATACCCCCTGGGTTCGCATCCCGGCCTCGAGCCCAGCTTCTTGTAGCTCGCCGGCACCATCCCGAAATCATGAGCGATGTTTCACAATTTCTGATTCCAAAAGGGTTTCAATTTGGCGCCACAACCGCCGGACTCAAGCAGAGCGGCCGAACCGATTTTGCCCTCATCGTCGCCGACCAGCCCGCCACCGCTGCTGCCGCATTCACCGCGAACCAGGTGAAAGCCGCTCCGCTGTTGGTCGCCGGCGAGCACTTGCAAGCCTCGGGCGGCAAAGTGCGCGTGGTTGCCATCAATGCCGGAAATGCCAACTGCGCTGCCGGCCAGGCAGGCATCGACGCGGCCCGGGCCACGTGTGCCGCCGCGGCGAAGATCTTCGGCTGCAAGCCCGAGGAGGTCTTTCCTTCCTCCACCGGCATCATCGGCGTGCCACTGCCTGCGGACAAACTCATCGCCGCCCTGCCCGGGCTCGCATCCCGCCTCGGCTCCGAAAGCAATTACTTCCAGCAGGTCGCCGAAGCCATCATGACCACCGACAAAGTCGAAAAGACCGCTTTTGCGCAATTCCGTAGCGACGGCCACGATATCCGCATCGCCGCCCTGTGCAAAGGCTCGGGCATGATCCATCCCCAGCTCGTCCCGCACGCCACCATGCTCGTGTACATACTCACCGACGCCGCCATTTCTCCCCTCGAACTCAACACTTTCCTTCGCCAGGCCATTGAAATCAGCTTCAATCGCATCTCCGTCGATGGCGATACGTCGACCAACGACACCGTGCTCCTGCTGGCTTCGGGGATTGCCGGCCCTCTCGACGCCGCAGGCAACGCTGCGTTCGTTGGGGCGCTCAGCCAGGTCTGCACGTCGCTGGCCAGGCAGATTGTTGCCGATGGCGAAGGCGTCTCCCACGTGGTCGAGTTGCGCATCGACGGCGCCGCCGGCGATCCCGATGCGTTGCGCATCGCCAGGGCCATCGCGCATTCTCCGCTCGTCAAGACTGCCTGGGCCGGATGCGATCCCAACTGGGGCCGCCTCGTCGCCGCCATCGGATACTCCGGCGCGAAGATCGATCCCAACCGGATTGACATTTCATTCGGCGATCTCCGCATCTGCACCGACGGCGGCCGCGCAGCCGAGTTCGACGAAGCCGCAGCGCATGCTTACCTGCAGCAGGCTCGGTATTCAATTTCTATTTCTTTGCACCAGGGACAGGGTTCCTGCGTCTTCTGGACGACAGACCTGACGCATGAATACGTTCACATCAACGCAGATTACTCCACCTGAAGCGCTTGAGGATTCCGCCATGAATTCCTGTTCGCTCCGCAATCGCCCTCGCCGATGCAACCACCGCATCTGCCATCTCGTCCAACTAAAATCCGCAAGGCGAATAGGCTCGACGCGCCTGCAAAAACAGGTTCGACAGGCGCCGCCACCGGCCACCGCCGTTAGGCCTCTAAACATGGAGAAGGGTTCCCTGCTTGATTTCAGACGTTAAGCTGATCGAGTTGTACTCGGCGATGATCAAAAGCCGCATGCTCGCCGAACGTGCTATTGCGCTCAAACAGCAAGGCAAGCTCACAGGCGACCTGCGCGCCGGGCTCGGCCGCGAAGGCACCATCGCCGGGATCACCGTTGACCTGCAGCCTGAAGATACCCTTAGCCCCTCACCCTGCGACTTCGTTTCCAGCGTCATCAAGGGAATGAAGCTCGAGCAGCTGTTTTCGCGTCTCGGCGCAAGCGCCATTGACCACGCGCACGTCCACGGCGCCATGATCTTCGACGATCAATCCAATGTGATCGCGCCGGCCTCCGAACTCGAAGCGCGCATCGAAGTCGCGCGCAGCGCGGCGCTGGTCCACAAGGTTGCCAAGAATGGCCGCGTCGTGGTCGTCACATGCGCGAACGGGTCCGCGGAACTGGAACCATGGCGCGATGCGCTGGCCTTTGCTGAAGCCCACATGCTCCCCATGCTCTTTGTCTGGCACAACGATGCCGGGCACGACGAGGCAGCGCTCGACATTCCGCCGCGCAGGAATGGAAACCGCCCGGCACGCAAACCACGAAGCACGCCCGCGATCGTTGTCGATGGAACCGATGCCATCGCCGTCTATCGCGTCGTCAGCGAATCACTCAGCCGAGCCCGCCTCGGACGCGGACCCACCCTGATCGAGTGCAGAACAGCGCCTCCCGCAGACCATCACGCTGCAAACCCCAATGGCGCAGTCGCCGACCCCATTGGAAAAATGGAGCTCTACCTCACCGGCAAGGGCCTCTTTCGTCACGAACTCCGCCAGAAAATCACCGACCGCTTCCTTCCCGAGCTCGACACGGCTACCCGAATCATCACCAATTAGTCCAAATCATTCTGAAGAGAATCCGTCGCATTCCATCCAACCCAAAGCCGCTTTCCTGCATCAACGGCTTGATAACAAACCGGATGATAAAGTGAGGGTATGAAGTTAACCAAGTGCCGGGCCGGCTTTCCTGCAATTGGCTGGCTCATTGCGGTTCTCCTGACGCCCGCAACTTCGCTATTGGCTGAGTCTCCGGCAGCGCCCCATGGCGGCGCAGCTGCAAAGTCCGACAACACCCGCCCCGATACTGTCTGCGAGCCATCCCTTCTCGATTCCCCTTACGTCCCGGTAGACAGCTGGATTTATCCGGCGGTGATGCGGCTTTATTCGATGGGCTACATCGACACCGTCTACCTCGGCATGCGCCCCTGGACCCGGGCCAGCATCAGCCACATGCTCGAGCAGGCCGGTGCGCGCATCGACGACGCCGACGAGAGCCCGCTCAACGACGAAGCGCAATCAATCTACGAGGCGATCAATAAAGAATTGAATCCCGACGTGCAGGGACCCTGCGGCGCACATCAAGGAACCACGCGCATCGAGTCGGTATATAGCGTCGTGCGCGGCATCAGCGGCACGCCGTTGCGCGACAGCTTCCACCTCGGCCAGAGCATCGTCAACGACTACGGCCGTCCCTACGAGAATGGATTCAATAACTACAGCGGCGCGAGCGGCTACACCGGCGCAGGCAGATTCCTCCTCTATGCGCGCGGCGAATTTCAATACGCTGCCTCAGGCGCCGGCTACTCCCTGCCCCTCGCGCAGGAACTGGCCGCCATCGACCTGACCCAGTTCTACCTGAACAGCACCACTCCTTTGCCCGTGCAGATCCAAAGCACCATCCCCGTCGGGCCTATCGCTTCCGTTTCCAACGGCCGATGGGTCGAGGCTTACATCTCCACCCACGTCCTCAACCACGAAATCTCGTTCGGCAAGCAGGACAACTGGTTCGGTCCCGGCCTCGGCGGCGGCATGGCGTATTCCAACAACGCTGAAAACATCTATTCATTCCGCATCAACCGCATCGAGCCTCTCCACATCCCCGGCTTGTCCTACCTCACCGGGCCGTTCCGTTATGACTTCATGGTCGGATCGCTCAAGGGTCACAATTATCCGAACTCACCTTGGATTCACGTCGAGAAAATCGGCTTCCGGCCCACCGAGAACCTCGAGTTCGGATTCGAGCGCAGCGTCATCTGGGGCGGCAAAGATCACGAGCCCATCACCCTGCATACTTTCCTCCGCAGCTTTTTCAGCTTTTCCGCTCCCAACGGCGCAGTCAAGAACAGCCCGTCTGATCCCGGCGCACGGTTCGGTTCGTTCGACTTCTCCTATCGCCTGCCGTTCATGCGCAATTGGCTCACGCTCTACAGCGACGGTGAAGTGCACGACGACCTCTCGCCGATTGACGCTCCCGCCCGCGCTGGCTGGCGGCCCGGACTCTTTCTCTCTCACGTTCCCGGCGCTCCCAAACTCGATGTCCGCGCCGAGGCTGCCTGGACCGATGCGGCCGTCTCTTCAAGCACCGCCGGCCGCTTCATGTATTGGGAAGGAATCCAGCACCAGGGCTACACCAACAAAGGCTTCCTCCTCGGCGACTGGATCGGCCGCGAAGGCAAAGGCGGCCAGGGGTGGATCACCTACCACCTCAGCGGCAACGAATGGGTGCAGGTGGGCGTCCGCAATCAGAAAGTCGCAAAGGATTTCATTCCGGGCGGCACCACGTTCAACGACATCAGCTTCCAGGTTGTAAAGCGCATCGCCCGCGACTTCGAGATCAACGGGAAATTCGCCTACGACCAGTGGAAGGCGCCGATCTATCCCTCCGGCGTGCCCACCTACCCCGCATCGCAGCAATCTGACACCAACACAACCATCCAGTTGACCTGGTACCCCGAGCGCCGCGTCAGCTTCTGATCACAGGGACCGTTAGTAGTAATGGGATGGTCCGTCGCCTTAAGCCCTTCGGGGTATAAGAGGTGAACGAGGAGGCGGTCCATGGAATTGGATAAGGTCGGTACGACGGTCAGCGGCCATGACGAAATCGCCGGTGGCAGCGAGCGGTCTCCTGCTTTCTGAGACCTGATGCTTCTGCCAATCTCGCCAGGAATCTTCTCCACTTCAGCCTGCCCCGGTCGCTCGCACTCCGGACGGGCGGTCCCAAGTCCGTCCTCAGGGCAGCGAAATCCGGTACAGGTTCCGGTGAATCGTGGCGTTCACCCAGGCATAGTGCTCTGGGTCTCTGCCGGGTATCAGTTCTCCTCGCGCAACCGATTTCGCTCCTCGAACCACGCTCGGTTCGGCCGACGGCGGAATCCCGCCCTCGGGGAGATCCGGCAGGGTTTCCCCCGGGCCGAGAGGAATCGCCAAACTGCGGCCGGGATCGGTTCGCGAGGGATCCACCACCGGAACAAAAAGAAACTTTCCGTCCGGCGACCACTTGGGAACGCAGTAGTTCGTAGAAAGGTGCCGTGGATTTCCGCCGTCCAAGGGAATTGCCATGACCGCGGGAAAGCTTTCTTCCGGTGTTCTGGGGAGCAATGCTACGGCCCAATGGCGGCCCGGCGAAACTCCTTGAAAATCCACGATGGGATACGGCATCACCTTGGAACGGTGCGATCCGTCCGGATCGATCTGCTCCAGGTAATTCTTGCTGCCCTCTGCCAGTTGAAACAAGATCTGCCCGCGCTGGCCAAAATGCGGCGACCGCACACCAGAAATGCTCACTTCCGTCGCGGCCAGGCTTCGGTCCACAGGCGCCACCCACAACTGCGTTGCTCCGTGCGGCGCAGCGGTCGTGTATACCACCTGTTTGCCTTCCGGCGACAGATCGAAGTCCCTTATCGAAATTCCGGGGAACACAGCCTCGCTTTTCCCCGAGTCCACCATCGTGCGCCACAATTCCGCATCCGGACCCTCTCCCCGCCGCAGCAGGTAATAGAGGACCCTGGCGTCCGGACTGAAAGCGGGGGAAGGCGAGCTAGCCACTTCACCTTCCGATGAAAGCGGCCGCTGCCCACTCCCGTCCTGAATCCAGATGGCGCTCTCCTGCACTCCCACCGAAGTGATCAGAGCCCCGCCGTCAGCCTCAACCGCCAGCCCATCCTCTTCCGTTGGCCCAAACGTGATTTGCTCCGGCGCTCCTCCGGAAAGGCGCTGTCGCCAGATGTGGCTCTTCCCTTCTATCCAGGCGGTGAAATACATCCATTCGCCATCCGGAGACCATCCTGCGGATGTGCACGCCCCCATCGGTCCAACCAATCGCTGCTCATGCTGCCCGTCCAGGTCAACCAGCCGGCACTGACCCCAATCTGCATCCCCCTTCATCTCCACCACCAGTGCCCAGCGCCGATCCGGAGATGGGTAGGAGTAGTGAGCCATGCCCCGCTCATGCGCCGGCAAATAAATGTCGCGCAGGCCAGCGCGCGTCACCGTTGCCGTCACCAGCCCCAGATGGATTCCCGACTTGATCTCGGAAAAGAGCAACCGTCCCGAGTCCAGCCATACCAGCCCGGCAGCATTCTTCAGCAGAAGTTGAGTCTCACCTCCGAGTGCTGACACCTCATAGGTGTTGAACATGGGGCCAGCCTCCATCACCGTGTACGCAATCTCCGACCCATCCGGCGAAAACGCCGGCCCGTATTTCGGCCGGCTGTCATCCGTCACCCGCCTGGCTTCTCCGTTCGGCAGCATCTTGACGTAGATTTGGTCGGACGTGAGAAATGCATTGCCGCCGCGGATAAAGGCCAGCATGTGCCCATCCGGAGACAAAACAGGCGCCACCGCCGAATCCGTGAAATCCGTTAGCTGCGTGTACCTGACCTCGAGGCGCCGGCGAGGCCATCGATAAAGGACTACGCTGCCAAGCGCGATGACGAGGCACGCGCCGACGCCGATAGACCAGAGCAGTGCCCTCCGCCGTGGGCGCGACGCAGCAGCCGGACCAGGCTCGGGCGTGGCCTCAGGCGGCAGGGGCGGTACCGCTGAAACCGGCGCAACGGGTGAAACCGGGGTCGCAACCGAAACCGCTGCGACAAATCGATACCCCATTCCCGTAACAGTCTCGATATATTTGGGGTCTTCTGAGTCGTCTCGCAGAAGATGACGAAGTTTCCTGATCGCGGTGTTGATGCTGTGATCGGTATCGACAAAAACATCGCTTTCCCAGAGTTTCTCAACGATTTCCCGCCTCGAGACCAAATGTCCCTTTCGAGACACCAGCAGGATGAGTAACTCGAGAGGCTTGGGTTCGACACGCAGCGGTCGTCCCTTTCGAAGCAACTGAAAACGTCCACAGTGCAGTTCGAACTCCTCGAATTGAAATACTGGCTCAGACACAGGACGGGACCCGGGACCTCAGTGAAGAGGGAGTACAGACAGTGTTAGCACGGAAATCGCCGATTTTAAAGGAAGTTGCGCGGTCATAGAATCTTTACCTCGCCATCACCGGACCTCTATTGCCCAGGAACGCGCTGTTGCCGTTTCCTCCGTGTCAGCCGGCAACGGCATTTGTCGAAAAAACATGTCCTTGACCGGGCCCGGGGTCGGCGGATTCGTAGGGATGCGTCGGCTCCGGTTCTTCAAGGCGTGGCTCTTCGAGAATGCCGTTTTCCCCGGCGGAGGAGGAAAAGGACATGAGGTCAAACAATTGCAGGTTCGCATCAATGTTGGTCGCACTGGTGCTCGGCTTGGCAATTCCTGGCATGGCAGCGGCGCAAGGCAACCAGGACAATACACAAACAGCTGAGCTCTACAAGGTCCAGGCGGCATTCCATCGCTACGCAACAGTTCACGACCCCGTGAACGGAGACTCGTCCGAGATCATCACACAACGAATCCGTGACATGCTTTCTCTATGGACTTCCAACGCAGTGCTCAATGTCCAGGGCTTCGGCGCAATTGACGGCTACTACATCGGCAGGGGAGATCCGGACGATCCGTCGTCGTGCCCCGAAACCACAGGCTCAGCGGGATCCTATCGCGGTACGCTGTGCACATACTTCAAATGGGTTGCTGGATCGTTCCAGGTGGCAAACAAGCTCATTGTGCTGACCCCTTCCTACAGCACATCCTTCGATATCACCGGTAACGCCGCAACGGGGTATTGGGAGTGCCACTACTACGACGTCTCGACTTCGCCGTGGACGGCCAAAGTGAAGATCCGAACCAATACCTCATTTCAGAAGGTCAACGGGAATTGGCTCTTGTCATCCATCGGCGTAACTCCGGCCGGAATCCCGGTTCCCTGAGCGCAACAACCTTCAACGAGGGCTCATGCAGCACATGAGCCCTTGCACTGCTCCGAATGTCTACTCAAAAGAACAGAATAAGCATGTTGACCTGCTCCACGCTCTCACCTTGACATTCTACCGGAAGCGCGGTATCGTCACCTAGAATGTCTACTAAAGAACAGAAAGAGCGCGTTGAGCTGCTTCAGGGAACGCTGGATCTGCTGATCCTCAGGACCCTGCAGCGCGGCGCCATGCACGGGCACGCCATCGCCAAGGCCATCGAATTCAGGTCCGACGATGTGCTCCAGGTGGAACAAGGATCCTTGTACCCCGCCCTGCACCGGCTGATCAAACGGCGATGGATCTCTGTCACGGACGGAGCCTCGGAAAACAATCGCCGGGCAAAATTCTACGCACTCACGGCCAGGGGCCGGCAGCAACTGACGGTCGAGACCGGCAAATGGGACAAACTCGCCCGCGCGATCGCGCAGATTCTCAGTCCCGGCGGGCAGGAGGAAGCATGACGCGACGCAAACGCATGCTGGCGGACCTCGAAGAGGCCATTCGCGAACATCTCGAAAGCGAAACCCAGGACAATATCGACCGCGGAATGTCCCCGGACGAGGCGCGATATGCGGCGTTGCGAAAGTTCGGCAACGTGGCGCGCGTCAAAGAGGAGACCTGGAGAGTGTGGCACGTGCAGTGGCTGGAGCAACTCCTGCAAGACCTGCGATTCGGTGTCCGCACCATGTGGCGCAGTCCAGGGTTGACGATTGCAGCTGTACTCGCCATCGCACTTGGCGTTGGAATGAACGTCGGTATTTTCTCGGTCCTGAATGGCGTGGCGCTTCGCTTGCTTCCCGTTCCTCAGCCGCGCGACCTGGTGGGCCTCAACCAGGTCTTCCATTTCCAAACTCAACCCGATCGACTGATCCACAACGATTCGAGCTGGTTCTCATTCTCTGAATACCTCGACTATCGCGATCATAGCGATGTCTTCTCGGGCCTCGTGGCGTATGAGCCTTACGTCGAGGCCACACTTCGAGACCGAGGATTGCAACAAGTCCTGGGGACCGCTGCCTCCTGCAACTACTTCGACGTATTGATGGAGCATCCCGCGCGGGGACGGGGCTTCGTGGATTCCGAGTGCGCGAGTCGCGGCGGAAGCGCGGTGGTGGTCATAAGCGATGATCTGTGGCACAGCCGATTCGGCGCGGATCCCTCGTTGGTGGGCAGGGAAATTGTTCTCAATCGGACAGCCTTTACGGTCGTCGGGATTGCCCCCGCCCGGTTCACCGGAACAGAACCCGTTGCGAGCGCTTTTTGGATACCGGTGACGATGCAGGAAGCGTTGGAGCCCGGCATCGATCGGCTTTCAAAGGACAATATGAGCTGGCTGGCTTTGCTGGGCCGCATGCGGCCGGGTGTAACCATCCCGGCGGCGCGCGCCAACCTTGACGTCATCGCCGCGCGGATCGATCGGCGCCACCCCGGACGCACCACCTCGCTCGCCATTCACCCTGCGACCTTCTTCTCCAGCCCCGACCAGCGTGAATATTTGGTTCCCGTGGCCTCGGTCATTCTCGCCGCGTTTGCTCTCGTCCTATTGATCGCCTGCGCGAACGTCGCCAATCTTCTTCTGGCGCGCGCTTCCGTGCGACAAAGAGAAATCGCGCTCCGCCTTTCGATGGGCGCTGGAAGATGGCGCCTCGTCCGCCAGCTGCTGACAGAAAGCCTTCTTATTTCCATCGCTGGTGGCGCGCTGGGATCGCTGGTTGCATTCGGTTCCTCTGCCTGGCTCTTCCGGTTGGTCACGTCGCGCCTGCCGCACGACTTCCCCCCGATTGCGGTCAACGTCGCTCCGGATCTTCGCGTGCTTGCGTACGCCCTCCTGCTATCCCTATTCACGGGAATTGCATTCGGCCTTGTGCCGGCGCTGCGCAGTTCGCGGCCCGATCTCAACGGCAGCATGAAAGGTCAAGGAACGGCCTGGGGTACCGGCAGCAGAAGCGGTCGGTTCCTGCTCAACGTGTTGGTAGGTTCTCAGGTCGCCATCTGCACCGTGCTCCTGGTTGCAACCGGTTTGCTGCTGCGCGGCCTCCACCACGCACAGACCCTGGATCCTGGTTTTCAGATCAAGGGTGTCGCAACGATGTTCCTCAATCTTGAGCAACAGGGCTATGACGGGCCGCATGCCACCCAGTTCATGCAAAGATTTCGCGAGCGGATCCGCGCAATTCCCGGTGTGACCGAAGTGGCTCAGGCAGAATGCGCGCCGCTCAGCCATGACTTCAGCGTCGACAAATACACGATTCCCGGCAACCCTGAGCCAGTCCTCGTCCAATACAACCACATATCGCACGATTATTTCTCTCTGCTTGGAATTCCCATCGTGCGCGGACGCAGCTTCGCGCCGGCAGAAAAACACGATGCGCCCGGAATCATCGTCACGGAATCGGCTGCGCGCAGGCTATGGCCGAATCAGGACCCATTAGGAAAAGTGTTGCGCGAAAGCTCAGGCCGGGAGGGTTCCGTCATCGGCGTGGCGAAAGATGCCCAGGTAGCCCACCTCGGTGAATCCACTTCCAACTATCTTTACTACCCTTCCGGACCGGAAGACGATTCTCGAACCTACATCCTGGTTCGCTATTCAACACGGTTCACCGATGTGGCAAGCAGCATTCGCGACGCCGCGCATGCAATCGATCCCGGAGTGCTGGTCGATGTAACCCGGCTCGAGGATTACCTCGAAGTCTGGCGAACACCATCGCGCATCGTGGCGGCTCTCTCAGGTGCGCTCAGCACCCTGGCCCTGCTGCTCTGCTCGATTGGCGTGTACGGAATGGTCTCTTATAGCGTAAGCAGGTCGGTCCGCGATATCGGCATCCGCATGGCTTTGGGAGCCGGACGCGCCGACGTCATGCGCCACGAGCTTTGGCAGGCGATACGCCCCGTTCTCATCGGTGGAGCTGTTGGCGTCGGCCTGTCTGCCGCCGCTTCCGGTGTGCTCTCCAGCATGATGTTCGGTCTGGGCACACACGATCTCATCGCGTTCGTTTCAGTGCCGCTCTTTCTGCTGGCCGTGGCCCTCGTCGCGATTCTCATTCCGAGCCGGCGGGCCATGCACATCGATCCTGTCGTTGCGTTGCGATGCGAGTAGGCTGGGCCGGGATGTTCCCGGCGCCTCCCCTTCACCGCGCCCTGGGGTGCGTCCGATCGTACACCTCGGTCAACTGCGCCGACGTCAGCTGCGTGTAGCGCTGCGTCGTCGACAGCCGCTCGTGTCCCAGCAACTCCTGGATCGCCCGCAGATCCGCGCCCTCTTCCAGCAAGTGTGTCCCAAACGCATGCCGCAGCGTGTGCGGATGCACCTCCGACGACAGCCCGCTCAGCATCGCAATGCGCTTCACAATCCGTCCTACGCTCCGCGTCGTCAAACGTGCCTGGCCGCCCGGCTTGCCCAGCCCACGCAATTGCAGGTTGATGAACAGCGCTGGAGTCGCCGGACCCCTCGGTTGCGCTGCTGCAATCCGTGCTGAGCGCTCAGCAAGATACAAACGCAGCGCCTTTGCCGCCGCATCGCCTAGCGGAACATAGCGCTCCTTCTGTCCCTTTCCGCGCACCAGGATCGCTTCATTCGCCCAATGGACATCCTCTACGTTGAGCGCCATCAATTCGGCGTTGCGCATCCCGCAGCCATATAGCAGTTCCATGATGGCCCGGTCGCGCGCGGGCCAGCTCGCCGCGTTCGGCTTCACCGAATCCACCGCATGATTCATCTGCTCGATCGATGGAACCCGCGGCAGATGCTTCGGCAGTTTGGGAGTCGCCACCAGCGCCGCGGCATTCTGCTCTACGTGCCCGGCCCGCGCCAGCCACTTGAACCAGCTTCGGATTGCCGCGAGAGCGCGTGCCGCCGAAGGCTTCGACAATCCCCGCTCATACAACGTGCCAAGATATGCCCGGATCTGCGTATGCTCGATGTCCTTCGGTTCCAGCTCATTCCCGTAGATATCCGCAAGAAAGGCGATGAATCCCTCAAGCTCGCGTGCATACGCCCGCAGCGTATGCGTCGACGCGGCTCTCTCATTCGCGAGCACCTTTAGATAGCTCGCGACCAGCTCGTTGAGCTTCCCCGGCTGTGCCGCGCTCATGCCGGTTCTTTCTCAGGACTCTGCTCGGCGTTGCGGCGCGGTTGGTCCTCTACATCCTCGCGCTGAACCAGGTGCAAAGTCGGCGTCCGCGGCTCCTGGTCGGGACCAAACTCATCTGGCTGCAGCCGCACTCGCCCCCTCGGATGGTGCTGCCGGTGCACGGCCTTCAACCGGCCCAAAGCAAGGTGCGTGTACACCTGCGTGGTCGAAATATCGGCGTGGCCCAGCAAAACCTGCACGCTGCGCAAATCGGCTCCGTGCTCCACCATGTGCGTGGCGCAACTGTGCCGAAGCCGGTGCGGGCTGGCAGCGCCATTCGACGCCTTCACCAGGTGCCAGATCCACTGCCGCGTCAGCGGCATCCCTCGCAGTGAGAGAAACAGGCACGAGCCTTCGCGGCCGGATGCATTCGCCTTCCCCGCATCGTTCCGCGCTTGTCCCTTGCGGCGCGAACTCACAATGCGCGCCAGGTGCGGCCGCCCTTCGCGCAGATACTGCTTCAGCGCCGCTATCGCCGTCCGACCCAGCGGCACAATCCGTTCTTTGTCACCCTTGCCCAGCACGTGAACGCGGCCTGTATCGAGTGCGAGATCGCCCGTCGAAAGCCCAGCCACCTCCGAAACGCGCAGCCCGCCCGCATAGAGCAATTCCAGAATCGCGCAATCCCTAAGCGCCGTCGCCAGCGCCTGCGGATGATTCGCAGCCATCGCCGCGCGCTCGAGCATCTCCGCCACCTCCGGTTCGGCCAGCGACTTGGGCAGCACCTTCCATGTCTTGGGCGACTCGATGTTCACCGTTGGGTCGTGGTGGATCCGCCGGTCCAGCAGCAGCCACTTATAGAATCCGCGCAGACAACTCAGCTTGCGCGCCGACGACCGCGCGTCCACGCTGTGCGTCCTCAGATTCTCGAGGAACCCCGACACATCCTGCTGCGTCGCCGCCAGCAGCACTCCTTGCCGGCCCTCCAGAAACTCCGCAAACATGTTCAGGTCGCTCAGATAGGCTTCGCAGGTCAACGGCCGAAGCCCTTTCTCCACGCGGAGATACGTCTGATACTCCCTCAAAAGCGCGAGGTTGTTTTGAGCGCCCACATCGTCGATTATCCCCGCGCTGCGCTCCGCCATGACTTAAGTGCCCGCATGACCGAACCTCGTTTATCACGGAATCAAAAGCGGCAACACGATTGGTTGGGCCGTTCGTCATCGTCCGGCACGAACCGGCTGCCCATACTCCGAAACCCCGACTGACCCGCGCGGTTTAGCGCGTGGGTAATCGGAGCGAAGGATATCTGCTGTTTCCGTGGGCCAGACGTTACGTTTTGGCTTCGCCCAGCGCAGAATGACTCCCTAGTTACTTGTCCCTTTCATCTCGTGTCGTCTGAGCGCAGCATGTGTCTTGCAATAAGCGCACGGCTTTAGCCGAGCCGCATACGAATCCAAAAGATCCCTGTCATCCGGAGCGGAGCACGCTTGGGACCCGCGCTTCTTACGTTTTTGAGCCTTGTAACAAGGGCACGGCTTTAGCCGGGCTGCATGCGTCCCCATTTGATTTGCCTTCCAGAGCGGAGCAAGCATGGGGCCCCATCGACGACGCCGGTCGTCAATGGGGTAAGCGGAGCGAAGGATCTGCTTCTGCATTTGTTTTGAAAGGGCACGGCTTTAGCCGTGCCGAAACGATCGTTAGATGATGACGGGCTTCAGCCCCCGAGGCAAGTTCTTCGTCTATGTGGAGCTTGCTCGGATGCAATTTGGAAGGCCCAGCGGGGCCCGGCGAGAATAGCCCAGGGTGAAACCCTGGGGCTCGCGCCGCTCCAGGAGTCCCCGCCGCCCCATCGGGCCGGCGCGAAGTTTCTTACGTTTTAGAGCCTTGTAAGATGCGCACGGCTTTAGCCGAGCCGCATGCGCATGCAAACAAACCCTGTCATTTTGAGGGAACATGTGTCTTGTAACAAGGGCACGGCTTTAGCCGGGCCGCATACGTCGCCTATCTGATTTGCCTTCCTGAGCGGAGCACGCTTGGGGCCCCATCGACGACGCCAGTCGTCAATGGGGTAAGCGGAGCGAAGGATCTGCTTCTATATTTCTACTGAAAGGGCATGCCCCCGTTCGCTTCGCCACCCCGCGTCATCCGAGCCCATCAGCGCCCTTCCACCAGCAGCCGCTGGATCTCCTTTTCCATGGCATCCAGATCTGCGGTTCCGGCGATCCGTGCCTCCACTCTCCCGTCGCGACCGATCAGAAATGTCACCGGCAGCCCCAGAATGCCGCCATACAGTTTGCCCAGTCTCGCGTCGCCCATCACCACCGGGTAGCTCGGATGAAGACGTCGCTCCCATCTCCGAACTGGTTCTCGTGAGTCGTCCATCGAAACGGCGATCACCTGCAATCCTGCAGGACCATACCGGTTCTGCCACTGCGCAAAGCGCGGCAGCTCCGCCTCGCACGGACCACACCACGTCGCCCAGAAATTCAGCAGCACGACTTTGCCTCGATACGCGCTCAGCGCAACCGGCCTGCCTGTCAAATCCTTGCGCGTAAACCCCGGCGCCACCTTGTGCAGGAGCGAAACCCGCGGCGTTGCGGCGTACAGAGCGCTCGCTGCAATGCACATCATCAACAAGACGCCCAGTTTCACCCGCCGCCGCGCGCCCACAACTTCTCTACTCGCCATGGTCGACGAGATATCCCTTGTTCACCCAGTCAGCGCCAAAATTATTCGCGATATACAGCACCTTTACCTTGGTGAATCCAAGGTTTCGAAGCCGGTGGTAAGCCGGGCCGACATTCGGACAGCGGTTCCACGGGCAACAGCCGCAATAGAGCACGATCCATCGATCCTTCGCCAGCCCTGCCACCTTTCTCTCCAGCAGTTTCAGGCCTTCGGCCTGCGACCCCGGTCCGGCGTATGCGGACCCCGCTATGTGGGCCTGCTGAAACATCACCCGCGATCCAACCTGCAAAATCACCGGACCCACCGAGTTCGCTTCAACCAGAAACCGGTTTAACGCCTCCGGCTGAATCAGCTGGTCCGTCGGAATCGAAAGCGCGCTTCCAGGGGGTGCCTCGGGCGAAAACTGCGCCCGGCACGGCGCGACGGCACAAAACAAGGCAAGAAAAAACCGTGCGAAAATCAGAAATTCGCGTTTCCTTGCAACGCGTACCATGGTTCATCTCCTGACCCATTTTATCGAGTGTTCCGCGCCATCAAGCCTTTGCCCCATTTGTCCATCTGGGTTCTTCTTCGAACCTTCACGTGCAAAATGTGGCCCGTTCAGGGAAAATTAGAGTTGGCATATTTTGCATACAGTGAGGAAACATTGAGCCCCGCGCAAGTTGATATCCGCAAATGGTCGGCAGCGGAATTCCAGAATCTTGTTCTCAACAGCAAACCCAAAGTAGCCGTATTCGATTGCGACGGCACCCTCTGGAGCGGTGATTCCGGTTACGATTTCATGGCCTGGTCCATCGAGCAGGGCGTTATCTCCCGCTCCACCAGCGACTGGATTGACACCCGCTATCGCGAGTACCTCGCCGGTCGCGTCAGCGAACTCCAGATGTGCGCCGAGATGGTGCAGATCTACGCCGGCCTCCACGATTCAGAACTGCGCGAGGCCGCGGCCCGGTTCTTCAGCCACCTCGTGCGCCCCCGCATCTTTCCGGAACTCGCCGCACTGATCGCCAAGCTGCGTTCCGCAGGCGTAGAACTCTGGGCCGTCAGCTCCACCAACAAGTGGGTTGTCAGCGAGGGCGTACGCGACTTCGGCATTCCCGAAGAGCGCGTGCTTGCCGCGGAAGTCAAGATCAATGCGGACATCATCACCAGCGAACTCGTCGACGTTCCCACCGACGAGGCCAAGGCTGCCGCTCTCCAGCGCGTCGGCTTGCCCCATCCTGACGCGGTCTTCGGCAACTCCGCGCACGATTTGGCCATGCTCGAGATCGCGCGCCACGCCTTCCCGGTCAATCCCTCGCCATCCTTGCTCGAAGCCGCTCAAAAAAATGGCTGGGGATACTTCCGTCCCAAGGCTGCCGAAGGGGTTCAAGCAGCAGTCGCCGGCGAATAACGAGTGCCAATCCGGGAACTGCTTCCATCCCGGATTCCCCCTCCGGCGCCGCGTGGTTCAATTCGTTTCCGTGCGATTACACTGGAGTCGTGGACGAAGCACAACCGAACTCCAATGCCCGGCCGGCCGGGCCCGCTCTGCGCTACGTGGCGGCTGCCCTCATTGTCCGCGGCGGCGAAGTTCTGATCTGCCAGCGCCGCGCCGACCAGCCCATGGCCCTGCAGTGGGAGTTTCCGGGGGGCAAGATTGAGCCGGGCGAAAGCCCCGAGCAGGCCCTCGCCCGCGAGCTCGATGAGGAACTCGGCATCAAGGCCACCATCGGCGCCCATGTCACCCACATTCGCCACAACTACCGCCATGGCGGCGCCGTCGACCTCCAGTTCTTCGCCGTCCAGAGCTTCACCGGCGAGCTCGTCAATCGCATCTTCCAGCAGCTCAAGTGGGTCAAGCTCGAAGACCTGCCAGGGTACGATTTCCTCGCCGCCGATCGCGGCCTCATCCGCGATCTCGCCGCCGGCAAGCTGCTCTAGAAGCTGCCCCGTCCCGCGTCTTGTAACAAGGGCACGGCTTTAGCCGGGCCACATGCGCATGCAAGCGAACCTACCCCGTCCTGAGCGGAGCACGCTTGGGGCCCCATCGACGACGCCAGTCGTCAATGGGGTAAGCGGAGCGAAGGACCCGCTGCTTCCACGTCTCGATCGGATTGAAACCTCACACTTGGGTCCCTCCCGCCCCCGCGGTATCATTCGTCCGAGGCGCTTCATGTCCTCCTGCAGTCCCGCCATCCTCCTTTCGCTCGCAGTGTTGCTGCTCCGCACGCCCGCAGCCCCGGCGCAATCCGCACCGAGAGACTCCGACGCTCCGGAATCCGCATCCGAAATAACACTCGGCGTCGAATCCTACCGCGCCGCCCGCTACGCTGACGCCATCGCCCACTTCCGCCGCGCACTCGAGCTCGACCCCGGATCATTGACCGCCAAAACCTACCTCGCTACCGCCCTCGCGCAAAACGTCGTTCCCGGCCTCAACACTCCTGAAAACCTCCAGGCCGCTAACGCCGCCATCGCTATCTTTCAGGAAGTCCTTGCCGAGAATCCGCACGACGTGAACAGCATCAAGCAGATTGCCGGAATCTACTTTTCTACTCTGCGGCTCGACGATGCTTTGGAATGGCAGAAAAAGGTCCTCGCTGAAAATCCGCGCGATCCCGAAGCCGCCTACACCATCGGCGTCATCGACTGGACCGAGGCTCACAAGAACGTCGTCAAGGCCTTGGCTGCGGTCGGCATGGCAGACGACGGCGAAGGCAACATCCAGGCGCCACCCTTAGTCCTTGAGACCATCAGGACGCAGAATGCTGCCCTCGTCGAAGAGGCGCTTCAATACCTGCGCCAGGCTCTCGACAACCGGCCCGACTACGCTGACGCCATGGCCTACCTCAATCTTGTCTACCGGCGCAAAGCCGACATCGATTGGCAGGACGACGAAGCCCGCCAGAGCGATATGGACGCGGCGCAGGGATGGGCCCAAAGGTCCATGAAGACCCGCAAAGCCGACGAAGCGAAAAAAGCGTCCGAAGTCCAACAACAGCCCAACTGATCGGGAAAGCTGACGGCTGAAGGCTGATAGCTGACGGCTTGCAGCTGCCCTTCAATGCCCCGACATCATCCCCCATAGCATCACCAGCGTCATCGCGATCACGATCACGCTCGTACCCCACGCAATCCAGTTCCACAGCCGCGAGTTTTTATGAGCTCCCATCAGATCCGTGCGATTGATCAAGAGCAGCATCAGGATGATGACCACCGGCAGCAGCACGCCGTTTAGTACCTGCGACAAAATCGCAAAATTGATCAGCTCGGCATCGGGCAGCACCAGCACTGTGATCGCTCCGCCTGCAATCAGCAGCGTATAGAGCCAGTAGAAAAATGGAGCTTCGCGAAAGCTCTTGTCCACACCCGACTCAAATCCCATGCCCTCGCAAACCGTATACGCCGTCGAAATCGGAAGGATCGACGCCGCAAACACCGATGCATTGAACAGTCCGAACGCAAACAAGAGGAAGGCATAGTCGCCGGCCAGCGGGCGCATCGCTTCAGCCGCGTCAGCCGCAACCTGAATCGACCCCATCCCGTGCACAAACAGCGTGGCCGCGCACGCCACGATGATGAACCAGGCCACGATGTCCGTAAACAAGCTGCCCACGATCACATCCAGCCGCGAGGCCGGATAGTCCTTCACGCGAATGCCCTTCTCCACCACCGATGACTGGAGATAGAACTGCATCCATGGCGCAATCGTCGTCCCCACCACGCCGATCGCCATGTACATGTAGGCCTTGTCCCGCCACATCGTTCGTTCCGGCAATTTCACGGTGGCCAGGAGCGCAGTGTGCCAGCTCGGCTGGCTCAGCACACCCGCAAAAATGTAGGCAATATACACCAGCGAGGCGACAATGAAGATCTTCTCCGTGCTCTTGTAATTGCCGCGCACCACGATGTACCACACCAGCGCCGCGCAGATCGGCACGCTGATGAAACGCGACACATGAAACAGGTGCAGCGACCCCGCAATCCCGATGAACTCCGTCACCACGTTGGTGTAGTTCACAAACACCAGCAGGATCATCAGCACAAACGTGAGCCGCAGCCCGAATTCTTCGCGGATCAGGTCGCTGAGACCTTTGCCCGTCACCACCCCCATGCGCGCGCACATCTCCTGCACCACAATCAGCGCCAGCGTAATGGGAATGATCATCCACAGCAGGGTGTAGCCGTACTGCGCGCCTGCCTGGGAATACGTCAGGATCCCGCCCGAGTCGTTATCAACATTAGCTGTAATGAATCCGGGGCCAAGAACGGCCATGAACAGCAGTATCCGGGTTCGCCAGCGCTTCCACATGCCCGCGGGTTCCTAGGGTGGATTCATTTCTATTCCTCAAAGACCATAGCAGGCGAGGGTGCGAACCGCGAAGTACATGAATGGTACGGGCTTCAGCCCGTACGTTTCCCGCTGATCAAGAAGACAGGGCTTTTAGCCCTGGGGCGTTCCGCTCAAAGAAACGCCGCTAATCGTCCCCGCTTGACACGCCCCGGCATCCGCATCTACAAAACGCTTTCACGCTTCCATAACGGAGGAATGCTTCTATGGCTTCAAATGGCGAGAAAAAATCTGCGACTTCACGGCGTCAACTACTCGGCGCCATGGCCGGCGCCGGCGCAATCCTTGGCCTGAACGCACCACTCGCCGTGCCCCAGCCGCCCGATTCGCCCGAGATCGCCGCGCCCGAAGAACTTTTCGCTCCCGCGCGCCTGCGCAGCTACAAGCCGCGCCGCTCCTCCAGCTGGGATCGCAGCGGAGGCAACGCCGACGCGGTTCCCGTCGACGTCAGCCAGTCCGCCACCATCCTCGACGTCAATGGCGCCGGGGTCGTCACGCACATCTGGTTCACCATCAGCTCGCGCGATTCCATGCATCTGAAGAACCTCGTTCTGCGCGCCTGGTGGGACGGCGAGTCATCACCCTCCATCGAAGTTCCCATCGGCGACTTCTTCGGCCTCGGCCTAGGCGAGTACTTCACCTTCCAGTCCGCACTTGTTGCCGTCGCGCCCATGAAAGCGCTGAATGCCTACTTCAAGATGCCCTTCGAGCGCTCCGCCCGCATGACCGTCAGCAACGAAGGCAAGGAAAAAACCGAG
>Ga0070731_10000355_pt1 | contig 66157 bp, 84 predicted proteins | sample Coa_R1_2_FD_66448 | JGI IMG/M metagenome (GOLD analysis project Ga0070731, IMG submission 66448) | Surface soil microbial communities from Centralia Pennsylvania, which are recovering from an underground coalmine fire - Coalmine... | ecosystem: Environmental > Terrestrial > Soil > Unclassified ... | reverse complement strand
ACAATGTTCTCAAAGCGATCTACTGATCAATCTTACCAATGATGGTTATTATCCTCGTTCTCTTCTGCCCGAACAGCATTTCACCCATGCGCGTTTGCGCACTGTCGAAAATGGACGGCCTCTGCTGCGCTCGTGCAATACGGGTGTGACTGCGGTGATCGATAGTTTGGGCCGGATTATTGCTCGATTTGGCAAGAAAGGGGAGGAGTTCAAACGCGGGGTGCTAGAGTGCGCTTTTGTTCCCTATACATATCAAACCCCCTATTCTTTTTGGGGGGATGCTGGCATAATTTCGATCTGTTTTTGCCTAGTGGTTCCTTTTATATTCAAAAATTTTATCGCTACAGGCTCAGGTAAAGTAAATATTTAACAATACGACAAGGATTCAGAAGCATAGTTTATAGACTGTCTATCAATAACAAAGTATTGATAGCTTCCTATTAAAATTTTTGAGATATGGGCTATATTTTTTAGCCGTTTTAAAGGATAAAATTATGTTGAAGAAAAAGTTCTGACTAAGTTAACTTCTTATGATAAATTGAGAAGAATGTACTATGGATATTGATATATACCCCAACTTTCAAGTTCCTTAGTATACATAAAATTTGAGGTAGCTATTGTCATTTCCCTGTGAGCTTTCGGCGTTGGCAGAATGCCGCATTCCTGCCCCAGTTAAGAAGCGGCGCACAGTAATGCGCAGCGTCGGCGTCTCGGGAATCGGGGTGTTTTCAGGACAAGATGTCAAACTGTCCTTATGTCCCAATGAAAAAGGAACAGGGATTTTCTTCAAAAGAGTCGATTTGCCGCAGCAGCCTGAATTGCCCGCTCGGCTCGAATACGTCCAAGCTACCCCCAGATGCACACTCATTGGAGATGGTAAAATATCTATTCAAACTGTGGAGCATCTGTTATCCGCTTTAAGCGCCTATGATATAGATAATGCCATTATAGAAATTTCTGGGCCTGAAGTTCCCATTTTCGATGGAAGCGCTTTAGAATTTGTCGAGATGATCGAAAAGGCAGGCGTGTGCGAACTCGATCAAGAGAAAAAAGCTGTAAAAATTCAATCGCCGCTCTTTTGGTCGCAAGGAGATATTCATCTCATCGCCCTTCCATCCGATGTATTGCGCATCAGCTACACCTTGCATTATCCGCATTCTACTGCAATCGGAACCCAATATTACTCTTTTGTCCTCTCTCCCGAGGCTTTTAAAAAAGAAATTGCACCTTGTCGCACTTTTTCTGTTTATGAAGAAATCGCTCCTATGATAGAGAAAGGACTCGTTAAAGGAGGAAGCTTAACAAACGCCGTGATCATCAAAGAAAATAAAATCCTCAATTCGGAAGGATTGCGTTTTCCAGATGAAATGGTGCGCCATAAGGTCTTAGATCTTATTGGCGATTTGTCGCTTGTCCCGGTTTCTTTTGTGGCGCATATTATCGCCATTCGAGCAGGGCACTCCTCTAATAACGCCTTTGCCAATCAGTTATATCATGAGATTAAAATGGAGTGTTCGTGATGGAAGAAGCCACAGTTGAAAGGCGGCCTGTCATTCTAAATGTCAAGGAGATCGCTAAAATACTACCGCATCGGTATCCCTTTCTTTTGGTTGACAAAATCATTTATATGAATCTGGAAGAAAATGTGATCATTGGACAGAAAAATGTCACTGTGAATGAGCATTTTTTCGAAGGGCATTTTCCCGACGTTCCTATTATGCCTGGAGTATTGATATTGGAAGCGCTTGCGCAAACAGGCGGCATTCTCATTCATCAGAGAAGCAACGATGGGAAAATCGCCGTCCTGCTGAATATTAATAATGCCAAATTTCGTAGGCCCGTAGTGCCTGGAGACGTATTGACATTGCATGCATCAGGACTGCACATCAGCAGTAAAGGCGGCCGGATTTTAGCGAAAGCAATGGTCAATGAGCAAATAGCCGTGGAGGCTGAAATTGGATTTGCAATGGTCGATAAAGATCAGCTCTAGAATTTAAATTTGTAAAGTATTGGATTCCCATGTCTCAATCAAATATTCATCCAACTGCAATCATTGAGGCCGGCGCAAAGATCGGCAACAATGTCACTATTGAAGCATATGCAGTGGTCAAAGGTACTGTCACACTTTGCGATAACGTTGTCATCAAATCGCATGCATATATCGATGGAAATACGACAATTGGAGACGGTACGATTATCTGGCCCTCTGCCAGCATTGGAACAAAGGCCCAAGATTTAAAATATAGAGGAGAGACAACCTTTGTCTTTATCGGAAAAAATTGCGAAATTCGCGAATTTGTCACGATCAACTCCTCTTGTCAGGAAGGTTCATCTGTCAGTATTGGGGATGAGTGTTTGATCATGGCATCCTGCCATGTCGCACATAATTGCGAGATCGGCAATCGCGTGATCATGGCCAATGGAGCGATGTTGTCAGGGCATGTCATCGTGGAAGATCATGCTATCATCGGCGGTATGACCCCTGTCCATCAATTCTCTCGAGTTGGCCGCTATGCAATGGTCGGAGGATTCAGTAGAATTACACATGATATTCCTCCCTACACAATTGGCGCAGGATCTCCTTACAAATTAGGCGGTCTTAATCTCATTGGGCTCAAACGCCACGGTTTTAGTTTAGAGATCAGAAAATCCCTTTCTAAAGCATTTAAATTGACATATCGATCGGGACTCCGTTTATCGGAAGCGCTCGATGTGATTGAAAGCGAGATCGAGCATAATGCGCATTTGCAGCATTGGATTGAATTTTGTCGTTCTTCGCGTCGTGGACTCATCGGTTTTCAGGGAATATCCAATCAACCTTTGCCCGAAGAAGAAGATTTCGATGAATTAGAAGAACTCTTGGAAGAAACATCTCAAAGGTAATGCGCATCATTTTTTTTGGCACTTCTTCTTTTGCCGCGAAGATCCTTTCTTTTCTTCTAAAAAACTCCTTTCATGTCGTTGCCGTTGTCACTCAACCCGATCGTCCTCGTGGACGACATCTCCATTCTTCCTTTTCGCCCGTTAAAGAAATCGCTCTGGCAACCAATCCACCGCTACCTGTTTTACAGCCAGAAAAGATCTCCACGCCCGAGAATGCCGAAGTGCTTAAAAACTATGATCCCGATCTATTTCTCGTCGTCGCGTATGGAGAAATCATTAAGAAAAATCTGCTCGAACTCCCTCAACTTGGTCCCTACAATATCCATGCAAGCCTTTTGCCCAAATACCGTGGCGCAGCACCCATTCAACGCTGTTTAATGGATGGGGAAAAGAAGACGGGTATCAATATTATTGAAATGACACCGCAGATGGATGCAGGCGATATAGTTGCAAGTGCGGAAATTCCCATTGGTGAAGAAATGACGTTTGGAGAATTAGAAAATGCACTCTGCGATCTAGCTTGCGAGCTCACCGCCGCATTTCTTAAGGACATTAGCCAAGGAAAAATCACAAAAATGCCGCAAGAGCCTGCTTGCGTCACGTTTGCGCCTAAATTACAAGCCGGCGACGAGCGCATCGAGTGGAATAAACCTGCTCGCATTCTGCATAATCTTATCCGCTCTCTTTCCCCATCTCCCGGCGCTTGGTGTCCTATCTACTTTGGAAAAGAGGAAAAAAGATTGAAAATCAAACGCGCCCGCGTCGTTCCTCTCTCCCAATCAGTGCCCCCTGGCACTCTGATTGCATCGGGAAAAGAAGGATGCATCGTCTCCTGTCAAGAAGACGCTATACAACTTTTGGAAGTGCAATTGGAAGGGAAAAAATCTATGCCTGCCATAGAATTTCTCAAAGGCCTTCGTCAACATTTTTCTTTCATTAAATAAAAATGAAAACTATAACAAAAAATTATAATTTTTAGAGTCGTTGCTTTTAATTATTATTCTTCCGTATATTAGTTACTCTTTTCAAGATCCTAATTCTATGGGAGTAATCATGTCTACATTAGCACTACCATCAGTTTCACCTATAGCATCGCGAGTGGATGTACCCCCCGTTCGTACTGCTGGCCATACACATAGAGATAAACGTGTATGGGAAGTAATAGCCGATTTCTTTAAAAAGACAAATAATGTGCCCAAATGGATTAATTATGGATTACAGTGGGTAGGCCGCATTATTAAACTGATGGGACGTGAGATGCATCCTGGGCTTGAAAAATTGGGTAGAGCAGCCGGCATTTATAAAAATGGTTTTAATACCCTGCGTATGCCTCACAGCATCCTAGAAACTTCAGATGCAGTGGGCGATTTAAGAAAGACATACTGGACGCCAGGCGCGACAAAGGATGAGAAGGCTTTTGCAGTGCGCAAAGTAGTGAGAAAGGCTTCCGACTTAAGCAACGATGCCTGTGATGCTGCAAAGATAGGCCATCTGTTCTTCGAGAATAAATTCATGCCTCAAATTGAAACATTTGGCGCTGTCTCGACAGCCATCGGTGCATTCAGCAATTGGAAAGACGATAGTGAAACCATGAAACTGACAAGGACACGCGAGGAAAAAATAGTTGTCGGCCTCGCTAGGGCGACCAGCATCTCTTATGCGTTCGTAGGAACCCTTGGAATCGCTTTTGCGGCAACAGGCAGCGCTGTAGTGGGTTCTCTGGTGCTTGTTCCGTTGACGATCGCACTCATATGCATGACTGTCAGTCATTTCTTTGCCAATGCGAAACTTAAGGCTGATCCGGGCGATGTTTTAAATGGAATTAAGGATAGAATTCATCCTTTGCCTGCTAGAACTGTAGCAGCGTAAATCTATTTAAAGAGGGGTTATGTCAATTTGCCCCTCTTTTTCTGATCTTTCAAGAGAATTATATATGACGAAATGTGCGCACTTGTCTGGAATAAGCAGGAATTTTTTTAGTCCTATTCAGCAGCCTTATGAGGATCCTCAACCCAATCAACAAAAAAATCTATACGATCATCTCAGCAATCATCTCTTGACCACCAGTGGGTGCAGAGATTTCTACCGCGTATTTGGTTATACGCTGACTTTTTTGAAATACCTGCCTTTCTCCTCCAAACGAAAAGAGTTTTTTGATAAATTTGGCTCTTTAGCTGGCAAATTCAACGTGGCTTTGAGCATTCCAAAAACTGTTGCCGATGTGAATTTTCTGAAGCAGAGTTTACGGCATTTGCACCAGGTACGCAATCATCCTCCAGTGCATCCAGAGCGCCGTAAAATCATTACCCAAGCCTATAAAAGCTGTATCCTCGATGGAATGAACGTCACTAATTCCATAGTGGAAGATCTGATGTTTTTGCACGATATCGATCTGATAAAACTCGGAAAATCCTATCCTGCTGCTGAGGGAATCTATTACATCACATGTCTTGTCCCCGATACTATAGAACTCGTCACCAAAGTCTATGAATTACGGCATTATAAAGGAGCTGCCCCCACAACAGATGTCGAGCGGACTGTGCTAAAAGACAAGATAAAGCTGGCCTGGTTAACCATTGCCAAAGATCTCCCCGCGATTATATGTGCGGTGATTGGAATTGCAGCCATTTTCTTTGCCTCTCTCCAAGTTCCTGCTGTTGCAGCTGTCTCTATGGGCTTAAGCATCCTATGGCTGACGTTTAAATTGGTAAGTACTTTCTATGAAAAGACCATTGTAGAAAAGCATGCGCGCCTTTCACGTGCATAGTGTAGACGAACCTATCCCGATAAAAAGTTTCAGTCGATTTTTGGGTTCTTTTGAGCCAATTTTCGATTCAAATTTTGGGGTCAATATACGAAAGTTGATATTAACCCCAAAATTTGAATCGAAAATTGGCCAAAATAATCCCAAAAATCAACGAAAAATTTTATCGGGATAGGTTCACAGCCACCCTCTTACAGTTTCGTAGCAATTTTTATTTTTAATTAATATTTGTTTAAAATAGTTACAATTGTTTCCTAATTAATTAGGAAATGATATTATGTGATTCGATAATTAGATTTAAACTACGAGAATTGAAAAATGACAAGTTTAAATTTAGCAGGTCCTTATTCTACGCATACGCGCATTCCGCTTATGCATTCAAAAAACGTCCATCGAAATCCTGTTTTAAGCAGCATAAAAAAACATAAAAAAGCCTATTCGGGATTAAACATCTTGTTAAGTTGGGCTGAAAAAATCACTAGCCCGGAAACAGCACGTTTTCTTTCTTCGAAACACACTGTACTCAAGCAGCATTCCAGCACGCTTGCTATTCCTGGTTGGTTTGAAAATGCCCTTAAGTTATCCGATAATTTAAAAGAAATTAAAGCAGCGAGGGATGGAAAAGCAAGATGGGCAGCGATAAAAAAAGTGTTTTTCACCTCACTGAATTTTACCAATTCTAGCATCAGCGTGACTCGGGTTTTGGATAATACGCATCTCATCGATTTGAATGAGTTCTCTGATTCTTTCCCCCACACGCTGTCCGGGATTAGCAGTGTTGTCAGCATGACTCTCAGTGCTAACCAACTCTATCACAATAGTCAAAAATGGCATGTGCCTTCTAGCTGCAAAGAAGCACGCGAATACGCGATGCATTTAGACGTGGAGAAAGCTTGGGACATTATCGATGCTTCTCGCGTTGTATTGGGATTTTGCAGCGCCGTCTTGGCCATCCTTTCTTTTTTCCTTGGCATCATTTTCTCAACATATTTGCTGCTGGGCATTGCCACGTACACGTTTTTTGTTTCGCTCGCCGGGGATCTTCCGGAATAAAACTCTCTTAAAGACTGTTTATGAAGATATTAGAATCTGCGTATGGCGCTGATGCCATGTGACACATCACAAAGTGGCTTACCACAGCATCTTGCAAAAAATAAATGGAGCTTATCATTATACAGGCAGCCCATAATCACGACGCGTTGACCTGCTATTTTTTCTTTGACAGCGATGCTGAAATCGTCTTGATAAAGACTTTTTCCCGTTGCGACATAGTGCAGGAAAAGGGCCGTAATAGAGCTTTGCAGCGACGAGATCTCATAATCTATGTACGACTTTTTGCTCAGATCGTCAATCATACGATCTTTCATTTTGCGAGTCTTAAAGAAGCTATCGCTCTTAGGTAGCACACCGGTTATAAGCACCCATTGAGTCTGGCCAAATGGCATATTGCCAAAAGCTCTCTCGCAAAGACAATCGGTATTGTAGTAGCTATCCTGATTGAAATAGGGATTGTCAAATGGATTGTTAACCCCTGGGTACTGTTTCTCTCCATAAGACACTATCTTCTCTCTAAATTGGTTAAGAGTGAGTTTTCCGGGAAAGAGCAGAAGGGTGTGGGTATTTTCAATCGTGTAAGAATTCTTCACTTTCTTCTTGTTGTGATGGATCGCAGATTTGCCTGACAAAATCTGTAAAATATTATTTGGCGGACGAGGAATTTCCTCAGGAAGAATTCCTAAGACATCTAGAGCATCGTACCATTCCGTGTCGAGGGAATATTGGGCAATAATTTTGGAGATTGCAGGGATCAGTTCTCTAACGACGGTTGAAACTTTCAACGCAGTCGAGGAGTCCTCTGCTATTTGATTAACGATCAACTCGAGCGCTTCTTTAGGAGTAATCCACGCTGTCATTGAATGGGAAGTGATAGTACTGGATGAATTTGTGTTAATAGCGCTCATAACGTTCTCCTCAAAAAAAGATTCCATCAAGATACGAAAAAGAAAACAAATAGTCATGTGTTTGTTTTTCCTGTTAGTAGGTATAGGAACCTATACACAACGTGTCTGAAAAATTGATTTTTGACTGCGTCGGCTTTTTCTCAAAATTCTCCTCTTCACTCGCGCCTTGTGCACGCACAATGGTCGCTTGTTCCAGATCAGAATTTTGAGAAGCCTTCTTGTCAAATTCCCAATTTTTCAGACACGTTGTGTATAACCTGCTAAAATTGCAAGTTTGACATCGTCTCGTGTATAATTCCTGGCACCTAAAGGCTCCAGTTCTTTATAGTCTTCGGGACAAAAAAAGGTATTTTGTCCTATGACTATTTCGCTCTCCTCGCCTATTGCCTATCGCTCGATTTTTTCGCTGCATAGCAAAGAAAATACACCGTCCTGTTTACGTCTAAATAACTTGAAAAATGGGTTTTCATCCGTGTCTGTTTTGCCTCAAATTTCCAAAGCAGCGCGCCATTCATCGCTTAGCGCAAATAAAAAATTTGAAGTGCGGAAAATTTTCCCCGAAGAACTATTAAATAACCGCTGGCTGAAGATCGAAGGGTTGTTGTGGGGCGCCTGTTGGGCGTGGTTTCTATACGATTCTTGTAAACATGGACGCGAGAGTCTACGTCTCTTCCGCCAAGGCTTATCCCATGGTGCAAACCGATTGAAATGGACAGCGGAGTTAAAGGAAACATGCCACAATGTGATCAATTTGTCTGGGACTACTGCATCTATGGCGCTTTGGGCAGAGCGCGCAAAGTTCTTCACTTTGGGAAAATTCAGCCTGCTTTTGCAAAAAATCACTTTTATAGGATTTTTTATCACCTCTGGGTTTAGCATTGAGAAAACGGCGAGGGAGCTGCGTAAGGAGAAAATATCTATGATCAGCGCTCGGGATCCCAAAGATGTCTTGAAGCATCGACTGCATTATAGATCTGCGCAGCTGGATCTAGCCTCGCACATCAGCACCATTGTCTGGGCTATTCTGGGAATAGTCGAGCTCTGCGGCGGTGTGGTCATTGCTCCCTGGCTAATGACCTCGGTATTCATGACCAGTTGCGCTTTAGCGTGCGCTTCTATCGGCTACAGCTGTTCCATTCAGTCAAAGATAGATGCTCCAAGCACAACATGAAGAAGAAACTCCTGCGCAGAGAATGGATAATCAACTTTTTAGTGATCGGCGCCATTCTAACAGTCGTCATAGCGAGCTGGCTCATTAAAATAGGGTTATAAAATTAGTTTAAAAAATGCTGTGGAATTTTAATTGTGCAAAAATCCAGCTTTTTGTTAGTCTCTACGCTTTAGCTTATTACTCCGGTAACTAAGCTGGCAACGAATAAGTGCGAGTTTCGCATACTGTTTGATGTTATCGTTTTTGAGAGAGTCAAAGCTTCTCTTCACTCACAGATATATCTTCAGCCGTTTGCTTAATAAATCAACCTAAGTCGCAGTGAATGAATTTACACAAAAGGAAGCTATGACTTTAAAGATAATCGGAAAAAAGAAAGGGATGACGCGACTTTTCGATGAGAACGGCAATCATGTCGTGTGCACTGTTATTGCTGCCGAGCCAAATGTAGTGACGCAGATCAAGCGCAAAGATACAGATGGTTATGAAGCGATCCAGACATCTGGATTCAAAGCTAAATCTCGCAAAAATATCTCCAAGCCGCTTCAAGGGCACTTTGCAAAGGCGGGAATCGAACCTAGCCGGCATTTGATTGAATCGCGCATCGAAGACGTCGATAGTTTTCAGATAGGCCAGGCAGTTGGAGTTGGCTATTTTAGCGATGCGACACATGTAGATGTAAAAGGCGTGTCAAAAGGAAAAGGATATCAAGGGGTCATCAAGCGACACCACTTTTCTGGGGGGCCTGCATCTCATGGTTCCGGATTCCACCGCCATGCAGGATCAACCGGGATGAGAACGACGCCAGGGCGTTGTTTGCCTGGTGTTAAAAAAGCGGGAAGGATGGGCAATGACACTGTCACTGTTCAAAATTTGCGCGTTGTTAGGGTTGATGAAGAAAGGCATATGATCATCGTTGAAGGTGCAGTGCCAGGCCCATTGAATGGTTTGGTGTATCTGACCAAAGCAAAAAAGAAAATTGTGAAAAAGAAAAAATAGAGTGCGAGGGATAGCGTGGCTTTACTGAAAAAATACGATCTTACAGGTAAAGAGATTGGCCAGGTTTCAGTCGAAGATGAAATGCTTACGACAACTGCTAATTCGCAAATGATCAAGGACTATTTGGTTGCATTGCGAGCCAATGCGCGTCAATGGTCGGCAAACACCAAAACGCGTGCTGAAGTGTGCCATAGCGGAAAGAAGCCGCATCCACAAAAAGGAACGGGAAGAGCGCGTCAGGGATATTTGGGAGCGCCCCAATATAAAGGCGGCGGACGCGTTCATGCGCCTCGGCCAAAAAGCGATCAGCATGTTCGCATCAATAAAAAAGAACGCAGAGCGGCGATCCGACATCTTTTGATCGAGAAAATCTTGGAAAATCGCGTGCATGTGCTGGCATTTGAGCCATTTAAAGAAGCAAAGACCAAACGCATGGCAGAGTTTATTAAGAGCCGTCAATTAGATGGCAGCAAAGTGCTGTTTCTCGGTGAAGGATTTTTAGAGAAAAATGCCACCCCATCACAAAAATACGAGCTTTTTATTAAAAGTTTACGAAACATTCCAGAATTGAAATTCAGACAGATTCCTAGCGTGAATGGTTATGACGTCATTGTCAATCACGACCTCGTGATAATGGATGCTGCAGTCGACCAATTAAAGATGCTATTAGGGGGACAAGAATAAGCCATGACGAAGAAGAACCCTTACGATGTTATTCTTTCTCGGCATATGACCGAAAAAGCGCATGTTCTGCAAACATTGCAGACTAATGTGAGCAATCCTTCTGTAAAAAAATGCAACACGCCCAAGTACGTTTTTATTGTGGACAAGAACGCCAATAAACAAGAAATTGCTCAAGCACTAGAGGCAATCTATAGCGAAGCAAAAGTGCGCGTGGTCTCGGTAAATACGATTCACGTGAAAAGCAAAGCGCGCAGGGTGAGAGGCCGACAAGGCGTCAAAGCTGGCTTCAAAAAAGCTATTGTGACTTTGCAGTCAGGGGATGTAATTGAGGAAAAAGCTTAATGCGATCGGAGTTTTAAATTTATGTTAAAACAATATCGGCCGATGACGGCTGGACAAAGACATCTCATTTTGACAACGCACGACGAATTAACTCGTAAGCAAGAAGGGAAGCGCGCGACGGTCAAACCTGAAAAAAGATTACTCGTTCGTAAAAGAAGAACGAACGGACGCAACCACCATGGACATATCACATGTCGACATCGTGGGGGAGGCCATAAGCGCTTTTATCGCCTCGTTGATTTCAAGAGAGATAAAGAAAAAATACCTGCATGCGTCGCTTCTATTGAATACGATCCGAATCGATCCGCTTACATTGCATTGCTCAATTATGCCGATGGTGAAAAAAGATACATTCTTGCTCCACAAGGTTTGAAAGTGGGCGATAAAGTGGTCACCGATGATGAAGGCCCTTTTAATACTGCATGCTGCATGCGGCTGAAATTTATGCCTCTTGGTTCTGTTATTCATAACATTGAAATATATCCTGGCCGTGGAGGACAGCTGGTCCGCTCTGCAGGTCTCTCCGCACAGTTAATGGCGCGCAGCAACGGTTATGCAACGCTTAAAATGCCATCTGGCGAAGTGCGCATGGTCAATGAAGACTGTCGTGCAAGTTTTGGGGCTGTCTCTAATCCTGGTCATAATTTACGTGAAGAAGGTAAAGCAGGGCGTACGCGATGGAAAGGATTCCGGCCGACTGTCCGAGGAACTGCGATGAACCCAGTCGATCACCCTCATGGAGGTGGTGAAGGTAAACATAATGGATATCTTCCTCAAACACCTTGGGCGATGTACACAAAAGGTTATCGCACTAGGTCTAAGCGCAAATCCAATAAAATGATTATCAAAGATCGTAGGAAATAGAGGAAATATGGGAAGATCTTTAAGGAAAGGACCGTTCGTTGATCACCATCTGCTCGATAAAGTCGTCAAACAAAATAAAGTCGGGAAAAAGACGATTATCAAAACATGGTCGCGACGATCGATGATCATACCAGATATGGTAGGCCATACTTTCGAAGTGCATAACGGTAAAAAGTTTATCAGCGTATTTGTCTCTGAAAATATGGTAGGCCATCGCTTAGGCGAATTTTCACCTACTCGAGTGTTCAGGGGGCATGGTACGAAGAAGGTCGCTGAAGCAGCTGCTGGCGCTCCTCCTCAAGCAGAAGCTAAGACTGGAAATGGGAAGGGAGGATAAGAAATGGAAACCGGAAAGGCGAAAACAAAATATGTACGGATCAGTCCGAGAAAAGCGCGGCTCGCTGCTGCTCTTATCCGAGGACGCAGCGTAGCTGATGCGCGTTTACAGCTTTTGTATAGCGCGTTGAGAGGCGGACGGCTGCTCTTGAAAACTCTCGATTCTGCAGTGGCTAATGCTGAGACGCAACAGAATGCGAGAAGAGAAGATCTTAAAGTTAAGGAAGTTCGAGTGGATGCAGGACCGATTATCAAGCGCGCTAAGCCAAAGAACAAAGGCGGCAGCCATCCAATTATGAAAAGAACTAGCCATTTTACTGTCATTGTAGCGAACTAGAGGATAAAGATAATGGGACAAAAAACACACCCGATTGGTTTTAGATTAGTTCGAAATAAGAAGTGGCGTTCAATTTGGTACGCTAATAAGCAAGAGTTTGGTGATTTGCTTGGCGAAGACAATCGCATTCGTAAATATTTGATCACAAAAGCTTGTTGCGTTGGAGCGTCGCAATTTACGATCAAACGCATGAGCGGCAAAGTCGAAGTGACAATTCATACAGCTAGACCTGGACTTGTCATTGGGAAAAAGGGTGCTGAGATCGACATTCTCAAGCAAGAGTTAAAACATCTCACGGGAAAAGAAATCTGGATTGAAGTGGAAGAGATCAAACGACCGGATCTCGATGCGAAATTGGTTGCAGAAGCTGTGTCGAAGCAACTCGAGCGCAGGATACCATTTAGACGCATAATGAAGAAAGCAATGCAGTCATCGATGGATGCAGGCGCTGCCGGTATCAAGATTCAAATATCTGGCCGAGTAGGTGGAGCGGAAATCGCACGTGTTGAGTGGTATAAGGAAGGAAGAATTCCCTTGCATACCTTGAGGGCGGATATTGATTATGGAACAGCGCGAGCAGAAACGACATATGGGTCCATTGGCGTTAAAGTCTGGATCAATAAAGGCGAAGAACAAGTTAACCGCGCAGTAGGAGGCTAATTATGGCCTTGATGCCAGTTCGAACAAAATTTAGAAAAATGCAAAAAGGGCAGCATGCCGGCAAGAGCAAAGCTGCTACCTTCGTCGATTTCGGCGATTTTGCCATGCAAGCCTTAGAAAGAGGACGAATAACCAATCATCAGATTGAAGCATGCCGCGTAGCGATCAATCGCGAATTCAATCGCAGAGGCAAAGTGTGGATCCGCATCTTCCCCGATAAGTCGGTTTCGAAGAAACCTGCGGAGACTCGAATGGGTAAAGGAAAAGGCGCGCCAGATCATTGGGTGGCAGTTATACGACCCGGTCGTATACTTTTTGAAGTAGGTGGAGTGCCCAAAGAAGTCGCGCAGAGCGCATTACGTAAAGCAGCTGCGAAATTAGCGATCAAGACAAGATTTGTCGAACGCGTTGAGCGGGCTTAAGTCGGTAAGAGGAAAAAGATGGTAAAGTTAAGTGAGTTAAGAGATCAAAGCGCAGATGACCTTAAGACGCTCTTTGAGGACTTGTCTAAAGAGATCTTTCAATTGCGTAATGAATTTAAAATTACAAGAAAAATTGAGAAAACCCACCTCATTAAAGAGAAAAAGCGGAAGCGTGCGCAGATCATGACGATTTTGCGCGAGCAGGAAATTAGATCATTACAGGCTGAGGGCGCGCATGGAAAATCCTAAAAACAATGCAAGAAAAGAACGCGAAGGCATCGTCGTTTCGAATAAAATGCAAAAGACAGTGACGGTGAAAGTGGAAAGAACGATTCGCCATCCGCATTTCGAAAAGACAGTAACGCAAGCCAAAAAGTTTTATGCGCATTGTGAGATTAGCGATGTAAAAATCGGTCAGCGCGTCAGAATTACCGAAACCCGTCCGCTTTCTAAATTAAAGCGATGGCGAGTAGTGGAAGTGCTCCCAAGTTGAGCTGCTGCGAAAATGATTAATATAAAGTGAGAATGGAATCATGATCCAACAAGAAACAAATTTAGAAGTAGCAGATAACACTGGGGCAAAAAAAGTGCGCTGCTTCAAAGTCCTGGGTGGCTCGAAGCGTAGATATGCACGCGTTGGCGATATCATTATTTGTGCAGTTAAGGACGCGGATCCGAAAGGAAGCGTTAAAAAAGGCGATGTAGTAAAAGCTGTCATCGTGAGAACCAAAAGCTATATTCGAAGAGAAGATGGTTCGTTGCTTCGTTTTTTTGACAATAGCTGTGTGATAATTGACGAGAAAAACAATCCAAAAGGTACGAGGATTTTTGGACCTGTTGCGCGCGAAGTGCGCGAAAGCGGGTTTATAAAGATTACCTCGCTAGCACCTGAAGTGATATGAGGGAACTCGATGAGTAAATGGATTAAAAAGGGCGATAAGATCGTCGTGATCGCAGGAAATGACAAAGGGAAAACCGGAGAGGTTGTTGCGCGTCAAGGAGAACGAGTGATCGTTCAAGGCGTCAATGTGCGTAAGAAGCATGTGAAGCGCAGGGCTAAGACAGGAGCTGGTGAGATTCATGAGATCGAAATGCCTATCCATATCTCCAATGTCAGCCTGTGTAATGCAGAAGGAAGACCTGTTAAGGCCAAAGTGCGCATCGCAGGCAAGAATAAAGAGATATTCTATTTAGAGGGTGATAAGGAAATCACTTTACGGCAAGTTAGAAAACATTCATAACGTAGAACGTGGCAATGTCTAGATTACAAAAACGATATAAAGAAGTTATCAAAAACGCGCTGAATGAAAAATATGCATATCCAAATTGCATGTTGATCCCTGAGCTGGTTAAAGTTGTCATTAGCATGGGTATCGCTGAGGCGACAAAAGATAAAAACGCTTTGCAAGATTGTTTGAAAGAGATGACGAGTTTGTCTGGACAAAAACCGATATTGACTCGCGCTAAAACTTCGGTTGCGAATTTCAAATTAAGAGAAGGGCAGGCGATTGGTATTAAGGTGACGTTGCGCAATAAACGCATGTACGATTTTTTTGATCGGTTTTGCAACATTGTTTCGCCACGAATCAGGGACTTTCGCGGGTTCTCGAGACGCTGCGACGGCAAAGGGAATTTTTCATTAGGGATTGAAGAACAGCAGATTTTTCCAGAGATCAATCTTGATGCAGTGAAGAGAACGCAAGGGATGAATATCACTTTCGTGACAACGGCAAATACGGATGAGGAGTGCATTGAGCTATTATCGATGCTTGGACTCCCATTTAAAGTAAGCGAATAATTGGCGAGGGAGAGAGAAAGGCATGGCAATAAATGATCCAATCGCAGACCTATTGACGAGAATTCGCAATGCGAGAAACGCTCGTCACCGATATGTCGATCTAAGGCCGAGCAGAGTGAAATTGCAAATAATAAAAGTTCTGCAAGAGCAAGGATATATCGAAAATTTCTTAGTGGATGAAGAGCATATGAAGGCTCGCATCTTCCTAAAATATGGAGATGGGAGAGAACCTGTTCTGAAAGGTTTAAAGAGAATTTCATCGCCAGGCTTAAGACGTTACATTGGATATAAGCAAATTCCACGAATTTATGGCGGAATGGGTGTAGCAATTCTTTCTACACCAAGCGGTATCGTCGATGGTGAGACAGCGCGCCGGCAGAAAGTTGGTGGCGAGCTCTTGTGTTACGTCTGGTAAAATTGAGGGAAGAAACATGTCACGACTAGGGAAAACGCCAATTGACCTTCCTGAGAAGGTGGAAGTAAAAGTAGCCAATGCACAGATTCATGTGAAAGGCCCAAAAGGAAATGTGACTCAAACTTGTATGCCAGGCATTGGTATCAAAATTGAGGATCAGCGCGTATTTGTCACCGCGGATGAAGCGGCGAATATTTCGAATCGCGATTACGGACTGCATCGAGCGATTATTAATAACTTGATCATTGGTGTTTCGAAAGGTTTTGAAATCAGACTCTCGCTAATCGGAGTGGGTTATCGCGCAGCCGTTCAAGGACAAATGCTCGATTTACAACTCGGGTTTTCGCATCCTACAAAAGTCGCTATCCCTAAAGGGGTGAACATCGTAGTAGAAAAGAGTGTGCTGATCATCATTACCGGTATCGATAAACATCTCGTAGGACAGTTTGCAGCTACTGTGCGAGCGATGAAGCCACCTGAGCCATACAAAGGCAAAGGAATTCGCTATGAAAATGAATTTGTCCGCAAAAAAGCTGGAAAAGCAGCAAAAGGCAAAACAGCTTAAAGCTAGTAGGGTGAAAGAAGTATGTATAGTGAGATAAAGCATAGAGACGCGAGAAGAAAGCGACGTAAAATGAGTGTGAGACGCCGCGTGCGTGGAACAGCTGAAAAACCGCGGATGTCGGTTTTTAAGTCGAATAAGCATCTTTTTGTGCAGCTGATCGACGACGAAAATGGGCGCACTCTTCTCAGCGCAAGTACTATTATGAAGGAATTAGAAAAACCTGAGTTCAAGAAGAAAAGCAAAGAAGCTGCTCGCTATATTGGTGAATGGGTTGCAGAGCAAGCGAAAGGCAAAAATATACAGGCTGTTATCTTTGATCGAGGACATAATAAATATCATGGTTTACTTGCAGAAGTTGCGAATGCTGCACGTGAAGCTGGGCTACAGTTTTAGTTAAGGAAGGAATAAGACATGGCGAAACAACAAGCTAAACGGCGTGTAGAAGACTTCGATACTGAGTTTGAGGAAAAAGTTCTCTATATCAATCGTTGCTCTAAAGTCGTAAAAGGGGGAAGAAAATTTAGTTTTTCTGCTCTTGTGATTGTCGGAGATGGACAAGGACATATAGGATTTGGATTTGCTAAAGCTAATGAAGTATCTGATGCCATAAGAAAAGGAACAGAAGCAGCGCGCAAGAATGTTTTGACATTTGAATTGGAAGGCACCAGTATCCCACACGAAGTCGTTGTTCAATGGGATGGCTCGCGAGTATTGTTGAAGCCCGCTCCTCCTGGAACCGGTGTTATTGCGGGTTCAAAGGTACGGTCAGTATTGGAGCTCGGCGGAGTTAAAGATGTGGTTTCTAAAAACTATGGATCCAATAATCCGTTGAATCAAGTACGTGCCACAATCGAAGCGTTATCGAGTTTGACAAATCGTAAAAGGAATTTAGAGATAAGAGGACTGGCGACATGATGGATCTCTCCAACTTATCGAATACACACCGACCCAAGAAAAAGGTGCAGCGCGTCGGAAGGGGCGTTGGATCTAAGCGTGGTAAAACGTGTGGCCGCGGAAATAAGGGTGACAAGAGCCGTAGAGGCTATTTGAATCGGTTTGGACAAGAGGGCGGTCAAATTCCTCTGTATAAAAAAATCCCCACAAGAGGATTTTCCAATGCGCGATTCCGTACGGAGTCGTTTCCCGTTAATTTATGCGTGATCGAGCAAGCCTTCCAGGATGGGGATATTGTAAACCTCAAATCTCTCCAAGAGAAACGTCTTGTCCCGCGCAGAGTTCCTGGCGGAATTAAGATTCTTTCCCAAGGTGAATTGACAAAAAAGGTTACTATCGAAGCGGCTGGATTTTCGCAGTCAGCACGTGAGAAATTAGAAAAAAGTGGTATTTCTTATAAAGTAGTTCAAGTTAACGTAGCTTCATAAAGAATTGCTCGATGTTCGACGGATTACGCAAAGTTTTAACAATTCCTGAGCTGAGGGTAAAGATCTTCTTTACCTTAGTGATGCTGCTTGTATGCCGTATAGGAGCGTATATACCTGTTCCTGGCATCAATGGAGACGCGGCAGCAGCACTGGTAAGAAGCGCAACTGGCGGTGGCCAGAATCTTTTTCAGCTCATGGATGTTTTTTCCGGAGGGGCATTTGCGCAAATGACCATTATTGCGCTAGGAGTAATGCCTTATATCTCTGCGTCAATTGTCATGCAGCTCGTCGTTGCGGTCGTTCCCTCGATTCAACGAGAGATGCGGGAGAATCAAGATGTAGGACGTCGTAAGTTGAGCAAGTGGATACGCTTTTTGACTGTCGGTCTAGCCTTTTTTCAATCCAGTCTTTTTGCGCGGTATGCTGTGCAGCTCAATTCAGGCAGTCCAGGAATTATCGTGCCAGAAATTATCGATGTCCAACTTTTTGGAATGCCGTGGCTTTTTTATTTAATTGTCATGGCAACGATGACAGCAGGTACGGTTCTTTTGATGTGGATCGGAGAACAGATTTCTGAAAAAGGCATTGGAAACGGTATAAGTTTGATCATTACTGTAGGCATTCTTTCTTCATTGCCGTCGACTTTAGGATCCGTGATACGGCAGCTTAACTTAGACTCGCAGGAAGTGGGCCAATTGACATTTTCTTCTCTTGTGGTTTTGAGTGGTGTCTTTGTGGCTATTATTATAGGGACAATTTTAATCATTCAAGGACAGAGAAAAATTCCGCTGCAATATGCACGTCGCGTCATCGGCAGGCATGAAACACAGGGCGGTTCAGCATATATACCGCTTAAAGTGAATTATGCGGGAGTCATTCCTGTGATTTTTGCTTCCACATTCTTAATGTTTCCGGCTACAATCGGACAGTTTGTGGGAAGAGGAACTTGGATTGGTCAGGTTGCCAATATGATATCGCCTGGTACTTTTTTATATATGGCAATATACGTCTTGCTGATCATCGCATTTACCTATTTTTGGACGGCAACCCAGTTTCATCCTGAGCAGATCGCTTCCGATATGAAAAAGAACGGCGCATTTATCCCAGGAATTCGACAGGGCAAGCCAACGCAGGATTATTTGCAAGCAACGATGAGCCGTATTACATTTGCAGGTGCTATGTTTTTAGCAACAATAGCAATTTTGCCGACGATTATAGGAAAGCTGCTCGGTGTGGACTCTACTATTACCTATTTTTTCGGTGGAACCTCTCTTTTGATTTTGGTTGGTGTAGTTCTTGATACATCCAAGCAGATTGAATCCCATTTGTTAATGAAGCGTTACGAAGGATTCATGAAACGTGGAAGGGTAAGGGCAAGATAAAATTTTAAATTGAATCGGTAAATGCCGGTAATGGCTTGTAAGTAAACGTTGTATCTGATAAAATTTGTAAACATTTTCAAGGATTTGATACATGGCAAGGGTAATTGGGATTGATATCCCTGATAATAAGCGGTTAGAAATCAGTTTGCGCTATATTTATGGGGTTGGACCCGCGGTAGCGAGACAGATATGTGCGAAATTGGGATTAGATCCAAATATGAAGGCACAGCGATTAAACGAAGATGATATCGCAAAAATCAACGCGATGCTCCAAACGGAATATCTTTGCGAAGGAGATCTAAGACGTCAAATTCAAAATAACATTAAACGCTTAGTGAGCATTTACTGTCATCGAGGAACAAGACATCGATTAGGACTTCCTGTCAGAGGACAGCGCACACGAACGAATGCGCGTACCCGTAAAGGAAAGAGAAAAACTGTCGCGAATAAGAAGAAGTAAAGGAGTGTGAAGCTTGGCAAAACAGGATACTCAAAAGACAGCAATGGTCAAAAAGCCAACCGTTGCTAAATCAAGAAAAAAGGTACAGCGCTCTGTTCCAAGTGGAGTGGCGCATGTTAAAGCGACGTTTAATAATACCATTGTATCGATTACTGATTTAACTGGGAATGTCGTTGCATGGGCATCTGCTGGCAAAAGCGGTTATTCTGGATCGCGAAAATCTTCTGCATTTGCCGCAACAGTTGCAGCACAAGATGCTGCTAAAGTCGCGATGGGTTTAGGAATGAAAGAGGTTGAAGTGAATCTTTCTGGTCCAGGAGCGGGTAGAGAGTCTGCCGTGAGAGGACTGCAAAGCGCAGGGCTTGCTATCAGTATTATTCGAGATAAAACCCCAGTGCCTCATAACGGATGTCGAGCAAGAAAACGTCGACGTGTATAACATTAGTGTAAAGAAGTAAATCGCAGGAGTTCAGGTCATGGCCATAAAGTTTGGCAAGTTCGAGTTGCCGACAAAAATTAAGATTGATGAGCAGAGTCGAACGGCTACATTCGCACGTTTCGTAGCAGAAGCTTTTGAGAGAGGTTTTGGGCATACAGTAGGTAATTTGCTGCGCCGCATAATGCTCAGTTCATTGGAAGCCCCAGCGATTATCTCTGTGCGAATCGAGGGTGTCTCTCATGAATATATGGCCATCGATGGTATCATTGAAGACATGACGCATATCGTTTTGAATCTCAAAAATGCGTTGTTGCGAAAATTGCCTTCCGATGAAGAAATTGGGTCACGCGATGTTAAAGTCATCTCGAAGATCTTAGATGTCACTCAAGATATGCTGATCAAAAATAACGGACAGTATGTCGTCACCCTGCGTGATCTGATCGGGCTTTCCGATTTTGATATTGTCAACCCTGATCTTCCGATATTTATCGTAACCAAGCCTATGACGCGTAAAGTCGATCTGAAGATCGCAATTGGACGCGGCTACGTTCCTTCTGAAAGACACGGATTCGCTGAAAAAGGCGTCGATGAAATCGTGATCGATTCTGCATTTTCTCCTGTGCGCATTGTGAATTACTTCGTAGAGAATACGCGAGTAGGACAAGATACGGACTTTGATAGGCTGATCCTAGAAGTGACAACAGATGGACGCATCTCGCCTGAAGAAGCACTCACTTTTGCTACACAGATCGGAATGATGCATCTCGAAGTATTCGATCAACTCAAACGCCATAGTCTGACATTTGATCAAGGTGAAGATGAATTGAGCACAGATCGTGATGCAATCATGCAGAAGCTCGTTTTGAAGATCAATGAGATCGAATTGTCTGTACGTTCAACCAATTGCTTATCAGGTGCAAGTATTGAAACAATAGGCGAACTCGTCGTCATGCCTGAATCGGAAATGCTTAAATTTAGAAATTTCGGTAAGAAATCTCTCAACGAAATTAAGTTGAAGCTAGAAGAAATGGGACTTTCTCTTGGAATGGATCTAAGCAAATTGGGCATCACACGCGATAACGTCAAACAAATGATCACTGAATATTTAAGTCAAAGAGAAGGAACTCCCATATGAGACATGCAAAGGACACCTTTAAAATTGGACGAAAAGCGGGCCATCGACGGTGTTTGATAGCGAATATGTTAAAAGCACTCATAGAACATGGACGCATTGAGACAACTGAGCGAAAAGCGAAAGAATTGCGTCGTCATGCTGACCGAATGATTACATTAGCTAAAGCAAATACCTTACAGAGTCGAAGACGTGCGATCGCAGATTTAATGGTCAGTTTCAATATGCTGACATCTAAAGAAGCACGCGCAGCAAAGGCTGGTAAGAAAGAAGCCTTTAATTCTGACCGTACGATTATCGGTAAGTTATTTGGCGAACTCGCTTCGAGATTCGCTGAAAGAAATGGGGGATATACACGCATTATTAAGAAAAGCGGTCGCGTTGGCGATAATGCGCCCATCTGTTTTATCGAATTCCTCAGCTAACTTCAATTCTTGAGGCTGTTGCTTAATCGAACGGCCTCTAAAGATTTCTCGCGTTTTCAATTTTCTTCTACGCTATTTTCCCACTCAATATTTGTGGATTTGACTTTACTTTCAAAAATTTATCATTTATGCTAGATGCGTCGATTATGAATGGATTATCTAGGCGCTAGGCACGCTCCTTGGGAACCTGACACTGCAAATGGGGAAATAGATTGGACCTTAGGACAAAGGTCTTATTAGGAAGGGAAATCATGCACAAGAAGATCGCCATCAATGGATTTGGTAGAATTGGGCGGCTTGTATTTCGCATTATACGAGAAAAGTTTAATACTCTTGACGTTGTAGCGATCAATGATTTAGTTCCAGCTGACAATTTAGCCTACCTTTTAAAACACGATTCTGTCCATCGCAGTCCTCGCTTCTCAGTTCAATCAGAGGAACAGCATCTTATCGTGGATGGAAAAAAGACTTTAGTTCTTTCTGAAAAGGATCCCAGCCGACTTCCATGGAAAGAATTAGATGTGGATTTTGTCATTGAGTCCACTGGATTTTTCACCCATCTTGAAGATGCGCATAAGCACATTAGTGCTGGAGCTAAACGCGTCATTATCACAGCTCCTGCGAAAGGAAACATTCCGACATTTGTCATGGGCGTCAACGAGAAAGAGTACAATTTTAAGCAGGATAAGATCGTCTCTAATGCATCCTGCACGACCAATTGCCTAGCTCCCCTGACGAAAATCTTGCTCGACCATTTTGGTATCGAAGAGGGATTGATGACCACGGTTCATTCTCTCACAGCAACTCAACCCAGCGTAGATGGTCCTTCCAAGAAGGATTGGCGTGGAGGAAGAGCTGCGAGTATGAATATTATTCCTTCCTCTACGGGAGCTGCAAAAGTAGTTGGGCTATGTCTTCCTGCTGTTAAAGGCAAACTGACAGGCATGGCTTTTCGAGTTCCCACAGCAGATGTGTCTGTGGTCGATCTCACAGTGCGATTGAGCAAAGACACCACATACGAAGCTATTTGTGAAGCAGTTAAAAAAGAAGCAACAGGATCGATGAAAGGAATTGTCGAATTCTGCAATGAAGAGGTCGTCTCTTCAGATTTTATTGGCAATACCGCTTCTTGCATTTTTGATCAAGGAGCAGGGATCGCCCTAAATCCACGATTTTATAAATTAGTTGCCTGGTACGATAACGAAATGGGATACGCCCATCGCGTTGTCGACCTTTTATTATATATGGCAACGAAAGAATAGCAAATACTCTTCTTCCTGAAGATCGAAAAACGCGCACAATGAAATAGAGGAGGAGAGTTAAAACAAATTAAAGAACGAAAATTTAAAAAAAGGAAACAGATACGTGAATTTTACACGAGAGCCAATCATTGAAACAATTATTTCTCCCAAAGAAGGATACAAACTTCTCGTCCGCAATAGCAAAGGAGAAAATTTCGAAGAATATTACGTGGACGCTGTTGAGGTGGTATCATTCGGACGTGCATTTTTTTTCCGTTCGATGGAAAGACCCAAAGCATTTTTAGTGCCCGTTAGCGATTATGAAATCTTAGAGGTCAAAGAAGCCCGCGTCGCTCTAAAGAATGCCAGCCATGAGAAGAGCATCAAAATCGGCGGCGGCCGCGAAGCCCCAGTCCGTCCCGCTCAGCGAGAGGTGAAAGAAACTCCTGTGACGCAAGAAGATGCTCCCCTTGGAGCTGAAGAAACTGCTTTGGAAACCGCGGTGGAATCGCGCATGGATAGAAAACGGGACCGACGCCGTCATCGCAGACGCCGCGGCCACGAAGATCGCGACACGGAGAACAAACCGCAAGAACATCGCGAACGCGATACAGAAGGCATGAAAGGAGAATACCCTGAAGAGGAAACAAAAGGGCCTTCTCTATTTTCTTCCCTCATCCCGCCTCCTCCTACCCTGATTTCCGAGACACTCAGCCGCTACCGCGAAAAAGAAAACCAAGAACATAAAGAGCAGGAGCCCAAAGAGACATCCGACACACTGGAGTCTCCCTCGGAACCTCGTGATAAAGAAGAAGAGGATAACTCTGGCACCGATTCTGCTCCGCTTCATCGCGTATCTACTAAAGAAGATACGATCCAAGAAGTGACGGCGTTTAACGCCACCTACTTTATTCCCCTTGCTGGTGGCAACGACCCCTTTTTCTAAACCCACCTCTGTCAGGCCTCTCTAGAAGAGAGGCCTAACAAATAAGCCTTGAAATTTTGCACTTATCTCTGTAAGCTTTTAGCTTCTCCTTTCGTTTTGCTCGGATGGTGGAATGGTAGACACTGGGGACTTAAAATCCCCTGGCTGAATAAGCCGTGCAGGTTCGACTCCTGTTCCGAGCAATTTAAGTAACAATGGGTTATGTCAAAGCATAGCCTCCTGACAATTGAGACGAATTGCGCACTGGGCCACTACTGGGCCAGTGCTGAAAAATCAGGAGGCTACTTTTTATGGCATATATAGAAAAAAGAATACACGCGTCAGGAACAATCACATACCGCGCCCGCATCCGATTGAATGGATCGCCGGCAATCTCCGAATCGTTCCCAACAAGACGCGAAGCAAAAGAATGGTCTGCCAAAATGGAATCCGACGTAAGGCAGGGCCGCTATTTTGGAAGAGCAGAGAGCAAAGAGCGCACATTCGATGATTTAATCAATCGCTACCTCGCGCAAAAAGCTCCAAAAAAATCTTTTGAAAAATATAATAAACAACTTTTGTGGTGGAAACGGCGTCTTAAGGATTACTATCTTTGTAATATTACTCCTGCGGTTATTTCAGAATTAAAGGAGCAGCTCCTAACAGAGAAAACGCCGCGAGGATCCTTAAGATCCCAGTCGACAGGGAATCGCTATTTAGCCGCTCTAAGCGTTGCCTTTGCCACGGCTGTAAAAGAATGGAATTGGCTAAAAGAAAATCCCGTATCAAAAATTTCACGCTATAAAGAAGGAAAGCCACGGGAGCGCTTCTTAACCAAAGACGAAATAGAAACATTATTAACCATTTGCAAGGCGAGTAAAAGTCCCCATCTCTATGCTGTTACACTTTTCGCCATATGCAGCGGAGCGAGGAGAGGAGAAATCCTCAATCTCAAATGGAAAGATTTAGATTTCGAACGTTGCACAGCTACGTTTAGAGAGACAAAAAATGGAGAAACACGAACAATTCCTCTCAGTTCTCCCATAGTAAATTGTCTATTAGACGAGCTAAAGAGAAGAACAAGAATAAGCGAGTACGTCTTTCCCAGTGAAGATGGAACGCAGCCCGCCGACATAAGAACAGCCTGGGAAAATGCGATACAGGAAGCAGGATTAACCATATGCTTCCATACTCTCAGGCATACCGCAGCTTCCCATTTAACCATGGGAGGCGCATCCATGATAGAAGTGGGCGCCATCCTTGGACACAAAACACTGGCAATGGTAAAACGGTATAGTCATTTATCTGTTGCTGCAACGGCTAAAGTGCTAAGCCGCATGAATGAAGAGGTTTTAGGTAATTTAGAGCATGGTACGTAACGACGCGCATGTACATTTAGAAGAGAGACAGGCTTATGCGCAATTGCTGCAAGCCTGTCTGTCCATCGACCCTAAACAAGATGAAAAACAGCTTCTTTCACTAAAAACAACATTCTTAAAATCCTCTCAAAGTCTTCATGCCCAAGTTTTCGTCTTCAAAGAGAGCATCGCTAACTTGCCGCTCTCGTTCATGGTCCTTTTATGGGGAGAGCTTATTTGTAGCGATAAAATGTTCGGAAAACGGTACTTGGCCATGATGCGTGATTTGATTAATACGGAACTTTTACCTCTAACTCACAAAAAAAAGCCAATTAGTCTTCAGGAATTTTCCTTCCAAGATCCTTCACTCGTCATTGATGGAATTCGCTGTCATAAAGATTGGTCGATCAGCAAACGAGAAGATTACGTCCTTTTGTATACAAGCTTTTCCGATTGGCTGTCTAAAGAATCGTTTGGTTACATTCCCGAAGCAAAAGATTTCGATCGGATCTCTACGCAAAAACGATTAATCCCTTTTGAAAAGTACACTGAAATTCTGATGCAATTAGATCTCCGCGAGCAAATCCTGGCTAAAATATTCTACCTAGGTGGACCTAGAGCACTTGAAGAAGTTCTCTCACTGAAAATTGAAGATGTTGATTTTGATCGATTTCTTATTCGCTCCCCAGAAGCTGTTTCTTATCCTCGTCATCTATTTGAAGACATAAGACAACATTTAGATGGTCGTCAAAAAGGATTCGTCTTTATGGGGAGGGACGGCAATAGAATCTCTCATACAACGCCTTTCCGTGCCTTGAAAACAGTGGCTTCGGAGCTGAAATTGGATTCTGAGTTCACGTTTAAAGATCTTACTAGGAATATCTGATCAATTGTCTATTTAAGATTTCCAAGGAATTTCAGCTTTTTACATTCATCAATGCTGTTTTGTAAATTTTGGAAATAATCTTTCTAGATTTTTATGGCGAATCATCTCCTTTTGATCGCTTGAAATAAAATCACATCCATTAAAAGAATCGAAGATTGCCTTAAGTGCTTCATCTGAAACAAAGGGGGTGTCTGTCCCTATTACAATTTGTTCGCAGGGTATATAATCTGTTAAACAGCGCAATTGAGAAGAACTGGTTGCCATAGCGATATCATAAAATAAACGCTTTAAATAGTGATCCACTCCTTTTGGAGCATGTTGAAAAGCATTTGGAGCTAAAAATTTTTCATATAATTTGAATCTTCCTGCTAAATAAGGAACCACTCCGCCTGCATGAGGAATAATGAAATGAATATCGGAGTATTTATCAAATATTCCAGCAGTTAATAGGTGAATAACAGATCTCGATGTGTCACAGACAAATTCGAATAGCGTAAGTGGAAGATGGTGCATGTCTGAACAACAAAATGTGGGTGCTGTTGGATGGATAAATACTTTTGCTTTTCTTTCATTTAGTTCTTCATAAAGAGGGATGAAATGACTGTTGCCAAGCTGCATTTGGTCATAATTTGACAATAAAACAATTCCATCCATTTTCAAGATATCGAATACGTATGACAATTCTTCCAAAGCAGCATGGATATCTGGCAATGGGAGAGTGGCAAATGCCCCATATTTCATCGGATTGATCCGCGACATATCAGCTGCATACTCATTGCATTCTCTGGCCATATTTTTTGCAAATTTGGTATCGCCAAAATAAACACCAGGTGCAGAAATTGAGGTCACTGCTGAAACAATCGAATGTTTAGCCATTGTTTTCTCAGAATTTTCCCATGTCCATTCAGGAATCTTGACTCCTCCTTTTGGCCATTGTGGAAGCTGCGTAAATCCATCTTTATTAACACCAAACTGTGTTTCCAAAGCAATCCGATAGAATGGAGGAATGATATGATGATGAACATCGATATAGTGGTGCATATGTCCTGCTTTATAGCGACTCCTGTTTTAGAACAATAACATGAGAACCCAATAAGGGTATGATTTTTTTTCTATCTGAATTTCCTTGCTGATTTTGCATTATGCAATAAATAATTGCAAAAATCTACGCATTATGTCACACTCCGGCACGTCTCAGTTGTCAGGAGTGTTTATGCAACTTTTCGAAACCATCATCCCGTTACGGGACTATTGCCGAAGTCATAAGTGGCCTAGGTTGCCCCAGTGGCATCACTGGATCTATGCTGGAGCACCCATTGCAAAGGCATGCATCAAAAAGATTGGCGGAAGATATTTGATCGATCTACCCGCCTTTCAAAAGTATATAGAGAATGCGACGTTGCAAGAGAAGGGAGATTAATGATGAGATTATTCTCCCGCTTGCGTTTTCGTTGGACGCATGATTTCGACATGATTCATCCAGGATTAAGGAAGGATCAAATGAAAATGCGCAATAGAGCGATGATAGTTTATGCTATCAAAATATATTCCATTTGGATGAGAGTCAGTTGGAAGCTTAAATCCAACAAGGGTCTAAAAAAGAAAAAACCCTACGTTACAGCGCAGGGCAATCCATCCCAAATAAGCACAACTTCCGAAAGCCGCTCATTAAAGAACAGGACTTGTATCTATGATATCAGATCCAATAGTAAAAACAAGTGAAATTCCCTATGAAGAATCAAAGGGGTCTTCCAAGAATAAGATTGAAAAAATCACGCATTCACCCGAAGAAACAGTTCTAAGAGAGTTTAATAAAAGGTACGCCATAGTGCGTACCTCAACTACATACATTTTGGTTCAGAAAAATGAGACCTGCTTTGAGCTTGACACTCGTCATTCTTTTTTAAATTTCCACGAAAATGACTACTTTCTGACATCCGAGGGAAAGTCGAAAAATAAAGCGAAATTTTGGCTCAAGCATCCTCTGAGAAGAACGTTTGAAAACATCGTATTTGATCCGTTGAGACCTGGAGATTATGGGGGTAATTACAACATTTTTAAAGGATTTGCCCTAGTGCCGATAAAAGGCGATTGCAGTCTGTATTGGCAGCATGTACATGAAGTCATTTGCAGAGGAAATTTTGAGTATTTCTTATACGTAAGAAAATGGATGGCTTGTGTCATTCAAAAACCGAATCTTCTAGCAACGGCATTGGTTCTTCGAGGACTGCAGGGCACTGGGAAAAATAAATTTGTCGAATATTTTGGCAGACTATTCAGTCCACATTTTCTCACTGTTACTAATCTGGAGCATGTCACAGGTAAATTCAATAACCATCTCAAATATGCCTATTTGATTCATGCGAATGAGGCAATATGGGGAGGATCCAAAAGAGAGGTAGGAGCGATAAAGGCTCTGATCACCGATCCCACTATTATCGTGGAGGGCAAAGGAAAAGATGCTGTTCCAGTTGATAACTGCCGACACCTCATTGTGTCCAGTAATGAAGATTGGGCAGTCCCTATGGATTTAGATGATCGCAGATTTTTTGTGCTAGATGTCTCTTCTCACAGAAAAGAGGACGTTTGCTATTTCAAAGCGCTGGAGCTGCAGATGCATTCTAAAGGCATGAATGCCCTTCTATTCGATCTCATACAGGAAGACCTCACGGATTATGATCCACGCAAAATGCCTGCAAATGATTTTGGCTTTGATATGAAAATGAAAGCTGCCAGCAGCGTAGAGAAGTACATATATGAAGCCTTAAAAGAAGGAAAATTCAATTTGACGCCGGGTTCCGATCAGAGTGCTTGGAGGCCGATGTCATGCGAGAGAGTCTATTCCTACTATAAGACATGGGTGGAATACGAGGGTTTAAAACGTGAAGTCAGTGCTGAATTTGGGAAACGTCTAAAGCGCATTCTCGTTGTGGAAAAAAGTCGGCGTTGGCTTGGTGATATAAGAGTTTGGGGATATGAATTTACTTCATTGGAAGCTAGCCGAAGGTCTTTTGAGAAGTTTACAAAACAATCTTCAAAAATTTGGGAGGATTGAATCCGTATTTGTCCAAGCGGTCCAAGCAGTCCAAGTAAAAAAAAGCGTCAGAAAACAAATGTCATTAATTTATCAGAAAATAAAATGGTTGGACTGCTTGGACTGCTTAGACCGGCTAATAAAATTTTAGTTTTTCATTGACTGTTTGGCCAAAGTTATCTAGGATTTTTATCAAATTTTAGAAAAAGATGCTTAGACATGATGTTCTGGAGCTATGCTTTTTGATTGGATTGTCAGCGCAAACAAAAATATGAGGTTAAAAATGCTTCGAATTGGGATTTGGTTGGCTTGCTTATGTGTAATGATGTTTACTCATGCCAACGTGATAGATTATAATGGTTGCCAGTCGATTCAAGATGCAATTGCAATTGAATCTCAAGAAATTACGCGTACACATTTTGCAGACCATGACCAATTATCCCAACTCTATGTTTCTAGAGGAGAGAGCTATTTGTTCGATGCCCAGTATGAAAAAGCAATCGAAGATTTTGATGCAGCAAGTTATCACATTGGGTATTCTCAGAATAACAATGATTTAATGGCGACAGCATTTAGAGCTTCTCTTGGGAAAGTTGTTAGTTGCGATAACCTAGGACTGCACGAGCATACCGAGCAAGCTTTTCAGCAGCTGCAAGAAATAGCAAACCATGTTGGTTGTAATGATTGCTTAGAGCACATGTCTCATGAAGATATGTCCTTATCGGCTAATATACTACATTTTCAAGATATGCCCAGCCCATGTAGGCATAAGAAAGATAAGGAAAATCGTCAACAGCAACAGGGTAGTTCGGATAATTACAATGACATTGTGGGGCCTGATCTAGCCCCTCCAAACTGGTGTGAAGAAGTTATAACTGGCGTGGGTCGATCCATGGATGCCATTGCATGCTTAGCCCCAAATAAAGCAGTTAAAATTGTTTTGATCGGTATAATAGAGGGGTTGATATCAAGAGGCCTAAAATGTTGCCAAACTGGAGATTTTTGGAAAGCTTGTGCAGCTCCAATATCCAGGAAATGGCAACAATGGGATAACTACAAAAAAAACCGGATGTTTCCAAATGATGGAAATTTACCTTTGTTCATTGATTGATGTGGTTATATGAGAAAAAGATTTCATTTTTTAGTTCTGTTATTGGTTGTTAAATGCTGTTTGTTTGCTAATGACAATCAAGATGATAGAAATATTGAGAGATTGAAAAGAAATCCTGCGATCTATCTTAACTGTCAAGATGTTCCTTTTTTTTATACAGGGAACCCTTTAGAAGGACTCGATGCGTTTGCTGTAATTCCTCCTTATTCTATTCAAAGTCCTGAGGTCAACAAAAAGATTGAAGCAGCTATTGAAACAGAGCTAGGGTGTATTGGGACTGTCATTAAGGCCAAGAGCGAGGATATGAATGGTTTTGGCACGGGAAACATTTTAAATATTCAGATAGGCCGCGTCGCTAAATGGGAGGGGGGAGAATTGCCGATTTCTCGAGTTACTCTTAGTGTTGAATCGTCTGTTGTTATTAGCAAAACTAATGTTAAATCCCTTCCAAGGTTATGGACAATCAACGATTTCGTGGATTCCCCTTTCAGTGTCAAAACAGAAGGTAATACAATTGGAGCTGTCCAAAAACTTCTCAGGGAATTTGTCCAAAATTATAAATTCGCAAACCCTGGTCAGACTGAAAAACCAACTTTTTATATCTATTAATTTGAAAAAATTAGGGGATGATGTGCGTGCTGGCCTCCTCCTGTAGGAAAGAGTCCAGGAGATGCTCACCTTGCTGGTATCCGATCTAGAAAATGGGTGTGTGTAAGCGCTGTTGTAATTTAAAAGCTTCTTATTGAGAGAACGTTTGAGCTTTCTTAATTATAATGCTCTTGCGTAATTTGTCAAAAAGCTTATGACAGTCAGTATGCTGAAAGCACTATTAAGAATAGGCTTTTTATGGATTTACATCTTTACCCCGATTCAAACTTCTTTCAGCGGCTGACAAAACGAGGCAATGAGCATCATTGGAATGAGTTTATTGATGCCTGCGAGACCCATAAGATTGACTTGCCGAAGGGCTGCTATCCGATTTTCACCTCTTTCCTTATTCTTGAAAGAATCGGGTTAGGCGGAGTTCTAAAGCCATTGCAAAGCGGTCAGGCATATAAATCTCTGGTAAAGTTGATCCAGGGTTACATCAAAGGAATGCCGGATCCTAAGAACTTAAGTCCATCAGATCTTCTTAAATGTCAGTGTGAGATCGCTGATTTACTGGACGGTATGGGAGAAATTTTCCTTTCGCTTCTGCGTCAGTTGCCGACGTTAGAGATTAACTCCTTTTTAGAGCAGTTGGATCATGAAATTTCGATACATGCTACAAACGCCGCGGCTGGAGAGTTGATCCAAGCCACTTTGAAACGATTGCAAGAATCTTTTGTTAGCCAGCCGGTTGATTGCCTGGCTGTTTTAGTAGGACAACTTGCCTGGAATCTTATGGCAACTTTTCCCTTCATTGAGCCTGATCAGATCTCAAAGGACGAAGCCATGAGCATGTTTAGCAAAGCTGAGATGTGGTTTGATGTTCTTTTTGCTGCTTTCCATAAAGCGTATTTGGATGACATGAGGGTGGGATTTTTTAGATTGGCTGAGAATCGATACCACACCTACGCCAAAATATTAGCTAAAGATCTCAATAATTCACAATTTGCTCGCGCCAAGGCATGGTTGGATCGATACAAACCTCTACGGCGCAAAGATGATTTGTGCGACGGAGAGTTGATTGATTTTGCTGTTCTTGGGATAGATGGGGAGATTGTGATCTGTTTTACTGCTGATGTCCATACCGATATAGCGAACAGACTGGGCTTGTTGAAAGGAACTTTGGAAGACGCGGCTCAGGCTGTTGAAGGATGGTCTATTTTTCCGTGCTGGGGATGTGTGTATTGCATTTCAGAAAAGGGAAAGCCTTTAGAAATTGTACATAGTTTTTTATGTCAGGAGCCACTTGCTCCTGAGCTTGAGCCAGTAGTGCCTTGTTTGCCAATTTAGGGTGGATATCACTGCTATGGATGGTAATGATCCGCGAGCTTGCTTGAGTTTGTTAACGAGGTTGTGATGGAATCTGACCTACTCCCCCAAAAATCGTTCCACTTAAAAATAGAGGTTCGAGTAAAAATTTTTGAAAAATTTACTAAACAGCTCGCTTCAGACAAAAATTTTGAGGAGACTCTTTGTCAAATTCCCGATTTTTCACGTTGTTTCGGTATACATTCCGTGAGCTGGCTTGGTGATATTAGAGTTTGGGGATATGAGTTTCCTTCATTAGAAGCTAGCCGTAAAGCTTTTGAAAAATTTACCAAACAATCTTCCAAAATTTGGGAAGATTAATGTCATTTTGGTCCAAGCGGTCCAAGCAAAAAAATGCGTCAGAAAACAAAAATTATGAAAATATCGGCGAATAAAATGCTTGGACTGCTTGGACCATTTTTCAGTTTGTGGTCAGTTTTGTTAGAGTCAGGTCAATTCATACATTTTTGATTGAATTTATTTTTCTTTTGGCTGACAATGTCTCGTCAAAATTGTAATTTATTAATAAAAAATGGAGAAAGATTATGTCAATATCACTAGTGTCACGGAGTGCACCACAAACAGTATCGCCTACTTCTGTAACTGAGTCTGCGATTCCCAATAAAGAAGCCTTCTTCGAAGCTATACGGAAAGGAGATCTTGATGGAGTGTCAGCCTATCTCGAAGCTGGAGGAGACGTTGAGGCTAGTGAGGATTATTTTGGTCACACGGCTTTAATGATATTAGCTTCAATGAAGGAGTGGCAATGGAAACCAGAACATGAAGCCATTTTTAATTACTTAATTCTGCATGGGGCCGATGTTCATGCTAGGTCTTTATTAACTTGTTTCTATTGCATGAAAACCTCTACTAATGGTGATTCCGTATTACATATTGCAGCTCACAATGGCGCTGTCAAAATGATACCCTTACTTGTGAGGGCGGGTGTAGCACTGGATGTTCGAAGTGAACATGATTGGCAAACTCCTCTTCATATAGCATGTGGTAGAAACCGTACTGAATTTGCAAAGGCACTCATTCAAAATAAAGCAGATCCAAACATTCATTCATTCAGAACCGGAGGACCTTACACTCCTTTATCTTTGGCTATTTTGAAAGAGAATTTAGGTCTTGTTAAATTTTTAGTCGGTTCCGGTGCTGATGTGAATGCTCAAGAGAGCTCTGGTTGTTCTTCAGAAGGTCCGCGAACGTCTCTTGTGCAGGCTATATATTTTTGTAGAGACGCCATTCCTCCTTTAGTAGTTGCTGGTGCTAGAATAAGTGATAGGATTGTAAGGGATTGTGGCGATAATATGTCTGTCATCGAATCCTTGAAAGAAGGAATTATTCGACAGATTATTCACGTAGATGGAGTGGCTAGGCTCATTTCGGAATATTCACAATATAAGCCTTCAGAAGTTAGCCTGGAAGAATCTACAGGGTCAGATGGTCTTAGGATCGTTTCTCCGGCATATAATCCTCCTTGGAAACTATTGAGTGCAAAGCCTACAATCATGAAAGCTCAAAGAAAAGAGCTTGTTTTAGAAAAAATCCCCGAGCCTCTTGTCAAAGTAGTCCTCGAATACGCAGAGGAAGAATGTTTTGAAAAATGGCATTCTCTTTACCATACAGTGCAGCCAGTGTTAATTCGGTTATCCTGGCAGTTCCAAGTACAAAACGAAGATCCCCGAACAAGATCTGCTAGATTTAATGCGGTACTGGAACAATACCCAGACGACTTTCGTGAAAGATTTTTTTCTGAAATCTTCACAAGATCTAGAGATCCAGAAAAACCACAACTGGGTTCACCAGAAGAACAAATCAATTGGGCGAAAGAACATATCGGCGCTGACGTGAAGCTTTTAAGCCATGTTCTATATGCTATTTTGAAAAGATCAAGCAATTCATAATTTTTCATTCAAAAAAGGAGCTTAGCAACAGGCTCCTTTATCTTGTCAGCCATTCTAAGGCGACATCTAGCTCATCTCTTCCCTTGTAGAGGTTCATGATCTGTTTTTGTTCTATTTGATATTGCTTGAATAAAGACTTGTCATCGTAAAGTCCAAAGCTTTTATAAACTGGCAGAAGAAATTGTTTTGGATTAGGGTCTTGTATGTCTCTTTCTTCATAGAAGGTTACTGGAAGCGATTGAAAAAAAACGTTCTTAGGATTGTGCTCTTTGCTGCATTTTCTTTCCCATTCAAAGAACCAAGCATTATCTCTGCCAAAGCCCAATAGAATTCCTTGCAAAGCGTGGTTTTTTAATACATGATTCCAAAATTTTGAATCGCTATTTTCCACCTCGAAGACGACTTGGAGAGGATCGAAATCGTATCCTAATGCATATTGGAAATCATCATAATATTTGAGCAATGTCCTTAGAGTCATTTCTATGTTTACGAATAGCAGAATCGCTGTTTTTTGATCGCATGGGGCAGAAAATGTTCCAAAAAGATATTGTCTTATCGGAAGACGCTGTTTAATTTCTTGCCATCTTTGATAGTTTTTCTCGAAATCGTATTTTTTTATTCTCAGATTCGCTTTCTGTTCATCGGGAAGCGATGCGTAATATGCCCTTTGCTGTTCTTTTTCTTCCTCTGTAAGAGGTTGATAGAGACAGCAGGTTGAAATGGGTTTGGTACCAAAAAGAGTAAAGGCACCTGGATGTTTAAATAAGAGATCACAGAAAAATTCTTTCAGGCATGTTTTTTCTTCTGCCGTAAGGGCAAATTTGGAAGTTGGCGATTCTGATTTATTCTTCAATGAGCAAGCAGAAAGAGATAAAGAAAATATTAGCAATAAAATAAAAAGTGATGATAGCCTGAAGTTCCGAGTTTTTTTAACCATCTGGGGGTAGTCAATGTATAGCATAAAGAGGGTCATTTTTTTCATAGCAGCTCTTGTTTCTTGTATATCTTATGCTAAAGCTCATGAAAACAAATATTATTTTGTAGGAAAAAATGGAGACGAGACCGCTTTTGTGCTCGATATCTACAGCAATGACATGGAAAGCTGTGTTCGCATATCAGAGAATGGCGAAGTTTGGTTAAAAGTTGATAGAATTGTCGCTATTCCAAAAGAGGAAACTGTTATTTATTTTGAAGATTCAACTCCAAAAACAAAGAAAGTGATGGCGCCGCCTTATTTTCAATCATCAAATGATACGCCGTATTCGATGAATGAAAGATCAGAGGATCAAGAAGTAAAATGTCCTAAGTGCAAATTTTATTATGTGCCACGTCCTCCAACATGGGATTGCCCGCGTTGCCACGAATAATGTATGCATTATTCATCTGAAAGTGCTTTTTCGTAATATGCACAATTATAGTTGTTAGCTAGTACGCTCTTTTAAAGCGTATCAAGATATGTGACGAAGATGTCGTAAAGGGCAGAAGGCCCTCTTGAGTATAGACACTCTCCCTGTATTTCGGCTACGCAAACCCCGGAAAAGAGCGCGTTAGAGATTGTTTCAGGGCCATTTTTCCCATCGAAAGAAACTTGGTGCATTCCTCCACCGCTTATACCTGCGAAGGCAAATGGGATATCGTCAATAGTCGGGCCCAGGTCGTGTTGAATGCGATCTGCGTCCTGGTCGAATGGTGTTTTAACTAGTGTAAGTGGGTCGGTTTTATAAGTTCCCTGCTTTGATCCCACACATACATAAAGGCCATCGTACCTCGATTGTAAAATGCGGTTCTTGTCATGCTCAGCATCTTCTCTTGGCGATCCATCGATCGCCCAAATCCAAGGGGTGTATTGTTCATTGGCCAGGGTGTATAAATCGCGGTTTTTTATGTAATCGGCTTTGTGTTTGAGTAGGTCTACGGCCTGTTTTCCTGAATTGAGTAAAAGGTCTTCAAAGAGCTTGGAATCAATCTGCAGAAGGCAAATGTCCAACGTGCCAGGATGCCAATATGTTCGCTGTCCGGGTACAGAGCCTTGCAAAGCTTTTATCCCTTGAGGAGTTTCGAGATACAAAATATTGAGGAGAGGGATTGAAACATTGAAAAATGTTTTTGCATCTTCCGTCTTTTGCATTGGAGCGAATATCTGTCGGCTTTCAATATGATTTGCTATGACGTGGGTTGCGGTAAGAATTCCACAAAAGTTCTTAAATCGTACAAGCGTTCCTGAACCTCCGATTTTTAATTCTGAAATAGGGGAAAAGAGAACTGAATGTACGCGGCATCGTGTGGCCAGTTCTGCATACGCAGGTGATTTTCTTAATGTGCTTAATACAAAAGTCATGAATCCAAATTTTTTGTTATTTTCGAAGGTTGATCGCTGATGTGCGTGGTTGTTCAAACAACCGCAAAATCTAAAGAAAATTCAGGAAAAATAGCTTTGATTTTTGATAGGGTTTTCAGATTTGGATTGCACTTCTTACGTTCCAAGCGCTGATAGCTATTGATATTGTCAAAGCCAAGCTTTTTAGCGACCTGATGCTGTGTCATTCCATGTTTAATTCTATGATAGCGCACGAGGAAGGAAAATGCGATCTCGGAATCTACTGAAACTTCTACAATGTTCTTTGCTTTCTTGATTGAGTCATCTGGAAGATTAGCAAGTCGTGTTGAATTTTCAGGCTCGGAAATATAGAGATTGAGCGCTTCTTGCATCATTTCTCCAAGCTCTTCCATAGAATCTGATTGAGTGTAGCATCCTTCCAGCTCCAAGCATTCAGCCCAAAATCCATCACCTTCTTTGTGTACTTTGAAGTGGTACTTCATAATTTTATCCTCTACTCCTGCTCTAGATCCTTTCTCAATTTGTGTTCTAAGCCTTTACTTAGTTCTTTATGATCGGGGATAATCACAGTTTTCTTTCCCTTTACGAGCTTCCAGTGACTCCCTTTTCCTCCGCCTGGAACTAATTCATAACCCTTCTTGTAGAAGAGCTTACGCATGTCTTTTCCGCTAATCGGCACTGGAAACCTTCTCGAGAGATAAACCTATCTTACTAAATATAGTTAGTATAGTCAATGTATAAAATTCATTTAGGCAGGGAATATAGTAGGAAAAATCGGGTAGTGGTCTTAGCTGTCGAAGACGAAGGGAAAAAATGTCGGAGAACAACATTCTCAGGAGTATTATGAGAGTAATTTTCTTTGAGATTACTGGGTCAATTTTGGGTCAGTACATCGCCTAATTGCTTGTGATTTTGGGTGATTTGAGGTGATTTTATTCTCTTTTCGGTGGTATCTTTCTCTATGAGATGTTAGGAGGCGATGCCTGTTGTAAGGAAGGGGACACGGACTTAAAATCCCCTGGCTGAATAAGCCGTGCAGGTTCGACTCCTGTTCCGAGCATGCCAAACCGCAAGAAGGTAAGTCCTTGAACAAGACTTAGTTACTTTCTTACTTAAAGGGGGAAGGTCTTAACAGACTGGAGCCCCTTTATTTTTTACAGCCTGTTTTTGTCCAACCCTGTCCAACTTTTTCATGAGAACGACGTTACGCAAGATTTAAGGCGGGTATGCCAACACTTTTCGACAACTCTATCTTAGTAGAAATTAGAGCCTCAAAAGGAGACTCTGTTTGTGCAGAAAAAGTGAAGTTTGTAGAGAGCGTGTTTAATAAGCTTCAAATAAGAGTCGAGGATGCGCTACTTACAGATCGATCGTTTGTTGAAATGATTGGGTATGGGAAGCTTAGAGAATGTATTGAAAGAGTGAATGAAGAATTCTTTGAACAATGGAAAAAAAACATTTCCGCAATTCTCTTGGAAAGGAATAGGGTATACATAAAGGATGTCATTGACCGCTATATCTTGGCTTTAGAAAAGCTTTTTTCTCTTGAATTTCAGAGATTGTTGCCCGGTGATGATATTTATGAAATAACAATTGAAAATACTGAAAAATACGAGTTTATGCCTCTTTTTGAGTCATTTAAATCTAAGTTGATTTCTTACGGGGCAAAATTAAGGGATTTTAATAATAGTTATAAATTGTTTGTAGGCATCCTTGTTGAAGATTCGGTGATTAGGTATTTATTTGACTCCGTTGATATTAGGCAGATTTCGCCTAAATTATATGTCGATGTTTTTGATTTCCTCAATCAAAGTCTTACATCTTTAATGGTGAAATACACTTCTGCGGAAATTTTGCAAACCAATCTTAACCTTTTGATGTCTGTATTGAAGGATAATATAGAAGCACAGTTAAAACCTGGTCAAAAATCTCAACCTCTTTTTCGCGTGTATAATGACCTTGCGGATCCTGAATTAGGATATTTTCCTATATATGGAAAAAACGAAGGCGGATTGCTTGCTCCTGTAACGGTTGTGACAAAGGAACCCTCGCATAGAGTGAAAGACAGGTTAAAATATAATTTTCAATCTGTGGGTATAAAGGCAGACGTGATTGGGCCACAGAAATTGATGACAGGTAGAACCGTTGTTTTAGATTTTGAGAATCGGACATATGAAGAAATCATAACCAAAGACTACATTCAAGAAATTTTTAAGTACGATTCTGGAAAGTCAATTTTTTGAATAGTAGGAGCTCAAATTAATTGCCATTCTGGGCCACTAAGATAAGGATTTAGTCAGTTGTACTCAAAAACGGTACAACTGAAATTAGAATCTAGTGATGGAAAAAAATATCTCACAGATTTCGTTTTTTTGAATAGCTACCGGGTCCATTTTGGGGTAGTATGCCAATATTAATCCCTCTTCATGAGAGCATCCAGCCAAGGCTTTACCATTTCGCATCCTGAGTAATTTGACAATACGGCTACTGTAATGGGAGGATTCTTTGTACACCACGTGTTGAGAAAAGACGACATGCCGGGACCACCTCCTGGATGACCAAAGCCAGTGATAGCTCCGCTTTCTTTGTCACGATCAATCCAAAGGCCCAAATGGCCAGATTCATGCTCTTTTATCGTTTTTAATGAAGCTTCATTGAGGAGAACATTCGGTGAATGAAAAGCTCTTTTAAATGCCAAGAGATCACTTGCTGTCATGCGCCAACAGCCATTGCCATGCGGATAAGGCTGTCGTTCTTTGACTTGTCGTCGTTGACCATCCTTAGAGATTTCAAAACAAGGCGGGATACTTTTTGAAGAAGAATGCATTTCGCGAATGGCACTATTCATTCCAGCAGGTTTAAAAATCCTGTTTTCTATATGAGAACGAAAGCCTGCTTCGTGATCTTGAGCATTTCCACAATCCGAATGCTTGCCGATAATTCTAGCTAATAGCTGATAGCCATAATTGGAATAACTATATTTTCCAATATGACGTGGGCTCCAATTTTCTCCTTCAGCGATTCCGTCGCTTTCTGATGCCGGTCTATCTACAAATCCTGCTGTATGGGACAAGAGATGTTCTACTGTGACCATAGACGCATGCCTTTTAAAGTTGTTTAAGGCCTCGGAATCAGGCATTCTTTCTAAATAAGGAGGTTGAAGCGGCACATTCATTTCATCTGCGGTGAGCAACTCGCTCAACAAATTGGATTGGAGAGCGCTTTTGACTTAATTATTTCTGGAACAGATGATCTGGATGATTACATAGATGTCGAGGGCAAAAATAAGCCAAAGCCATATATCTATTTAGAAGCATCCAAACGCTTGCATATATCCCCAGAGCATTGTCTTGTCTTTGAAGATACTAAAGCAGGAGTGGATGCAGCTTCTGATGCGGGGATGCATGTCATCGCTGTTCCCAATCGATTCACTCTGCATCACAATTTCTCGAAAGCATTGCGAGTACTTTTTTCTCATGAAGAGTTATTGACCTTAGAAATCCGCTGATGCAGGTCTAATGATTAGCTGTTAGCGGCCGCGGTTTTTTGAATTGTTTTCAGAATCATTTTCCATTCGCGCCAGTCTTTTTTCAGAGACTTTTTCATCTCGCGGATCTGGTCGCCGTCAAGAAAATTTTGCATTTGGGCTAATTTGACGGATATGTTTTCAGCAATTTCATTGACTTTTTGAGCCATCTGAGAATCTTTCAACTTCTGAACGAGCTCGTCCTTATGCTGCAATAGGAGATGGCGGGCAATGCGATAATTGTTCACTCTTTTCAAGTCATAGGCAAGCCCTAACTTGTAAAGCGTCCAGATCAACCATTTTGCAGGATCAAAATGGAACCAGCGGATCCCATTGCGATAATCGGAGGCAAAAGAGTGATGGTAATTATGGTACCCTTCTCCATATGTCAGAAGGGAAATTAAGTAGTTGTCGACAGCGGAGTGTTCGCGGCTGTAATTTTGCGTGCCCCAGTAGTGGGCAAGTGAATTGATGCACCAGGTCGTGTGGTGAAGGAAAAACATTCTGACCCACCAAGCGAAAATAAAGGCGCCGAGAAAATCGTTAAGCAGGAAACCGACGGCTAGAAATACGAAGGCGTTTGCGGCAAGCATGCACCAGCCGTAATATTTATTTTGAAAGACGAGCAATTTTCTTTGAGAGAGGTCGGAGATAACTTTGGGGTCGATGGGATCTGTTTTGAAGAACATCCATAAGATATGCGCCCAGCATAATCCTTTTTTGACGGAGTAAGGGTCTTTATCGGTATCTACGAACGCATGGTGCAGTCGGTGGTCATTGGCCCAGCGTATAGCGCTTCCTTGGGTAGCCAAGGTGCCAAAAAATAGGAGAATGGATTCTACGACAGGATGGATCTTATAGCAGCGATGGGAATACAGTCTATGATAGCCGGCAGCAATGGCCATTCCCGAACAAAATACTAAGCCGATCGTGATCAAAACCAAGGCAAGGGAAGGAACGTGATTCAAAAAATAAATAGGTAAAGCAATTGCCAAGAATAGATGATATCCGGCGATAAAAAGTAATACTGGCCAACAAATTTTCTTTTTCATATTCACCCATGATAACATTTTTTCCAGAATTTGGGAAATAAAAGTCTTGAAGACTTGCCTCCTAAGCGGCAATTTTACGCTCTTCCATTATACCTAAGTTACTTGAGGAATCAGAAATTTGGCAAGCAAACGATTCAAATTTTGTTCCAGATAGGCGGTTGTGCTCATTAAACGTTATAAGAAAAATTTGAGACTGGGGAGCGATAAAAATGCTGGAAGAATCAGAAGAGAATTAGCACAATGGGACTTAACGAATTTTTTTGAACTTTTTAGATTGCGAGAAGATAAATCATGAGAAAAAACATTCTATTTTGCCCCGTAGCGCTGATGGGATATGTGTGCATGCTTTCTGCCATGGATACCATCCCAGTCGCAGTGAGTCTTCAGAGTGCTAAAGAAGAAGGAAACTATCGCGTATATGATGATAGTACTCCAGAGCATGTGAAACAGTTTTACCGCCTCAACCACACGCATCAGACTATGGATTTTGTGCTGAAGAAGGAAAGGGAGTACCTTCCTTTGCGCAAGAAAAAAATGAGCATTTGGGAAGCTGTCGATTTTTTCGATACCCTCGTCGATGAGAGCGATCCGGATCTGGACCTGCCTCAAAGATACCATTTGTTCCAAACGGCAGAAGCGCTGCGGCGAGATGGCCATCCGAGATGGCTCATTCTCACTGGTTTTATCCATGATTTGGGAAAAATCCTTTCCTTGTATGGCGAGCCTCAATGGGCTGTAGTCGGAGATACTTTCCCTGTGGGATGCGCTTATTCCGACAAAATTGTTTTCCCTAAATATTTTCAGAGCAATCCCGATAGAGATCTTCCTCAGTATCAGACGCCATGCGGTATTTACTCGTTCGGATGCGGTTTGGATCAGATGCATATGTCTTGGGGGCACGATGAATATCTATACCACGTGGTCAAAGAGTATTTACCACTCGAAGCCTTATACATTATCCGTTACCATTCTTTTTATTCTGCGCATCATGAAGGGGCATATGCCCATTTAATGAATGCGCAAGATCAGAGCATGATGCCTTGGCTCAAGTTATTTAGCCGTTACGATCTGTACTCGAAGTCTCCAGAAAAATTAGATCTGGATGCCTTAATGCCTTATTACGCAGAGCTCGTCTCTGAATTTTTCCCTGAAAAGTTGAACTGGTAGGATCTTTGGATGGCAAAGGGAAAAATACAGGGGATCAGCCACATCACTTTAATTTGCCAAGATCTGGAGAGGTCCGCTCAGCTTTTTTCTAATCTTTTTGGGGCAGTCGAGGTGTATTCAAGCGAGGGGAGGAACTTTTCTGTTGCGAAAGAAAAAATTCTTCTGATTGGAGATCTGTGGATAGCATTGATGGAAGGTCCTTCGGTAGAGCGTTCCTATAACCACATCGCCTTTCAAATCGAAGAAAGCGATCTGCCCTTTTTTCGATCCAGGATTCAATCCTTAGGATTAGAGAGGGGCCTGCATAGGTCTCGCAGCTCGCAAGAAGGACAATCGCTCTATTTTTATGATTACGACAATCATTTGTTTGAGCTGCATACGGGAGATCTTGCTTCGCGTTTAAGGTATTATCAAGAGTGCATTCAAACACAATAGGAACTGTTATGTCTAAAAATCGACAGATTCATCTCTGCTTAAGATAATTATCTGTTCCTTCGAGCCAATCCGTGCGGAGAGGCGAAAATACATCGATATCGTATGTGTCTTCCAAGGCTTCAAAACGATGTACGGCATGCGGAGGGATTAAGAGAACTTCTCCTTTTGAGACGATGAATTCTTTTCCCTCGGAAAAAACCTGTACCTTACCTTTGATGATGTAGGTGATCTGTTCGCTTTCATGGTGATGGTCGGGAATAATCGCCCCTTTTTTTAAATCGAACAGGACAAGCATGGCATGGACACCATAGACATACCTGCGCGAAATTTTATCGTTTAATCTCTCCATGGGCATTTTATCAAATTCATAAAGGTGCGGTATTTTATGCATGAGATTTTGAGATTTACGACGAGCGAGCTGCAGATCACCAGAATAGCGTTTTAGATGTGTTTGTGGGCATCGAATAGATATTCTTCGCTGAATTAAAAACAATCCTTTAAGTCAAATTATTTTTCCGTTAAACTCATCGCAATTGCGGCTTTCCTAAATCACAAATTTTAGAAAGTCGAGAATGGGGGCTGTGTTGAAAAATTCACCTAAGTCATTGAGCCGTGAAAAAAAATCTACTAATCATCAACGGGTTCCATCGAATTTTTCAACACAGCCGAGAATGGGTGTTCATCGAGCAACATTCTCTTCTATATTCATTTTGAAATAGAAAAAGGTATTTTAATGAATGGTGATTCATCACATATGCAAAAATCTACGAATAAACTTGTAGTTTTTGAAGATACACAGATCCGTCGCCTTTTTCATAAAGGTGAATGGTATTTCTCCATCTTGGATGTTATTCGTGTGCTCGCTGTTACTTCCAATCCTCGGCGATATTGGCCAGAACTTAAAAAACAACTCATTGATGATGAAGGGTTTGTTCAGTTGCTCGGTAAAATCGAGCAACTGAAACTCGAATCCAGCGATGGGAAAAAGTATCTTACGGACACTGCAAACACCGAAACAGTGTTTCGCATTATCCAATCCATTCCTTCGCCTAAAGCCGAGCCGTTTAAAAGATGGCTGGCACAAGTAGGTTATGAGCGCGTCCAGGAAATTGAAGATCCTGAACGTGCTACGCAACGCACGAGGGCCATTTATAAAGCCAAAGGATATAGCGATGCATGGATTGAAAAGCGCATGCGAGGCATTGCTATTCGCGAGGAATTGACCGACGAATGGGACAAAAGAGGTATCAGGGTTCAAAGGGAATATGCTATTCTGACTGCGGAGATTTCTCAGGCGGCTTTCGGCATGACTCCTGCGGAATACAAGAAGCATAAAAATCTTAAGCAGGAAAATCTTCGGGATCATATGACGGATCTGGAATTGATCTTTTCCATGTTGGGCGAAGCTGCGACAAAAGAAATTGCTGTCAGTCAAGATGCGCAAGGTTTTCATGAGAATAAGGCAGCTGCGCAAGCAGGCGGCAAAATCGCTGGAGATGCAAGGGAGCACTTGGAAAAGGAAAGCGGTAGATCCGTGGTTTCTGAACAAAATTATCTCGATAGAATTACTGCGATAGAGATGCACGATGGAGAAGATGAGACACCTTCCAGAAAATAAGCGAGGACGCATTTTCGAAATGGTGGACGCGCTGTCGCGCGTTAAAGGCGTTGAAGCTGTCACGCTAGGCGGCTCATATGCACGCGGAACTGCGAGAATCGATTCGGATGTCGATCTGGCCATTTATTATAGCGAGAAATCACCCCCCTCTATTGACGCATTGTGCCAACTTGCCAAAAAGTTCGATCCAGTAACGCAGCCTCTAGTTACACATTTTTATGAATGGGGGCCTTGGGTCAATGGTGGAGCGTGGCTGAACACAGACATGGGGGAAGTGGATTGGCTCTATCGCAATTTAGACCAAGTGAATAGGGTAATTGCGGATGCCAATCAGGGGCGTTTTGCTTGGGATTTTCGACAGCAGCCTCCCTATGGTTTTTTCAGTGTGATGTACTTGGCAGATTTGCAGCATAACGTGGCACTGTATGATCCCCAGGAAGTGCTAGCCCATTTAAAAGATGCGACTCGACATTTCCCTGACGCATTGCGCGAGGCAATCATACGCGAACATCTTTGGAGTGTAGAATTTGCGCATTTTGGTGCGCAAAAATTCGCAAAACGCGGCTGCGTATATGGAACGGTGGGATGCATGACGCGTATTGCTGCTGAGCTCACACAAGTGTTATTTGCATTGAACCGCATCTATTTTAGCACGGAAAGGACTGCATTGGAAACAATCGATGCATTTGCTATAAAACCGAAAGACTATGGGTCTCGCATACAAGACATTCTGAGTGTTCCAGGCAAAGGAGAGGATTTAATCGCATCGTTGAAAAAACTCCATGCGGTGATTCGAGAAGTCATTAAACTGTGCGAGCCTATTTATGCAGCTAAATATCCTTTGGAGTAAGATTGGACTAGCGAAAGCTCCCGGGGTTCGATGATCGCGAAGGGTATATTGCAGACTAAATACAACTCCCTTAGCGATCACCGAATCCCGGGGCTTTGAAGCAGTCGAAATATGAAAATTTTTAAGTTGTGGTACTAAAACTATTCGATTAGGATTCCTAGATGGTTGAGAAGGGCCAATACTTCTGGTTGGGAAAAGCGGGCATTTTTCAATGCATTGCTAAGAGGATTGATTGCATAGTTGATCACACCGATGAAATTCGCTTTACTGAGGTTGCTATTATGAAAAATGCTGCCTCTAAGATCTGATCCTGAAAAGTTTGCTTCGGAAAGGTTGGCATTAGAGAAGTGAGTCTCTCTAATCATGCACTGGACAAATGCTGTTCCCTTAAGATGGAGATCGGAAAAATTGCAGGTGTCGATCAGGCAGTGATGGAATTGCACGGATAAAAATAGGGGGTCGCATTTTCCAAAATTCACACCGACTAGCTTGCAATCGCGAAAAACTAAACCTTGAAGACGGCATCCGTCCAGGATGCTTAAGCTCAAATTGCATTTGTGCATTGTGCATTCTAGAAATTTTGTACTTGTCCAGTTCACTTTAGTGAAATCACTTTTTTCAAATGTGCAATGAGAATAAACTTTGTGTTTGAGATTGTGCTCTGTCCACACGCAGCAGCGAAAGAGTTGGTTTTCGAATTCATTCTCGGACAATGAGCTCATGGTATCTATAATTAAAGTTAATAATTTGCAGCTTTTTTATACTTGTTCTAATTATACCTGCAAAGGCTATTTCCTATGTTTGAAAATATTGCAGTGATCGACTTGACGCATCCCCTTTCAGCGCAGACTCCTACCTGGAATGGGTCCTGCGGTTTTTGTTTGGAAAGGAAACAAGACTATGATCAGGTGTTCCGCGTGCAGCAAATGCAAATGCAAGCAGGTGTGGGCACGCATATGGATGCGCCGTCTCATTGTATCCCTGGTGGGAAATCCATTGCAGATATACCGCTTCAGATGCTTATTGTGCCCGCTTGTGTGATCGATGTATCAGCACAGTGCCATGCTGCTTATGAAGTGAGAGTGGAGGATATGGAAAAATATGAAAAGGAGTACGGAAGAATCCCGAAAAATTCTTTAGTGATCACTTATACAGGGTGGAGTCGTTTTTGGGAGGATCCAGATGCTTACCGCAATGTAGATGCGAGCGGACATATGTGTTTTCCTGCTTTTTCGCGTGCAGCAGCAGAATTTTTACTCACAAGAGAGATCGCAGGGATAGCCATCGACACTCTTTCGCCCGATTGCTTGGATGCGGATTTTCCCGTGCATAAGCGCATTTTGGGAGCAGGTAAATACATCATTGAGAATATTGCGAATGCATCGCAGATGCCGCCGCAAGGCGGATATGTGATCGCTCTTCCGCTATTGGCCAAAGAAGCAACAGAGGCTCCAATCCGGATCATTGGTTTAATCCCTAATTAATTTGGACTTTACGCTGTATTTTGTGCTGTATAAATAATAGAGAATAGATTTTCATTTTAATTGGAAACTAAACGTTAAAAAATGGTTTTTATGCAAAGTTGGACGCCCAAGCAAAAAGGGTATGCGATGATTCTGACGTCGGCCGTCTGTTTTGGCTCTTATGGAGTCTGGTCGCGGCTGCTCGGAAAAGAGTTTGGCATTTTTTATCAGGGCTGGGTGCGCAGCGCAGTCATCCTTGCTGTACTGCTGCCGATTGCAATCCTAGGAAAGCGTCTGAAACCTGTTCAAAAAGGCGATCGGAAATGGTTTTCGATCACTATGGGGTTCACCCTTTTTACACAGGTTCCTCTCTATTTTGCTTTTAATCATTTACCCCTGGGCACCGCTAACTTTCTATTTTATGCGACATTCATCATCACATCGTATGTGACCGGTTGGCTCTTTTTATCCGAGAAGATAACGCGGATAAAAATGCTTTCTCTGTGCCTGGCATTTGCTGGCTTTTTGCTGACATTTCAATTCTCATTGGCTACTTTTTCTATTCTTGCATTGCTGATGGCTGCATTGAGCGGTATTGCGAGCGGAGGAGAAGTGGCCACAAGCAAAAAGTCGACAGAGAAATATTCCTCTCTTCAGCTTATAATCTATTCTTGGATCCTTATATTGGCCACGCATCTTCCTGCTTCGTTGATGATGGGCGAAGAACAGATCGCGCCTTCTTTTAATGGCGAATGGTTGGCCATGCTGGGCTATGCCGCATCAGGTCTAGGGGGATTTTGGCTTGTCATTGAGGGTTTTAAATATGTCGATGCAAGCATTGGAAGCCTGATCGGCTTACTGGAAATTCTCTTTAGTGTGCTGTTTGGAGTGCTTCTGTTTGGCGACCATCTGACAATAGATGTTCTCTTTGGCGGCCTCATTATCATTTTTGCTGCGCTGTTGCCAGATGTATATGCTTTGAAACATCGCAAAACAAAACCGATTCCGCCTCCGCCCCCTTTATAATAGCATCCATACAATAGGAGATTTTATGACAAAGCCCGTTGCGGGATCCGAAAGTTTAATTCATCCTCGTCACAACATCCCTCCTTCAGCTTCACAACCTGCAACGTCTTCATTTTGGGATATGATATCCAGTATATTCTGTTGCTGCTGCTATAAACCCAGATCGGTGCCACAGCCGATAAAACGGGTGGAAGTAAGAGAATCTAATAGTGTGGTAAAATTGGGTTATATCATGGAAAGCAGCGGCAAAAGGCGACAATTTGCGATTCCCAACTCCAGGGGTCAAGATTCCTTTGCAGAAACACAACCGGGAACGTGTTTATACGATCAATTGAAAAGCATGGATTTTGAAGCAGTGCGAGGCGTGATCGCAGTGCAAAAAGGAATTCTTCCTGCAGGACAAACCTTTGCTCTTTATTCCGCTTTAGAAGCAATGGAGAAGTCGGATTCGGATCTGTTTTTGAATCCTTATTTCCTGGCACAAAAGGTGAAGAACATCCCCTTCGCATTATTTAATAGAATCTGTGAAAATGCATGCCTTTTAGAAATTGCACATAGTGTCGATCGGCTTGAATATATTCCACCTGGTATCGCATCCGATCCTTTAAAAAGGATTCAATATGCATTGGACATCAATTATGTGATCCCTAGTCTTGAATTATTTGAACATTTTGCGGGCAGAAGTCCGCGCTCTTTGCAAGAAAAGGCCGAGTTCATTCGATGGGTCGTGCGCAAATACGATGCGAAATATAGGCCAGAGTTTATTCTAGAGACGGAAGAGGAAAAAGAGGGTAAACTTCTGGATCACAAAGAATTTCCCGTAGAAAACGTTTCTTTCAATTTTAACAGGATCGATAAGGTTCCCTCGCAAGAAATATTAGACATCTTGCATAACCAATCTTCTGTCAATTTTGGGGTTCTTTTGAGCCGATTTTCGATTATTTTTGCGGGGGTTGTATCAAACTTCGTATACTACCCCCGCAAAAATAATCGAAAATCGGCCAAAATAATCCCCAAAATTGACGAAGCCTTGGTTATGCAAGATGTCTATTAAAGGAAGAGAGTGTTGAACAAGAAGAACAATGACTCTTTTAACATGTTCAGAGTTTGGGAAACCGTTATGATTAAATCGAAGAAATTATTTACTTTATATCAGGTGATTTGCGCCGCGTTTTGTACAATCGTGGTCCTGTCCAATATTTTCTCTGCAAAAATGGTCCCGCTGCCTTTTTTTGATTTTAGTATTCCAGCGGGATTGATCATCTATCCGCTGACTTTTCTTCTCAGCGATCTCGTCACAGAGATTTATGGTCCCAAAAGAGCGAAACTGATGATCTATACGGCTTTGGGAATGAGCCTATTGAGTTTTATTTTGATTCAAGCGGTATTGCTCCTACCCAATGCGGAAATAAAGCAACAAACTGCATTCGAGACGGTTTTAGGTCTCAGCAGCCTCCGAATTTTTTCCTCATTGGCCGCCTATATGGCATCGCAGATTGTCGATATTTACATGTATGCGCTGATCAAGCGCAAAACGCGTTTCAATTTTTTATGGCTGCGCAGCAACGGCTCGACCTGGATATCGCAAATCGTCGATACTGTGGTGATCGACATCCTCTTTTTATATTGGGGGTTGGGATTTGGACTTATGGAAGTATTGCCCATTATGCTTTTCTCTTACATGTATAAGGCATTTTTCAGCGTAGCTTGTACGCCTTTATTTTACTTGTGTGTGTATGCAATAAGGGGAAAGAGGGACAAATCACTCATTTTTAATACTCAAAAGGGAGCATCTCATGGATAAGCATCTCTCGGAAAAAAAATGTATCCCATGCAGAACGGGCATGCCTGCGCTGAAAGGAGAGCAGTTGATTAAGCTTCATAAGCAATTAAATAACGGATGGAAGGTTGTAGAGGAGCATCATTTAGAAAAGCTCTACCTTTTTAAGGAATTTCAAGACGCGTTGGAATTTGTCAATAAAGTAGGACAGATAGCGGAAGAAGAAGGACATCATCCAGATATATATCTATCCTACGGAAAGGTGAAGATCCAATTGTGGACGCATAAAATCGACGGATTGTCGGAAAGCGATTTCATCCTCGCTGCGAAGTGCGATAATTAATGATTAAAGAAATTGCATGAACAGTATTCATGTAGAACCCAAAAGTTGCCCGAGGATTCGAGGATCAAATCGTTTTCTTGGGCAAATCGGGTCACGGCTTTTTTAGTGGGATAACCTTTTTCTATGCCAATTTCCCAATCATCTCCGCAGATTTTCCCATGGCCTTTAATCAAGGGGAAATAAGCGGAAAGGTCCGCATAAATACTATCCTCATCATGAGAGGCATCGACGTAGATCAAGTCAGGCTTTATTCCCTTTTTGAGAAATATCTCCGCGGCTTCTAAAGTGGTCATGCGCATCGGAATAATTTTATGCGTCAGATTCGCATGGATCGTGTTGGATAAAAATTGTTCATAGAGCGTGGGTAAGACGCGTCTATCGTCTTCTTTGAGAAGATTTTCTTCGCTGCCTAGCCAATGATCCACTGCGTAAAGGATTCCCTCCTCAGGAAGCGCGCTGGCGATATGTCTTGCTGAACGCCCCATCCAAACACCTAATTCGATCACAATTTCAGAGCCTGTGAGCCTCAAGAGTTTGTCCATTTGAGGCCTATTCGTATACCATCCATGATCGTTAAAGGGCAGTAGCGTTTTTAGACTATTATAAGGTTCTGGAAGATCAGCGATGGCATAAGAAAATAATAAAGAAATACAAATGCTTATTAAAAATGGACGCTTCATATACCGAAAGTGTTGAGATGAAATGGTATTTTTAATTATCTCTTAGGAATTTGCCGAAACAATATTCATGTAGAACCCAAAAATAACCCGATATTTCAATGGTTAGATCATTTTCGCGTGCAAACCGGGTCACGGCTTTTTTAACGGGAAAGCCTGCATCAAAGCTCGTTTCCCCCCAATCATCACCGCAGATTTTCCCATGTCCTTTAATCAGGGGGAAATAGAGGGAAAGATCTGCATAAACATTATCCTCATCATGAGAGGCATCGACGTAGACCAAATCAGGCTTTATTCCCTTTTTGAGAAATATCTCCGCGGCTTCTAAAGTGGACATGCGCATTGGAATAATTTTATGTGTCAGATTGGCATGAATCGTATTAGACAGAAATTGTTCATAGAGTGTCGGTAGTGCACGCCTTTCTTCTTCATTGCGATGATTTTCTTCGCTGCCTTGCCAGTGATCCACGGCATAAAGGATTCCCTCCTCTGGAAGCACGCTGGCGATATGTCTTGCCGAACGCCCCATCCACACACCTAATTCGATCACAACTTCTGATCCTGTGAGCTTCAAGAGTCTTTCCATTTGGGGCCTATTCGCATACCATCCATGTTCGTTAAATGGTAAGAGGGTTTCTAAACTATTATAAGGTTCTGGAAGATCTGCTGTTGCATAAGAAAATAGGAGACAGGAACAAATGGCCATTAAGAATGGATGCTTCCTCATTATTCTCCGTCTAGTTCTAGTTTTAATGAGATCACTTTAAATAAGCTTTGAGCGGTCAGGATGCCGACGAGGCGATTCCCTTCTACGACGAGTAGGGTCGGGATGGCGGACTGCTGCAGGAGATTGAGCGCTTCAAACGCACTGCTGCTAGGGGAAACTGTTTGAAATTGTGTGCGAGGGACCATGGCCTTCTCTACTGTTGTTTTTTCCCATTTATCTTTAGGAACGGACTTTATCTCATTTAGGCTGATATATCCAATCAGTTTTTCTTTTTCCGTGACCGGATAGAGATGATGATGAGATGTATATACGTAATCTTCGACAAATTCTTGAATAGTGATATCCGGCTGCACGCTAATGGGGTTTTTTGTCATAAAGGTAGAGACTTTTTCAGATTTTAATTCTTTTCCTATCATCATCTGATTGCGCGAGGATAGAGCCGCCCGATTCAAGAACCATCCTAGAATAGCAAACCATATGCCGGCCAAAAGATTTCCTGTGATCAGAAAAAAAATACCGAGAAAAATCAGAATAAAACCGAAAGAGGAACCCACGCGCGTGGCAATGCGCGTGGCCCAGTTATAATCTTTTTTCCACCACCATAAAAGGGAGCGGAAAACGCGTCCCCCATCTAAAGGAAATGCGGGGATTAAGTTAAAAATGACAATGATGAGATTGATGATAGCAAGATATTTAGATACTCCTGTTATTACAATGGGCCATCCTGACTTTTCGCTGACGAATGAAAACACATAGAGTAAAATGACAAGCACGATACTGACGATCGGCCCGGCAATTGCCATTAAAAATTCCACTTTAGGACGCGTGGGTTCTTTTTTTATTTCAGCTACGCCTCCAAAAAGAAAAAGAGTGATATGCGCAATCGGCAGCTTGTAGTGTTTAGCTACAAGGGCATGTCCTAATTCATGCAACACTATGCACACAAATAATCCCAGCATCCCTAAGATGCCCATCAACCAATACATGCCATGAGAAAGATGAGGATAGCGAAAAGGAAAGTAGCCTGCGGCAAGCGTCCAGGACAAAAGAACAGCGATAAAGATCCAACTGATATCGATGCCTATTTTAATCCCTGCAAAGGTGAGGATATTTAAACGTTTGCTAAACATAATTGCTCCTTTTTATTAGTTTTATTGTATTTTGAGAAGATATTGTCAATGAATTGAATTTGAATGGAGATCTCGTATTCGATGACTAGAGAAGAAAATCATGCGACTTTTGCCGGAGGATGTTTTTGGTGCGTGCAGCATGATTTCGATCATGTGATAGGCGTTCTATCGACCTCTGTGGGATACACAGGAGGGCATTTAGCGCATCCGACCTATGAACAAGTCTGCAAAGGGACGACGGGGCATGTCGAGGCGATCCAAATCGTATTTGATCCGAAACAGCTCAGCTATCACAAGCTGCTCACTCTTTTTTTGCATATGATTGAGCCTAATCGAAGCGAAGGCCAATTTTGCGATATTGGCGCCCAGTATCGTCCTGTCATCTTCTATCACAATGAAGAGCAAAGACAGATCGCAGAAAAGGTCATCCAACAACTCGAGAAAACCATGGGCCCCTTATCTGTGGCCATCGAGCCGGCTTCCGTATTTTATCCCGCAGAAGAGCATCATCAAAAATTTTATCAAAAAGAAACGGGGCATTATGAGCGTTATAGCAAGGGAAGCGGCAGAGCAAGACGGTTGAAAGATATTTGGGGAAAGGGTTGACTTACAAAACAAAGTAAAAATGCCAATGCGTTTTGCATCCGGGATTAAATGCCGCATGGCAATGCACACAGCGCATATTGCAGGCAAAGTATTGATGGATCGTCAGTTCTTTTCCACATGCGCTGCACAGAATAGCTCTTGTATCCCATTCGTGGGGCTGCCAACGCTCTATCTCGTGATCCGCATCCGCTTGATGGCAATAATAGCATGCATAGTAACGCTTGCAGCATTTGAATAGGAGGGCGATGTTATCCAAAGGGCTGTGATAATGCGCACAGCCCGTTTGTTGATTCAACTCCACTCCATATACAGGGATGTCATTGATCGAGATTTTATCCACTGATTGGCACAATAGGAACATCAGGATGAGCGGGAATATTAAAGCTCACCTGAAATGTTCTTATCCCCTTTGCTAGAGAAGATTGAAATGCAGCATCCGATTGGATGGCGCCACAATCGCTTCTGATGCAAGCATAGGAGGGTTTTCCATGCCGTGCCTTGGGCAATGGCTGCCCACAGGCTTTGAAATAGCTCTCCACACATTCCCATGCCTTATCAAAGGCAAGAGTTTGCAATGCTTTGAAGTCGGAGGGCGCTTTCAAATTATCTACACAATAGGCCATCTTCATTTTTTCGAATTGTAATGTAATTGCCATGGTTTATCTCCCTAGTTATACCGAAACAACCTGAAGAATCGGTTTTTGACGGCGTCGGCTTTTTCCCATAATTCTCCTCTTCGCTCGCGCCTTGGTGTAGCACAATGGTCGCTCACTCCAGATGAGAATTTTGGGAAGCCTTCTTGTCAAATTCCCGATTTTTCAAATTGTTTCGTTGTATGTTTTTTTACATAGGTGGCGACGATCAGACTTTTCAAAATCTCTCCAAGCGTAAAAGGATAAAATCCCATCATGAAGGCGTGATTCGATCCCACAAAATTAGAGAGCCATAGAGTGCCTATACCTAACTGGATACAGCACGATGAGCTGAGGATGACGAGTGTCTTGAAGAAACTTTTTACTTTCTGTTTCTCTATAAAATAACTGACGAAATACGCCTGTAAAGGATAAGCGATCAGGTATCCTCCTGTCGGGCCGAATAATCGATGCACTCCAAAGGCCCCACCTGCAAATACAGGAAGGCCCAGACTCCCTTCCATCAAATACAGCATGGTGGCAAGGACTGCATTTCTACGGCCTAAGGTGGATGCGATTAAGATGACTGCAAAAGTCTGCCCTGTCAGCGGCACAGGAGTAAAATAAAGAGGAATTTGGATTTGCGCGCACAGTCCAATAAACAATGAAGCGCAAAGAATCTGCAGCAAAGGCAAAATAGGGGTTCTTTGTAAAGCAGGGAAAAACTCATCTAACTCTAATATAGTTGTTGACGACTTCATAACCACCTCCTGGTTGATAAATTCTCCTGCATTATTGGGTTTTTGAAACATTTTACTCAACTATTTTTATTTGATATAGATCATAAAATGGGTTAATCGAGGCGGATTTTCAGGTATTTTGAAGGATTTGTCAGTGAATTGCGTTTTATAAACTAAAAAGTGGTTTATAGTTTGCTGGGGAAAATTTTTCTAAGGCACGTCTCTTAAAATTGTCAATGTCGTTGCATTGTAATTGAATTGAGAATCCAACCCCTCCCCCACAAGTGTCTCAAGACTGGAATCATTTTTGATGCTACACGGAAGGCTGGTAGAGGTAGATCTTGGAGAAAGCTCTTCGGTAGTGGAGTTTTTATGATCTAAAACTGTTTCTTCTGTTTCGGTTTTTAATTTATAGATCGATTCTGGCATAAAATCAGGGTGATAGCGATGTAATGCTCCCCATCGGATGCAAGCTGCCTTTTCTTGCAAACTCATCGGATAGCGACCCGTTTGTCTTCTACATTCTTCGCGACCGGGAAAAACATAGCAGATGTCCAAAGCTGTGATGAGATTTTTCAGAGGATCGGCAGCTGAACCAATATTGATCGAAGCGAGTTTTTTACCGCTTTCGTTAATGACAGCCAGGCTGGCTTGCTCTTGAATTTCTCTGAAAAGCCTGTCAGGTAAATCGCTTATTTTCTGCGCAAGCTTGTTGGGATGCAAAAAAGGCTCTGACTTTTGCATTTCCTCCAGAATTTCTAAAAGCCGCGTTCTTTTTTCTTCAGATAGCAATTCTTTATTGGCCTCGATGACGTTTCGCACTTCTGCATAATCCAATTGATTCAACCTGCTATACAAAGTTTCTTCGGGGCCTTCTTGCGGTTCTGAAAGAGAAAATTGACAGGCGGAAGCGTGCATGACGTAATGGCGTTGCTCGCCACTGCCTTCTATATCAAACAGCAGATCATCGAAATTGATCTCTTTGGCGTGCGTAATCGGTTCTGGTTTAAAGCAGCAGCAACAGAATGCCCTCCCTATCTTTTGCAACAATGTGGGCTCGGTGGGTTCTTGGATTTTTTTAGATTGTGTACTGGGCTTAGCTGTTTCTCGCAGTGTTGCAGGTTGGGAGATCTGATATCCTGTACGCTTGTGGCCAGGACTTGGAATTTGCGACATAAGTATATTCTTATTTGGTTATTGCTGAGTATTATACACCTATTTGAAATAGAAAAAAAGTGATTTACAAACAAACATGTTAAAAAAAATTGAGTCTCACCATTCCGATTTTTTTCCTGTATCTATATCGGGGAAGACCCTTGAAAGACATATAGAGAAAACACTAGAATAGAGCGTTAAGTAAGTCCGCCTAAATATTTATAATGAGATTCAAGGAGATTTTCGATGATATTTTTACAGCGGATGACGAAGACAATGTGCGAGCACATGGCTGAGGAGGCCGATGTAAAATATCGCGAAAAGAACTTGAAGATCATTATAAATATTTAAGCGGGCTTACTTATGATCCAAGTTGAAAACGCTTCCATTTCTTTTAGCGGCGATCCTGTTTTTGAAGGAGTATCTTTTACGATTAATCCTGGAGAGAGGTGCGCGCTTGTCGGCCGCAACGGCTCAGGAAAAACCACATTGTTTCGCATGCTTGTTGGGCAAGAAGTTCCCGATAGCGGCAATGTCACTTTTTCAAAAGGATATCGTCTCGGCTATCTGGACCAACATATCCGCTTTTCGCGTCCGACTGTGTTGGAAGAGGCAGCTTTAGGCCTCAAAGAAGAGGAGAGGGATTATCTCTATAAGGCGGAACAGATCCTCGCGGGTCTTGGCTTTAAAGAAGAAGATATGCAAAAAAACCCCGAGCAGATGTCGGGTGGCTACCATTTGCGACTGCATCTGGCTAAGGTTCTACTGTCAGAGCCCGATTGTCTTTTATTGGACGAGCCCACTAACTATTTGGATATCCTATCGATACGCTTTCTCATGGCCTTTCTCAAGGAATGGAAAGGAGAATTGCTCATCATCTCGCACGATCGCGAATTTCTGGACTATGTAGCGACGCACACTTTGGGAATCCACAGAAAAAAAGTACGTAAAGTCAAAGGAACAACAGTCGATTTTTTTAAGTACATCGTGCAGGAAGAAGAGATTTACGAGCGTACGCGGATGAATCAAGACAAGAAAAGGGAGCATCTGCAAACCTATATTGAACGCTTCGGCGCGAAGGCCTCCAAAGCGGCCCAAGCGCAATCCAAGCAGAAAATGCTAAACAGAATTCCCGTACTGGAGGAGTTGAAAAATCTCTATCAGCTCGATTTCAGTTTTCAGGAGCGGCCTTTTCCGGGAAAAAAAATGCTCGATGCCAAAAGCGTGTCTTTTGGCTACACCGCTGAGCCTGTGATCCGCGATGTCTCGCTAACTGTCGAACGTGCGGATCGGATTGCGATCATCGGGAAAAATGGATACGGAAAGTCCACCCTTCTGCGTATTTTAGCAGGCGAGCTCACGCCTCAAAAAGGCGAGGTCATCTCGTCGGAACAGACCGCGATCGGATATTTTGGACAGACGCATATCCAGCGCTTGCATGCGGATAGGACCATCGAAGAAGAAATAGCTGAGTCCAATTCTACTTTGAATTTTTCTTCTATAAAACGCATTTGCGGTCTGATGCTATTTCCATCAGAGGTTGCTAAAAAGCGCATCTCCGTACTCTCTGGAGGAGAAAAAAGCCGGGTTCTTCTCGGAAAAATTTTAGCGCGCCCGTGCAATCTTCTGCTCCTCGATGAGCCTACCCATCACCTCGATATAGAATCGATCGAAGCCTTGATCGATGCATTAGAAGACTTCAGCGGTGCTGTGATCATCGTGACCCACAGCGAGCTGATCTTGAAACGCTTGCAACTGCATAAGCTCGTTGTCTGCCATGCAGATAGACAAGAGCTCTTTTTGGGCGGATACGAAGAGTTTCTCGAAAAAAAGGGATGGGAAGAAGAGGGGGACAACCCTCTTCCTAAATCGGGTTCTTCCGATCGTACAGAAGAGCGAAGAAAGCGCGCGGAGCGCATCGCAGATAGAGCGAAGGTTCTAAAGCCCTTAGAGCAAGAGATGCAGCGTGTGGAAAAAGCCATTGTGGAGTTGGAAGAGGCGCAAGGCAAAGATCAACAACTTCTCATCGCAGCATCGGAGAGCAATGCTGCCCAGCAGATTCAAGATCTGCTCAAAAAAACCGGAGAAAGAGAGAAGGAGATCACCCGCTATTACGATAAGCTCGCTGCGTTAAGCGAGGAATATGAGAAACAGAAAAAGCAGTTTTAATTGCTAGTCTCAATTTAAATTTTTACACCTCCGCGGTCATTCACGATACAGCTTATGTCTATTCTGCTGTTTTTATGCACTCGAAATATATAATTTTCTTGTGGAAAAAAAACTAAAAAACGATAAAATGGAATAATTATGCAGAAGAAGATTTCTCTCTTTTCCCTCGTTTTACTCATCATTGCGGCCATCGATAGCATCCGCAATCTGCCTGCGTCTGCCCTATTTGGAAGCGAACTCATTTTTTTCTTTGTCCTTTCTGCGATCATCTTTTTGATTCCTACTGCATTGGTCGCGGCGGAGCTATCCGCTATTTTTCCTGAGAAAGGGGGCATTTATCACTGGGTGAACGCTGCCTGCGGAAAAAAATGCGCCATGGCAGCCATTTGGCTCCAATGGATCAACACGATGGTCTGGTACCCTACTATTCTATCTTTTATTGCGGGAACTGCTGCTTATTTGATCTCTCCCGATCTCGCCCAAAATAAAGGGTATCTAGTGAGCTTTATCCTCATAGTTTTCTGGGGATTAACATGGGTCAACCTACGCGGGATCCATACTTCGGCGCGCCTCAATAGCCTATGTGCTCTTGTCGGTATGGTTATTCCCATGGCATTTTTGATTCTTCTAGGATTGATATGGGTTTTTAGCGGGAAGCCCTTGCAAATCCAGATCCATAGCGATACTCTCATACCTTCGCTTGCTCACTCGACAAACTGGATCGCTTTGATTGCCATCATGGCATCTTATCTAGGGATCGAACTCTCCGGTGTGCATGTCAATGACATTCGTGATCCTCAGCGCAATTTCCCCAGAGCGGTGCTCTTTTCCAGTATTTTTATACTCATGACAATGATGCTCGGATCTCTTGCCATCGCCTTTGTCTTGCCGGCGAAAAACATTAATCTGGTAGCTGGCGTCATGCAAGTCTTTACGGAGTTTTTTACTGTTTTCGGGTTAAAACCACTCATACCGATTTTAACGGTGCTTATCGTCATCGGTTCTATTGGCCAGATCACCAACTGGCTGATCTCTCCAGCAAAAGGACTTTTGCACGCAGCGGAGTTTGGCTTTTTACCTCCCTTTTTCACGCGTAAAAATGCATTCGGCACTCCTGCGCGCATCTTGATCGCACAGGGTATTTTGGTCAGCCTGCTTTGCCTGATCTTTTTGCTTGTCCCCAGTGTCAACGCATTTTACTGGTTCCTCACAGCGCTTAGCACGGAGTTGTATATGATCATGTACATCCTCATGTTCGTAGCCGCTCTACGCCTGCATCATAAATACACCGATCGTCCCGCAGTATTTAAGATCCCTGGGAATCACTATGGCATGTGGATCACAAGCCTGCTCGGTTTTTGCGGCTGCCTCGCCACGATCGTCGTCAGTTTTTTCCCGCCGGACAATGTCAATATTGGCAGCCCTCTTCGCTACGTTTTCATGATCGTCATCGGAAACTTTGTGACGCTTTCTCCCATTTTCCTCTTCTACCTATATAAGAAGAAACGCGCTTAACCTGACTCACTCAGTTTTTTTCCCCTGTGGTTCAACGGATTTTTTCTTAAGAGATCCTTCAATTTCTTGTACTTCACGATTAAAGTTGTCTACACTGAATTTGTTAAATTCTTTTCTGGAATATGTTTTGACTTTATACGTCACGCCTTCTTCATTCGTTAGGGTACGCTCTGTTTGTCCAAACATCCTGATTTGAGCGCCTTCCCACATGGATTGACAAATGCTTCTTAACATCGAAGACCTCTGTTTTGGGGGTGAAAATGTTTTAGAATAAGACTTTCCCAACCAAAATGCTAATGGATTTATTTTAAATTAATAAATGCAACTTCTACACTGTTCAGATACGATTTTAGGTGCTTCATGACCCATATATGGCGTTTTCCCATCACTGTAGAAATGCTGAACCAACGCAATGCAGGCACTTTATCGGACCATTTAAGCATTGTCTTCACAGAAATCGGCAGCGATTTTTTAATCGCCCGCATGCCTGTAACGACAAATCATCTGCAGCCTTTTGGGATCATGAACGGTGGTGCATCCTGTGTTCTAGCAGAAACAGTCGGAAGCGTAGGGGCCAACTGCTGTGTCGATTTTGACAAGCAGTATTGCGTGGGCTTGGATATCAATACGAATCACATCGCTGCCGTGCGCTCAGGAGATCTCAACGCAATAGGACGGCCCTTTCATCTCGGCCGCCAGATCCAGGTCTGGTCCATCGAAATCCGCGATGAGAAGGGCAAGCTCGTCTCGGTGAGTAGACTCACGCTCATAGTGTTGGGCAGGTGATTTAATCCTTATTCAGGATGAAATAATCATCTTCGCAAATAAGAATGTAAGAACCGTCCTGTTGTTTGCATTGGGCAATGAATGCTTCGATTTTATCATCAATTACATTTTTTTCTTCTTCCGATAAAGCTTTAAACTCTTCTTCTGTAAAGCAATCATCGATAGTAAATAGACGTAATAGACGTTTAAAATCTAAATAGCGTGAGACTTGAAATGAGCTTACGATGGGAAAAATCTCATATGTAGTTTTTTGTTCTTTTAGAACATATTCCACATCTCGGCTTGTCGCATGATTGGGATTGATCGAAACGCGCAATCCATGCCAATCTCCTCGAGGAGCGATAAGAGCTACAAGACCTTTTCCTTTTATTCGTATTGAATCGTACATTTTTCTTAAATACGAATCCCAATGATTGCGCGAAAGGTGATAGAGGACATGAGAACAGACTACAAGATCAAATTGATCGTGAATAGAAATGTCCTGAAAATTAGCAAAATGGGTTTTATATCCCGCATTTAAATAAGTAGGAGCATAACTTTCATCTGGCTCTATAATTGTTGTTGAAGGGAAATAGTGTGCGATCCGTCCCGTAATTATGCCCGGACCTGCACCGATATCCAAAAAGCTTTCTTTAGAGGTTATTTTTGGCAATACTTTCTCTTCGAGAAATTCCACTAGATGATCTCCATGATCTGAATTGAAAGTGAAAATATTTTCAGCTTCATTATATTCATTTTCTGTAAAGACGCATTCAAATGATGATTCAGACGCTGTCGCGGAGTGCGCAATAGTCATTAATGTAACACACGCGAAAGACTGCATTAAAAATAAATTTTTATTCATGATATCCTCGTTGAAAAGTTCTAGAAAGGCGGATGAAGATATCAGATAATAAATATTATTCAATACTAATTAATTATTTAATTTGGGCGGTTTTTGGATATTGCTATTTTTTTTGAGCAATAATTGGGAGAGTAAACGACCAAAATTCCGGCTGAAGTGAGGATGAGGCATCCTATAATTGTGCTCATTGAAATAGGCGTTTGATTTAAGACCCAGTTAATTGTTTCGGTGAATACGGGAAGAAAGAAGCTGACTGCGCCTATAATATACGTTTCTGTGTAATAAAGAGCTTCTATAAAACAAAATAAAGTCAAAGCGAAAAGAAAACCCGATAAGATCATCACGACAATAGCATCCGAATTCGGCATTATCCATTTTTCGGAACTCAAATTCAAATACAAGGCGATGATGCCTGAGATAATCATGCCTAATAAACCATGGTATAGACCTACACGTATAGGCGGGTCTTTTTGAACAATGAATCTTGTAATAATGATGACAATTCCTAATGTGATTCCTGAAATGGAACCAAATAATCCTCCGATAAGGTCATGTATCGAGGAATAATCAAATGAATAGATAAAAAGTATTCCCCCAAGTCCGATGAATACGCCGACAATTGCGATCCAATTTACTTTCATGCCTAGCAGCAGCATAATAATGACAACCCAAAACGCATCACTACTATAGAGTATGGAATTGTCCACATGTTCTGTCCATACTCTTGCTAAGGAATAAAAATAGCCGCAAGTTATAGAAAGAAGAGCTCTTGCAATGACTAGTTTCGGCAATTTGCATTTTAAAAAATACCAGCCTTTTGCCAAACAAAATGGAAGAAAAGAAAGGAACATGGAGAGATGAAAAATGGTAAAACCTGTAAATGTCTCCGCCAAAGAAATTGTACTATTATTACGTGTTGTTTCCACTTGGAATAGAATTGTATAAAAAGCAAAAAGAAGATAGCCAATAAGTGTTAATATGACTCCTAGATGTCTTTTTTTAGGCTCAATAACAGGAGCCTGATGATGAAGTTCAATAATTTTGATGAGAGTTTTAAATTTTTGCAGCATTTTATTTAATTAAATGAATGGGATCGGGATCGTTTAAGATAAAATTTGTGCGCACATGTGTAAGAATGCGTTTCTGCTCAGAAAATGCCAGGCGATCCAGAGCCACATCGTACGCTGCCCATTCGTAGTCGTCATGTGCATTAGAAAGATGCACATCGGCTTGTATTTGATCGATGAAGGCGACGAAAACGGGGATGAGCATCAGTTTGTTTGTTGTCTGCATATAAAATGTTTCCACGGCATCTGCACAATATAATCTGTCGGGAATGAGTCCTGTCTCTTCGCGAATTTCCCGCCGTGCTGCTTCATAGGCTTTTTCGCCTTCATGGATTTTGCCAGTGACCATTTGCCATGTTCCGTTCAAATAGGGACTGCTTCTACGCAAGAGCAGAAACATATTGCCATTATGATGCGTATGGATCACATGAACACTGATACAACAAGGATTAATGAAGCTAGACATATACTCCGACCGCTTAGGTTTTGCGAATTTTAACTGGCTGCGACTTTGCCAAATCGATCCTCCTCGTCAGCCTTCCCAACCGGGAATTGTCTTCCTCGTTTGGACCGCTTCGCTTCGATTTTGCGTTGTCTCGCAGAGTCAAAATGCGCAAAACCTAAGCGGTCGCAGTATTGGGTTGATTTGGTTTTCAATTAAACTCAATTGCAGATTGAGGAAAAAAAGTTAATGCTGCAAGTCTAATTTTTAGAAATACCAAACAGAAATTTTTCTTGAACTACTAAAGAATGGGGTTTAAGAACCAAAAAAAATAAAAAATTTAAATTTTTTTTTATTTGGTATTGAATAAAAATTTTAATCATGAGTAATGTGAAAATCAGCAACCAAATGCCACAAGCAAGGGGGAAACCAATGGCAAAAAAGAAAGCAAGAAGAAAGGCAGCTAAAAAAACTGCAAAAAGAAGACCAGCAAAAAGAAAGGCAGCGAGAAAAAAAACAACTCATCGCAAGACAGCTAGAAAAGCAGTTTCTAAAAAGAGAAAAAAACCTTCTAGAAAGAAAAGCATGAGCAGCTGTGAGGGAATGTCTACAGGCTCTGCCGGTCCTTGCTAGTTCGCTGATTTTTCAGCTTTAAGTTTTTAACCTCGAAAGGCTACCTTTCGGGGTTTTTGTTTTTTACGATTTGTAGCAAAGCGGGAAAAAGATAATAGCCCTTCTTGAAGGGCTTGATGATTTTTAATTCTTCGAGGTTTTTCAAAATATCTCGGGAATAGCGTTGGATAAAATAAGAGCGTGAAAATACCGGTTGAGAAAACAGAAAAAAGAGAAAAGACGGCCGGGGATAGCGCTTGGATAGTTTGCGTTGTAATTTGAGGTAGAGGTGGTAGATCTTTTCTGCTTTTTGCTGTTCCTTTCCGACTTGTTGGATGATTCCTTTTAGGAAAAATTGCACCCATTGCTCCCATTTGTCTTTTCCTGTGATATCGAAGAGGTTTTGGAAATATTTGACGCGATGATCTTTGAGATACCGGCTGAAAAACAATAAGGGGTAGGGCAGTATTTTTTTCTGATACAAGAGCAAGGGGATGAGAATGCGCGCCACCCGGCCATTTCCATCTCTAAAGGGATGTATGATGAGGAATTGCGCGATGATAATGGCGATTTGGGTCAGAAGATCTTTTTCCTTTTTTTCGCAGTATTGCAGAAGATTCTGCATTGCGGATCTCATAGTCTTTGGAGAAGGCGGGAAAAAAAAGGCCTGCTCTTTTTTGCATCCTTCAGGTCCAATCCAATTCTGCTTCGTGCGGTATCTACCGGCCTGTATATAATGGGGAGCTCCTTTTTTCACCAATTCATGAATGGCGCAGAGCATCTCTTTGTCGATACGCTGAGTATATATTGTGCGGCAGGCTTTTTTGAGCGCGGTATAATAATAGATGGGGAGGAGTAGGTTTTTATTCTTTTTCGAATGGGTAAGGTAAAGGAGAAAAAATTCTTCCACGGAGACAAGGATCTTTTGCGATTCCAATGCAGCCATGGCCTCTGTTGCGAGTAGGGAAGCGAGAAGCTCATAAGGTTTGGGGAGGCGTTGTAAGAGATTCTCAAAATGGAGCAGCATTTTTTTTGCTCGTATTAGCGAGCGATGAAAGGAAGACCGCTTGACTCTTTTTAGCGGCAATCTTTTAGGCAGGAAGGGTTCTTCGGATTTAAGGAACATAGGCTTCGCACTTTTTTTCTTTCTACCACTTGTTACAAGATAAGTGGAGAAAAAAAAGAGCGTTAGAGCCTGTTCATAATCTAAGGCTTCGTCGATTGGTCGCAAAAAGACTGCGGATTATTCCGAAAAAAAAACCTTGATCTTATCGAAGAAGCTGCGTTTGCGCGGGGAATTGCGATCGCCTTCGATTTCGGAAAATGCCTTGAGGAGCTCTTTTTGTTTATCGCTGAGTGAAACAGGTGTTTCCACGACGATTTTTACGAGCATATCGCCATTGCCGCGTCCATGCACGTTGGGAGAACCTTCATTTTTGACGCGCAGCACTTTTCCAGATTGGGTGCCTTCGGGGATAGAGATGCGGCAGGAACCTCCACGAGGCGTGGGCAGCTCTTTTTTAGATCCTAGAGCAGCTTCAGTAAATGTGACAGGAAGTTCGATGATGACGTCATCGCCATCGCGCTGGAATACGGAATGCGGCTCGACAGAGATGAAGACATACAGATCGCCAGCCGGACCTCCGCCTTCTCCTGAATCGCCATAGCCTGCCATGCGCAGGCGCATACCGGTGTCCACGCCAGGAGGGACTTTAATGGTCACGCGCTGTTTTTTCTTAACGCGTCCTTCCCCATGGCATTCTTTGCACGGGTCGGTGATCATCTTTCCTTTACCATGGCATTGCGGACAAATACTGGCCATACTGAAAAATCCGCGTGTCTGGTGTACTTGACCGCTGCCTTGGCAACGGGTGCAATTTTTAATGCTATTAGAAGATGCGGCGCCCGAGCCATCGCACGTTTCGCAAGGCGCATAATTGCTCAAGGAAACTTCTTTCTCGACACCTTTCATCGCCTCTTCAAAAGAGAGCGAGAGGTTCATTTTTTTGCTGGCGCCCTGTTGAAAGCCGGCACTGCCCTCTCCTTCAAAACCAAAAAAGCTTTCAAAAATCGAGCCACCGCCTCCCCCACCGCCGCCAAAGGCGTTCATGAAGGTGCGCAGCGCTTCTTCCATCGAGGTAAATCCTCCATGGGCTCCGCCGCCTGCTCCCATTCCTGGGGCCCCGCGCAGAGCATCTTCTCCATATTGGTCGTAGATCTGACGTTTTTTCTCATCGCTTAAGACCTCGTACGCTTCGGATATTTCCTTGAACTTCTTTTCCGCTTGCGGATCCTCAGCATTGCGGTCTGGATGGAATTTTAACGCGTTTTTGCGATAGGCTTTTTTGATTTCATCTTGGGAAGCATTACGGCCGATGCCGAGAATTTCGTAAAAATCACTCATAAGCTGTTTGGATTTTTCCTTAAGAAAAGGGCATTTAACTCATTAAACATAGCTTAGCACAGCAGCTCTTATTTTACCAATAAAATTGGCAGTCATGTTCAGTAAGTGCTAGTTTTAAAAGTTAAAAAACTTGGGTTTAGTTTTTTTGTATTTGAGAGCAGCTTTGGATTTGGCTCGGCTTTTCACAGAAGGCTTATCATAAAAGCGATGCGCTTTGGCGGCTTTCATAATACCCTCTTTGTCAAGCTTTTTTTTGAGAGCTCGTAGGGCTTTGTCAATCGGTTCTCCGGGGCGGACCTTTACACTGGGCATGTATTTCCTTCAGCTAAATTTTAAAAATGAATGCAAAAAGGGATTTCCCTTCATTGTTGAGGCTTAATCTTAAAGAAAAGGGGAAATATTTTTCAACAGTTCGCCCTTACTTTCAAGCCAATGCGTGCAGATAGAGGAGCTGGGATTGCGTTTCAAAAGGAAATTGAGGAGGCTCTTGCAGGGCGTGGACTATATTTTGGGGATCGGGCTGGAAAGGAAAAAATTCTTTAATTTTGTGTGTATGGCAAAACTCATCTCGGCGGCGGGCGGTGACAAAGTCTGCAAGCAGCAGCGTTTTTTGCAATTCAGCATCTGTTACAAGGTTCGCTTGCTGGATGGTAAGTCTTTTCTCCCGCTTTTCTCCTGCTAAGAGAAAAAAAAGGCCAGATTTTGCCGCTAACAGACTGGCAAAATGTCCTTGAGCAGGGGGTAGAAAAGCCAAAAGCGAACAAAATCCTCTAATAGGGATATTTAAGCCAAAGGATAAACTGCGGGCCACCGCAACGCCGATACGCGTTCCTGTGTAGGATCCTGGTCCGATGCCCACTGCGATGCAGTCAATTTCTTTAAGGGACAATCCGGTTTTGAGCAATAGTGTCGCAACTTCGGAAAGAAGGGATTGGGAAAGACGGTTTTCATGCAAAAAAAGAGTATGCGAGAGCATTGTATCGCCCTCTGCAAGGACAAGAATGCAGTATTCTGAGCTGGTGTCAAGGATTAGAGTTTTCATCATGGGGGATTATCTCGGCTTTGTATATTTTTGCACCCCGCCTCCAGGCAGAGAACTCTTGATGCGTAATTTTAATTCGCAGGAAGGCGTATTCAAGCCGATCCTGCGAATTAAAATTACGCCTGAAGAGCTCTCTATCCTGGATTCGGGGCGCAAAAATGTACAAAGCCGA
>Ga0070731_10000354_pt1 | contig 66438 bp, 57 predicted proteins | sample Coa_R1_2_FD_66448 | JGI IMG/M metagenome (GOLD analysis project Ga0070731, IMG submission 66448) | Surface soil microbial communities from Centralia Pennsylvania, which are recovering from an underground coalmine fire - Coalmine... | ecosystem: Environmental > Terrestrial > Soil > Unclassified ... | reverse complement strand
AATCCCTGCTCAAGACTGGCCGCAAGCGCCTCCTGAAGGGGCTGTGGGCCGCTCCGGATTCGCCGGATGCCCTATGGCTCGGTTACATGGTCTACGGTGGCAGCCACTAAAAGCGGCGATTCAAGCCGCGACGACGCTTAGACCCGGCTTGTCCAGGGCGGATGTATCCATCATTCCGTCCTGGATCTTGAAGATACCCGGAAACTTGTCTTCCCAGGCCTGGTTCGCTGCCGGTACATACTGGCGCGCGTTGGCTTCGATGGCCGCCACGCCGGGGACATGCGCCGCCAGCCCCGCCGAATGGATCAGTGACGCGCCGGGGCACGTCAGGTCCTGCACACACAGGAACATCTTGTTCTTCTGCGCCGCAGCGGCCATCAGCAACACCTGGCTTTGACCCTTGCAAGCCTTCAGCGCCACGCCCGAGTAGCCCATTTCACGCGCCAGCATCAGGGTCTCGATGTCCGTGAGCGACTCGTCGATCACCACCGGCCGCAGCTTGGCCGCCGCGTGCATGGTGTTGGCTCGATCCGCCTTCAGGTCGCGCGCGGTGGGCTGCTCTACGTATTGAATCCGGGCGAAGCCTGCCGCCGTTTGTTCTTTCAGCTTGCGCAGGAATTCCAAAAGATACCCCACGTTGGGGCATTGTTCGTTGAAGTCCAGCGAGTAAAACCACTCGGCAACCCCACGCTGGTTTTGCGTTTCCGCGGTGGCCCGGTCGATCTCCACCACCCGCGCCAAGTCCCATCCCAGATCGTTACCCGCCAGCTTGATCTTGATGCGGCGCAGGCCGTTATGGCGGATCCACTCGGGCAGCGTCTCCGGCAGGCCGTCGCCGATCCGCGTGCGAATATCGGAAGCCACGATAGGGTCGGACGCCCCCACGGAGTGATACAGCGCCATGCGCGGCGCAGGCTTCGGCAGCACGTAGCGGCTCAGATACTCGCCCTGGTAATCCCTACCCAGGTAGTGCGACAGATCATACGGCATGTGCGCATCCGAGTATGTCAGGTAGCTGCTCAGTCCACACGCCTTCCCGTAAGCATCGTGCAAGGCCGCGTCAAACGGGCTGGCCGTTACCAGCACGCAAAGTTTCGGAATCGGCTCCGTCAGCTTTAATTCCTGCGACACCTTGGCGCCCGCCTTCAGATACTCGGGCTCCAGCGCACAGTTGATATCCACCGGGTGGCCGGGCTCGCGATAGTCGCGCGTGATCCGCGCGATGCGCTCCGCCAGCGCCTTCATGGCGTCCAGGGTCTGGCTATACGGCATGGTCTTCGAGGGAAAGGACCAGGCGTTTCCCATGGTCATCGATCCGAAGCCGCGCGCCACCTGGCCTTTCCCGGTGCGCACCACGCAGTCGACGTTTAGCAGCGTGACGCGATCCACCGTTTGCGCGCCGAACCGGTAAGGCGTGCGATAGCGGAAGTCTTCGTAGCTGAACCGGATGTCTTCGATGCGTAACTTCGGACGGTCCACCGCGCTTCGGCAGATGCCGAAAGCTAACGGCGCTAATGCCGCCGAGCGCACGAATTCGCGGCGGTGCATACCGGACATGATATCCTGTTCGTCAAAGTCCTGAGCCAGACCAATCCAGTGAGACTTGCCTGTCTGACCGTGCTTGCGGTATCCCTGTCCGCCCAGGACCCCCAGGGCATGCCCGGCATGCACGACAGGAACGGCATGAATCCACCCGGCATGCTTCTGATGAATCTTTCCTCCGGTACCTCAGCGAACCCGGAGTCATGGCCGATGCCCATGGTGATGGTGCAACCCGGTGGCTGGAGCACCATGTTCATGGGGGTTGCCTTTCTGTCGGATATCCAGCAATCCGGCCCGCGGGGCGGCGACAAACTGTATTCCACCAACTGGTTCATGGCGGCGGCCCAGCATCGCGCCGGCGCCCGTGGCGCATTCCAGGCGGTGCTCATGCTGAGCCTGGAACCCGCCACCGTCACCGATCGCCGTTACCCACTGCTCTTTCAAACCGGCGAGACCGCCTACGGCCTGCCGCTCATTGACGCCCAGCATCCCCACAATTTCATCATGGCTCTGGGATTCCACTACGCCTATCAGCTTGGCGAAAACACCACGCTGGACGCCTATGTGGCTCCCGTAGGCGATCCCGCGCTCGGCCCCGTGGCCTTCCCGCATCGCGCCTCGGCCGCTGAGCTGCCGCAAGCCCCCATCTCGCACCACTGGCAGGATTCCACGCACATCGCCGACGACGTGGTGACTCTGGGAATCTCGCACAAAAGGATCAAGCTGGAGGCCAGCGGCTTCCATGGGGCCGAGCCCGGCGAAAACCGCTGGATCATCGAGGCGGGTCCCATCGACTCCTGGTCCGCACGCCTCTGGTTCTTCCCGTCGGCGAACTGGGCGGCCCAGGTCTCAGCCGGCCGCCTCGCGCATCCTGAAGCGCTGGAACCGGGCGATCAGGTGCGCACCACCGCGTCGCTCGCGTACACCAAGCCAATGCACGGTGGGGGTTGGTCGACCAGCCTGATCTGGGGGCGCAACCACAGCACTGCCACGTTCCGTAATTCGAACGCGTACCTGGCGGAATCCGTGTTGCCGGTTACCCGCCGGAACTTCATCACCGGCCGCTTCGAGCTGGTGGATAAAGACGAGCTGTTTATCGCCGCCTTCAACGGCCGCGTATTCCGCATCGGTGCCTACACCCTCGGTTACACGCGCGACATCGATCTGTTCCGGCATGTGGAGACCGGTGTGGGTGCGAACTTCACGGCGTATTCGCTCCCCCCGGCAATCCAGCATTATTACAGCGAGCATCCGGCAGGCGGCAATGTCTTTGTTCGTTTCCGGCTCCGTTGAGCGATGCCGGTGGCGGATTACCGGGCGGCCGCCTTCTTCGGTACGGGGTGCGACTTGCGCCACTCCTGCCAATCCTTGGTCACCGCCTTCACCATGGCCTCCGCCGCCTGGGCCAGCCACCCCTCCGGGCGCCTCTTCAGGTCCGCCAGAATGGCGCGGCTCTTCTTACTGCCCAGGTGTACGTTAGCGGTTTCAAATCCCATAGCATGGAGCAGAACTCTTTCGTCGTGGCCCTTCGGTAACTCCGTCAGCTCGATGCGGGAACAGTCCGGCGCCAGGCGGCGCACGATCCACTTGCCCTTCAATTTCACATAAGGGTCGCAGCAGCGCACCGCGGTGTCTAGAATCTCCTGATAATTGATGCGTGCGGAGCCCTTGCAGCCGCCGGCCCACCAGCAGGCCGAAGGCGCCATCGCCTTGGCCTCGCGCGCGATGTTGCCGGCGTGCCATTCGGCCAGCGCCACAAAACGCTGGCGTCCCAGGCTTCCCAGTCCGGCCACGCGCTGCACATACCGCCGCGGCAGTGTGGGATCGGGCAGCATGCGCGAGATGCCCTTTTCCGCTCCGGCGGGAATCATGCCCTTCACCGGCCTGCATTTCTGGAGCTTGTCCCAAAAGCCGCACACATCCTTGAGCCGGTGTACCGCCATCTCGCGCAGCACGTTGTGGTGCTCCGCTAGCACGAACGGCCGCCCGCCGCAGGCCAGCGACTGGGTATAGCCTTCGAGTATCACGCTTGCGGCGTCCCTCGGGTCGAGGGCTGTACGGCTGTCCGACAGCGCCGTATGCGCGCTGGTTGCCAGCCGCACCAGGTCGTGAGTGTATGGCAGACGCCAGGCCTCGTCAAAGTCGTTGATGCCCCAGATCAGCCTGCCTTCGGAGTCGCGCCACGTCCCGAAATTCTCCACGTGCAGATCGCCGACCGCCAGCACTTCCGCGGCGGACTTGAGATCCTCGCATACCGCCGGCCACATCTGCGCCCAGCGGTAGTAGGTCGCGCGCAGAAAAGGAAAGAAAGTGGCCGACATGGCCGCGTGTTTGGCGGCCAGGTCGCTGGCAACGACGGTTAGTTCCCGTGCCAGCCACTCCTCGTAGCGCACGGTGGCTTTCTCGATTTTCATAACAGCCGAAGTATTATACCAGTCGCGGCGTCAGCATCCATTTCAGGATGCCGTGCGGTTGTCCGCTGAAGGTCTCCTGATCGATGCGCACCAGGGCCGCCTTCTTCAGATCGACCTGCAGTGACGGAGCGCCCAGCAGATGCGCCACTGTCATGCCCAGCAGGGGTTCGTGGCCTGCCAGCAGCAGCGCCTCCTCCCGACGCCGGGCGCAGATCAACTCCCACACGGCTTTGGGCGTCGACTCCGGCACAAGAATGTCGCTCTCCACGATCTTCTTGCACTCCAGCACCTGTCCGGCAATCTGGGCCGTCTGCAACGCGCGGCGATAGGGGCTGGTCAGAATCAGCGTAGGCTGCACGCCCGCTTCGCGTGCCCGCTCCAGCACGGCGCGCAGCTTTTCCCGGCCGGCGTCGGTCAGGGCACGTTCGGAGTCCGGAGCGCCGGCCTTGGGCTCATCCGCAATTCCATGGCGTAAGACGTAGATCTCCATTGGGGCATCCGCGCTGCTGCCCACTAATATAACAATGCGTTGAAGAACAGCTTGAACGTCTGATAGCTTTGCGCGCGATACTGCGGCCGCATGCCAAACAGAATGATATGTCCCGCGCCCAGCCGGGCGTCCACCAGCGCCGCCTTCCCCGCCAGATACTTCTCTCCCAACAGCCAGCCGGAAGCCAGCAGGTTGGCATCTGGATAGCGCACCGGAGCCGGCAATTCCGTATCCCAGGCGGGGCTCAGCTCCGACCAGATGGCCAGGTCTTCCGGCAAACCCGCTGCTAACGGATGGTGCACGTCGAGGCGCGCGTTCAGTAGCGAGCCGGGCGAATAGTACTCGCTGTTTGCGACGCCCTTTACCACGTTCCGCGCGGCCACGCCCAGATGGTTGATGGCGTACTCCGTCGCGCGGTTCAGGAAGATCAGCGTACCGCCCGCGGTCGAAAAATCGCGCAGGGCATCCGCGCCCGCCGGTCCTAATCCGCCGCTGAATTCGGGCGGCATAGCGTCCACCCGGTAGCCGTTCTCCATGGACTCGGCCGTGGCATCCGGGAACACGATCACGTCGAAATGCTTTCGCAAACCGCCGGCCTGAACCTGGCTGTTCCGCAGCGACGTGTAAGCGAAGCCGAACTCCTCCAGCAGCCAGCGGGTCCAGCCCTCGTCGTTGTTGGGTATGAAGCTGCGATACAGGCCGATACGCGGGCGCTCGATTCTCTTCCCGCCGGGCACTCCACCCAACGCGAAATCACCGTTCTCCGGATGCCGCCACACAGGGAGGCCCGCTGCCCACGCCCGGTTGATCTCCCGCCACGCGTCACTGTCCGAAGCCGCCAGGGTCGGCGGCTGACGCGAAACGAAGCCAATTGAGAGGCCCGCCATCGGCGATTCCACCGCATCCACCCGTACACCCATCAGCAGCGGCAGCGTATGCGCCGTTACATCGTAGGGCCGCTGCGGCGGACCGCCCGGATACAGCCGCATCTCTGGGTAATGCTGCCGCTCCAGCAGCGCCTTGGCCCAGCCGCTGTATGGCTGTGCCATTCGGATCACGTGATCCCCGGCGGCGTTATGCTCAATCTCCACCTGCCCGAACATCAGCGTCTCCACCAGTTTCCGCGTGGCGCCGGGGTCGCGCTGCTTCGCCGGAATCACAAACCCCCATGGCGATTTCCGGGCCGCCTGCCGTTCGCCGATCTTATAGAAATTGCGCAACAGTTCTTCGCGATGAATCGCCGCCTGGTACAGGCACGATTCCATGGCGATCAACTGGTCGTCCACAATGTCGCGCAGACGCCAGACGCCGCCCGCCCACGGCTCCAGAAAATTCCAGCTGCGCTCCTGCGCGTTGTATCCCAGCGCGTTGCGAGCCAGTTTGCCGGCTTCCACCGTGATGGGGCTGGCCAGCTTCGCGCTGGCCGACTCGGTCAGGATGCGCATGCCTCCATGGAAAGCCTGGTAGTGCCGCGACGGCGTCCAGAAATCGTACATCGCATGGATCGCCACTCCCGTCTGCCCGGCCGCCGTCAGGTCCGCCGCCATGGCTGTCCCGATCATGTTGGATTCCTGCATCAGGATGGCGTCGATGTTCGGCTCGATGGGATCCAGCCACGGCGGCACAAAAATGCGCGCCTCATTCGAACCCATCTGGTGCACGTCGTAAACGATCTGCGGATGCCACACGTTGTGCAGCTTGGAAATGGTCAGTTGGGTTTCCTTCTGCGTGAACATGTACCAGTCGCGATTGTTGTCGTGCCCGACGTACTTCTGGTAAAGCTCGGGAGGCCCCGTGCCCTCGAAAGGCGTGCCCAGCGTGCGTCTGTACCAGCGCGTCACTATGTCCACGCCATCCGGGTTGAGCGAGGGCACCAGCAGAAAAATCGTATTCTGCAGGATCGCGCGAAAGCGCGGCTTATCCTCGGTCAGCAAACGGTAAGCCAGCTCCAGGGCGGTCTGCGTCGAAGCCAGCTCGGTCGCGTGGATCGAGCACGTAATCAACACCACCGTCTTCCCCTCGGCAGCCAGCCTCTCGGCTTCGGTCTCCGAAGTCAGTCGGGGATTAGCGAGCCGCCGCTGAATTTCCCTGTATCGATCCAGGTGCTGCAACGTATCTGGGGACGCGACAGTGGCGGCGAGAAACGGGCGGCCCTCGGTGCTCTTGCCCAACTCGTCCACCCGGATGCGGTCGCTGCCGGCTTCGACCGCTCGAAAATACGACACGACCTTGTCCCAATCGAGGACCAGATGGTCCGCGCCCATGCGCGAGCCGAAGTAGGCCTCCGGCGAAGGCACCGTCCCCGCCATGCTGGAGCCGGCCAGCAGCAGACACAGCCCCAGCGCGGAACGCAGCCTCACGGCAGCGCCTCCAGCATCCGGCCGATGTCATCCGGGCTGATGTAGAAATGTGGTGAAACCCGCACCCACCCCTGCCGCGGCGCGGCGGTGATCCCGGCGGCCCGCAGCCGGGCCACGATATCCTCCGCCGGCAGACCCGCCCGGCGAAAGCTGACAATTCCCGCTCCACTCGATGCGGTCCGGGCTGCCAGGACCTCATAGCCCCTCCCCTGCACCCCATCGGCGATCAAATCGCCCAGATCCCGCACTGCCTGCGCGATATTCTCTACGCCGACCTCCAGCAGGAACTCGATCGACGCCCGCAGCCCGTAGCAGCCGATCGTATTCAGGCTGCCGCACTCGTAACGTCCGGCATCCGCCCGCAGGGTCATGTCGCGAGATGCATAATCGGCATACCCCGCTACGTTGGTCCAGCCGAATTCCCTAGGTTCCACGGAATCCTGGAACTCCCGGGAAACAAACAGGATCGCGCAACCTTCCGCCCCCAGCAGCCATTTATGCCCGTCCGCCGCCAGCGCGTCGATATGCGCACGCCGCACGTCCACCGGAAATGCCCCCAGGCCCTGGATGGCGTCCACCACAAACGCGCAGTGATGGCGGTGGCAGATCTCCCCGATGGCCTCCAGACCCACCCGGTGGCCGCTCAGATACTGTACGAAGCTGACCGCCAGCAGCCTGGCTCCCCGGCAAGCCTGATCGATGCGGTCCAGCGGATCCAGGCAGGAAAGCCATTCCACCCGGACCCCGGTCTCCTCCAGCCGCTTCCAGGGATAGTAGTTGGATGGGAACTCCTCGCGAAAGGCCACGATCTTGTCGCCCGGCCGCCAATCGACGCCTATAGCGATGGTCGAGATCCCTTCGGACGTATTTTTCATCAGCGCGATCTCGCTCTTATCCGCCCCTATCAGGCGGGCCGCTGTTACGCGCAATCCTTCGTAAGTCTCGAGCCACTGATCGTAGTGCAGGCTGCCGAACTCCATGGCATCCGCCGCGAACCAGCGCATAGCGTCGGCCGCCCGCCTGCAAAGCGGCGACACCGCGGCATGGTTTAAATAAATCAGGCGCTGCCGTACCGGAAACTGGTCCCCGTACTGGATCCAGAGCTCATTTTGCGATTTTGCAACCGTTTCGAAACCCATCATCACGACTATACGTTAAAATGCCTTTAAGGAGACGTCCATGCGGCGATTTCGCACAGGTACGCTGATAGTAGTTCTGTCCCTAACCGCCGCGTTAGCCGACGATAAAAAAGACGATCCCAGCCAGATCGGCAACCGGGACGTGGGCAAAGGGCTGAATTGCTACTCCATCGAGAAAGAGATTGCGATGGGCAAGCAACTGGCCGGGGAAGTCCAGCGGCAGGCCAAGATGATGGACGATCCCATCATCACCGAGTATGTGAACCGGGTGGGCCAGAACCTGGCGCGCAACTCCGATGGCAAAGTCCCGTTCACTTTCCAGGTGATCGACGATCCGGCCTTGAACGCCTTCGCGCTCCCGGGCGGGTTCATCTTTGTCAACACAGGTCTGATGACCGCTGCCGAGACGGAGGCGGAAATGGCCAGTGCTATGGCGCACGAAATCGCCCACGTAGCCGCGCGGCACATGACCCGGCAAGCCTGCCGGGCTCAGGTGGCTAATATCGCCAGCCTGCCCCTCATTCTTTTGGGAGGGTGGGGCGGTTATGCCATCCGGCAAGCCGCCAGCGTGGCTATCCCTATGACTTTTCTGTCATTTTCGCGCGGCTATGAGGCGGAAGCAGACTACCTGGGGCTGCAGTACCTGTACGCCGCTGGTTACGACCCCACGGCCTCGATCGACATGTTTGAGAAGATGACGTCGCTCGAAAAGCGGAAACCCGGCTCGATAGCCAAGGTCTTTTCGACCCATCCCATGAATGACGACCGGCTGAAGAAAACCCAGGCGGAGATTGAGAAGATCCTGCCCCAACGGCCGGAATATGTGGTAAATACCTCGGAATACGCCGCCGTGCGGGGCCGTCTGCTGGACATTCAGAACCAGCGCAAGATGCGCTCCACCGACAGAGACCCCAAAGCACCGGTACTACGCCGCGCGCCGGGCGCCGGGGACCCCGCCGATCCCCCGGGCGACGACCGCCCCACTATCAAACGACGGGATTTAGAGGAGTAACCCGCCGGGCCTCCCGCACGTATAGAATTCAGCGGCACAGGTACACCCAACTGGTTTTGCAAAGATTTAGCTGTATGCGTCCGCGTTTGGGCTTATAGTGAAAGTAATAGGAGTTGCACCCATGAAGCGGTATTCAGTCACCGTGGCCTTGCTGGCGGCCTTAACCATGCTGCCTAACTACTCCTTTGCCTCGGACAAAAACAAGAAGGACGATCCCGACGAAATCGGCAATCGGGACGTGGGCAAAGGCGTCAATTTCTGGTCTCTGGAGAAAGAGATCGCCCTCGGGAAACAGTTGGCCCAGGAGGTCGAGCGCCAAGCCAAGATCGTCGATGACCCGATCATCGCCGAATATGTGAACCGGGTCGGTCAGAATCTGGTGCGCAACTCCGACGCCAAGGTACCTTTCACCATTAAGGTGCTCGATTCCGAAGAAGTGAATGCTTTCGCGCTGCCCGGCGGATTCTTCTTCGTCAACTCCGGGCTGATCCTGAAGGCGGATAGCGAATCCGAACTGGCAGGCGTGATGGCACACGAAATTGCCCACGTGGCTGCGCGCCATGGCACGCGCCAGGCGACCCGCGGCGAGCTCATTAATATCGCCATGATTCCGGTCATGGTGATGAGCGGCGGCTGGACTGGCTACGCCATCTACCAGGGCGCTAGCTTGGCTATACCCATGGGATTCCTGGCGTTCACCCGCAGCATGGAGCGCGAGGCGGACTATCTCGGATTACAGTACCTGTACAAGGCGGGCTACGATCCCACCTCGTTCGTGGACTTCTTCGAGAAGATCCAGACCATGGAAAAGCGCAAGCCCGGCACCGTCGCCAAGGTGTTCTCGACGCACCCCATGACCGACGACCGCATCAAGACTTCCCAGGTAGAGATCCAGAAGATCCTGGTTGCGAAACCCGAATACGTGGTCAACACCTCCGAGTTCAACGACGTGAAGGCCCGTCTTTATTCGTTGCACAACCGCCGCAAGCTCGACAAGGGCAAGGACGATCCCAACCGCCCGACCTTACGGCGCAGCCCCGGCAGCGGCACTGGACCGGTGGACGACAACAATAAGGACCAGAAGCCCGATCAGGACGAGCGTCCCACGCTGAAGCGCCGGGACAGCTAGACTTAAGACTGAGCCTCAGCGCAACAATCCACTCCCTTGCGGCGCCTCCGCAAGGGAGTTCTTTTTTGGCCGTGGCATCATCGTGAAAAGCAGCACTTTAAACTGCTCAGGCGAGTACATTTTCGCAAACCCGTGTTCAAATACCAGTACCCTTAATTTGCTTTGAGGAGCAATTCAACATGTACCCTTCGCGGTCGCATTTGCGATCATTTCCGACCGTGGTTTTTAGCCTGCTGGTGCTGGGGATCGCCGTCCAGCCGCTTAGCGCGCAGCAAACGGTGACGCAGTTCATCTCCACGGTGGAGGCGGCCATTTCCAGCCTGGAAAGTAGCCTCACGCCGTCCACCCAGCCGCTGATCCTGGGGGGCCAGAATATTCTCGGGCAGGGTTTGATCGTTCCTAACCAGACCCCGTCGACGATGATCGATTATACCGATGGGCTGAAGGCCTCGTCGGTGCAACGCCTCGAGTTCAATCCGGGTGTCACTACCATCAACAATTCGACAGCCGTGGCCAATCTCGATGCCATGGTCCGCCACCTCCGGCAGTTGGGGATGCAACTGGCCATCAACCCCGAATTCAATGCCGGCGAGATCAAGGTCAATACCTTCCAGGACTTTCAAAATACGGCGATCCAAACCTATCCGGCGCTGGCGGCCCGCTACCACCCCGATAATTTCGTCATCGTGCATGAGCCGACTACCCAGGCCGCGCGTATGCAGATCACCACCACTCCGCAGGATTGGGTAAATTTCATAACGGCCGTGGAGCCTCTCATCAAGAAGGCCTCTCCCCACACGCAGGTGGGCGCCGGAGACTGCTCCCACTGCAATGAACTTTCCTTTAATCAGGCTTTCTCCGCCATGCCTACGTGCAATGCCACGAACCTGAACTCCGGCTGCCTCGACTTCATTACCATGGACATCTACGACTACACGCAATTGTCCGAGGACGAGGGCTTTGCCCAGAACGGCCATGCCGGCGGCAAAGCGGTCTACATGGAAGAAACCTTCGCCCCGCACTACCTGCCCAATGGACTGCCCGCGGGTTATCAAAGCAATCCCCAAGGTGTGGAGTATTACTCGCCGATCGGCTCATGCGACGTGGTGTTCGAGCAGATGGACCAGGACTGGCTGACCGGCATGGCGGAATTCTCCCAGTCCTATGGGATGACTGCCATGACCGTGTTCACCACGCAGGCGTTCTTCCTTTATACGGCCACGCCCACTCCGGACAAGGCCACGGATCCAGCTTACCTCTCCTTAATGCTGCCGGCCATCAAACAGCCGGGGGCCACTCTGACCAGTACGGCCACTTTCAACCAGACCCTGGTCCAGCAGCGCGGCATCAAGACGGCCACCAGCATTAATAACGCCAGCTATTCGACGCTGCCCAGCAATTTCAATCCGACCTGCGGCACCGCCGACAACCCATGTAACGCCGACAGCACGGTGGCCGCGGATATGCTGGTGAGCGTCTTTGGCACCGATCTGGCGACAAAGACTCTCGTGGATTCGACCTTCCCAACCACGCTGGGCGGCACGACAGCTAACCTGGTTGACTCCGCGAACAACTCCTTCGCGGCGCCGCTGTACCTGGTCTCGCCGTATCAGGTGAACTGTCTGGTTCCGTCGAACGCGGCCAACGGTCCGGCCACCTTGACCATCACAAGCGGCGACGGCGCCGTAAGCACCAGCATCGTGCTGATTGATCCAGTAGCCCCCGGACTTTACACGTCGTATGCCAATGGCCAAGGTCCGGCTGCCGCTATCGCCGTTTGCTACGGCACTTGCTCCGGCTGGCCGAACAGCTCAGGAAATCAGCATTTCTGGCAATACACTTTCGTCGCCGGATGCACGTCGGGTTCTTGTGCCGTGCCTTTGCAATGGGGCGCCAACGATGTGGTCGCCATAGAACTCTACGGCACTGGGATTCGCCACAACTCGGCCGGATCGGTTTCAGCCAACATCAACGGCCAGAGCTTAAAGGTTGATTTTGCGGCGGCACAGGGTACCGATACCGGCCTCGATCAGATCAACGTGGAAATTCCGAACAGCCTCCACGGCGCCGGTACCGTAAATCTGACGGTTAGCATCCAGGATGCCAACGCATTTCTAGCGCCGGGTATTACCAAACAGACGTTGCCGGTCCAACTGAACTTCCAATAGCCGGATTGCCGGGGCGGGTGGGACTGGCGGCTTCGCTGTCACTCTGTTGTACTATGAAGTTTACCGCATGAAGGCCTTACTGGAATCCCTCCGCCCCGGGGACCGGGATCGGGAGCTTGCCAGCGCCATCGATCCGGACCGGTTGCCGGCACACATTGCCATCATAATGGACGGTAACGGCCGTTGGGCCGCCCGCCGGCGTCTGCCCCGCGTGGCCGGCCACAAAGCCGGCGTCGGACCGGTGCGCAGCACTGTCGAAACCTGTGCCCGGCTGGGCATCCAGGTCCTCACCCTGTACGCATTCTCGGTGGAGAACTGGAAGCGCCCGCGCGCCGAGGTGGAAACCCTTTGGCGATTACTGCGCTTTTATCTGCGAAAGGAACTGCCGGAGCTGCAGAAGAACGACATCCGGCTGCAAGCCATCGGCAGACTGGACGCGCTACCCGCCGACGTGCGGCGCGAATTGCAATCCGTGGTGGATGCCACCTCCGGCAACCGCGGCTTGCTCGTCAACCTCGCGATCAATTACGGCGGCCGCACTGAGATCGTGGACGCCGTGAATGCCATTATCGACCTGGCCCGCGTGGAAGGACGCCTTGCCGCGCTGCGCGTAGACGAGGATCAGATCGCCGCGCATTTATACACCGGCTCCGCTCCCGCGCCCGACCTTTTGATTCGCACCTCCGGGGAAATGCGCATCAGCAATTTCCTGCTCTGGCAGATCGCCTATGCGGAGCTTTACGTCACCGAGACCCTGTGGCCGGACTTCAGCCGCACGCATCTCCTTTCGGCGGTTCTGGACTATCAGAAGCGGGACCGCCGTTACGGCGGCCTGAGCGCCGCGCCCCTGGACGAGGCGCCCTCCACGATTGCCGACGAAATGATCGCCGTGCTGCCGACGCAATGAAGCGGGTCCTGACGGCGCTGGTGCTGTTCCCGCTGGTCACCGCCGTGGTTCTGTGGTCGCCCTATTGGGCTGTCTTGGCGGTCACCGCGCTGGTGGCGCTGCTCTGCTTTTACGAATATGCCGGCATCGCCGCGGCCTATCAGGCGGGCAACCTGGGACCGCCGGGCTACGGCGCCGGACTCCTGATTCTGGCCTTGCCCGATAATGGCCTCGCACTGCTCACGGTGATTGCCGCGGCCCTGATCATGCTGAGCCTGGCGCTGCGCGCCGATGACCTGCGCCGCGGCATCCTGCGCGCGGCGTTCCTGCTGCTGGGCCTGGCGTACGTGTTCGGCTGCTGGCGCTTCGCGCCGCAGCTCGCTCAAAAAAACCGTTACTGGCTCTTCTATGCGCTGGTTCTGAACTGGATCGGGGATATCGGAGCTTACTATGTGGGCCGCGCCGTGGGCCGCCACAAGCTGGCGCCTATTGTCAGCCCCGGCAAGAGTTGGGAAGGAGCCGCGGCGTCGCTCGCGGCGTCCATGATTTTCGGGGTGTTCTTCCTGCGCTGGGCGATTCCCACGTTTCCAACGGCTATGGCCTTGGCGCTCACGGCCGCGGCCAACGTGGCCGGACAGTTCGGCGATCTCTGTGAATCCGCCCTGAAACGCGGCGCGGGAGTGAAGGATAGCGGCACTCTGTTGCCCGGGCACGGCGGCATGCTCGACCGCGTGGACAGTACCCTTTTCACTCTCCCGGTCGTGTACCTCTGGTTGATGGTGCAGGCCTCCTGGCCTGTCCACTGACCTCTACTTTTCAGTGGGACACGGGAGGCATCCGCGCCACCACCGCTCCCGCCGCATCTTGTAACTCCAGCACCGGCGATCCGTCCGCCTTCACTTGCAGCCGGATCCGCTCATGACCCTGTTGGTCCATCAGCCGCAGCCCGACTGCCCGGTCGCGCGTGCGGCCGAAATATGCCCGCTGCGCGTCGCCCGGATGCGTCGCCATGAATTTCTTCCACTCAGCCTCCTGTTCGGCGAGCGGAAGCTGCCGAATGCGCACGGACGCCTCGAACGCTTCCATGATCGGGTAGTCGCCGCGATCGACAATGCTGATACCCGACCTCCGGCCGCCGTCTTCTTCCGACGCATCGATCGAGAAGACCTGGTCCTGCTGATACTGGTCGAAGCTGAGATGCCCGAAGCTCTCTACTTTGCCGTCTTTGCCCTTCGCGCCGCCGAAGATCAAGCCTCCGTCCTCGGTCCCCTCATCGTCAAAGAAGATGATGCCCGCGGTCTGGCGGTCTTCGCGCGGATACTCTTTGCCCTTGATGATCATCCCCGGGCATTGCGCTTTACCGGACAGCACCATACGCAGCGTGCCATCCGGCTCCACAATGTTGAGGCGGCGCACGGAGATCTCATCGAAGGTCACCGGCTTGGAGCGGTTCGCGAAACCGGTCAGCAGCGTGCCGGCAAATACCGCCGTCAGCACGCCGGAGTAGATTGTAAGGAAGCGTTGGCTGAGCATGCGTCGATTCTACTAGATCGCGCTCAGCTCACGCCTGCTTGTCCTAATATCTGCCCTACGGCAACAAAGGATGCGGGATTAGTGTCCCGTTGATCGCGCCGGTAGTTGTCTTGGATATTCCGGAGGGTCCCGTGGTGGTGGTTGTGTACTGGCCGGTGAATGTGGCCGGGGCGGCCGCGGCACTCACCGTCACGGTCGCCACCGTGACACTCGTGGAACTCAGCGATCCGTTCGAATTCACGGACACACTGTGGTACTGGATGTAGAAGCCGCAAAGACACGGCAGCAGTTGCCAGATCCCATGTCCCGGACTCCCGAACGCGACCGCGCCGGTAGAAGACGCCGGACTGGGCGCTAATTCGGTGCCGTCCGTCTCGATCATGGAGCCATCAGTTGTGAACGTGGCTAGGCCCGGATATACCGCCACCGGCGGCGTTGGCGGGGCCGTGGGTGTCAAAGTAATTTGCCAGGAGCCTGCCAGCGGCGATTTCGCGGCCATCGCTGATTGAGGCTGCATCACGAATGCCATCAGCCCGCAAGCGATGGCTGTGAATAACGTTTTTCTGAACATGAAATGTCCCCTCCGCTGCAATTGTAAACTGCACGCCTTGCTGCGCGCCGCAACTTTTTCGACTTAGGGTACTAGGAAAATTCTTTACAATTCATTACGCGCAGTACACACTCGCTTTACACGCGGCCGCTAATTTAGAAAGTGAGGAGACCGACACATCATGCAAAACACATGGGTACGCTTAACAGCAGTTACGGCGATGGCGGGAGGATTACTTCTGGCCGTCGCACAGGAACCGGATCAACAGGCGCCGCCGGCCGCCGCGCAGCAGCAGCATCGACAGCGTGGCGCGCGCCTCGCGCAATATCTGAATCTGACACCAGCGCAGGCAGCCCAGGCCCAAGCCGAGTTTCAAGCGGCGCGGCAGGCGGCCATGCCCCTCCGCGAGCAGTTGCATCAGCTTCGGCAGGGCATGTTCCAGGCGATCCGCGCGAATGACAAGGCCAAGATCGACCAACTGAGCGCCCAGGAAGCCAACCTGAAGGGTCAGATGTCGGCGATACGCCATGAAGCGTTCGCTAGAGTCTACAGCAATCTGACGCCGGAACAGCGGGCTAAAGCCGATCAACTGCCGGCCCATTTTCGCCAGATGCGGCAGCGCCGCATGGAACGACGTCAGCCGCCCAACAACGGCTAAACCATCCCCATCACCGCTCGGCTGGCTCGAAGCCCAGACGCCAGCCGAGCTTATCTGCATCGAACCATTGCACCTCCACGCCGAACCAGCGCGACTTGGATGACGCCTGATGATGCCTGCGTTGTTCCTCGAGCACAAAGGCGCAAGGCGCTTCGCCAAATTCCACGAGGCGCCGCGCCAGCCACGAGTCCGGCGTCAGCGGCTGTGCCAGCACCACCGGCGCGCCTCCCAGCAGCGCCAGGTGCGCACCAAACGCCGCGTCCACCTGCTTGATCGGGGGCGGCGTGCCGTAGGCCTGGTGGTAGCGCTTCACTGATTCGTTCAGATCGTGCACCGCGATCACCACCTTGCGCACTCCGCCGAAATCTTTGTTGAGCGGCTTACGCTGCGGAAAGGCGCGCTGCTCGCGCGGCGTGAAATCGTGGATCAGAAATGGGAAGAACGTCCCGTTGGGCTCCGCTCCCACCTGGGCGGTTTCCCAATCCAGCCGAACGCCATCCGGCCGCGTGCGTCCGCTGCGCACCGGCTCGGAAACCGCGATGCCCGCGGCTTGCAGGCGCTTCACCTCGGCGGCCAGGTCTTGCTCGCGCACCGCCCAGGCACAGGGTCCGGCTTCTCCCTGCAGGAACTTCGCCCAGGCATGCTTGCCAACCGCTGACGGATCGGCATGCTCCTGCGTGGCGATCAATTCCAGATAGGACCCATCCGGAAAGCTGACCAGCGCCATCTCGGTGGCACCGTTGTTGTGCGGGCCTCCATAAACCGTCTGGATCCCTGCGGCGGCCAGGGTCGCCTGTAGTTTCTTCAGGCTGCTGCCGGCTACCGTGACATGATCGATCTTGAGTTCGGCGGCGGCCAGCAGGGCGGGGAAAACGGCCAGCATCAAAGCGCAGCGCATACAGACGATTGTAAGGCGCGCCGGCCCGCTTGACCCCGGCCGCGCATAACAATAAAATAGGACCTGAAAGACCTAAAGCAATATGCCGTCAGAATCCCGCCGCTCCTTCCTCCAATTGGCCGCCACGCTGGGTGCGCTGGCGCCGTCCGCGGTGAGGGCCGCGGACCAGCCCGCCGGGCCGCTATTGCCGACCGTCAAATTCGGCAAATTCGAGATCACCAGGCTCATCGTGGGCTCGAACCCCCTCTATGGCTACTCGCATTTTAACCACACGCTCGATCAGCTTATGCGCGAGTGGTATACCCAGGATCGGAAGATGGAAGTGCTGCATGCCTGCGAACGGCACGGCATCAACACCTGGCAATTGCATTACAACGACCAACCCGTCGCGGACTTCCAGCGCTACCGCGCCGAAGGCGGCAACATGCACCTCGTGCTGCTGGCAGATTTCGCGCTGATGAAGGACCCAAAACTACTGGCGGAAGCCGCGAAACTCGGCCCGATGGGCATCGGGCATCACGGTAACCGCACCGACGAGCGTTTTCGCAACGGCGAGAAGAATAAGATCAAGGATTTTCTCAAAGCCGTACGCGACACCGGCGTGATGGTGGGCCTGTCGACCCATAACCCGGCCGTGATAGATACCGCCGAGGGAGAGAACTGGGACGTGGATTACTACCAGTGCTGCCTGTATCGCGTATCGCGCACGCCGGAGGAAGCCCGCGCCGAATTCGGCGAGTCGCCCATTGGCGAGACTTTCATGGAGAAGGATCCCGAGCGCATGTGCAAGATGATCCGCCAGACCCGCAAGCCCTGTCTGGCGTTCAAGCTGTTCGGCGCCGGCCGTACCAGCGGCTCCCCGGATGAGGTGGAGCGCGCCTTCCGTTTCGCACTGGCGAATATCAAACCGGCCGACGCCGTGATAGTCGGCATGTACCCGCGCTTCAAGGACGAAGTCAGCGAGAACACCGCCCTGGTGCGGCGGATCCTGACCGCCGCGTGATTGTCATCGTTTTACCCCGGTGCCCGGATTCGGGTCCATGGTCATGCGGAATTCGCCCGTCTTCGCCGTATCCTCAAAATCCACAATCACGTTGGTGCCGATGCCCTTCATGGAGCGATACCTCCACTGCTCGAACGGATTATTCACCGCCGGCAATCCGCCTCCCGCGGGCCGGCCATCTGAATGAAACTCAATCTCGTCCGGCGGGCCATACGTGATGTAGATTCGGCCGCGATCGGTCTTCCATCCCGGGACCGCCTGCCACTCGTAGTGCATGTCCGCGTACCCTATGCGCCGGTAGTGCTCGTCCCGGAACGTGTTATCGCGGCTCCCCGGTGTGGGGTTGCGGCGTTCCCAGAACTGGCTGATGAAATGCTCCCGCTCAGGGTCCGTCTTGAGACTCTGAAATGCAGCCCGTTCCCTGTCGTCGATGATGTACACGACATCTTCGTTGACCCACCGGGTATACCGGTCGACCTTGGTTTGCGTTGCGGCGGGCCTAGCCGCACTCTGCGCCTGCCAGCCGGCCAGCGCGCCGACCGCCGCGATCATCAATATGCCGGCCGAGAAGACCGGCGCCAGGGCCGAGGCTTTCGGCGGGTACAGCAGACGATGAATTCGTTTCACGAGACTCCCTCCTGTAGCTGCCAGCACGGCTTCGTTCGCCGCCCAGCGGGTTTGTTCCAGAGCGGCCAGCGCGGCGGCATATTCACGGGCATCGCCACTGGCTGCCACTACCAGATCGTCACAACACTTTTCGCGCTCGGCGCGGACTACACCGGAGATCCACCAGATCGCCGGGTGATAGAACAGGAAACTCTCCACCACCGTTTGCAGCAGGTTCGCCAGATAGTCGCGGCGGCCGATGTGCGCCAGTTCGTGCATCAGGATGGCCTCCGCCTGGCTGGCTGGCATGCCGGCCAGCAAGCCTATGGGAACCAGAATCACCGGCCTCAGGTAACCGATGACTACGGGCACATCGGCCAGGCATGTTTCGAGCAGCACGACCGGCGTCGTGAGCCGCAGCCTGGCGCGAAGTTGTTCGAGCCGCCGCGGCCAGGGCTCGGGCGCGCCGCAGACCCCCCGCCGGCGCAGGCGTCCCGCCGCCATCCAGCCGAATGCGCTGCGCAGGTGAAAGAGTAGGACGCCCACCATCCAGAAGGGCGCCAGCCACGGCGGCACGTCCGCCAGGCGGAAGCGCATGTGCATGCCGGCCGATGAATCTCCGTCAAGGAGCGGCGCGCGCGGGATGGCGTTTGGCGTCGCCGGGGTAATCGCCTTTCCCTGCGGCGCCAGGATACAGAGGGTGACTACGAACGCCGCCAGCACGCCGAGCATGGCCGCGCAGGCAACCGCATAACGGGCGCGCGCCGATCGAATGACAAAGAGCGCCGCCAGCAGGACCAACGCGATCACCGCGCCTTCCCAGAGCGAATGCACCAGGGTCCAGCCCAGAGCCCTGGCCAGGGGAGTTTCGACCAGATGCTCGATGACGGTCATCGCGCCCCCTTTTGATATTCGTCGAGCAGCTGGCGCAGCTCCGACAGCTCTTTCCTGGATGCTCTCCGGGCCGACAGCGCGCCCACCAGCAGACCCTTGGCGGATCCGTTAAATGCGCGATGCAGCAGGTCGCCCGCGAGTTGCTGCTGGGTCCACTCGCGGGATCGCGCCGGCTGGTATACATGCGAACGCTGTGTCTCGTCGCGGCGCACGAGCCCCTTCTCGGCCATCACCTGCAGTTGTTTCAGTACGGTGGTATACTGTGCCGGCTTGCGTCCGGCGATGACGTCGTGCACGCCGCGCACGGTGCTGGGGCCACGGCTCCACAGCACAGTCAGGATCTCCAGTTCGGCGTCGGTGGGTTTGGGCGGCTCCCCGGGCATCTACGACGACTATACTACGATGGCTATCGTATGTCAAGCGACTCTGGCTTAAGAACCGCATTTCCTTCGTCGCGCTTTCCTCGGCGACGGTACTCAATACGGGGATCGGTGATCGGCGATATTCTCGCCATCGCAGCCGGACGGTGTCCCTATTTCTATTGGTGTCCGGCCCTGGAGTAGAGACATATGTTCGCGTCGATTGGGACTACGACGTTCGCCGATGGATGAAGACAATCGCACGCGCAACGCCTGGATGAAGCCGCATCAGACAAGATTCTACTCTTTGTAATCCCGCCGGCGCCGTGTTGTAATCAATCCGGCAGCGTGAACGCCACCAGCGCATCGCCCACCGGCGAGTTCGGCGCATCGTGGCCGCCCGCGGCGATCACCACGTACTGCTTCCCGCCCGCCGTGCGATACGTCATGGGGGTAGCCCGCGCGCTGGTCGGCAGGTTGCCCTTCCACAACAGGCCCCCAGTCTCGACATCGAATGCCCGGATGTGGGGATCGAGTGTAGCGCCCAGGAAGACAAGTCCACCGGCCGTGACGATGGGTCCACCGAGCGCGGGTGAGCCGAGTTTCTCGCCGACATCTTCGGGCAGCCAGGGCAGCGCGCCGATAGTGACTTCCCACTTCTTCTCGCCGCTAGCCGCGTCGATGGCTTCCAGTGTGCCGAACGGCGGAGGATTGCAGGGAATGTGCTTCGGGTTGAGTAAAAAGGTGCGCGCCAGGCCATACGGCGTGCCGCGCTGCCGCGCATATTCGACACCGGGTTCCTTGCCTTCTTCCGCGTCGAACTTCTCGCGCGGGATCAGGCGAATGTAGGCCGCCAGCCGGTTGGTCGGGATAATCAGCAAGCCGCGCGCGGGATCGAACGCCGCGCCGCCCCAAGCCATGCCGCCGATATTGCCCGGAAATATGATCGAGCCGTTGACGCTCGGCGGCGTGAAGATGCCCTCCGCGCGCTTGCCGCGGATCATCTCCTGGCACCACTTGCGATCTTCGCCGGTCAGTCCCCAGGCGTTATCCGCGGTGAGCGATTGCGGCACCAGCGGCTTCGGCAGAATCGGGAATGGCTGCGTCAGAGACGCCTTCTCGCCCGGCACGTCGCTCGGCGGCGCAGGCCGCTCCTCAACGCCGAAGATCGGTTCGCCCGTCTCGCGGTTCAGCAGGAACAGGTTCCCCGTCTTCGATCCCACCGCCACTGCCGGTATCTGCTTTCCATTGCGCTTGATGGTGAACAGCAGGGGTTGTGGGGCAATATCGTAGTCCCACAAATCGTGATGCACGGTCTGAAAATGCCACGCCATCTTACCGGTATCCGCGTGGAGGGCCACCAGGCTGTCGGCATACAGATTGTTGCCGGGACGCTCGCCGCCGTAATAATCCGGGCTGGCGCTGGTAGTCGGCAGGAAGATCAGCTTCCGCTCGGGATCGGTGGAAATGATCGACCAGGTATTGGCGGCGCCGGTGCGCTGGCCAGGCATGGGATCCCAGGTCCAGGCCAGTTGCCCGCTGCGGGCGTCGAACGCGCGAACCTCGCCGCTGGCGGCGTCCGCGTAATTGTTGTCGGCTATGCCGGACCCTACCACCACCAGGTCGCCGATAATGGCCGGCGGTGAGGTCTGTTCGTATTCCGATTTGTAATGCGGCGGATTGCGCAAACCCTGCCGCAGATCCACCATGCCGCCGACACCGAAGTTGTCGCAAGCCTTTCCTGTGGCCGCGTCAATCGCGAACAGCCGCGCGTCGATGGTGGCCACAAAGATTCGGCGCCGGCCGCCTTTAGAATCGATCCACATGGATGCGCCGCGGTTCGCGAAGTCGCCGAAGCCTGCCTTGATATCCGACTTCGGATCGAAGGCCCACTTCTGTGTCCCCGTCGTGGGATCCAGCGCGATCAGCCGGCCGAAAGGTGTCGTTACGTAGAGCACGCCGTCGATGTAGAGAGGCGTACACTCAAACGCCGTTACCTTTCCGCCATGGCCCTTGGGATCGTACATATCGCCGGTGTGGAAGGTCCACGCGACTTGCAGGTTCTTGACGTTTCGCCGGTTGATTTGATCGAGCGGCGAATATTTCGTGCCGCCGGAATCGTGACCGTAAACCGGCCAGTCGCCGTCCTGCGGAGACGCAGCGGCCAGCAGGGCCGCCGCCAGCAGAGTAGTCAGTGTGAGCTTCATCGGCTTCGCCGTCCAATATACAGGAAATGATCGGACATCCCCAACCCCTCAGCGGTGGTCCCCGTGATTTCGATCAGGTCCAGCCACGCCGCGGCCTCTTCGGATGGCAGGTCGTTGAGGGTTGGCTGGCAGATGTTGCTGAAGGACTCGACGCCCGCCACCGCCAGTTCTTCAAACTCGCCGCGAAACATTTCGCGGAAATCGGCAACCGTGCACAAGTGCGCGAAGCCGATGGGTGGCGCGTGATCCGGGTCCATATTCCCATTGCGCAGATACTGCTCGTGAAACGCCTTCCGTCCGCACACGACGTGCGGAAACAGGTGGAAGAAATCGCGCAGATAAGACAGCCTGTTGATTCCAGCGGCGAACAGGACTCCCGCGGGCTTCAAGATGCGGACCGTTTCCGCCACCGCCCGCCGCCGGTCTTCCGGCGCGCACAAATGATAGAGCGGACCGAGCATCAATACGGCGTCGAAGGCGCCGCCGGCGAGGCTGACCAGCGACGTAGCCGATTCACACGAGATAGCGGCGATGGACTCGCTCAGGCCCGCGGCCCGCAATCGGTCGGCGGCAGCCTCCAACAACCGCGCCGACACATCCACCAGGTGCAGCCGGCAGCCCCTGCGGGCCAGGAATTCGGAATAAATGCCCGCGCCCACGCCGAGCTCGGCCACCTCCGCGCCGGCCGCCACGAACCTGCCTAGCCACCGCTCGGTGATGGCGCGCTCTACCGGACAATCGCGCGTCAGCCGCGTAAGTTCCGCTTCGAAGATGGCGGTGTCGTAATAGCGGGCTACGCTCTCCTCATTGGCCTGCACCGGCCCGCCCTCCGATGACTTCCACGCCCAGGTAGGGACGCAGCACTTCGGGAACCACCACGCTGCCGTCTTTCCGCTGGTAGTTCTCCACGATTGCCACCCACGTGCGGCCCACCGCCAGCCCGCTGCCGTTCAGCGTATGCGCGAACTCGCTCTTGCCTTTTTCGGATTTGAACCGGATGCTCGCCCGCCGCGCCTGGAATGCCTCGTAATTCGAGCAGGACGAAATCTCCTTGTAGGCGTTCTGACCGGGCAGCCACACCTCGATATCATAAGTTTTGGCCGAGGAGAAACTGGTGTCGCCGGTCGATAGCACCACCGTCCGATATGCCAATCCCAACCGCCGCAGAATATCTTCTGCGTCGGCGGTCAGTTTCTCCAGTTCATCGTAGCTGTGGTCCGGATGTGTGAACTTCACCAGCTCCACCTTCTGAAACTGGTGCTGCCGGATGATGCCCCGCACGTCGCGGCCATAAGACCCCGCCTCGCTGCGAAAGCACGGCGTGTACGCGCACAGCTTCACGGGCAGTTGGCCGGCTTCCAGCGTCTCGTTGCGATACAGATTGGTTACGGGCACCTCGGCTGTGGGGATCAGCCAGAAGTCCGTGCTCTCACACTTGAACAGGTCCGCCGCGAATTTCGGCAGTTGGCCGGTGCCGAACAGGCTGGCCGAATTGACCATAAACGGCGGCAGCACTTCGGTATAGCCGTGCTCGCGCGTGTGCACGTCGAGCATGAAGTTGACCAGCGCCCGCTCCAGTTTCGCGCCCAGGCCCCAGTAGACCGCGAATCGTGCGCCGGTAACTTTGGCCGCGCGCTCCAGGTCCAGGATGCCCAACTCCGGACCCAGGTCCCAGTGCGCCTTGGGCTCGAAGTCGAAGCGTGGGGGCTCGCCCACGCGCCGGACCTCCACGTTATCCGCCTCGCTGCGCCCCACCGGCACCGACTCGTGCGGCACGTTCGGAATGGCGGCCAGCAGCTCGCGAAATGCTTCGTTGGCGGCCTTCTCCTCGGCGTCCAGCGCCGCGATACGCGCGCCAATGGCGCGCATCCCCTGCTGGCGTTCGGTGGTGTCTACGCCCTCGCGCCGCAGTTTGCCGATCTCAACTGTTTCGGCATTACGGCGGGCCTTCAGTTGCTCGGATTCGGCGATGGCGGCCCGCCGCCGCTGGTCCAATTCCCTGTAAGTATCCAGACCGGGGATGTTGCCGCGGGTCTGGAGCCGCTCGGCGACGCGGTCGAAGTTTGCGCGAAACCAGGCCAGATCGTACATCTATCCATGCTAACAGCCAGCCGGCGGCGCGGACGGGCACACGCCCGGCTGGCCTTTCTACGGCGGCGGGCGGGCGTCAGACCCTACTCGTCGTCTTCCTCAACTGTTACGGGTTCGAGGTCTTCGGCTTCGAAAATCTGGCGACAGTCGAGGCATTCGAGGTATTCCACGCCGTCGCGCCGGGCGATGATTTCCGTACGATGGTGCTCACATGCGGGCTGCATAAAGCAAGACTTAGGATTTATTCTAATGAAGTCAAAAGCCATGTCAAGGGCCTTTTCGTTATTTTTTTGCAATCTTCGGGCCAGAAAGTCCGCCTGGAGGGCGTTTTTTGAGCTCTGAGCTACAATTTAGGTGATGCCGTTCCCGATTCACCGCATGCGCCGGTTACGCGCCACCGAGCCCGTCCGCAACCTGGTCCGGGAGACGCGCCTGGATCCGGCGGCGTTCGTCCTGCCGCTGTTCGCTTGCCCCGGGGAGGGCATCCGCCGCGAAATCAGCGCCATGCCGGGCCACTGCCAGCTATCCGTGGATCAAATCGTGCGGGAATGCCGGGAAGTGAAGTCGCTCGGAATCGGAGGTGTGATCCTGTTCGGCCTGCCCGAAACCAAGGACGAAACAGCCTCGGGAGCCTATGCCGACGATGGCATCGTGCAGCGTGCCATTCGCGCCATTCGCAGCCAGGTTCCCGGGCTGCTCATCATCACCGATGTCTGTAATTGCGAGTACACCAGCCACGGGCATTGCGGCAAAATTGTCAACGGCGAAGTAGATAATGACCAGACGCTGGCTTGGCTGGCGGCTTCCGCCGTGTCACACGCCCGCGCCGGCGCTGACATCGTGGCTCCCTCGGATATGATGGATGGCCGCGTGGCCGCCATCCGCCACGAGCTGGACGCCAACGGCTTCTCACAAATTCCGATCCTATCCTACGCCGCCAAGTTCGCCTCGGTTTTCTACGGACCTTTCCGCGAGGCGGCCGAATCCACCCCCCAATTCGGCGATCGCCGCAGCTACCAGATGGACCCCGCCAATGGGCGCGAGGCCATGCACGAAATCGAACTGGATCTGGAAGAGGGCGCCGATATGATCATGGTCAAGCCAGCCATGCCCTACCTCGACCTGATCCATGAAGCCCGCCGCCGTTTCGACGTGCCCATCGCCGCCTACCAGGTATCCGGCGAGTTTTCCATGATCGAAGCCGCCGCGCGCAACGGCTGGATCGATCACGACCGCGCCATGCTGGAAAGCCTGACCTGCATCCGCCGCGCCGGCGCCCAGATTATTCTGACCTACTTCGCCAAGCCCGCCGCCAGGCTGCTCTGATCGCGCGGCGCTTTATCCACCGGCCGAGTTCACCAATTTGACGAATTCAAGTTCGCCGGCCGTGGCTACGTCGATCTCCGCATCCAACGAATGCAGACGCACGCCGTTGGCGAACACCAAAAAGCCGTTGGATTCGAATGCGCGTTCCGTGCGCCGTACCTCATTCTGCGAGTCTAACGCGCGGACGCGTTTTACCTGAGGGTAGCCGTTCAGGATCAATTCGGATTCCTCCGGCGCCACCAGGCCGTGATACCCCTCCGGGTGCTGCTCATTGAATGCATCCACATCCCGGCGGACCCGCTCGGCAATCAGCTCGCGCAACGTGAGACGCGGAGCCGGCGCTTCCCAATCCCGCGACACGCGCCCTCCACCAGGCACATAATCGACCATTTTGAGGTTCATCGAGACCATTATGGTGCGTAGGGCGTTTTCGTTTCTATAGTTCGAAAGTTACTTGTCGATGGTCAGTCTACGCCTAGAATCACGATCGTGATATCGTCCGCCTGCCTCCGGATGCGGTTAACCATCGACCATGCAGTCACCTCCGCCAGGAGGGCCCCGGCCATCGCGTCCGCCGAAAGATGGCCGCAATCTTTGATGAACTTCTGGAATCGCGAGTCGCCAAAGATCTCGCCGGCGCGGTTCTCGGCCTCCCATACGCCGTCGGTGCACATGACGATCCGGTCGCCTGAGAAGACCTCGAAGCGCATGTTCGGATACGCTTGGTTGGGAAGCACTCCCAATACCAGGCCATTCTCACTGAACTCGCGGAGAGTGCCGGTGGCTGGCCTCCACAGCAGCAGCGGCGGATGCCCGGCGGCCACGTATGTACCAGTTCTTGCCTGTATGTCGAGTGCCAGGAAGCCGGCGGTAACCAACTGGCCACGCGCCACCCGATGCATGGTGTTGTTCAATTCACTGATCATCCGCGCCGGATCGGCGGCGCCGCCCACCTGCGTGGAGACGGCTACCTTAACCATGGACGCGCCCAGTGCGGCCGGCACGCCGTGCCCGGCAACGTCGGCCACCAGCACTCCCAGGCATCCGTCAACCACCGGTAGGAAATCATAGAAGTCGCCGGCCACGGCGGTCATGGGAGCATATCTCACAGCCACCTGCACGCCCACTGGGCGGGGAAGGGAGGATGGCAGGATAGACTCCTGGATCCGGCGGGCGGCTTTCATCTCCTCCTCGAGCGACAGAAGCTGCTGTTCGTTGGCGCGGAAGCGGTGCGCGGCGATTCCGCCGAGGCAGCAAAGAAAGAAGAAAAAACCGAACGGTTCGACGTTTGTGTGGCTGGGAGCCAGGTGCGAGTTAGCTACGAAGCCGAGAAAGACGACCAGACCCACGATCAGGGTTTTTGCCTCGGCGATGGGCTGCGGGCGGTATCCCATTAAGTAGTTGGCAATCAGGAGCGCGGGGACCACGATGAGCGTGATGCCTCCTGGTTCCGGAAGCACGTAGGGGTTGCGCAGGATGGCGCTAAGCGCAACGGCCAGTACGCCGTATCCCGCGGCCGCCCATACCAGCCAGCGGCTGGAATGTTTCCATCCCGTGCCGTAGATCTCTTCCATGAAGAGAAAAGCCGGGACTAGTATCACGTAGTCCACCACCGCCGCCAAAAACAACAACGGGCCCGCGGGCAGGTTGAATGTCAGGGCGATGGCCGCATTCCGGCCGAGGGAGCGCACTCCGTACAGGCCAGCGAAGAGTCCGAACCACAGCAGCAGCCGCGATTTCGACCGGCCCCGGCGGATGTGCTCGGCGATGGCGAACAGGCCGATCGACGTGGTAAGAATGCCGACCGACAGGCTGGCGATGCTGGTTCGGAGTACCGCGCGCAGTTGCTCTGCGGTGGGCGGCACCCCTCAGCCCATCCAGCTCAGATGTTGCGCGGTGCCATCGAATTGCGAAGTGGTCTTGAACGGTTCCAGCTTCCCCGTGAGAGCGGCGTCCCGGGTCCTCGCCAGCAGCGCCGACAGCTCGTGTTCGCCGAGCGGCCTGAACGTGTGCGCCGCCTCCAGTGCCTGGTGCAGGCGCTCCATCGTGTCGCAGCCGGTGATCACTACCGACGTGGGCAGGTTCATGGCGAAGTGCAGGCACTCGATGCCGGTTGCCAGGCCCTTCTGCGGCAGATTGCCGAAGGCCATCGGCTTCATGCCCAGTACGCCGATTCCCTGCGCCACCAGCTTTGGCACCACCAGCTGGCCAAAGCTGCGGAAATGCGCGTCCAGCAGGTTCAGCGGCATCTGCGCGGCGTCGAAATGAAAGTTGTGCTGCTCGGCGACTTCCAGCATGCGCAAGTGCACGGCCGGATCCTTGTGGCCGGTGAACCCGATGTAGCGGATCTTGCCGGCCTGCTTGGCTTCCAGCAGCGCTTCCAGCGGACCATCGGGCGCGAAGAAGCGATCCGGATCCTCCATGCGGATGTTCTCGTGATATTGCATCAGGTCCACGTGATCCGTTTGCATGCGCTGGAGGGATTCGTCGATCTGGCTGGCAGTGGACTTCTTGGTGCGGCCATCGAACTTGGTCATGAGAAATACTTTGTGACGGTAGCCGTCGCGCAAAGCTTTGCCCATCACCACCTCGCTCTTGCCGTCATGGTAATCCCAGCAGTTGTCCAGAAAGTTGATGCCCTGGTCGACCGCGCTGCGGATTATTTTGATGCCGTCCTGCTCGTCCTGTGGGACGCCGATGTGATAGCCGCCCAGTCCGATGGCCGACACCCGCTCACCCGTGCGGCCCAATGTGCGATAAATCATGCCGCCAGCGTTGGTTTGCGCGGCGCCGGAAACAGCCGGCAACAGGGACGCGCCGATGAGCGCGCCCAGGACTTCGCGGCGTTGTGGATTGGAATCGTGCATGGGAGAAATCTTATCACTTCGGGCTCCCCCTGGCGCGCCCGAGTAGATTCAGTATCCTGATCTATGACATGCGCCCCCATGCGGTAGTCGCCCACGGCGGCGGCCCCACGGCCGTAATCAATGCCAGCCTGGCGGGCTTGGTCGAGGAGTCGCGATCACACGGCCAGGGCCTGTATGGCGCGCGGCGCGGGCTCGCGGGTCTGATGCGGGGCGAGTTTGTGGATCTGCTGGCCGTGGACCCCGCCCTGATGCGCCAGGTCGGCGAGGCGCCCGGCTCCGCCCTAGGATCGAGCCGCCTGCCGCTGGCGGACGCGGACTACGCGCGGCTGCTCGACATCCTGCGCCGCGCCGATATCCATACGTTCTTCTACACCGGCGGCAACGGCTCCATGGACACGGCTTTACGAATAGCCAACCACGCGCGTGCCGCGCATTACGATCTGCAGGTGATCGGCATTCCTAAAACCATCGACAACGATCTTCACGTGACCGACCACACCCCCGGCTATGCGCCGACCGCGCGCTTCTTCGCCTGCGCCGCGCGCGATGTGGGCGAAGACAATCGCTCCCTGCCTTCTCCGGTCTGCGTGCTGGAAACGCTGGGACGCAACGCCGGCTGGATCGTTGCCGCCACCTCGCTGGCGCGGCGCCGCGAAGACGACGCTCCGAATCTGATCTATTTTCCGGAGCGTTGCCTGAGCCTGGACCGCATCGCGGCGGACGTGGAACGCGTATACGCCAGACTGAACCGCGTGCTGATCGCGGTCTGCGAAGGGCAGCTCGACGATCGCGGAAATCCGTTCGGCGCGGATGTGGATCGAGCGGAAAGCCAGGTCGCGCGGCTGGCTTCCAATCTCGGCCATACCCTGGCGCGCTTGCTGAGCGACAAGCTGGGCATGCGCGCCCGCGCCGAAAAGCCGGGATTGTTGGGACGCTGCTGCGGCCCGTTTGCCTCGCCGCAGGACCGGCAGGAGGCATTCGAATGCGGGCGCGCGGCAACCGCCGCAGCTGCCCGGGGACATTCCGAAGTGATGGTGGCGCTGCGCCGCGATGGGAGCACGTTCCTTACTCCACTCGAAACCGTGGCGCGCGTCGAACGCCTGCTGCCGGCGGAGTGGATTCATCCTGACGGCCACGACGTGCTGCCCGCTTTCCGCGAATATGCCGGGCCGCTAATCGGAGAAATCCCGCCATGGCCGCGCCTTTAGCAGGCAACGTGGTATAAATCGGCCATCATGGACCTGCGCAATAAATCTCGCCGAATGTTCCTGGGCGGCGCCGCCGGAGCGGCCGCTTTTGCCGGGGGGCCGGCATCGCCCCAGCGATCCGCATCCACGCCGCCGGGCGCCGGCATACCCCTGGAAGATTTCGAACCCAAGAGCATGCTGGTGGTTCCCGCGCACCCCACCCCGCGCGCCAGTCACCCGGTGATCGACGTCCACACGCATGTGTCGTCGTTGTTCCCTAAGCAGCGCGCCGCCAATTCCCCGGAAATGGCCAAGGCCCACGCCCAGGTGGACACCTTCGTGCGCTGGATGGACGCGCTCAACATCCGCACCATGATCAACCTGACCGGCGGATACGGCGATCTTCTGAAGCAGAACGTCGCCGACCTGCAGGACCGCCATAAGGGCCGCTTCTTCAACTGTGTCGAGCCGGCTTACAATCGGATTCGCGAACCCGGCTTCCCGCAATGGCAGGCCGATGAAGTCGCGCGCGGCAAGCAGGCCGGTGCGGTAGGCATCAAGGTGCTTAAGACGCTCGGGCTGTACCTGCGCGAGAACATCACCAGCGGGCCCCTGGTCAAGGTCGACGATAAGCGCTTCGATCCCATGTGGGACGCCGCCGGCCAATTGAGTCTGCCCGTGTTCATCCACACCTCGGACCCCGACGCCTTCTTTACGCCGATCGATCGCTTTAACGAACGTTGGGAGGAGCTGGGTCATCATCCGGACTGGTCGTTCTACGGGAAGGATTATCCGCCGAAGGCCGAGTTGCTGGCGGCCCGCAATCGCGTGATTGCGCGCCATCCGAAGACCATATTCGTGGGCCTGCACGTGGCCAATCACCCCGAGAATCTCGACGAAGTCTCGCGCTGGTTGGATGATCTCCCCAACTTAAACGTGGAGATGGCTGCGCGCCTCGGCGAACTGGGGCGCCAGCCGCGCCGCGCGCGGACATTCTTTGAGCACTACCAGGACCGCATCATGTTCGGCACCGACGCCACGCCCACCGAGGGCACGCCGCAACAGGATCTGAAGCCGGAGATGTACCAGCTATACTTTCGGTGGCTGGAGACGCTCGACGAGTACTTCGACTACGCGCCGTCCGCCCGGCCGCCGCAAGGGCGCTGGAGGATCTACGGCATCGGCCTGCCGGATACCATTCTCGAGAAGGTCTATCACGACAATGCCGCGCGTCTGTTGGGTTGGCAAGGCTGAGAGAGAATGGCAGAGATGACCAACCGGGCCAGTCTGATGAAGCGAATGCTGGTGGAGGCTCTCGTGGGCGTGGCGGCGGCGGCTGGGTTCGTTCTCGCCTCGCGCATTGCGAGTCCGGTGGCGCTCATCCCAATTCCGGTAGTCTTGCTCATTGCCGCGAGCGTGGGCGGCTACCTGGAACCTTCCGCAAAGCGGGTCTGGCTTCACGCGCCCGCCTTCATGTTACCAGAGCTGATCGCTCTACCTGTTGTGCTGGCCACCTGCCGCGGCTTTGAGTGCGCGGGCTTCGCCGCTTTCCTGATGGCTGCCAGCCTCTTCACGCTCGTGATGATGGGGGCGTCTTTCCTCGCCTTCCGCGCCCGGCGTCATCGCTGAATGCGCGCCGAACCGCCCCTGGCGAACGCCCGCACCTGATCCAATGTGGCCATGGTGGTGTCGCCGGGGAACGTGGTGAGCAGCGCACCGTGCGCCCATCCCAGCTTCAACGCCTCCGCGGGAGCTTCCCCCTTCATCAGGCCATAAAAGAATCCGGCGGCGAATCCGTCTCCGCCGCCCACCCGGTCGAGCACATCCAGATCACAGGTCGGCGAGACGTGCGTCTGCCCGCCGATCCACGCCACCGCGCCCCAACTGTGCCGGTTGGTCGAGTGCACTTCGCGCAGCGTAGTCGCCACGATCTTGATCTGCGGGTGACGCTTCACCACCTGGTCGATCATGCCGAAGAATGCGCTGGGGTCCAGCTTGGACTTGGCGGCTACTTCTGGCCCTGGAACGCCGAGGCCCATTTGCAGATCCTCCTCGTTGCCCACCAGCACGTCCACGTTCTCCACGATGCGGCGGATCACCTCCACCGCGCGCGCGTGCCCGCCCGAGATGTTCCACAGCTTCGCACGATAATTCAAATCGAACGAAACCACGGCTCCGGCCGCCTTGGCCGTCCGCATGCCCTCGATGATCGTCTCGGCCGTGCTGGCCGACAGCGCCGCGAATATGCCGCCGCTGTGGAACCAGCGCACGCCCGCGCCGAAAATGACCTGCCAGTCGAAATCGCCCGGTTTCAGCAGCGCGGCCGCCTCGTTGGCGCGATTGTAAAAGACTACCGGTGCGCGAACGCCGAATCCGCGGTCGCTATAGACCGCCGCCATGTTCGGACCGGTTGCGCCATCGTGCTGGAAGCGCTTGTAGAACGGCTTTACACCCATGGCCCGCACCCGCTCGGCGATCAGATCCCCGACGGGATAGTCGACCATGGCGGTGGCGATACCCGTGGACATGCCAAAGCAGTCCGACAGGTTGGCGGCGCAATTGAATTCACCCCCGCTGACATGGATGTGGCACTCGGTCGCCTTGCGAAAAGGGATGATGCCCGGATCGAACCGGTGGATGAGGGCGCCCAAAGAAAGGAAGTCGAGCGCGCCCGTTGGTGGGATCTGGAGCGTGCTCATGCGTTGTAGGTGCCCGACGAAGTACGGCCGCCCCGCCCGGTCCAGTTGGTATGGAAAAACTGGCCCCGCGGCTTATCGATGCGCTCGTAAGTATGCGCGCCGAAGAAATCCCGCTGCGCCTGCAGCAGGTTCGCCGGCAGGCGCGCCGTGCGATAGCCGTCGTAGAACGACAGCGCTGTGGAGAACGCCGGCGTGGGTACGCCATATTGGATCGCCCTGATGATGGCGCTCCGCCAGGAGCCCTGGTAGCCGATCAGCGTCTGGCTGAAGAAATCGTCGAGTAGCAGGTTAGTGAGCCGCGGATTCTTGTCGTAAGCTTCCTTGATCTTGCCCAGGAACCGGCTGCGGATGATGCAGCCGCCGCGCCACATCAGCGCGATGCCTCCGAAGTTCAGGTTCCAGCCTTCCTCCTTGGCCGCCTCGCGCAGTAGCATGTACCCCTGTGCGTACGAAATCATCTTGGAGCAGTAGAGCGCGCGCCGCACCGCCTCGATGAATACCTCGCGGTCGTCCGCCGGCGCCTGCTGGGGTCCTGTCAAGATGCGGGAAGCCGCCACGCGCTCGTCCTTCATGGCCGAGAGACACCGCGCGAACACGGCTTCCCCGATGAGTGTGACCGGTGTGCCGGTATCCAGCGCGCTGATGCCGGTCCACTTACCGGTGCCCTTCTGGCCGGCGGTGTCCAGAATCTTATCCACCAGCGGTGCGCCGTCGTCGTCGTTCTTGGTGAAGATCTGCGCGGTGATGTCGATCAGGTAGCTGTCCAGCTCGCCTTTATTCCATTCCGCGAAGACTTCGTGCAGTTCGGAGGCGCTCAGCCCCAGGCCGTCTTTCAGCAACTGATACGCTTCGCAGATCAGTTGCATGTCGCCGTATTCGATGCCGTTGTGCACCATCTTCACGTAGTGGCCGGCGCCGTTCTCTCCCACCCAGTCGCAGCAGGGCGAGCCGTCCTCCACCTTCGCGGCGATAGCCTGGAAAATCTCCTTCACGTGCGGCCACGCGGCCGGATTCCCGCCCGGCATGATGGACGGGCCGTGCCGCGCGCCTTCCTCGCCGCCCGAAACACCCGTGCCGATGAACAGAATGCCCTGGTCGGCGAGCGCCTTCGTGCGCCGGTTGGTGTCGGGATAATGCGAGTTGCCGCCGTCGATGATGATGTCGCCCTTTTCCAGATGCGGCGTCAGGTGCGCGATCATTTCGTCCACCGTATCGCCGGCCTTCACCATCAGCATCACGCGGCGCGGCCTTTTTAAGGCCTGCGTCAGCTCCTCGATGGAGTGCGTCCCCACAACCTGGGTGCCGGCCGCTTCGTGGCCGATAAAGTCGTCCACCTTGGAGACGGTGCGGTTGAAAACTGCTACGCGGTATCCGTGGTCGTTCATGTTCAGGACCAGATTCTGGCCCATTACCGCAAGGCCGATCAGGCCGATGTCGCAGGTTGGAGATGCCATGAGTTCTATTTTAGCGTCACTGATTTACACCCGAGGCCAGGAAGCCGCCGTCCACCGCGATCGACTGGCCGGTGATGAAGCTGGCCGCGTCGGACGCCAGCAGCACGGCCACGCCGACCAACTCTTCCAGTTGGCCGAAGCGGCCCATGGGGGTACGCATTTTCAGTTCGCGGCCGCGCTCGGTCCCGTCCAGAAGCTGCGCATTCAGATCGGTGCGGAAGACCCCCGGCGCGATGGCGTTCACGTTGATTCCGTCGCGCGCCCACTCGACCGCCAGGTTGCGGGTGAGCGCCAGCACACCCGCCTTCGACGCGGCGTAGGCGGTCACTTCCAGGAAGCCGACGAACGATGTCAACGACGCGATGTTGATGATCCGGCCGCGCTGGTTGGCCGCCAGCGCCTTGTGGAACGACTGGCAGGTGCGCAGCATGCCCGTCAGATTCACGTCCATGATCCGGTTCCAGTCCGCTTCCGCCACCTCGGCGGTAGGTTTCCGCTGGGTTTGGCCGGCCGCGTTCAGCAGCACGTCGACCTGCCCGAACTCCGCCAGCACGGCGTCGCGAAAGCTGTCGATAGACTCGCGCGAACCCGCATCGCAGCTCTGACGCAGGGTCCGCGCGCCCGCCCGTTCGATTTCCAGGCAAGCCTCTTCGATCATGGCCGCGCGGCGCCCGGTGGGAACGACCTGCGCCCCCGCCCGCGCCAGCCCTACGGCGAGCGTGCGGCCGATGCCCGACGTGCCGCCGATCACCACGGCGACGCGTCCGGTCAAATCCAGCAGGTTGGTTGATGGCACGATAGTCCTTTTCTAATCGAGATGCGCGGCCAGGCTTCGCGCGGCCAGGTCGGCGTCCTTTTCCGGCAAGCCTGCGACACCCGCCAGCCACGCTCCCTTGGCGAACACAAACACCGGTCCGCCGCCGTCCTGGCCGAAGTAGCCGCCGAATGCCGGCTCGATCTTGGAACCGGCCAGCGCCTTGTTCCAGTCGAGCAGCCGGAACGCCGCATCCTGCGCGTTCCCCAGTTTGGCAATGAACATACTGTATTCCTTCTGGCCCTGCTTGTAGCGCGCCAGCGTGCCGCCCGGCATGAACTGCTTGTCCAGCAGGTGGTTGTCGATCACTTGCGTGTCGACGCGGTTGGCCATCGGGAAACGCCGTGTCTCATCCGGAGGCTTAACGGCGGCGGTTGTGGAAGGCTCCGGCGCGGCGGCCTTCGGTTCCGAGCCGCAGGAGATCAGCATCGTGGCGGCGCCGGCGGCAGCGAGGAGCAGTGGAATGCGCATTCGACCGCAGTATAACGCGGCCCGCGTTCTCCGCGGCTATTCATACCGCAGCGCTTCAATCGGATTGATCCGCGACGCCTTCATCGCCGGATAAATTCCGAAAATCACACCCACCGCCATCGACACCCCGAATGCGATCACTACCGACGCCGTGGTCACAATAGTCTTCCATTCCGCCGTGCGTGCAATCAGCCACGCCAGGAAGAATCCGAACCCGATGCCCAGCAGGCCGCCACCCACCGAGATCAGCACGGACTCAGTGAGAAACTGGCGCACGATGTCGTGCCTTCTGGCGCCGGTTGCCCGCCGCACGCCGATCTCGCGCGTGCGCTCCAGCACCGTGGCCAGCACGATGTTCATGATGCCGATGCCGCCGACCAGCAGTGAAATCGCGGCAATCGCCACCATCACGTAAGTGAAAATCGTCTGGGTACGCTGCTGCTGCGCCAGCAACGCAGCCGGAATCGTTACCGTGAAGTCCTCAGTGTTGTGATGCGTGGAGTTCAGGATGGCCGTCACCACCTTGGCCACCTCCAGGCTGTCCGCGCCCGGTTTCAGCCGCAGATCCACGCCGTCCAGATCGTCCTTCATGAAGTTGCTGCGGTCGAAGTAGCGATACTGGAAAGTATTCAGCGGGATATACACGATATTGTTGAGGTTCTGCATCTTCCCGCCGCTGGATTGTCCGCTGGAGATCAGTTGCTCGCTGAGTACGCCCATCACCTCCAGCCAGTTGTCGTTCACCTTGACGAACTTGCCCACCGCCGTGCCGTAACCCAGCAGGCTCACCTTGGCGGATTCACCCAGCACGCAAACCGCTCGGCTGGCGGCATCGTCCTGTTCATCGAAGAACCGGCCCTCCACCACGTGCAAGCTGTGAATGACGGCGTACGCCGGCCGTACGCCGTATAACTCCGGAATCTCGTGCGACGGCTTCGGCATCACGCGCGCCGGGTGCAGCGCGCGCCGGGGTGACAGCGTTTCCAGGGCGTCAATATTGGTGCTCAGGACGCGCACATCCCGGTCCGTGAGACCCGGTGAATCCCGCCGCCGCTGTTGTAGTTCCTCCTGGCTGGCCGCCGGCCGCGATTCCACCAGCACGTTGCGCACACCCAGTTGCTCGATGAAGCGCAGTGATTCCTCGCGCGCGCCGGCCCCGATGGCCAGCATTCCGATCACCGAGCCCACGCCAAACACGATGCCCAACGCGGTCAGCAGCGTGCGCGTCTTTTGCGCGCGCAGATTATCGAACGCTTGCGCGATGTCCGAAAAAATCCGCCCGGGCGATTTCATCGTGACAGCGCCTTCATCGCGCTCCCGCTCCCCTTGCTTTGCGGGCTTTTCTCCTGCTGTTCGGGACTGGCCAGCGCCACCCGTTCGCCTTCCTGAATGCCCGTGAGCACCACCTGGCTTTCGCTCCGCCGCACCAGCTTCACGTCACGCGGCACGAAGCCGGAGGGTGTATCCAGGTAAACGTACGTCCGGCCATCGCTTTCAAACAGCGCCTGCGATGGCACCCAAAGTGAATTCGGAAATGTGCCGGTGGTGATCACGATGTTGGAGCTCATGCCCGGCCGCATGCCTGGCGCCACCTGCTCCAGCGCGATCTTGCAGTCGAAATGCCGGTTCCAGAACGCGCCGATGGTGCCGCCAATCTCCTTCACCGTGCCGTTGAAAGCCTTGCCCGGCAAAGCCACAATGGCCACTTGCACCTTTTGCCCCGCGGACAGGTGGCCGCGGTCGAGTTCGCCGATGCTGGCGGTCACTTCCCAATTCTTCAAATCCGGGATCTGCGCCACCATCATGCCCGCGTTCACCGTATCGCCGATTTGCAAAGTGGGAAGCTGCATCCCATACATGAAGAAATTGCCGTTGGTATTTTGCTGGATGCTCACGTAGCCGCCGGATTTGGCCTTCAGCACCATGTTCTCGATGTTCTGCCTGGCGGTCTCGGCTTTCACCTTGGCTTTATTGAGCGCCGCCTCTTGAATGGCGACGGCGGCCGCCGAAGTGGCCTGCCGGTTGGCGGCGTCATGTTCCAGCTGCCGCAAATGGTCCTTCGCGGCTTCCAGGGCCAGCGTGTTCTCGCGCGCCACGATATCCGCCAGAATAGGATTGCGGCGCGTCTCCAACTCAGCGGTTTTCACGTCCGAATTCGCCTGCAGCAGGGAGTAGCGCGTCTCTTCTTCCTTGGCCTGGTTATCGGCCTGGGTCTGGATCACCTGCTGCTGCGCCTCCGCCAGATCGGCCTCCGCTTCCTTGAGCTTGAACTCCTGCTCGGTAGTGTCGAACTTCACCACCACGTCGCCCGAACTCACCAGTTCGCCGGCCTCGCGCATGTAAGTGATGGCCATGTCTCCGCCGCCGGTCATGGGCGCGGACAACTTTTCCGTGTTGCCTCCGGAGAGTTCGCCTTTAGCGGTGACCGTAATGGTGACGTCGCCGCGCTTCACGCGGGTGGAGGGCAGCTTCGATGCGGAAGCCGGCGACAATGCCTTCATCAGGCGCGTCCCGCCCCAACCGATCAGCGCCAGTACAGCTGCCGCTCCAACTATCCCCATGATGATCTTACGCGTCATGGGCGTCATTTCTTCTCGCCCTTCTTCGCCTCGGCGCCGGCCTGCTCCGCCTGCGATGCGTCCACCAGCGCCACCATGTCGCCGGTCCGGATGCCCTTTACCGCCACTTCGTCCGGATTGCGCGCCAGCAGTTCAATCTCCGCCGGGCGATACGCGCCTTTCACCGCCAGATACACGATGGGCTTTCCGTTGCGCGTGAACACCGCTTTGGCCGGAATGCTGATGGCATTCGGGATGCGGCTCACCACTACGTCCATGTTCCCGTTCATAGCCGGCCGCAGCCGCGGATCGGGTTGCCGGATATGCCCAAACGCCCGGAAGCTGCGCGAGGGCGGCCATTCGAAGCTTTGCTCGGTCAGCGGCGAGATGGCCACCAGATCGGCGGGCATGGTCAGCTCGGGAAGCGAGTCGATCCGCACCCGCGTTTCCTGGCCCACGGTGATGCGCCCGCGGTCGATCTCCTCCACCTTGCCTTCCATCTCCAGCGTGGCCAGATCCGGTATCTCCGCCACCACCCCGCCCGGCCACACCTGGTCGCCCACCTGGAACGGTTTGGCGTTCATCCATCCCTGCGAGTTGTTCTGCATGTACATCACGACCCCGCTCAGCGGAGCCTTCAGCTCCATTTGCGACAGGCGGTGCTTGGTCAGGTCCACCTCCGTCTGCGCCTGATCGCGCTGGCGGGTGAGCGAAGCGATCTTGGCGCGGTCCGACGTGGCGTGCAGGTTTACGGTGGCCTCCTGCACGTTGAGTTTTTGCTCCGCCAGCCCCAGATCGATGCGGCTCTCCTCGCCTTGCAGCTTGCTCACGATCTCGGCCTTGGAGGCTTCCATTTTGGCCTTCTCCACGTCGTACTTCGAGGTGCTGAGGTCGCGTTGGTCCTGTTCCGATGTGATGCGGGAGTCGGCAACAGCCTGGTCGAGAGTCGCCTGCGCCTGTTTGAGCGCGGCATCCTTCTCCTGCAACTGCTGTTCAGTGCTGCTGGGATCGAAGCGCACCACGGAATCGCCTTCCTTAACCGCGCTGCCGGGAGGCGCCTGCCACACGATGCGCAGCGACGGCACATTAACCGGCGCCACAATCTGCACCGAGTGCCGCGCCTTCAACTCGCCGCGGCAGCGAACGATCACCGAGAAGTCGCCCTGCCGCGCGGGCGCCGTGGGCAGCGTGCCGGCCGCTTGCACCTGCCGCAGCCGGTATACGCCCGCTGCCGCTCCGCCCAAGGCCAGTAGCGTGATTACGAAGCCGGCCCAGAAGCGCGCCGTCCGCAGGCGGCTCATTTGCCAGCCTCAAGCACCACCGCCGCCGACAGGTCCGGCAGCAGGTGCGGATCGCTCTTGTCCAGGCGGAACCGTGCGCTGAAGGTCTTGATCGGGGTGCCCAGCGCGGCCGCGGCTACCGGGCTGGCCGCTACCATGTGTGCCTCGAACACCATGTCCGGATACGCATCCAGCCGCACTGTCGCGCGGCAGCCCGGCGTCAGTGCTATGTCGTCCGGTTCACCGACCTGCGCGCGCACCTCCATTTCCGTTGGATCGAACAGCCGGATCAGCGCCTGGCCCGCCCACAGCTTGTCGCCCTCCTGGGCCTTGCCCATGCTGTTGTTGCGCCACACATTTTCGAGCGACACCATGCCATCCAGCTTGGCGTGGATCTGCAGCTTGTCGGCGTTGGAGAGCGCGCGGTCCAGGCTGACTTTCTGGCGATCGCGCTGCAATTCCAGAATGCGCACCGCGGCGGCGTCCGCCTGATCGTGAAATCCGCTGGATTTTTTCAGGCTGGCCACGTGCTGCCGCGCGGCCTCCGCCTTCACCTCGTTCTTCAGCCGGTCGATCTCGCTCAGCAGCGGCCCCTTGCGCAACTCCAGTTCGGCCTTGGCCAGGTCGGCTTCGGCGGCTTGCAGGTCGGATGCCCGCTTGGCGGCGTCCGCCCGGTTTTGCGCCTGTTTTTGCTCCACCTGGTGCGACAAGTCGTCGAACTTGGCCTTGGCGTCGCGGGCATTGTCCACTTCCTGCGTACGGTCGAACTCCGCCAGCAGATCGCCTTCCTTCACCCGCGAGCCATTGGCGATGATGTGCGTCAGCGTCACCATGCCGCCCTGGCCCATCACCTGCGGCACTTGAACGGTGAAGAAATGGACCGCCTGCACGATGCCCGTCAGGTGCACTTCATGGCTGGGGGCCGCGGCCACAGCGGTGGCCGGCTTCGACTCCGTACTGGCCGCGTGCACTACGGGGGCCTGGCTGCGGCCACAGGAAGAAACAGCTATCAGGGCACACAGCAATCCGGTCTCGGCGAGTAATCGCATAGCGCACCCTTTCGACTTAAACTGGTTAGACGGACCAACCCGGCAAAATGTTTATAAACGGTTCAGACCTTCCGTCAATTCGATATACGTTCCCCAGGGATCGGTGAGGAACGCGATCGAGAGCCCCAGCGAGGGGATCTTACGGTAGGGCAGGTCGAACTTTACACCGGCCGCCTCCAGCTTCTTGCAAAAAGCCTCCAGGTCCTTGACTTCAAACCCAATATGGTCGAGCGCCCGCCCTTTGGTGCCCGCCACCTCGCCGGCTGCCTTGGAGAAGGTCAGATTCACGCCCGGCACGTCCGCCGCCTCGAACGGACCCCGCTTGCCCGGCTTGGCCCCGAACATCTTGACGTACCAGGCCTTAGTCTCGTCCACCGAGGCCGTATAGAAATGGATGTGATGATTGGCGATGGGCACTTCCATTGAGGGATCTTCCGTCATTTCCACCCGTATTTCATCGGGCGCAATCACGAAGGCCTGGTGCGAACTGGCACCCGGCAGGGTCTGTAGTCCGGCTGCCCGCCATTTGTCGAGTGACGCATTGAGGTCCTTGACCCGGAATCCGATATGCCCGACGACGCTGCCCTCGGTGCCCCCGTTGGGCTCGGTTTTCTGGTAGATCACGAGCACATCCGGGAACTTGATCACCTCCATGCCCCCCAGCTTGACGGGCGTGCCACCCAGCGTGGTCCAGAACGCGCGATGCGCCGCCGGGTCGCGCACGTTCAGATGCAGGTGCCCCATCCCGACCCCTGCCGCGTTCGGGGCGGGCAATTGGGCGCCGGCGCCCGCAGCCAGGCTCAGCAGAAAGACGGCGGAGATCAGGGGTCGCGTTTCCATGAATCTTTAATGTATACCCTGGCGCTGGTTACGCTCGGTAGAATTGGATATCCATGTCTCCCCGATTTCTTATCCCGATCCTCACGCTTCTGTTCCAATTAGCTGCACAACCCCTGCCGGAGAGCCTCTTTGACGGCTTGTCCTGGCGGATGGCGGGTCCATTTCGCGGCGGCCGGGCGGAGACCGCTACCGGAGTTCCGGGCGATCCGAACACGTTCTATTTCGGGGCCGTGGGCGGCGGCATCTGGAAGACGACGGATGCCGGCACGGTCTGGACGCCGGTCTTTGACGGGCAGCATATCGCTTCCATCGGCGCGATCGAAGTGGCGCCATCCGATCCCAACATCATCTACGCCGGCACGGGCGAGACCGACCTGCGCTCGGAAATCTCATTCGGCGACGGCCTGTACAAGTCCACGGACGCCGGCAAAACGTGGCGTCATATCGGCCTGCGCGACTCGCGCCAGATCGGGCGGATCCTGGTCCACCCCACCAACCCGGATATCGTGTACGTGGCGGCGCTGGGGCACGCCTACGCGCCGAACGAAGAGCGCGGCGTGTTCCGCTCCGGCGACGGCGGCCAGACGTGGCGCAAGGTCCTCTACAAGGGACCCGAGACCGGCGCAGTGGATCTGGCCTGGGTGCCCGAAGATCCGCGGACTATTTACGCCACCCTATGGAACGTGCGCCGGCCCGCGCGCGAACAATACGGCCCGATTGAAGGGCCCGGGAGCGGACTCTACAAATCGACGGACGGCGGCGATACATGGATCCAGATCCAGGGCCACGGGCTTCCCGAAGGCGAATGGCATCGCGCGGGCGCGGCGGTGGCGCGCGGCACGCACGGCCGGCGGGTGTATGCGTTGATCGACACCAAAGGCGGCGGGCTGTTCCGCTCGGACGACGCCGGCCGGACGTGGATGCAATCCAGCGCGGACCGCCGCATCACCGGCCGCGGCTGGTATTTCGGACGGTTGACCGTAGACCCGGCGAATGCGGACGTGGTTTATCTGCCGAATGTCGGCCTGTTTCGTACGGCGGACGCCGGCAAGACTTTCAGCATCGTACGCAGCGCGCCCGGTGGCGACGATTATCACTACCTGTGGATCGATCCCAACGCGCCTACTCGCATGATCCTGGCCACCGATCAGGGCGCCACCATCAGCGTGGATGGCGGGCGCACCTGGACTACCTGGTACAACCAGCCCACGGCACAGATATATCACGTGATTACCGACAACAGTTTCCCTTACACGCTCTACGGTACGCAGCAGGATTCCGGCTCGGTGGCGGTTCCCAGCCGTACCGACCACGGAGTGATCACGGAGGCCGATCGCTATTCCATCGGCGGCAGCGAGAGCGGTTACGTGGCGCCCGATCCGGACGACCCTAACATCATCTACGTCGCAGGCACGTTCGGTGAACTGGCCCGCTTTGACAAGCGCACCGCGCAGAGCCAGAACATCACGCCGTGGCCGTCGATCGGGTTCGAGGCCGTGCCTTCCGTGCGCAAATATCGCTTTCCGTGGACCCCGCCGCTGGTTTTTTCGCCCATTGAGCACCACACGCTGTACTACGCCGCGCAGGTCTTGTTCAAGACCACGGATGGCGGATTGAATTGGCGGGAGATCAGCCCAGACCTTACCGGCGCATCGAAACAGGGCGTCATCTTCACCATTGCACCGTCGCCCCTGCAGGCCGGCGAGATCTGGGTGGGCAGCGATACCGGCCTGATCCACTTGACCCGCGATGGCGGCAAGACCTGGTCGGATACGACTCCGCCGGGACTGACTGAGTGGAGCAAGGTGACGCGTATCGAGGCCTCTCACTTCGACTCGGGCACAGCCTATGCCGCCATCGACCGGCATCGCCTGGACGACTACCGGGCTTATCTATTCCGCACGCGTGACTATGGCAAGACCTGGACGCCGCTGACCGCCGGTATTCCCGAGCCCGCCTACCTGAATGCTATTCGTGAAGATCCGGTTCGCCGCGGCCTGCTGTACGCCGGAACCGAGCTGGGCGTTTATGTTTCGTTCGACGATGGGGAACACTGGCAGTCGCTGCAGCTCAATTTGCCGGTATGTTCGGTGCGCGACATCGACATCCGCGGCTATGATCTGGCCATCGCCACCAATGGCCGGTCATTCTGGATTATGGACGACATCGCGGCGCTGCGTGAGGCGAACAAGGATGTAGCCGCAGCGGCCGCGTGGCTCTACGAACCAGCGCGGGCCATCCGCACCGCCAGCGAGGCCTTTCAGGGAACACCGCTGCCGCCCGAGATCCCGCAAGCGCCCAATCCGCCTGACGGCGCGATTATCGATTACTTCCTGGCCGGCGTGGCAAACGATCCGGTGACGCTCGAGATTTTGGACGCCAAGAATCAAATCGTGCGCAAATTTGCGAGCACTGACAAAACGCCCGCCAGGGATCATGCGGAACCTCTGGCGGACGTGTGGATTACGCCGCCGCGGCGCATCACCAGCAGGGCGGGGATGAACCGTTTCGTCTGGGACCTGCGCTACGCCGCGCCCGGAATGGCTGGTCCGCAGGTCCTGCCGGGGACGTACCAGGTGCGCCTAAGCGTGGCGGGCCGCAGCTACTCACAGACCGTGGACGTAGCGCTCGATCCACGGTCCGGCGCGTCACGGGAGGATCTGGAGAGCCAGTTCGACCTGAGTATGAAGGCTGTGCACAGCATGGAGCAGGCGGCGCGGGCGATGGCGGAGGTACAGGCCGACCAGACCAAGCCGGCAGAGATCATCGGCGCGTTGCGCAAGGCGTCAAGCGATCTCAGGTCCGTGTTGCAGGCAGCCGAGAGTGCCGACCGGCGGCCGCCGGCACAGGCCTGGGCACTCTACAGAGAGGCGGCTCAGGTGCTCTCGGCGCTGGCGCTGAGGAATTCGGCCAAGCCAGAGGCGCCGCACGCCCCGTAGGTTCGCGTGGCTACCCAATTGCTTTAACTTGCGCTACCGCCGCAAATGAGCGCCAAAACTGCTTTCACAGGTGGTAATTGACTCAATGGTGGGGCATTTGACACTGGAATCGACTCTGCGCAGTCACGCGTTTACACATGACCTGGCCGACCGCCATATTGCCAGGCTGGCCTCGTTGGCTACCGAAGTGACGTTCGCTGAGAGCGAAGTGATTCTGCTGGACCGCCAGCAGTCCCGGTACTTCTACCTGGTTACATCCGGCAGCGTAGCCGTTGAATTGCACACAGCCAGTTTCACAGTATCTGTGTTGCCGGTGGGTCCGGGCGAGACATTCGGCTGGTCCGCGCTGCTGGACCATCAGGAAACGGTCTTCCAGGTACGCGCGCGCGAGCGGACGGCCGCCCTGAGGATAGCGGGTCCGGATCTGGCGGAGGCGTGCCGCAACGACACCGTCTTAGGCGTCGAGATCTTGCGGCGCACGCTCCGTGTAGCGGCGGGACGGATCAAGGCAACCGAGGCGAAATTCGCGGAAATGTGCGGGGTGCGAATCGCGCGCACCGCATAGCGCGCGCTAGCCCGTGGTGCGGCGCATCATGGCGCGCTTCACCTGCTCCAGCAGGGCGTGCGCGCGGGGCAGGCTGTCCATGGCTCGCTGGACTTCGGGATCGCCGCTCACAGCCAGGCGGTCGGCGGTGCGCTTGTCGAAAGCGCGGGTGTAGAGTTCCACCTTCAGGCGTTCCTCGACCCAGGCGCGATTCTCGTTGAATTCGGCATCTGTGAAATCGAGCCCCGACTGGCGCATATAATCGCGGAAGCGTGTCACCACGCCTTCGTCAGGCGACCACCCCTGCGGCAATTGCGGCGTGTCGGCGCCAAAGTAGACCGAACCGAAGTGGTAGAAAGCGCCGGGATAGGGGAGCACCATGCGCCGCTGGAAGCCGTTCATCATCTGGACGGGGAACTTCTCGTCCGGCATAATGCCGCCGCCGCCGTAGACGGTGCGGCCCAGATCGGTCATCTTCACGTCGTTGCTGGTTTGCGCGTCGTCCTGGCGGTTGTGATAGTAGTAATCGAAAAACGACCGGTGCGCGTAATCGCGCTGGATGAGCCGGCCGCTGGGGGTGTAGTATCGGGCGATGGTCAGCAGGAGGGCGGCGTCTTCGGAAAGCGGAAACTGCGCCTGCACCAACCCTTTGCCAAAAGTGCTTTCGCCGAATACCCAGGCGCGGTCATGATCCTGCAGCGCACCAGCCACGATTTCGGAAGCCGACGCCGTGTTGCGATTCACCAGCACGACTACGGGATATTGCCGGCCGTGATTGCCCACCTTAGCCCGAAAAACCTGCTCGGGCTCGGAGCGGCCACGATGCGAAACCACGGTCTGGTCTTTGCGCAGAAAATGCCCCGCCACGGCCACGGCTTCGTTCAGAAGGCCGCCGCGGTTTTCACGGAGATCCAGGATCAGCCCGTTACAGTTTTCCTCGCCCAGGCGGCGGAGATCCTCTTCCATATCGTGGCTGGCGCTTTGCGCCTCGAAGGTCTTGATGTTGACGTAGGCGATCCCGGGGCGAACCCAGAAGGCATCCACCACGCTCGGCGAGATTTCGCCGCGAGTGACCATGAAAGAGATGTTCTTCGGCACGCCCGGCCGGCGCACGCCGACCTTTACCTGGGTGCCGCGCGGGCCTTTCAGCCGGTCTGCGACGGCGGCGGAATCTTCGCCCTCCACATCGTGGTCGTCCACGGCCACGATCACGTCGCCGCGCCGTAGCCCGGCGCGGGCGGCCGGCGAATCCGGAAAGGCCTGCACCACTGAGACGTGGGGGCCATCCATCATGACTTCCATGCCGACGCCATAATACTGGCCGCGCTGGTTCTGTTGAAGCTGGCGGTATTCTTCGGGGTCGAGAAAGTTGGAGTGCGGATCGAGGGTCCGCAGCATGCCCGGAATGGCGCCCTGATAGATGGCTTTTTCCGGAGCGATACGGTCCGCGAAATTGGCTTCGATGAGGGCATAGGCGGAAGCGAAGGACTTGACGTTGCCGCGCAGGTCGCCTTCCGATTGGCCCGTTGCGGTATGCGCCACCCCGGGCATCCAGAGGCCTGCGCCAAGCCCGCCCAGTGCAATTACCAGCGGTACGAATACCGCGGAACGATTTCTTCTTGATTTGTCGGAGTCCATGGGCAAGCGGATACCCTCGATTTTAACCATCATACCACTGTGGACGAGGCTGCCAGAAAAAGGAACCACGGACGGGACCCAGGCAGACTATCTAGGTCCACATGTTAAGCTGCTCAACGTGGCCGAACCTTCCGGCCAGGCGCCGAAGCCACCCAAGGTTTCGGTCCTGGTGGTTTCCTACAATCGAAAAGATCTTTTGCGGCGCGCCCTCGAAGCCTTGGAGCAGTCGGAAGCCCGCCAGACGTTCGAGATCGTGGTGGTGGACAACGGGTCCACGGACGGCAGCCAACTGCTCGAAAGCGAATACCCGCGCGCGCGGTTTATCCGCATACCACGCAATTTCGGATTGACCAAGGCCCTCAACCTGGGCATTCGCGGATCCGAGGGCGAGTATGTTTTCTTCCTGCATGAAGACACGGAGGTCTTCCCGGACACCGTTCGCCTGTTGACGGAATTGCTGGACGCGCAGCCGGAGGCGGGAGCCGCGTGCCCGCTGCTGGTGGACTCCGGGGGACGGCCGGCGCCGCAATTGGGGCGGTTTCCGCCGGACGATACCTGGGAGCCCGCGCCGCCGGGTACCCAGCCGATGCCGGTCGACTATCCGCGCGGCGCGGCCCTGATGATGCGCCGCTTTTTCCTGACGGCTATCCGCCAGATCGACGAGCGCTACGGGCAATTCGGCAGCGATGCGGACCTTTGTTTCCAGATCCGGCGGGCCGGCAAAAAGATCCTGCTGGCGCCGGCGTCCCAGGCGCGGCATGTGGGTCGAGAAGCGGAATCCGCGCTGCGGCGGGCCGACCAGAAACAGGGTAAAGTGGCCTGGATGCGCAAATATGGCGGCTTCCGAAGCGGTCTGGGGGCGCAACTGGGGGCCGCTTTCGGCGCCTTGGGATCGTTCCAATTGGGCACCCTCCGTTATCTTTTGGCAGGGCAGAAAGTTGACGGAAGTCAGCAGGAGTAAACCAAAAACAGCCCGTTGGTTGTCTATTATCCGCTATCATGTGGCTAATGGACGCGATTCTCTGGATCCTGTTGCCCGGCTTTGTGGCGGTCGGCTCCGGCCTGTTGGCGTTCTATATCATGCAGTCCAGGATGGAAGTCGCGCTGGCCAGGGAGCGGGAAGCCATGGCGCAGGCGCGCGGCACTCTGGAGGCCGAGAAAAATTCGCTGGAGCAGGCGCTGCGGGGCGCTAAGGACGCCGCCCGCCGCGAGGCCCTGGACGAATTTCTGGCCGACGTGCATGTGGAGCAGCGGCATTACGTACGCGACAATAAGCTGCTGTTTCAGAACCGCAAGGCGCTGGTGCTGCAGGAGCGCATCTTTTTCCGCAACATTCCGCTCTCGAACTGGATCGAGCACGAGATCGTGCTGCAGGAAGGCGAGGACGTGGACAAAGCCGCGCGCAGCTTGACATCTTTCGTGGAACTGGTCAGCGTGGAGCAGCCGCAGCAGCCGCCCAACGGCAACCGGCTGCTGCGATAGTTTTGCAAAGCCCCCGTGGCACCAGGCGAAACCCGGCCCAAGCTTGGTAAACTCAATCCAGTCGCATGAAGAAAATCGGCATTCTCTACGGCATGGAAAACAGCTTTCCAGGCGCTTTGGTGGACCGCATTAACTCGTTCCAGGCGCCGGACGTACACGCCGAGAGCCTGGTGGTGGGCGGTGTGGGGATGGCGCAGCCGAGCGGCTACCGCGTGATCGTCGACCGCATTTCCCAGGACATCCCGTTTTACCGCTCCTACCTGAAGAATGCGGTGCTGGGCGGCGCCATCGTGATCAATAATCCCTTCTGGTGGAGCGCCGACGACAAGTTCTTCAATTACGCCATGGCCGAGCGCATCGGCGTGGCGGTACCGCGCACCGTGCTGCTGCCCCACAAGAAGCATCCGCCGGACACCACGGAGCGCTCCATGCGCAACCTACGGTATCCGTTGAACTGGGACGAGATTTTCGATTATGTGGGCTTCCCGGCCTTCCTGAAACCGCACGCCGGCGGCGGCTGGAAGAGCGTCTACAAAGTGGACAATCCGCAAGAGCTGTTTGCGGCCTACGATCAGACCGGGGAGTTGTGCATGACCCTGCAGAAGGCCGTCGACTTCACCGAGTATTTCCGCTGCTACGTGATCGGCCGGGAAAAAGTGTGGGTGATGCGCTACGATCCCAAGCAGCCGCACGCGGACCGCTACGTGAAGAATCCGCCGCCCATTGAACCCGCCATGTACGCGCGCGTGACAGGCGACTGCCTGAAGTTGTGCCGGGCGCTGGGCTATGACATGAACACCGTGGAATTCGCGGTGGAGGACGGCATACCGTACGCCATCGACTTCCTGAACCCGGCTCCGGACGCGGACGTGCATTCGGTCGGGCCGGAGAACTTCGAGTGGGTAGTGAATGCCATGGCGGAACTGGCCATCCAGAAAGCGCTCAGCGACGAGCAGCCCGCCGCCGAGTTCCGATGGGCAAATTTCCTGGCAGGAAACAGGTCCCATGCCGCGGGCTTATAGTTCCGGAGACGCCGCATAATAGTAAGCAAGGAGTACCCGCATGAGACCTAGCCTGAGCATCGGCATCGAGGAAGAATATCAAACCATCGATCCCGAGACCCGCGACCTGCGCTCCCACATCGGAATAGAGATGATCGAGAAGGGCAAAGCCGTTCTGACGGAGCGGGTCAAGCCCGAGATGCACCAGTCGGTGATCGAGGCCGGCACGCGGATCTGCCGGAACATCCAGGAGGCGCGTGCCGAAATCACCATGATCCGCCGCAACCTGATCGACCTGGCTAAGCAGCACGGGCTGCGCCTGGCGGCCGCGGCCTCGCATCCCTTCGCGGACTGGAGCAAACAGGAGATCTATCCGGACGAGCGTTATCACACCATCGTAGAGGACATGCAGATGGTTGCGCGCGCCAACCTGATCTTCGGGCTGCACGTGCACATCGGCGTGGAAGACCCGGAGACGGCCATCCACATCATGAACGCGGCGCGCTATTTCCTCCCCCACATTCTGGCGCTCTCCACCAACTCGCCTTTCTGGCGCGGCATGGACACGGGCTTGAAATCCTACCGCTGCAAGGTCTTCGATAAGTTCCCGCGCACCAACATACCGGATTACTTTCCCAGTTACGGCGAATACGAGAGTTTCATCAACCTGCTCATCAAAACCAATTGCATCGACAACGCCAAGAAGATCTGGTGGGATATCCGTCCTCATCCGTATTTCAGCACCCTGGAATTCCGGGTGTGCGATATTCCCATGCGCGCCGACGAGACCCTGGCGCTGGCCGCGCTGATCCAGGCCACGGTGGCCAAACTCTACAAGCTGCACTCCATGAACCAGGGCTTCCGGCTCTACCGGCGGGCACTCATCATGGAAAATAAGTGGCGCGCGCTGCGCTACGGAATCGACGGCAAGTTGATCGACTTCGGCAAGCGCGTGGAGGTGCCCATGTGCGACCTCATGGATGAGTACATCGAGATCATCGACGACGTGGTGGATGAACTGGGCAGCCGCGATGAGATTAACTACATCCGGGAGATACTAAAGAATGGTACTGGCGCCGACCGCCAGTTGCGCGTCTGGAACGAGACGCACGATATGAAAAAAGTGGTGGATTACATCGTCCAGGAAACCGAAGCGGGCATTTACGACACCGGGAAAAGGCAGGCCGCCGCGAAGTGAACAGTGCATTAAACGGAATTGGCATACAGCCGGAACTGGTGGAGGGCGCGCGGAACGCCATCAACGTCTGCCTGCGCGTGCAGCCGCGCGAGAAAGTCACGCTGATTACCGACCGGGCCAGCATCGATATCGCCGCCGCACTGGCCGGCGAACTGGATAAGGTAGAAGCGAATTACCGGTCCTGGCTGCTCGAAGACGTGGCGCCGCGCCCGCTGGCCGAAATGCCGGGCGTGGTGCTGGACGACCTGGAGTCGAGCGGCGTCAGCATCTTCGCCGCGCTGGCACAAGCCAACGAGCTGCGCTCGCGCATGCAGATGACCGAAGTGGTGGCCCGCCGCCGGATCCGCCACGCCCATATGGTCAATATCACCAAGCAGATCATGTGCGACGGGATGCGCGCGGATTTCCGCGAAGTGGATCGCATCAGCCTGAGGGTGATGGAGATCGCCCGCTCGGCCACGCTGGTGCGCGCCAAGACGCCCGCGGGAACGGACCTGACCGCCGAGATGAACCCCGACTACAAGTGGCTCAAGACCAGCGGCATAATCAGCGCCAATACCTGGGGAAATTTGCCGGGTGGCGAAATCTTCACCACGCCGGGCGAGGTCAACGGCACCTTTGTAGTGGACGGCGTGGTGGGCGACTACCTGTGCGCCAAGTATGGCGACCTGCACGCCGAGCCGCTGACCATCCGGGTGAAGGGCAACCGGCTTACGGAAGCACACTCCGCCAATCGCGCGCTCGAAGATGAATTCTGGCGATATACGCATACCGACGAGAACAGCGACCGCGTGGGCGAGTTTGCCATCGGCACCAATATCGGCGTGCGCGACGTGATCGGTAACATTTTGCAGGATGAAAAGATTCCGGGCGTGCACATCGCGTTCGGCGATCCTTACGGCACGTATACCGGTGCGGCGTGGCGCTCGACCACGCACATAGACGTGGTGGGCCGCAAATTCGATATCTGGGCGGACGAACGCCTGATCATGCGGCGCGGCGAATTCGTGCTGGAGGACGGAGCTTAAGACGATTGATTCCCGCGCTCCGAGAACGCTTCAACGCCGGCTTCACGCCGGAAAAATACGCCGCCTTCCTGTCGCGTCTCGAAGCCGATTCGGGCGCGCCGGTGACATTCCGCAATTGCGAGACTCCCTGCTTCTTTCCTCTGCCTCTGATTGAGAGCATGGCGCGCGACGGAGAGGAACTGATCCGCCAGTTGACCACGCCTGAGTATCAGGCTATTGGCGGGCAAGCCGTTCCGCCGCAATTCGACGTTCCCGGTGAGCCTGAGCATCCGCTTTTCCTGCAGGTGGATTTCGGCCTGGTGCGCGAGCCGTCAGGCGAGATCGCCCCGCGCCTCGTGGAGATTCAGGCGTTTCCGTCGCTGTACGCTTATCAGCCGGTTCTGTCGCAGGTGTACGTGGAGGCGTACGGGCTGGATGGTTCTCTGCGCTACCTATTGAGCGGGCTGGATGTCACTCAATATACGGCGCTTTTGAAACGCGCCATTCTGGGCGGCCATCGCCCGGAAAACGTGGTCCTGATGGAGATCGATCCGCAACACCAGAAAACGCTGGCGGATTTCGTGCTCACGGAACGGATGTTCGGCGTGCGGGCGGTGTGCATCACAGCGATCCGCAAGGAAGGCCGGCGGCTATATTACGAGCGCCACGGGCGCAAGGTGCCCATCCACAGGATCTACAACCGCGCGATCATGGACGAACTGCAGCGGCGCGGCATCACGCCGGCGTTTGACTTCCGCGACGACCTGGAGGTTGAGTGGGCCGGCCACCCCAACGATTACTTCCGGATTAGTAAGTTCTCGATTCCCTATTTACGGCATCCATCGGTGCCGCAAACCTGGTTTCTCGATCAGTTACACCACATTCCGCGGGATACTGCCAACTATGTGCTGAAGCCGCTGTTTTCCTTCGCCGGCCTGGGCGTGCGGATCGGCCCCACGCACGAAGAGGTCGCCGCTATCCCACCACAGCAGCGGCGCGACTACATCCTGCAGGAGCGCATGCACTTCGAGCCTGTGATCGAAACGCCTCTCGGCAAGACATGCGCCGAGATTCGCATCATGTACATCTGGCTGGATACGCTGCTGCCGGTGTCCCTGCTGGTGCGCATGGGCCGGGGTGCCATGATGGGCGTGGACCACAACAGGAATCTCGAGTGGGTGGGGGCTTCGGCGGGCCTGTGCGCATAGTGCCGGCTCGGCCTCCCAACGCCTCATAAAGATCCGGCGGGTACTAGAGGTATCAAAACTTTGGTGCTAAGGCAGCCCTCGTTGTTGACCGCACGCTCCGGGTTTTCCACAACTCGAATATTTCCTCGTCATGTCTGCCCCCCCCGAACACCTCTCAGCAAATGCTTAATTTCAGGTAGGATTATGCTGAACGAGGCCGCACCTGGCGGAGACCGAACCAGAAATACAGTACTGGCAGCAGCTTCTCCCTGGAACCCGTGTAAGTACTAGACGTCCTGAGGAACGCTTGATCTGTTGCATTACAGTGTTACTTGAACTAGACTGATTTTGACAAGTAGCCCTCGCATGGCTGGTAGCGCTTCTTCAGTTACGGTGCACATGATTAATGTCATCTTATGTTCCGGGGATAACCGGCTACAGCCGATCCTGGCCGGTGTCCTGGGACCCGCCTACAACGTCCGCCTGGAATCGAATAAGACTGAAATCAAGAAGGTAGTGCGAACCTCCGCCGCGGATATCGTGGTAGTGGATCTGGATTCCACTTTCGATTCGCCGCGCGATTACCAAGCCTTTTTCGATGAAATCAGAGATCCGCGGATACCGGTAGTAGTGATGACCGGCGACGGCAGACCATCGACCGCACCGGAACTGGTGCAGTGCGGCGTTTACGACTATATCAGCAAGCCCCTTTCGCTGGTTGAGCTGAAGATGGTCATCCAGCGTGCTTACGAGCATGCCTCACTCAAGAAGGATGTCCAGGCCGCCAAGGAAGCTCTCAATGCAACCCGCGGCTGCGATCGCCTGATCGGATCGAGTGGCAAGTCGCAAGTAGTTTACGATTTGATACGCCGCGTCGCTAACCTTAGTGCCTTTGTCCTGATAACGGGCGAGAGCGGCACCGGCAAGGAGCTGGTGGCGCGCGCCATACACAACCTGAGCAACCGGGCGAAGCATCCTTTCGTAGCCGTATCCTGCGGTGCCATACCCGAGACCCTCATCGAAGCCGAGCTCTTCGGACACGAGAAGGGCGCGTTCACAGGGACTACCGGCGCCCGCCAGGGATATCTGGAGCAAGCGGGCGAAGGAACCATCCTGCTGGATGAAATCGGCGAGCTCAGCCAGCAAACTCAAGTGAAGTTACTGCGCGTGCTTCAGCAGAAGGAATTCACCCGCCTGGGAAGCAACAAGCTGCAGCCGCTCAAGGCGCATGTGCTGTTCGCTACCCACCGCGATTTGGGCCGGATGGTCGAGGAAGGCGCCTTCCGGCGCGACCTCTACTTCCGCGTCAACGTCATGCGCATCGAGGTTCCGCCGCTGCGTGAGCGGACGGAAGACATTCCTACGCTGGCCAATCATTTCGTCCACAAGTACGCCGCGGAATACGAAAAGCCAGTGCGCGATATTCTGCCGTCGGCCTTGATGATGCTCGTCGAACATGAATGGCCTGGAAATATCCGTGAGCTGGAGAACGTGATTCAGGGCGCGGTGATTCTGGCGGAGGGTGAAAGCATCGGTCCCGACGACTTGCCGGCGGAGTTCCGGCCGGTGGAACTGGCGCCGGTTCCCACAGCCGAGTCGTTCGAAGAACAGATCCGCACTTACAAGCTTCAGTTAGTCAACAAAGCACTGGTCAGCTGCAATGGCAATAAGACTATGGCGGCGCGCAGCCTGAATATTTCACGGGCTTACCTGCACCGGCTGCTGCGCGGCGAAGCCGGCGCCGAGGGCGCCGCCTGAGCACCTGGCGTCACCTTACCACTTGACATTTAGCTGCGGCGAAGAAACGGCGTGCTGCCCTTCCGGCTCGGTGCGGCTGGACACCACGGTGCCGCCTCGCGTCACCACGGCCGTCAGCTTGGCCTGATCGCGGTAGATCAGCTTTTCGCGCAATTCGCCCGCTTCCACCGAGATCGCGGTAGAAGCCGGCAGGCCGTATTGCGCCAGGACTTCGGATTCGCGCATACCCGAATTAACCTGACCGGCGTCTGGGATGGCCTTGGGTGCGGACGGTGCGGGCGGTACAGGCGTCGCAGCCACGGGGACTTCGGGCCGATCCGCCGCGGACTCTTCGCTCCGGGGCCGGGACCTGTGCGTGGCCCGGGCTGGTTTGGCGGCGGGCGGCTTAGCCGGGGAAGGGTCGCTCACGGTGGGGTGCGTGGCGCCCAGGACGCCGCGGACTTGGGGAATGGAGTCCCGTGCGACATACAAGACCCCTATTGCAACCAGGGCCGCCAGACCCAACATAGCTTTTTCCATCATAGTGAACCGCTCCTACACATCGCCTTGGATGTAGTATGCGCCAGTTTCCGCTCCATTACAAGGAATCGTGTGCAAGACGGGGGGACGGCCCACCCCAAGAACGTAATGCAACTGGGCTTAGGGTGATAGAGTTAAATGAGGAGGGTTGATCATGAAAATATGGCTCTTGCTGGCGGCGGTACTGGCTATATTATCCTTGCCCGTGCGCGGGCAGGAGAGGAACGCGCAACATGGCGGCAGCCACGCCGATCACGGTGGCGGCTACATCCCCAAGCACGGACCTCCCCCCGCAAAAGCGCAGCCCCGTAGCGCTCCCGCGACCGAACACGGCGCTCCCGCGGCCGAACATCGCACGTACGCCGACCAGCCGGGACATCCGGAGGCGCCGCACGTTCACACAAACGGGAAATGGGTCGGGCATGACGGTGGACGAGATAATGCGAATTATCATCTGGACCACCCATGGGAGCACGGACGCTTCACCGGCGGAATCGGACGGGGCCACGTCTTCCGGCTGGCGGGGGGGAACCGGGAGCGCTTCTGGTTCGGCGGCTTCTACTTCAGCGTGGCCCCCTATGACTTCGGCTACTGCGGCGATTGGCTTTGGGACAGCGATCAAATCGTGATTTACGACGACCCGGATGATGTGGGCTGGTACCTGGCGTACAACGTGCGGCTAGGCACCTATGTCCACGTCCAGTTTCTGGGCAACAGCTAGCGAGCGGCGATGGCCACACCCCGGGAAAGCGGCCCGGCAACGGCTGGACTATGCCGGTCATAACGAGGCCGCGCAAGGCTATACCGTACGAGCCTGCGCGGCGAGTTCCCGGCCATCCTGCGGGTTGGTCATCGCCGGAGATCCGCGGATCGGCAAGGTGCCCGGCGCGCGGCGGCTGAAATCGGAAAGGAAGCGCCGGGCCAGGTAGCTTTTTAAAAACGCGACGAATTGGTGGCAGGCACTGCCGCCTGCTGCACCGCGTACCGGGTCAGATACATGCGGTAGAACAGAAACACCAGGCACATTACCGGCAGCATCAACAGCGGCGGCTGCCATCCCAGCTCACGGCCGGAAGAGGTCATCAGGGCGACCAGCGCGCCTCCCAACAGATGATACGGAACCGCGAACAGGTAGAATTCCTCCCAGACAACGCGCAGCGGCACTCTTTGCACCAGGGAAAGCACGCCCGACACCAGCAGCGAGCTCGACAAGAAATAGAGACAGGTGGCCACCGCCAGCACCACGGGGGCCGACTCCGTGTGCCACTGCGACCGTATGAAGTGAGAGCACTGGTATGCCGGCAAAAGGCTGGCGCCGACGGCGGACACGCTGAAAAGCACCTGCACGGCCGCCGGCCGCTTCGCGCTTCTCCAAAGACACTGCACGATCACGCTGGAGCAAGCCATGAGCATAGTCTCGGGAAGCCCCATCTCGGAGATCCCAAGCAACACGAACACGAATCCAATCGACATGGTGCCGTTGAGTCCCGGCAGGCGCAGCTTGAAGGTGGCGGCAAGCAGCGACAGCAGAACATAAATACCGCAACGGAACAGATCGTGAGTCCAGGGCGGATCCACAAAGGCGTACACCATCGCCGCTATTCCCGCCGCGCTCACCACCGAGATGTAGATCTTAGCTTTAGCTGGCATAAGTCACCTCGCAGAGAACCCTTTGCGCGCAGCGCGCTTACCGATCTCCATCATTTGCCGCGAAGGGCTGTATCAGGGTCGGGGACAGCACGGAGGTGCCCCATACAATATTCGCCGCATTGACCCAGGGGGCGTTGGTTCCGGCCCACAGGACGGCGAGGCCATTGACAGTTTGTCCGGTGAAGACAGTGGTGCCCCAGACGATGTTGGTTCCCCAAACGATGTTAGTACCCCAGACAATGTTGGTTCCCCAGACAATGTTGGTGCCCCATACGATGTTTTCCGCGAACAGCACCGTGACCTGTCCGTTCGGGTTCATTACGGCCAGGGGCGAGATGGCCGGCACCCCAGTCAGGTCGTTGTTCGCGAGGGCCGCACTGATATTCAACTGTCCAGCGCCAACGGTAAACAGGTCATTGATGTTGTTGTAGGTGTAATTGTGGACCACATCCGACGCGCTGCTGTACAGCGAGGACATCTTGGTGGCGGTCTTCATGAGCCGCGCCTTCACCTGGTCCGGCGTAAGCCACGGGCTCTGCTGAATCAATAGAGCCGCCGCGCCGCTTACTACGGGCGCGGCCATACTGGTTCCACTCAGACAGAAGTACTTGGCGGATGTCCCGGATGGGCTGCCGGCCTCGTAGTAAGAGTTTAGGGTTAAGGTGGATGGGTAGGTTTCGGCAAGAGTGCTATTTGGCGCCATCAGCGAAACGATCGTATTGCCGGGCGCCACCAGATCCGGCTTGGCGATGTGATCGATGGCCGTGGGACCATCGGAGCTATAGCTGGCGATTGTGTCATTCGCTACATTCGTCGAGCCGTGAGTGTTAGTGGCGCCGACGGTGATGGCGTAGGGATCGTTACCCGGCGCGGCGATGGTTCCGTAGGTAGGCAGGCCGCCCAGCACGTTCCGGCCTGAATTCCCGGCCGCGACGACAACCACGATACCGCTGCTCCAGGCGGCTTCAACCGCTTGGCAGAGGGGATCCACCGTATAGCTCTCATAAACCTGCCGGCCAAGGGAAAGGTTGATGACGCGAATATTGTAAGTGCTTTGCAGGCTGATCGCCTGATCGATGGCCGCAATCACATTGCTGTCCGACCCCGAACCATTCTGGTCGAGCACCTGTAAGTTGATCAGGTTGACATTGGGAGCCACGCCGGTGAACGTCCGCGTGTAGCTGGGCCCGGTTGAATCCTTGCCATTGGATCCAATGATGCCGGCTACATGCGTGCCGTGACCGTAGGCATCAGATCCCCGCATTCCGGTGACGAAGCTTTGGGTATAGACAATGCGGGAAGCCCTACCCGAGGATGTCTTGAGATCGTCATGCAAATAGATGCCGCTGTCCACCACCGCCACGCCAACCCCGCTGCCGTTCCAACCGGACTGCCAGGCGATGTTGGCGCCCACCGTTTGGGTGGTGACGTCGAGGCTGCCCGTGATCGTCCGGTTCGGCGAGATGTAGGTGACCAGCGGATTCAGCGCCAGCGCCTGTATTTCGGCCGGAGACAGCCTGACATGGAGAGCTTTGACGTGCTTGAAGCGCCGGATGACCTGTTGCGGCGCAAACAGGTTCATATCGTCATTCGTGGGGATCCTGCTGAACTGAACGATGACTTCCATGTTTTCGGCGCCTTTAACTGGCCTTAGATCGCTCGAAATCTTAGACCCGGCCATGGCTAAACCGCAGGCCATGGTAAGGACCATTGCCAGGAGGCGCAGAACCTGGCGAACTACCGAGGCGGTCATCGGACGCCGGACGCCGCCCCAGACCGCGTGATCCGGGGACAGCTTCGGCTGGCAGTCGGCAAGGTCGCGATTGACGGAAGGTAACATTTCTGGTTCTCTCCTGATAGCGCCTTCTGGGTCGTTGTTCGAGTTTACCGGCGCATCCGTGGCTTTTCTAAAGCATAGAGACTACCACTGGGAGATCAGGGTATAAGTCGCTCACAGGATTGGAAGATTGGCGGGCGGAGGTTCACGTAAGGATGCTGGAGTGACAGGGCTGTCACGTTCCGGGTGACGGGGGTGGCGCACGGCGTGGGGACGCTGGCACGGCGGACTGCAATCCGGTCCACTCCTCGGCAACTACGATCGAATTAGCCGGGTTTCGCGGATCGTACCTCACGCCTACATGTCCCAGCGAGGCGATATCGGCGGGTAGGAATGCCTTCAATCGTGAGATATCCTGCGACGCGGTGTATTCCACGCCGCGCACGGCGTAGGAATACACCAGCAGATCGTCGTGGATGTCCAGCAGGATGGCGTCACCCATCTTGCCGGAGGAAAGCAGCATCAACCGGCGCTGGCGCTCCCTTTCGTCGGGAGAGATGCGCGACCGGCGCCAGGCGCGCACGGCCATGGCGCCGATAATGATAACCAGAATGGCCAGCAGCGCCGCGGTGATGCCATCTGCTGTGGTATGCACCTTCGGACGGCTAGACCGCGACCGGGGCTTCCTGGAAAACCTTGGCCCAGTCTTTGAGAAACTGATCGAGACCCTTGTCGGTCAGCGGGTGATTGAACAGCATATCCAGCACCTTGAACGGCATGGTGGCGATATGGGAGCCGTTGGCGGCCGCATCGACCACGTGCGTGGGCGAGCGCAAAGAAGCCGCCAGCACCTGGGTCTTAAAACCCTGGAGCTTGTAAATCTGCGTAATGCTTTTGATCAGCTCCATGCCGGTCCATCCGATATCGTCCAGGCGGCCAACGAACGGGCTCACGATGTAAGCGCCGGCCTTAGCCGCCAGGATCGCCTGCGCGGGCGAGAAGCACAGCGTCACGTTCACCCGGATGCCGTCTTTGCTCAGTGTCGAGGTGGCCTTGATGCCGTCCCTCGTCAAGGGGCATTTTACGACGACGTTCTTGTGCAGGCGAGCCAGGTCACGCCCCTCGCGAACCATCTGATTGGCTTCGGTGGAGACTACTTCTGCGCTGATATCGCCGTCTACAATGTCGCAGATCAGCCGGATCTGATCTTCAAGCGGCCGGCCTTCCTTGGCGATCAGCGTGGGGTTGGTGGTTACGCCGTCGATGATGCCCCAACTGGCGCCTTTCTTCAGTTCATCCAGGTTGGCCGTGTCCAGAAAAAACTTCACGTTTTACCCTCCAGTCCTTGAATTATAGCATCGCGGCGGGACGGGCCCGGGGCCACGGGTTCTCGAAGGGTTGGGAGAGAACAGCTAGTTCGGACAGGGCCGGTTGAGGAGCGCCGTCATGATGCGGTTGACCACCTCTTCGCGAAGGGTTTCGTCGGGCGCATCGAATGGCGATACCTGGATGTGCACCAGTTCATGCACGATGGTGCATTCCATATCCAACTTGAGCTCGCCGCCTTTGAGGTTGTAGTCGGCGGGGTCGAGCACGCTGATGGTGCCGGTCTTGCCGTCGGGGTCCCACGCGGCATTGCCCCAGGTATTCTTATCCAATTCTTTTTGCCTGACCAAGCGTACGGTCAAATGCCACTCGTCCATTCCAAGACGTTTTTGCCAGGATTTCAGCTTTTGATCCAGGTGGAATTCCACCGGGGACATGGGAAAACAGCCCATGACGCATAAGAACAGCGCCGCAAGCACTTTCATATTTAAATTGTAGCCGAAAATGTGAAGAGAAATACCCAACTGGAACAAATTTAGTACTGCCAGCTGCAATCCGGCTATTTGAACCTTCTTTTATACACGAAGTTCAGCCCTACCAATCCGTTTTCGTCCCGTAGTGCCACGGCCGACCAGTGGCGGCTGAAGGCCCACTCCACCTGGATCACCAGCGGATTGGTACTGGTGACGTCGGTGATATAGGTGAACGTGACCTCGGGCGTCACCTGCTGTTCGACGGTCAGGCGCGCCTGGGGGTTGTTCTCCACGCCGGTCAGGCTGGTGAGGGTGGGGTCAATTTTCAGCCGTGTGACGCCAAAGAAGCGCTGCAGCCGGCCCGTGACCGGGCTGGCAATGGCCTGGCCCAGCAACGCGGAAGCCCCCATAGTTTGTAGGGATTGCGGCGATGCTGGACTGGACATGAGAGTCGCGTAGTCGCCCGTCGGCGAACGGCCGGTGGCTAGCAGCGCGACGATATCGGAGAATGGCATAGGCGGGTCCGAACGCGGCGTCAGGTTCAGCTTATTGATCGGGCCCGAGATGTTCAGAATTACATCAATTCCCCGCGCCTTGGTATCCAGGTCCATGTTGAGCACCGGCTCGATCTTGACGGGATTGTAGAAAGCGATGGAGCCCTGATTCACAGTAAAGGGCGTCCCGAAGAACACGATCTGGCCCTGCGTGATGTTGATGCGGCCCAGCAGCGATGGATTGCTGCCGGTGCCTCGCAGGCGCAAGCTGGCCTCCGCCTGGAGCCCTTGCGCCAGAGAGGTTTGGAACGTGATATCGGGGGCGGTGTCGATTTGCACGTCGAAGTGCATGTTGGGCACCAGGCCGGTCTGCGCGGAGGGCGTCTGGACGGGCTCGGCGGACTTGGCCAGGACGGAACTGAAATCGGAGTGCGGGTTGAATCCGGTGCGCAGCACGGTGATGCGGCCGGAAAGCATACTACTGTCGCTGGTGCCGCTGAGGCTCAGGGAGGCGTTGGCTACCGTGCTGAAATCTTCCGGATAGCGCAGGCGCATTTCGTGCGCGGTGGCGTGCAGGCGGAAAACCAGCGCGTCAGCGCCAAAGCCGGCGAATCCGGAAAGCGTCACCTTTCCACCACCGCTCTCTCCGGAGAAGCTTTGTATGGTGGCGCGGCTATCGTCGAACAGGATCACGCCGTTGGTCTTGGACATCCCCACGGGCAGGTCGGCCAGATTGAAAGTAGCTTCCTTGATCTCCAGGCGGCCGGCGATTAGGGGCTGCGCCGGGGTACCGCGGATGGTGACGCCGGTTTCGATGGCGCCGGATCCGAAGATATCGCGATTGAAATCCTGCAGGCTCGCCAGATCGAACCGGCCGCTGACGTGCAGATCGAGGGGATTCTTCTGTTGCAGATTGACGGTTCCGGTGAGGGATAGATCCGTGGCGCGGCCCACCAGCCGGGCGCTGGCGACCTTAATAACGTTGCGCTCCATGCTGATGGCGATGGGTTCCTGGTTGTGCAGCGCCAGCGGCTTGCCGTTGGCCGCCAGATTGCCGCCCGCGCCGACCTGTAAAGAAGGGATGCGCAATTGCGCCTTCCACAATTCCGGCTTGATGGCGGGGCCGCTGATCGACAGGGTGCCTTCGGCCGAGCCGGTAAGCTGCAAGCCGCCGGGAGGCTTAGTCCCGCGCAACCACAGGCGTAGACGCTCCAAGTCGAGTCCCTTGAAGCTGATCTGCGCGCCGCCCGGATAATCGCCCGCCAAGCTCCATTTGCCATCGGCTTGAATGACCGATCCGGCCAATTCGGAGTCGAAGTGCGCGGCCAGCTCGGAGCCGTTGGTTTGGGCGGTAAGAGTCCCGTCGCGTAAAGGCTGATCGTTAATGCGCAGGCCGCGGGCGCTAAGAGCACCGGTCAGGCTGATCAGGCGAAACCCCGGTTCACCAGGCTTCGGCGGTTCGATATCCACGGTGGCGGCGCCGTGCAACTCGGCCGTGCCGCTGATGCCGGGGTATTCCCGGCTCACGAATTTGAACTGCTTGAGCGGCATGGCATTACTATCGACATGGAACTTCAACTGGCCGATGCCGAAATTGGCTAGCTGGTGGCGATAGTCCGCCTGAAATGTGACGCGCCGCGGGCCCGCGCCCAGTTGCGCGTTGGCCAGACTGACGGTTGTGCCGGAGTATTCGACCGCGCTGGTGAGACTGTCGAACGGTTCGCCCTCGAGGGTGCCCTTGGTGGCGGTGATGTTGGCCGCGATGCGTGGATCGCCGATGGTGCCCGCGACCTTGCCATCCGCGGTTATGGTCGCCTCCAGCGGCACGTCCTTGAGATTCGCAAGCGCCAGAAGATCCGCCGCGGGTGCATTGCGGATGGAACCAGCGGCTGAAACAGCGCTCTGGTCATCGACCTTCCAATCGTGCATGCCGAGCGAACCGGAGCCCTGCGCGTACAAGGCGCCGCGTTGCAATCCGCCGTTGTGCACCGTGAGGCCTGCACTCGACAGGTCGATATCGGCCTCCAGCGCATCGAAATGCTGGCCCGACCAGGCGACGCCCGTGGCGCGTCCATGACCGGTAATGCGCGGGTCATCCAGCTTACCGGTGACCGCGCCATCGAACGCCACGGCGCCGTTTACAAGCTTCACGGGAATGGACTGAACATCGAAGGCCGGCAGCACTTCGTCGAGATTTCGGGAATCGGCGCGCACCCGCAACTGCCGCCCCAGCACACCGGAAAAGGTGACATGTGTGGCAGGCAACGATAGGGTGGAATTGCCTAAATCCAACGTTTCGGCGGTGGCGTCATAGGTGGCGTCGAGCGAACCGTGCACCGGCGCGCCGCTCGCGGAGGGCGCAATCGCCATGCGAGTCGTCAGGCGGAACGTACGCGAGTCGCCCAGCGTAACAGCCAGTTGCACGGGGCCCCCTGCTACCCCGTCCCAGGGGAGGCTCTGACCGTTGTACGCGAACATGGTCTTGCGCACGTCGAAGCCGGATACGTCGCCCTCCACGTGGACGCGCTTCAAGTCCACGATTTCCCCTTTGCCGGCGAAAGATCCATCTAGCGCATCTATGTGAATACCACTGGCTTCCAGGGTGCCGTGCCGCAGCACTACAGTCTCGATCCGGCCCTCGTATGGGAGGCCTCCCGGCCGGTTCACGATGCCCGAGACCCGCATCCCCCGCACCATCACCCGTTGCGGGTCGAGACTCAGCGCCCCATCGGCGCTGACGTGGTGCAAGGTGACGTTGGCGTCGGGACGGAACAGCAGACCAGCCGCGCGCAGCGAGCCGGTAGCCTGATAGTCGGCAGCACCGTGAAACCGCAAAACCCCAGCCAGCGTGACCGGCCCCTCCAACACCGTGCGCAGGGCGAGCGTGCGGACCACCTCCGCCAGCGATGCGCGCACCTTGTATTGGAACGATCCGGAGAAAGCGGTGAGGCTGTCGATGGCGCCGGAGAATTCAACCTGCGACTGCCTGGTAGCGACGCGCCCGGAAGAGACTTCCACGCGATTCTTCGATACGTCCAGCGCCAGGCTCACATCCAGCGGTACGGGCTGATAGCTGCCCCAATGGAACTCGGCGGGCGAAAAGGATAGCTGGCCGCGGTAGCGCGGTCCGGCCACGTCATAAGAGAACTGAGCGCGCACGTTGCGGCCCTGCGCGTCGAAAGGTGTCTTGCCCTGGCCCCGAACTTCGAAGATACCGTCCTGCAGGCCTAACCGGCCGATGGCCAGGTCCAGAATACTCTCGACGGTGCCCTTTCCCGGGCGGCGCACTTTAGGCGCGGGCACGTTGGTGCGCCCATCCGGATAGAGAATCAGATACACCCGCGGGTGTCGCACATCGAGGTATTGCAGGTCGACCGATCGCTTCACCACCGAGATGATCCGGACGCCGAGCACTATGGCGTCCGCGCGGACCAGCGGCGGCGCACCGGCGGGCTCGCTTCCGTGCAGGACGAACCCATCCACCTCGGCGCGCATCTGCTTCCAATCGAAGCGGAAAGCACCTATCTCCGATCGCCCTCCGGTGGCTTTCTCCAATTCGGCCACGATGCGATCACGGACTTTGCGGCTGAACCAGTCGCTGCGCAGCACCAGGATGGCGCTCAGCACCGCGACCAGGGCCAGAGCCAGCAGACTACCGGCCGCGACCCAGAGCCGGCCCGCGCGGCGGCTCATTGGAAAGCCTCGTCGTGGTATTGAATGCGGGTGCGCCGGCGGGCTTCTTTCAGCCACTGTTCCACCTGTCGATTGGCGGCCTGGGCGATCAGCGTCTGCTCGATTTCATCGCGGTGATCGTCGACCGATGGAGTCTGGCCGGGATGCGCCTGCAGGAGAGTGGCCCGCAGGTGGTTGTTGAAGTAGTCGCGAATTTCATCGTCGCCGATCTGGATGCCCGGCCGGAAGCGCACATCGATGAAGCGCACCAGCGTCAATTGCCAGACCAGGCCGGTCTTCAGGTCTTCCTCGGTGACGCCGTATTCGGCCAGAATGCGGCGGTAAGCGGATTCATCTCCATAGCGGGCTTTCTCCTGCTTGAGCACAGCGTCGGCATCCGCGGCGGAGGGCAGCAGGTAGCGGCTGGCTTCCAACTCCGCGCGAACCAGGCTCTGGTCCACCATGCGCTCGGCGGCCTCGCGCTTGTGGGCGGGGCTAAAGTCCGGCTTTTCACCGTTCAGCAGGGCCGTGAGGCGAATTTCACGGTCGATGTCGATTTGCGTAATAACGCGATTGCCCACCGAGACCGCGATGCGATCGAGAATCTCCGGATGGGCAAAGGCGGGGGCCAGCAGTGCGAGCGCGGCTAAGGCTGGCGCAAAGCGTCGCATTAGAAGGTCTGCCCTATGGAAAAGAAGAATTGAAAATGGCTGATGCCCTGTGCCACACACCTATCGATCTGTCCGGGGGGAGGCGAGCACGGTTTCACGCCGGCGTTCAACAAGTCGGTGAAACTTCCCTGGAAGCCAAAAAAGCGCGGCGGATTGATGCTGTAAGCCAGGTCCAGCCGCACGGGGCCAATCGGCGTGCGATAGCGAATTCCGAAGCCGACCGCGTGGTTCATGTAGTCAAAGTCCCCCAGCCCGTGCTGATCCGTGCGGAACGAAATGCTCGACGGGCTGCTATACACATTGCCCATGTCGTGAAACAGCACGCCGCCGATATTCTCTCCCAGCAAGGGAAAACGCAGCTCGGTCTGATTCATCAGGAGCGCGGTGCCGCCCAGTGGAAATCCGGTGACGGGGTCGCGCGGCCCGGCCTGCAGATCGGGAAAACCGCGCTCGGAGGTGGCGCCGCCCGAGAAGAAGTGCTCGGGCAGGGGAATCGCGGTGAGCGGGTTGCTGACGCCTTGCAGGGGATGGATGATGCCGAAGCTGGTGGCGCGGGCCAGCACGTATTTCCGGCCGATCGGGTGATAGGTGGCATTCCGCCCCAGGAAGCGGCCGAAGGATATCTGCGAACCGAAGGCGCGGGGCGCCGCCGAGATGTCCATGGTGTTGTAAATGCCTTTGTGGGTATCAATGGGATCGTCGCGCCGGTCCTGGATCATGCTCCACGAAAACTCGCCCACGCGGTCGGGCTGCGAGAACAGCGGAATCAGCAGCGGCGAGATCTTCAGCGTGGATTGATCCACGATGACATGCCGGTAGGTGTAGCGGTAGAGAAACGTAATCGATTTCGAGAGCCGGTCGGCGAGTTGCACAGAGCCTTCCTCGCGTTGGGCGGTGAAGGTACGCACATCTTTGCTGTTGTCATAAAGCGCGGTGAAGGAGAGCGTCAGCCGGCTGTTGCCGCGCACGCGCGGCGCCGTGTAATCCACCAGCGCGCGCTGATCCAGGGTGGAGACCCGGCCGCGAAAGCTGAGGCTCTGGCCCAGCCCCCAGAGGTCCAGGCGGGAAACGTCGAGCGAGAAATCCGGCGCAAAACCGTTCTGGCCGGCCGGCGCTTCCAGACAATTCGAGCAGCCCCCGATCTTGGCAAACTCCGCGCCGAACCCCGTAGCGATCGAATACTTGCGGGCTTCCTCCACGTCATAAAGGACGTATTTGGAGTCGGTATCGCCATCAGGATTTTGAATGGCGGTGTCCACGCGGGCGAAAACGCCCAGATCGTAAAGCTGGCGTTGGGTGTCGCGCATGGCATTGGGCGAGAGGGGATCGTCCCGCTTCAACTCCATTTTGCTGTCCACCATGCTGCGCCGCGTGCCCTTCAAGCCGCTGATCAAAACGTCGCGCACGAACTGCTGCTGCCCCTCGTGGACGACGTAGGTTAAATCCACCTGATGGGCGTCCGGCGCGGGCTTGGAGCTCCACTCGAAGGTGGCGTTCGGGAACCCGCGCGTGGAGTATTCTCCCAACACCACGTCCCGGTCTACGGCCACATTATATTCGCTGAACGGTTGTCCTTCGTCGGAGCTGAGCTGGGACAGCAGGCGCGCCTTGTCCAGCTTGGCAATGCCCTGTATGTCCAGACTGTGGACCAGATATTGGGGACCCTCCGCGATTTGCAGGAATACCGCCAGATCGCCTTTTTTGCCCCTGTAGCCGTCCACGATTTTGTGCTTGACCGCCACGTCGCGGAACCCGTTCATCTTATACAAGCTGCCGATGGAGTCCTCGTCGCGCCTAAGCAGGGCGCCGCTGTATCGGCCGCGCCTGAACTGCAGCAGCGAGGCGCGCATCAGGAACATGCGCTCGCGGATGGCTTCGCTTCTGAAATACTTGTTGCCTTCAATGCCGATCCACACCAGCCTGTGGCGCGTGCCGGGGTTGATGAGATAGTCGATGGAGGCTTTGTCGTTCACGATACGCTGCGGTTTGTACTCGACCTCGGCATCGAAGTAACCCTGGGACTGAAAATAGTCGCGCAGGTTGCGGGACCCCTCGAATAGGAGGGACTCGTCGACGGAGTGCTCCTCGAAGACCGGAATCAGGCTGCGCAGCTTGCCCTGCGAAACCTTGGCCCCGATGGCATGCACTTCTACCAGGGGTCCGGCATCGATATCCAGCGAAGGCTTGCTGCGATTGCCGTCCGCATCGTAGTCCATGGACTTCAGGGCGACGCGCGCCTCGAAGCGGCCACGCCGCTCGTACCGGGAGCGCACCCCTTCCAGCCCCTTGCGCACGCGCGACTGATTGACCGTGTGCCACCCGCCGATCAGCCAGCGGCGCCAGTGGGTGGCGCCTACCAGCTCATTCAGCGGCATTTTGGTGTCGCCGGTAATGGCGGGGGTGGTGAAGTGGGCGCGCGGCCCGGGATCCAGCACGAAGTGCACGCTGACCTGCTGTGTTTTCGGGTCGTAGGACACCTCCGGCCGGACCTGGCTTCGGTACAAGCCGTTGTTGTCCAGCAGCCGCTTCATGTCGTTCTGCGCGGGCTCCAGGTCCCTCTCCTCGAAGGGCTGGCCGAGATTGAGCCGGGTCACGTTGACCAGTTGGCCGCCGTTCGG
>Ga0070731_10000353_pt1 | contig 66665 bp, 59 predicted proteins | sample Coa_R1_2_FD_66448 | JGI IMG/M metagenome (GOLD analysis project Ga0070731, IMG submission 66448) | Surface soil microbial communities from Centralia Pennsylvania, which are recovering from an underground coalmine fire - Coalmine... | ecosystem: Environmental > Terrestrial > Soil > Unclassified ... | reverse complement strand
CCGGCGAAAGGTGGCAAGCGGCCGGCGCGGTTCTTGGCGCCGCCCGCGATTCCAGCGCCGCTACGCTGGCCATCGATTTCGAAGGTCCCGGAACGCTGTGGCTCGATCGCGTGTACCTCATCGGCGACGATGCCGTGCTGGGTATCTGGCGCCCCGACGTGGTGGAAGCTCTCAAAGAACTGAAACCCGGCGTGATTCGCTTCGGCGGCACATCCATCGAAGGGCTCGAATGGGACCGCACGATCGGCAGTTGGGACGCACGCGCTCCGTTCACGACTTACTGGGGCGGGTTGGAACCGAACTTCGTGGGCATCGAGGAGTTCATCGCGTTGTGCCGCCTGGTGGGCGCCGAGCCGCTCATCTGCGTGCGGTGGACCGGCAAGCAGCCGGCGGATGCCGCCGCCGAAATCGAGTATGTCAATGGTGCGCCGGATACCCACTGGGGCAGCCTTCGCGCGCGCAACGGACATGCGCAACCGTACGCCGTCAAGTACTGGCAGATCGGCAACGAGATCGGCGGCGAGGACTACGAACGGTCCATCGCTGCGTTTGCGCGGGCCATGCGCGCGGCCGATCCGTCGATCAAGCTCATGAGTTCCTATCCCCGGCCGGGTGTGCTGGCGGCCGCTGCCGGACTTCTGGATTACCTTTGTCCGCATCATTATGAAGTCGGCGACCTGACCGAAGTGGTGCGTGAATTCGAAGCGCTGCGGGAGCAGATCAGGCTGCACGGGCAGGGCAGGGGAGTGCGCGTCGCGGTGACCGAATGGAACACCACGGGCGGCGACTTCGGCCTGAAGCGCGGCATCTTGCAGTCGCTGGGCAATGCGCTGGATTGTTCGCGCTACCACAACCTGTTGCAGCGCTATGCGGACCTGGTGGAGATGGGCATCCGCTCCAATTTGATCGACAGCTTTGGCTCTGGCGTCATTGTGACGGGTCCCGGCTGGATGTACCGCGCGCCGACTTACTACGCCGAGCAACTCTATACCCGCGCGTCGGGATCGTTTCCGCTCAACGTGGAGCGCAACGGCGATTTTCCCTGGCAGTTGCGGCAACCCGACGTGAGCGCGGCGCTGAGCGCCGACGGGCGGCTGCTGCGCATCTATGCAGTGAACTCGACTGACAAGCCTCTCACCACACCACTCGCGCTGCTGGATACGGAGGCCTCGGGGGCGGGCGGGAGGGCGTTTGTGCTCAAGAATCGCGAAGGGTCGCCGAACACCGAAGCGATGAATTCAGCGAGCGACCGGGACGCTGTGTCGATGGAAACCAGGAACGTAGCTGCCTCTGGAAACCGGGTGACACTGACCTTTGAACCGTACAGCCTGACCCTGCTGGAGATCCCCGTGGTCCGGTAGTCTACTTCTTCGGCTCCAGCTTCAAATTCATCACCGCGGTTTTGCGCGAATCGAACGAGCTCAGGGTCTTGGGGCCCGCGGCGGCGCCTTCATAATCCGCGCGCAGCTCATAATCCACGTCCGTGTTGAGGCCGTGGAAGTAGTACCCGCCATTTTCCCGCGTGATGAAGGAGCGGATTTGCAGGGTCTTGGTGTTCTTCAGTTGCACGACTGCGCCGTTGACGGCCTCGCCTTGCGCATTGGTCACGGCGCCCTGAACCATGCGAATGTTGGCGTTTTCGTTCTTCTTCGCCGCGGGCGCAATCCCAACCAACACCAGCAACGCACCCGCCACGGCAACCAGAATTCGCAACGAAACCATAAAGCTACTTCCAGTCCTCTTCAGGTTCTTCCTCTTCGCTCTCTTCGAGGTAGTCGTCGTCTTCTTCCTCCTCCACCTCATCGGCTGACTCCAGCTCGAGGGGATCGGTGCCAATCACCTTCAGGTCCGCGCCGCACTCATCGCAACTGATGGGGTCGCCTTCGTCGACTTCGTCTTCATCCACGTCAATGGCCCCGTTGCATACCGGGCATGTCACCATGATTACCAGTCCTCCCACACCCTACCATACATTTAACGAAAGTCCGTAACGTTTTCAACTGTATTGTACAGCGTCCAGTTGCTCAACGAGCGGCCTGTTTCGCCAGCCGGCGGCGCGTGGTAGCGGGTACAATCCCGTTCATCCGCGCGTACAGGAAGAGCTGCTGCCTGTGGGTTAATTCGTGCTCCTTCACGAACTGTAGCATTTCCAGCCGCGTGACCCGCGCGCCGTCCACGCGCGTGATCATGCCGGTGTAGAACTCCGCAGGCTGGGCGGCCAGCTGTACGGCCCGCTGTTCCACCGAAGCGCGTAATTCCCGCGCCAGATCGGCGGCGCCGGCGCTCTCGGGCAGCACCACGAACCGCGCCATCTTCTCGCGGAACTGCGGGCCGCCGAGCATTTCCTCGCCCTCCAGCAGCAGGCCCGTCAGCCCGTGTCCGGCGATCAGAATATGACGGGCGATTTCGCCGAATGTCATCACGTCCGGGCAGGGCTTGTAGTCGAATTTATCCGCCGGAAAGTCTTCCACGGTGGTGGCTGTATCGGCGCGTACCGTCTTCCAGGAATCCAGAATTGCGTCCAGTCTTACCATAAGATCTATTGTACCCGCGCATGGCGTATCATGCCTTTAGCTGCCGCAAGTCATCGCGCGCCATTGACCGGCATGGAAGAGACCATCATTTCGCACTACCAGATCCTGCAGAAGCTGGCCGAAGGCGGCATGGGCCTGGTCTACAAGGCCCGCGATCTGAATCTGCCGCGGCTGGTAGTCCTGAAGTTCCTCAACTCGCGGCTGGCCGACTCGCCGACGGCGCACCAGCGCTTCGTGCGCGAAGCGAACGCCATCGCTTCGTTGAACCATCCGAACATCGCCACCATATACGAATTCGATGCTAACGCCGAGGAACCGTTCCTCGTCCTGGAGTTTCTTCCAGGCGGAACCCTCAGCAGCCGGTTACTTGCCGCGCGCCGCGGCCTGACATGGCCAATAACCCTGGCGTACGCCACCGAGATGTCCGAAGCCCTGGCCTACGCGCACCGGAAGGGCATCGTACACCGCGACATAAAACCTGCCAACGCCCTGTTTGCCGAGGATGGCCGTTTGAAGATCACAGACTTTGGACTGGCAAAGTTAAGGGGAAGCTCGGACCTTAGCCAGCCTGGAGTAGCCATGGGAACGTTGGGCTATATGTCGCCGGAACAGACCCGTGGTGACGAAGTGGACGAGCGCTCGGACATTTTCTCGCTGGGATCCGTGCTATACGAGATGGCTGCGGGCGAACGGCCTTTCCGCGGCGAGCGGGAGGCGCTGGCTCTTCAGATTCTCAACGCGCAGCCGCAGCCTCTTTGCCATGTCAGACCTGAGATCCCGCCGCGTTTTGGAGCCGTGGTGACGCGCGCGCTCGAAAAGGACAGGAGCAAGCGCTACCAGAGCATGGGCGATCTGCTCGACGACTTGCGGCCGCTGCGGCGGGGCTCCTCCTCGGCGGCCGTGGGCTTCGAAATGAATTCCACCAAGACCATTCCGGGTCATGACGGAGCAGACCGGGGTGCGAAACGGCGCGGGGGGCGATGGCTACTAGCGGCGGCGGGCATAGCCGTGCTGTTCTTGTTGGCGCTCGTGTTCCAAAACCGGCTGCGGCCGATCCCATCCGAAAAGCGGGTGGCAGTGTTGCCCTTTCGCAATATTAACGCGGACGCCGAGGGGCAGGCCTATTGCGACGGCCTGATGGAGATTCTCGCCAGTAAACTCACGCAATTAGAGAGATTTCACGGACGGTTATGGGTGGTGCCGACCACCGAGGTGCGGGGCCGGTCGGTAGTAACGGCCCAGGCGGCCCGGCGTTTGTTCCGGGTAAACCTGGTCGTTACCGGAAGCCTCCAGCGAATGGGATCCCGAGTGCTGCTGACGGCCAACCTGCTGGACGCGGAAACCCAGCAACAACTGCGCTCGTTCGACGAAGCCTCCGGCGACATATCCGCGCTGCAGGACGATCTGCCTGTCCGCGTGGCGACCATGCTGGACCTGGAACTCAAGCCCGGCGCGCGGCAAGCCCTGGCCGCGGGCCGCACCAGTGAGCCGGCAGCTTACGATTACTACCTGCAAGGCTACGGCTACCTCCGACGCTACGGGCCCGTGGAGGACGCCGAGAATGCCATCCGGCTGTTTCGCCTGGCGTTGGATCGCGACCCAAACTACGCGCTGGCCTGCGCCGGCCTAGGCGAGGCCTATTGGCATAAGTACACCGTCACCAAGGACCCCCAATGGATCGAGCCGGCGCGCACCTGGTGCCGCCGGGCGCTCGAGCTGAACGACGCCCTGGCGCCGGTGCATGTCGCCATGGGAATAATTCAGAAGGGCACCGGCCACCTGCCGCAGGCCATTCGCGAATTCCGGCGGGCGGTCGAATTAAGCCCGGAGAATGGGGATGCCTGGAATGAATTGGCGGGTGCTTATGAGGCGGACGGGAGACCCGCGGACGCTGAAGCTACCTATAAGAAAGCCATCCAGTTACAACCGGGCTATTGGGGCGGCTATAGCGACCTCGGCGCATTCTATGCCAGGTACGGCAGGTATAAGGAAGCTGAACTGCCGCTCGAACGAGTAATTGAGTTGACTCCCGATAACCCGACCGGATATCGTGATCTGGGAGGACTGTGGATCAAAACGGGTCAGTACGAGAAGGCGCTCGAAGTCCTGAGAAAGTCGCCGCAGCAAACCGGCGAGATCGCCTCCAATATAGGAACCGGTCTGTTCTTCGAGCGCCGCTACGCCGAAGCTGTTGATTATTTTGAGAGAGCGGTTCAACTAAGCCCTCACAGTTATATTGGTTTGGGCAACTTGGCGGACGCCTATCGCTGGACGGCCGGGCGATCGGAAAAAGCCTCGGAAACGTACCGCCGCGCCATCAGCGAGGGGAAACGTGCATTGGCGGTGAATCCGAATGACATCAACGCACTGGTCAGCGTGGCAGTGTACCAGGCTAAGATCGGTCTGACGCAGCCTGCGCTTACGGATATCGGCAAGGCCAATCAACTGGCGCCGGGTAATACGGACGTGGCCTTTCAAACGGTTCTCATCTACGAAGTATTGGGTGACCGGCGGCGGGCACTGAAGGTGCTGGAAGGCGCCCTGAAAGCCGGCTATTCGTACATTGAAGTCAGCCGCGAACCGGAGTTGAGCCGTTTGCGCGGGGATCCCCGGTTTAGCGACATCGTTCGCAGATTGCATTTACAATCTGAGCAGCGGCAGTCGGCGGCAGGTGACAGATTGGAGTAAATCGATGACATACCACGTGACGATCTACAGGTTTCAGGATACCGAGGGAAACGCGTTGGTGCACCTCTCCAACCCGGCGCTCTATATCGTGAACAACAATTCGATTGTGAAGTTCTCGGATCTGGATGGCAGCCTGTCATGGAGTATCGTTTTTAAGGGCGACATAACGCCGTTCATCGATAAATCCAAGAAGCCCGCCGGCACGGCGGCGAATCCCATTAATTCCAACGCACCCCTGACCATCGACCCGAATGCATCGGGCGATTACAATTATTCGATTACCATCGCCGCTGACGAGCAGTATGGCGTTGCACAGGAGGATCCGCAGGTAATCATTGGCGGCAAGGGTAGTTTCCAATGGATGGTGCTCGGTGCGGCTGCTGGCCTGACAATCGCTACGCTGATTCTCCTCCCATTTCGCAGAGGCGATTGAGGGGGTACTATGCTCGAAAAAGTTGACCTGACCCGCTCGATTCCCAAAGAGGAATATAAGAGCCGCTTGCCCGTGTTACAGGCAAGCCTTTACGAACTGCAGCTTGCCACGTCGGAGGCGGGCCTGCCGAGCGTCATTGTCTTCGAGGGGTGGGAGGCGGCCGGCAAGGGCACCTCCATCAACGTGCTCACCAGCCGGCTGGAGCCGCGCGCCTTCAAGCTCCACGTGATCCAGGAGCCGCGGACGCATGAACTGCACATGCCGTGGCTCTACCGCTTCTGGCAGCGTGTTCCGAATTACGGGCACATGGGCATCTTCGACCGGAGCTGGTACCGCCGGGTGCTCGACGAGCGCGTGGAGAAGATCACCCCCAAAAGCGAATGGCAGAAGGCGTATCGCGACATCACCGACTTTGAACGTACCCTGGCCGACGACGGATACACATTCGTCAAACTGTTTTTTCACATCAGCAAGAAGGAGCAGAAACACCGCTTCCGCAGGATCGAGAGCGATCCGCTCACCTGCTGGCAGGTGCAGCGGGAGGATTGGAAACGCCACAAGAAGTACGACGAATACCTGGTGGCGGTGGAAGAGATGCTGGAGCGCACCGAATCCGAATGGGGGCCGTGGACCATTGTGGAAGCTACGGATCGCTATTGGACGCGCATCGCCGTTTTCGAGGCTATTGTCCGGGCGCTCAAAGCCGCGGCCGGGAAGCGCAAGGCGAAAAAGGCGTAGCCATGCTGGAAACTCTAGATCTGGGTCAGCACCTGACGAAGGCCGAGTACGAGCGCGACCTGTTGCGCTACCAGGTGCAATTGCGTGAGTTGGCCTGGCAGCTTTACCAGCGCAAACGGTCACTGGTGCTGGTGTTCGAGGGGCGCGACGCCGCCGGCAAAGGCGGAACTATCCGCCGGCTGACGGAAAAGCTCGACCCGCGCGGCTACGAGGTCTTTCCCATCGCGGCGCCGGAGGGCGAGGACAAGACGCACCACTATCTCTGGCGCTTCTGGCGGCGGCTGCTGCCGCCCGATGAGAAGCAGATTGTGATCTTCGACCGAAGCTGGTACGGCCGTGTCTTAGTAGAACGCGTGGAGGGATTCTGCAGCGAGGATGCCTGGAAGCGGGCTTATCGCGAGATCAACGATTTCGAGCGCCAGCTGGTGGATGCCGGCGGCATGGTGGTGAAATTCTGGCTGCAAATCAGTCCGGAGGAACAACTCAAGCGCTTCGAGAAGCGCCAGGACACACCCTACAAGCGCTGGAAGCTGACTCCGGAAGATTGGCGCAACCGCAAGAAGTGGGGGCGCTACGATGAGGCCGTGGAAGACATGCTCCTCAAGACCAGCACGCTGACCGCGCCCTGGACCGTTGTGGAATCGAACTTCAAATGGTTCGGTCGCGTCAAATGCCTGAAAACCATCGTGGATGCGGTGAGCAAAACGCTCGGCTACAAGCCCGCCGATCCGGGCACGGTGGGCAAGCCGAGGAAGCAGCGGGCGAGCACAGCCAAGAAGCGGCGCCGAGCGGCGCGCTAACAGGCGGATTCCGCTGGCACCAGCACTGCCCCGGCGCTCCATCTGACACAGGTGGACTTGCGGACCGGAAACGCATCGAACACGACCAGGTCTGCGTCCAGGATCAACTCGGCGGCGCGTTCCTGCACGAAATCGGCGGCCTTGGTCGGAACGAACGCGTCGCCCGGGCAACCGGCCGGTTGCAGGGCCGCCACAGCGGGGGCCGTGGCTGGAGCAGCCGGCTCCGCCTGCAGGTAGTGCTTCACGTCGTTCACCAGGCGGTCTTCAGTGTTCCGGTGTCCCATTTTGCGGACAGCGTCGCGCAGGGCAAAGGAGAATATGAAAGCCAAAACCGCGCAACCGAGTACCCAGATTGATCCGGTGCGCAGCGTGCCGCCGCCGCGTACTACCAGGATCAGCCCCGCGGCTATGATGAACAGCAGCCACACACTGTGTTGCATGAACCGTGCGGTGGTTGTCAGTCTTCGTTCGGATATCGGTAATTGAGGAAGCATGGCGTTCTCCGGTCTGGTCAAATGCAAATCGGCTGCCAAGCGATACGGAACCCCTATGTTATTGCAAATACAAGCGCCGTAATTGTAGGACTAGGGAGGGCGATGACACGCGTGGCGGTGGTGGTGTGACAGGCCTGTCACATCAATGCAAGGTGGAGCTTGCGAACGAGACTGCCACTGCGGCCAGCCCAAGAAAAGTGCCAAACGGTAACTCGTAGGTAGCCGGGTCCTTGTGCGTCGACCGGATGTACCCATAGCCGATCAGAGAACCCGCCAGCGACCCGCCGATCAGGGTGAGCAGCGCCCCGTGCAGTCCCAGGAACGCCCCCACCATGGCCACCAGCTTGACGTCACCGAGCCCCAGCCCTTCGCGGTGGCGCAACTTGAAATAGAGCCAGCCGCCGCACCACAGAAAGAGGCCGGGTATCACCGCCCCGATGACGGCTTCCGCTACCGATACCCAATGCGGGCTCCAACGGGCGCCCGCGAGCCACAGGGCTGCCTGGGCGATATCATCCTTCACCGGCACGAACCAGGCCATCACCAGGCCCGCCGCGGCGCCGCCCAAAGTAAACTCGTCGGGCAGGATGCGCGCTTCCAGATCGGCGAAGCTCAATCCCACCAAAAGCGCGCTGATGAGACAATACTTGAAGGCCGGCAGGCCCGGACCCAGCCGCCATAAGAAGAGGGCGAACAGCGCGCCTGTCATCAACTCGACCACGGGATAACGGAACGAAATCGACCCTTTACAGTGCCGGCAACGGCCGCCCAGGAGCACGAAGCTTACCAACGGGATGTTGTCGTACCAGGCGATGGGATGCTGGCAGGCAGGGCAGTATGAACGCGGGCGTACTACGGAGAGGTCCTGCGGCAGCCGGTAGACGCACACGTTCAGGAAGCTGCCGATCAGCAGGCCGAACATAAATGCAAGGCAGGTCTCTAACAAGAGAGCACCTGCCGGTATAGATCGATGGTCGAGTGAATCATTTGGTTGAGTGAAAACTTCTCCGCCACGGTTTGCCGCCCGGACGCAGCCAGCCTGCGGGCCATCGGCTGGTCAGCCAGCAGTTCCCTTAGCGCCTCGGCGATGGGCTCAGGTTCGTTTTGCGCCAGCCACCCGTTCTCCCGGTGGCGAATGATCTCGGGGATCCCGCCCACATTGCTGGCAATCACCGGGACTCCGGCCGCCATGGCCAGCAGGATCGCGGAGCCCAAACCTTCCGAGTGCGTCAGGTACAGGAACAGCCGCGCACTGGCCAGGTCGGATTCCAAATCGCTAGAAAGAAGCAGATCCACGCCCGCGCGCCGCGTCGCGTCGAGCGCCAGTGCCGCTCCTTTCAGAGTGTCCGCGCTGGCGGGCGCCACTATATTGTCGCCGCCCGGCGCCGGTTCGCCCAGCGGCACTCCGTCGTAGACCACGGATATCTTCCCTTCGGGCACGCCGGCGTCCATCAGGACGCGCTTTACGAATTGGGACACGGCGGCGTAGCGCTCGGCGCGGGCGTATTTCCATCGCGAATGAATGGGAAAAGCCACGCGCCGCGATACCACCAGCGGTGCGCGGGCCAGGACGGCGGCCAGCGTGTGGGAGCGCGCGTCGTGCGCGTGGACTAAATCGGCCTGCCGGGAGAGCTTGTGGACGGCCCATAGCCCCAGCGGGCGGACGTCCAAACGGCCGGTACGTGCCTTGTCCCACAGCGGCGAGCCGCGTCGACAGAGCAGCGTGCAGTCCACGCCTTCCGCGCGCAGGCCTGCGATCAGGCGCAGGGCCTGCCATTGGCCCCCGCGCATTTCGCGTCCGGAATCGATATGCAGGACTCTCATCATCGGCCCGAGGTCATATTCCGCGCTTTGGCGTACTTCAGAAAAGCATAAAGTGCCGCCATGTAAGCGATGGTAAGCCCTTCGATGCCGTCCAGAAATCCGCTCTGCAAAAAGTAAGTTTTCAGGAAGGTCCAGCAGGGGTCCACGATCAGGTGGCTCCAGCCAACCGGCGTTTTGCGCGAGACCAGTTCCTCGGCCGCCAGCGTGGTGTAGCGGTCCATGGTTTTCAGGTGCTCGGAAAGCGAATCGCACGTGAAGTGCAGCAGATTCGATTCCAGGCGGCCCGTGCGGCCGTGTACCTGCACGCTTTCGTGCACGAAATCGCCGACCCATTTAGCTTTTTGACGGTTGTACAGCCGGACCTTGCGGTCGGGATACCAGCCGCTGTGCAGGATCCAGCGGCCCAGATACTGCGCCAGGCGCGGCATGGTGTAGGCGTCGAATTTCGGACCGTTCTTCTTCAGGTTCCAGATCTCGCCTTCGAGCGCCTCGCTCAAGGCCTCATCCGCGTCGATAGACAGGATCCAGTCGTGGGTGGCTTGCTCGGCCGCCCAGTTCTTCTGACCTGCGTAGCCGCGCCACGGGCTCTCGAGCAGCCGCGCACCCAGGTTTTCGGCGAGTTCCGTGGTGCGGTCCGCCGAGCCGCTGTCCAGAACCAGGATTTCGTCGCAGCAACGCAGGCTCTCAATTGCGCGGGCGATATGACGTTCCTCATTTAGGGTGATGATCGTGGCGGTGATCTTCATGGGGTCCCGATCAGGGGCCGCCCTCGATCACCGGAGCCGCCGTGAAGCAGAGCACGAATACGATCAGAGACACCAGCGCCAGCCACTTCCGGCCGGGGCCGATGTCGTAGGGATCCACGATGACAGGATGACGCCGTGCCAGGATGAATAGCGCGACGGCCCACAACCACCAGGGCCACCAGCGAAAGCCCAGCGGAATCAGGGCGACGATGAAGATCTTCGACAGCAGCTTGTGTTTGTCGCCAACCAGCGCGTACAGGATGTGGCCGCCGTCGAGCTGGCCGATAGGCAGGAGGTTCAAAGCCGTGGCCAGGATTCCGATCCAGGCGGCGCGCGCCACCGGGTGCAGGTAGATGTCCGCTGCGGGAATGCCCGGAAAGATGGCTTTTTGCAGGATCCAGAGCAGCCCGGGAGTGCCGAACTGAATGTCGCCCTGGTGTCCGATACCCGGAATCACCTTGGAGAAAGCTACACCCACCGCCAGCGCGGGCATCAGGAATACGAAACCGGCCAGCGGTCCTGCCACGCCGATATCGAACAGGATGCGTTTGGAATAGATGGCCGAGCGGATACGGATGAATGCCCCGAAAGTTCCCATCAGGGTAGGCGCCGGAATGAAGTATGGCAGACTGGCATCCACGCCGTAGTACAAGCAGGCCAGATAGTGGCCGGATTCGTGCGCCAGCAGGATGATCAGGAGCGTCAGTGAGAAAGGCAGACCCTGCCAGACGAGCGCCGGATGGCTCCAGACATTGACGAACGCATAGAGATAGTGCTCGACGTCAAACGGCAGGCTGCGATCGAAATCGGCTTGCAGGGCGGAGCCGACTACCGTGGTGGAGAGCAGCGTGACCAGGAACAGCAATCCGTGCAGCCAGTAGCGCTCATGGGCCCGCACGAGCGACCTCGGGAACCGGAAGCCACTCCCGTTCTCCGCGCAGGCGGGGTACGCAGCCGCCGAATAATCCTGAGGGGACACAATTCGATTATCTATCCCCGGCGCTTACTGCAATGTTTGCAGTTCCTTGCCGGGCTTAAAGCGTACCGCCTTGCCAGGGGGGATGGAGACTTCCGCGCCCGTTCGCGGATTGCGTCCGATGCCGGTCTTGCGGGGCTTCACGTTGAAGACTCCGAAGCCGCGCAGTTCGATACGATCTCCCTGTTCCAAGGCTTTCTTCATGGACTCGAAAACGGTTTCCACGGCCATTTCGGCCTTGGTCTTGGTAATGCCGGTTTTATTCACAACTTCGTTGATGATGTCCAGCTTAATCAAAATGGGCCTCCCGGAGATCGCAGGAGCGCATTCCCCGCTCAGGTGTTCAACCACATGATAGGATTAGATTTATCTGAAAGTCAAGCAACCCCTGCCGAGTTTTTGCTTTTGCGTAAGTCCGGTGGCGGCGCTGGTACCGGGATGCTGTAACATGGTGCAACCGCGTGGAGCGTGCTGGCGTCATACAGCGAGGGATTGCGATGCGCTCACTTCGAAAAACCAGCGAGCTGATTGAGCTGCAGCAGAACAAGGCCGGGTTGATCGCCGATCTGGCCATCCTGGCGTTGTTCCTGGTGCTGCTGGCAGTACGCTAAGCCGGACCGCAGAACGGTTTCAGGCTTTATAAACGCGCCAAAAGACGTCCCGGAATTTCTGCATCTCCTGATCGGTGCCGATGGTGACCCGCAGCATATTGTCCAGCGGCGGGAATGGGCGGCCCACCGCCACGCCCATTGGCGGCATCTTGGTAATGAAATCGCGGGCGTTGCGGCCCACATCGATCATCATGAAATTAGCCTGGGTTTCTATGAAGGGCAGCTGGCGCTCGCGCAGCCACCCGCATAACTCGCGGCGCACGCGGGAGTTCACGGCGCGGCGCTCCGGGACGAGGGTATGCGATTCGTTGAGCGCCGCCAGCACGGCGCGCATCGCGATGATCGAGAGCACGTTGTTCCGAAATGGCCTCATGCGCTCAATCAAGCCCGCGGGGGCGCACACAAATCCCGCGCGCACGCCCGCCATCCCGTAGATCTTGGAGAAAGTGCGGGCCACCACCACGTTCTTTCCTTGCCGGACGTAAGGCAGCGCCGTTTCCAGATCGACGGACTCGCCGAAATGAATATACGCTTCGTCAATCAGCAAAACAGTATCGGCCGGGAGGTTCTGTACCAGCCAGGCGATGTTCGCTTTTCGCGTAATGGAGGCGGTGGGGTTGTTGGGGTTGCACATGTAAATCAACCCGGCATGCGACTTTTCCGCGGAATCGGCGAGCTTATGCACATCGGCGGAATAATCCGGCAGCAGCGGCACCTGGATGACCTGCCGGTGCATCGAGCGCGCCACTTCCGGCGGACCCTCGTAGGTCGGATGCATGACGATCATTGGCCGGTCGGCCGCCGTAAAGGCATCCACGGCGGCGTGCAGCATTTCGCTCGATCCGGAACCCACCAGAATGTTGTCGGCCTGCAGATCCTCGCTGCGCGCCAGCGCCGCGTAAAAGTCGCGCACCTCCTGATAGTGATACCGGCCCGACGACGCCAGCACCTCCGCCATGGCCGCTAGCGAAGACTTCGGCGGTCCCAGGGGATTCTCGTTGGCGTTGAGCCACACCATGTCCTTAGGGAGATCGCCGGAGATCATGGCGCGCTGCGCATAGGCCATTTCGGGCAGCATCCGTCCGGCCGCCACGGCAGCACCGATATGTACCGCAAAACCCCGTCGAGTCAGCATTTTTCCTCCTTATCGGGCAGTATAACCCAGTAACCTTGACAGCATTCCGGTAGCCTGTTGTATGCTTCTCAGTTTGGCTTGCCGTAACGGAATCATCAACTCTATGAATCGAGCTATGGCTGTGGCCCTCTTTCTGTCTGCCGGCGCGGCGCGCGCCCAAGTGGACGTTTTGACGGCGAACTACGACAACAACCGCACCAGCGCGAACCTGAACGAGTGGATCCTCAATGCCGGCAACGTTACTCCGGACCGGTTCGGCAAGCTGTATTCCTACCCGGTGGACGGCGAAGTATATGCCCAGCCGCTCTACGTGCATTCCTTGAACATTCCTGGAACCGGCGTACGCAACGTGCTCTACGTAGCCACCATGCACAACAGCATCTACGCCTTCGATGCAGATGCCTCCGGCGGAACCGCGCCCCTCTGGCATCTGAATCTGGGGACATCCGTTGACCCTGCATCCTTTAGCCTACCGGGTGTGAATTACACCGACATCCTGAACGAGATCGGAGTTTTGAGCACGCCCGTAATCGATCGCGCCGGCAATACCATCTATCTGGTGAACGAAACCCCGGCCGCCGGGGATCCGGTTTTCTTTTTGCATGCGCTGGACCTTACGACCGGAGCCGAAAAACTGAATGGGCCCGTTCAAATCCAGGCCGGCGTCCCCGGGACCGGTTGGGGAGGCACGGGCGATGCGGCTAATGGTGTACTCCCCTTGCAGGCCGGCAGCCACCTGCAAAGGCCCGGACTGTTGCTGGCCAACAACACGGTGTACGTTGGATTTGGCTCTCATGGCGATTACCCGCCCTGGCACGGCTGGATCGTGGCATATGACTCGGCCGACCTCACCCAACAGACCGCCGTTTTCAACACCACGCCCTCTACGGCCGGTTCGGCCATCTGGCAAGGCGGCCGGGGCCTGGCGGCCGATCCGCAAGGAAACATCTATTGCTCGACTGGAAACGGGAATTATGACGGCGTGATGTCCTGGGGCGAGAGTGTGCTGCGTCTCACTCCCACGCTGAGCGTCGCGGATTGGTTCACGCCCGCCGAATATGCCGGATGGACCAGCGAGGACCTGGATTTCGGCTCCAGCGGTCCCATCCTGGTGCCGGGAACTAATCTGCTGATTGCGGGCGGCAAGGCGGGCCTGGTGGCGCTGGCGGATCGCACCAACATGGGCCGCGAGGTCGACGGGGATGCCGGAGTCTTGCAGACCTTTCAAGCCGTTCCCAACAATCAGTTCGCCATCTTCAACGCAGCGCTGTGGAACGGGCCGGCCGGCCCTCTTTTCTATCTCTGGGGCTATCTGGATGCGGTCCGCGAGTTTAAGCTGCAAAATAACGCATTCAACACCACCGCCGTGGCAACCAACGCTAATGCGAAGAGTTCTCTGCCGTTCAGTGGCATGACCATATCGTCGAACCCGTACGTGGCCGGCAGCGGGGTGTTATGGGCCACTTCGGTTAATCCGGGTACACTGCCCGCGCCGGGTGAGTTGCACGCCTTCGACGCCCTGAATGTGAGCCAGGAATTGTGGAACAGTTCCATGCGCGGCAGCCGTGACACTTTGGGCAACTTCGTCAAATTCGCGAATCCCACCGTGGCTAACGGGAAGGTCTACGTAGCGACGGCTTCGCAAGAGGTCGTAGTCTATGGATTGCTGCAGGTTCCCGGAATCGTTTCGGTAGTCAGCTCCGCGAGCTTCACAAATTCCACGGTCGCGCCCGGTGAGCTGATTAGTGTTTTCGGCAACGGGATCGGACCCGCGTCTCCCTTAGGGCCGATTTTGGATTCGCAGGGAAGGATCGCAACATCCCGTGGCGGGTATACGGTTTTCTTTGATGGCAACCCGGCGCCGATCCTGTATGCGTCGCAAGGCCAGATCAATACGGTGGCGCCCTTTGGCATTGCGGGCCAATCCACTACGCTGTTGCAGGTCGCCGCCCCCGACGGCACCAGGTTCTCGGAAACACTGCCGGTGGGAACTGCCGCGCCAGGGATTTTTGCATTGGGGACATCCGGGCAGGGCGCCATATTGAATAGCGACTACTCCCTCAATTCCCCCAGCCGTCCCGCGGCTCGCGGTGGGTACGTGTCGGTTTACGCCACCGGCACCGGCTTGCTCAATCAGACGATAGTCGATGGCACACTAATCCCCGCGGCGAATCTGCCGACTTCGCTGGCTCCTGTTTCGGTGACTATCGGAGGACAGCCTTCCACCGTCAGCTACCAGGGCGCGGCCCCGGGATACGTGGCCGGACTGATGCAGATCAACGTTCAGGTGCCGGCGAATATCTCGCCGGGGAATGCCGTGCCGGTGACGATCAGCGCGGGCGGCACCGCCGGGCTAAACACTGTGACCATGGCTGTGAATTGACGCGCCCGCACGGATGTATACTCGGTTGAGCTCATATAAAAAACGCCGCCCTCAAATTCCATGGCCCGGACGCACCTTGCTGGTATCCTTGCGCGGTTACGCATCCCCGTACTGATCCTGGCGATCGTCATCGCCTTCTGCTGGAAAATCGTTCTGACGCACCAGTATGAATGGATGTGGAGTCCGGATCTCGCCAACCAAGTGTTGCCCTGGTTCGAAGCCGAGGCCCGGCTGTGGCACAGCGGCACATTCCCCATGTGGGACCCGCATCTGTGGGCGGGGCAACCGCTGCTGGGGCAAGGGCAGCCGGGCGCAGCCTACCCATTGAACTGGCTCCTCTTCAGTCTCCCGCTGCGGCGTCATCATATCGCGGCAGCCGCGCTGGCCTGGTATCTGGTGGCGATACACTTCATGGCTGCGCTTTTCTGTTATGGGCTGGCGCGCAGCATGGGCCGGTCCCGGCGCGCGTCCCTGCTGGCCGCCTTCGTATTCTCGTTCGGATGTTTTCTCAGCTTCTACGACTGGCCGCAGATGATGAATGGCGCGGTCTGGGGCCCGGCCGTTTTCTTCTTCCTGACTCGCGTGCGCACCACCGGCAGGCGCTCGGATGCCGCGTTGGCTGGTGCTGCGCTGGGTATGAGCTGGCTCAGCGGGCATCACCAGGTGCCCATCTATATCACGCTGGCAGCGGCGGCATTCTATATCTGGACCTGGCTCCATATGAAGACCGCCCGTACGCGCCTCGCGGGCCTGGCTGCCCTCAGTGGTCTCACGCTCTTTCTGATTGGGGCGCTGCAATTGCTTCCCGCCTGGGAATACGGCCACCTTGCAATCCGCTTTGCGGGCGTGCCGGAGGGGCTCGACTGGTCGCACCGGGTTCCGTATTCAGTGCACGCCGAATATTCGCTGGGTCCGCTGTCGGTAGTGGGAATCATCGATCCGGAGATCGCGCGTTATGCCACGATGTTTGTCGGCCTGGTGGCCTTCGCCCTGTCGCTGATTGGCGTGGCGAGGTGCTGGCGCGACTGGCGCGTGCGGTTCCTGGCCGCGCTGGCCCTGGCCGGATACCTGTACGCGCTGGGAGGTATCAGCATACTTCAGGGACTGCTGTACGCGGTGGTCCCGTTCGTCGAAAAAGCACGGAGCCCCGCTACCGCCGTTTACCTGTTCGGTTTGGGCTGCTCCCTGCTGGCTGCGTTCGGCCTCGACGAGATCCATGCGGCCGATGAATCGTTACGCCGTTATGTGCGGATCCTGGTGATATTCGGTAGCGGCTTGGGGGGTGTGCTGCTGGTTCTGGCCATCGTCCGTCACATCGGTTTCGACGATCACACCGGGTTAATTGTCGTCACTGCATTCCTCCTCGCCGCGGTGCTGTATGGAGCCATGCGCAACAACGTTTCGCATAGCTTGGCCGCTACTCTGTGCGTGCTGCTCTCGATGCTGGAACTCGGATCCAACTTCGGGGTGACGTGGCCGAACCACGAACAGACGGACAGAGTCGCACCGGTCAATCACCTGCGCGGTCACCAGGATGTGGCTGCTTACCTGAAAGCTCAGCCGGCCCCGTTCCGGATCGAAACCGACGGCAATGAGATCGTGTCGAACTGGGCCGATTTTGAAGGCCTGGATGCCCTGAATGGCGGACTGGCGAGCGTCACGTCCAATATGTTTTCGACCGACCCCTGGACTGAGAATGTCCGCAAGCTGTTTGGCGTCCGCTACACGGTCGCCCGCAAACCAACGGCGCCGTCGCAAACGGAAGTTTATTCCAGCCCTGACGGAATGAAGGTTTATCTCAATCCCGACGTCTTTCCCAGGGCCTGGGTGGTTCATCAACTGCTGGCGGTCAAAGACACCGCCACAGGGAAACAGATGGTGCAGGGCAATCTCAGTCAACTGCATAGCGCCGCTTGGATTGTGAAACCCGGGGCGCCGCCGCCCGCCGTGACTCAAACTCCTCCCGGCTGCGCGGACGACCAGCTCACGATTCAACGGTTCACCGCGACGAGACAGACTTTCGATGCGAAGCTGGCCTGCGATGGCTTCCTGATCATCTCGGATACCTACTATCCGGGCTGGGGCGCAAAGGTCGACGGCCGCAGTGTTCCGCTTTTTGAGTCGAACGGCGCGATGCAAGCCGTGGCGGTTCCTCGGGGGAGCCATGCGGTCGAAGTCAGTTACCGCCCGTTGTCGGTCCTGTTGGGTGGCTGCTTCTTGGTTGTGGGTATACTCATCTGCGGGATGCTTGCTTTTCTCGACCGGGGACTACGGGCTGACCAACACGAATTTACCGTCTTTCCAATCCAATAAATAGTCGTAGCTGGACCGGATGAATGGCGCGTGGTAGTCGTTGTACACTTTGGCGCGGTGAACGGTTAGGGTGGGGTCGTTATAGATAAGGAACACCAGGAAGTAGGTGTCCCAATCATCGCGGTGATCGGCGTCGGAGAGCAACATGATGCGAGCGCCGCGGCGCGGATCGGGAATCAATGCGCGAATCTGATCGGTGTAGCTCAGGAAGCATCCCTGTATCTCGTGTGCCGCATGGGCGCTCATGAATATCCATTTGCGCTGCCAGGGCGCCAGGACGCCAAAGAGTGCCACCAGCACGAGAGCTTCGGCCGCGCGGCGCAACCCGATCCGGCGACCGGCCGCTTTCTCCAGCAGCCAGTCCAGCAGGCTGGTGACGTAAACCGCCCACCCCACTGACGGCACCAGGTATGCGAATCCGCCGCGCTCGTAAATGAAGGCCAGCGGCAGCACACCTGTCAACACGAATGCGACGCCCCACAAAAGAGACGGCCGTCGAATGATCGCGGCGAAGATCAGCATGGCCACCAGTATCGCCGCAATCCCCAGCGGAGTAATGTTCACCGGCTCGTGAATCAACATTTGGAGGTAGTGGGCCAGCGATTTCAGATAAGCTGCGCCCGAATAGTGTGGTTGGTACGCATCTTTGGTCCACAACGAATCGGGGCCATACCGCTTGCCGGCTACGAAGACCACGTCGAGTACCGCGCCGATGGCGGCGAAACGGCCCTCGCGGCGGACCCAGCGCCATAATACGGCCAATCTCCAGGATGCGGGGGGATGCCAGAACAATTCGTAGAGCCCCACGGCCACTGGCAGCACGACCGAGATCTCCTTGCAATCGAGCGCCAGCACGAACAGGCATAGCAGGCCTGCCGACAGTCTCCAGCCGGGCAAATGCCCCGCAGCGCGGCAGCGCACGTATAGAAGGAAGGCCGGCCATACGAACAGGTACGCCAGAATGTCGTAGATGTTACCGGTGTCGAAGTAAATGGACGCGAAAGTCGGGTTGATTCCCACTAGCAGCAGCGCCATCAACGCGCACCAGCGCGAGCCGGTGAGCTGCCGCACTACCAAGGCAAGCAAAAAGAAATTCACGCACAACAGCACCAGCACTACAATCCGGTACGGAAGCGGGTGGAAGCCCCAAAACGCATAAATGGGCTTGTAGAACAAGCCACCTCCCGGGCGGTAAAAACTCGACCAGAAGGCCAGGTTGGCCTTGATCAATGCGGACCACGGGCGCGACCAATAAATGTGTATGTTCATCAAATCGTCGGCATCAAACCACGATGCCAGACCGGGGCGCACCAGGTAAAGGAACCATGCAAACAGAGCCAGACCGGCGCCCATCTCCACCCGCCTGCTGACGGTATTTACGTCCATGGGATTACTGGACACGGAAGGCGTCCACATCGACAAATCGATCAGACGCCTGCGGGCTCTTGTCCGGCAGTACCGTAATCACAGCAAGATGGTTCCCGGGACCCAGGTGGGCGAAGATTGTCGCAGCCTGCCACTGCGTCTGGCTGGAGTAAAAATCCAGCGTGTCCTTGTGAGTGCCATCGATGATGATATCCGCCCGGCCTCGATTAGCCGCCTTAGTGTAAACATACATCAAGAATTCGCCCCGAAACGCAAAGCGTACCTGGCAACCAGGAATATTGCAGTAAGTCACTGTATGTCGGTCGGTGCTCGGCCATGCCATATCCAGTGTCCATGGCCCGTGGTAAGCGATGGCCGGATCATTGTCGTCGTACCATCCCGGCAACGCCAGCAATGGCGGGTGTTCCATCGGGGTGCACTGGTCATTCAGACGTACCAGGTACAGCCAGGAGGCTTGGTATTCCGGCGTGGCGCAGCGTTCCACTAAATCGCGTAAGGTAGGCAGGGCGATAGCCTCGCCGGAGCCGGGTTTGGGCGCCACCGCGTAGTGAATGTTCCATTGATGGAAGATGTCCAGGATTTCCTGAGAGGTAAGCGCAAGCTGAAGACGGGCCCGCACTCCTGCCTGGTGCCAGCCAGCGGAGTACACTTCAGCCTGGAATGCCGCCAACTCGTTGCCGTTGGTCAAGAAGACAGGTGAGGCTGGATGCTCTGTGTTCATGTACTCACCGATCTCGCGCATCGGCGCAGTTGTATGAATATACCGCTGACGCATGGCTCGCGAGAACGGGGAGCCCTCATAGAAATCGCCATGATTGTAGCCCGAAGACGGCAGAAACCAGATATTGAGCCCCACGCACGCTAGCACCAGCGCGATCAACAGGCGCCGTGGGCCGCCGGGCGCCAGCCATCCAAGGAGCGCCGCCAACGGCACCATGGCCAGTGGCAAAGACGGGTACAGATAGCGGACGTTGGGCAAGAATCTAAGCACCATCACCGCACCGCCGGCCGCCAGAAATGCCGCGAAACCGGCCAAACGTCCTTTCACCAGCGGCAGCGCCAGCAATCCGAGCGGGATAAGCAGTAAGTAGTGGAAACCGATAGAGCCTGGGCGCCCTTCATAATACTGGTTGGTACGGAAGGTCAGATCGAATGGAGTAGCCAGACGGAGTGGTTGCTGGAACCGATGGTCCACGAAATCTACTGAGCGATCCACGAGGGGCGATGGGAACCTCTGGTTCCAGAATGGAAACACCGGGTCGCCAGTCAGCCGCCAGGAAATGGCATATGTGGGCAACGCAGTCGCGACCAGCAACAAGACCGCGACGACACAAACCAGCGCCCGCCGGGAGCCCATTTGTCGCCACTGCCTGCCGATCTCGATGGCGGCCACAGGAAGCGCCGCGGCCAAGTAAGCCACGCTGCCGAGCTTGACCGCTAGAGTCGTACCGCCCAGCACCGCCGCCGCAAACAGGAATCGCCGGCCGGCAGTTTCAGTGAAACGCCAGATCGACATCGCCATGCCCACAATCAGGGCGGCCTGGAAGTTTTCGACAAAAAGAGAGCCGGTAGCCAGTCCCACCAGAGAAGAGCTGGCAAACAGCGCCAGAACCAGGAAGGCCACGGCTGGCGTCACCCAGCGGCGCACCGCGCGATAGAGCATGGCCTCCACCAGCAACAGCATCGCGAAGTTCAGAAGCCGCGCGGCATACTCGCCCCCAAGCAGGTAAACCATCGAGTAACACCAATCAGCTCCCATCGGCATCACGGACCAGAAGATGCGCTCCGGCCGGTAGGTCAGCACATGATGCAGTGAGAGATTGACCGGTATCGCAAGATGCATGGCGAGCCCGTCGGCGCTCGCCTCCGGTAACGGAAGGATCAGCCAATGCATTCCCAGGACGAACACCAGCAGCGCGAATGCCGCGGCCAGCCGCCGGGGACGGGCCACCGGCCGCACCAGGGGCGCCGTCCACGCAACCAATCGCCGCCAGACGCCGCGCAAATCGGCGATTACCGGGATCGCCAGCAAGAGCAGATAAACCGCCGGATAGTTCACTGGCAGCCGCGCCAGGAAGGTCATCAGAAAGATGTAGACGGCCACACCCACCAGCGTGGCGCAGAGCTGGCTCTCGGCGGAGTCGTCGTTTGTAAACAGCTTCGACCCCAGCGCGCATGACGAAATCAGGAAGAACGCCACGGCCAGAAGCGCCAGCGGTCCCAGCGCCGCGGCGGTCGCGGCGGTGATCAGCAACGCCACGATGGACGCATAGTAACGGGGACCCACCAGCAGAATCGTCATACTGGCTGCCCAAAACACCCAGGCATAGTGGATCAGGCGCCGGCGGCCGATTCCAGTCCAGCCACCGTCCCATTGCAGGAACCCGCCGCGCAAACCGTGCACCACGATCAGGAGCAGAGCTATGGCCACGGCGGCTAACACCGCGGTCGGTATCCACCGCGGCAAACCGTCGATCCAGCGCGGCTGGGCTTCCTCATTCCCATCCGGCGAGAGGCTTTTACCGAAAATGAAATCGCGCTGGATGGCGAAGTTGGCGAAGAACAGGAGGGTCTCGACGAACAGCTTGGCGGGCAGCGTCCGGATGTGAAACTGAGTGTTCAACAACTGGATGCCCGCGTAGGAAGCCGTCCCGCTCAAGCAGACCAGCAGGAGATACTTGGGCAGCACCGCGGCGTGCCGTAGCTTCGAGAAGAAGACGGTCCGCCGGACCATAGAATAATTGAACGCCACCGACATGACCCGCCCGATGGCCTGCGAGGCAGCCAGGTTTCCGAACCGCCGGTACGCCAGGTAAAAAATCAGCGTGTCGAGCAATGCGCTCATCAGCCCAACCCAACTGAACCGCAGCAGCACGAAGTAAATCTTCATGGAGTCGATCAGCGGGTTGAAGTGCGACGTCCGGTTTCCGGGCGAATAAATGGTCCGGATGGGCACTTCCGTGATGTGGATGGCTTGCTGGCGCACGGCGATGAGCATATCCAGCTCGAAGTCGTAGCCGTTGGATTCGGTGCGCAATAGGTGGGGCAATAACGAGGCGGGGATGCCGCGCAGGCCCGTTTGGGTATCCGAGACTCGCTGGCCCACCAACGCCCGCATGACCGTGCGCGTGATCACATTGCCGGCTAGGCTTCGCCAGGGAACCTCCCCGCCGAATGTGCGCGTGCCCAGAATGAGGTGGTCCGGTTGCGACGCCAGCGTTTCCGCCACATGTTCGATATCGTCGGGATCGTGCTGGCCGTCGGCATCTGCAGAGACGACTCCGCACAGGTTGGGAAACTCGCACAGCGCGTAATTGAAACCGGCCTTCAGCGCGGCGCCTTTACCCAGGTTCACGGCGTGGCGGACCAGGCGGACTTTGGGGAATTCGGCCGCCCGGCTAAAGATATCCGCGTAATCCGGGCCGCTGCCGTCGTCCACCAGCACAATCGCGGGAATGGATTTTTCCGAGAGCGCGGCGATCAGGTCCAGCAGCGCCGGCTCGGGGCGATATGCGGGAATGATTACGGCGAGGTGGACCTGGTCAGCCTGCATCGTTTGGGCGGTTTCCGATTCATCCTGAGAATGCACCCTCTGCGTCTGGCTCACGTAATCTACAGAGTATCGCGACGCGCCACGGCTTTGTACCGGCCGGACTTCCCGAACCCACTGGGATCTCGTCGAGGGTAAACCTATCAGTTGCTAGTACTTCCATAACCAATGATCAGAAACTTACGCGAGCCACGTCCGCTTTTGTGAGTATTGACTCAATCCCGGGTAAGCCCCTAGCATGTGTACCAGAGCTTTACGATGTTGTCCCGGCGAGGGGCGATACTAAGCCAAAACGCGTGTGCGCGAGGGAGTACTCCGTGTCAAAAAGTAAGCATCCCGTTCTCTGTATATTGGTGGCCTTGACGTTACTGATTCCACGCCTGGCGAGGGCCGATAACCCGCCGGTGGGATACTGCAGTACGATTTATGGAGAACTGAACACGGACCTACAGGCCTTCAACCTGCTCCTCACGGCACAACCAACGTGGACACCGATATCCGGAGGTCCCACGCTATACGCCGCCAATCTCCTGGTAGCCAATGGCAACACCGGGCCTTCGCTCTCGGGCACCGGATATATAAACAACGTCATCCCCCAACTCAACGAGGAAAAAGCGTTGGGAGCACAGGCGATTCTGATACAGATCGGCTTTCCGTTGCTCTACGCGCCCTTCCAGGGCGGCACGACGCAGCTCAAGCCTTACTTGGACTTCTACCAGACCGTGGCGAACACGGTTCACGGAATGGGAATGAAGCTGATCGTGGAAAACGACATCCTGCTTGCCAATGACGTTGCATCCGGTTGGCCCAACCTGACCTCTTATTTCAGCACGCTTTCCTGGGACGTATATCAACAGGGCCGCGCCACCATGGCCGCTACCATCGCGGAGACGATGCAGCCCGATTACCTGGTGCTGGCCGAAGAGCCTGATACGGAAGCGGCGCAGTCAGGCCAATCAAACTTGAGTAATGCCTCCATGGCGGCGCAAATGGTTGCCGGGGAGATCACGGCGGTCCAGGCATCCACGTTTCCCACAATCACATTGGGCGCCGGTTTTGGCGCCTGGCCGCAGAAATCCGGCTCCAGCATTGCGGATTATGTCACAGCGTACGCGGCGCTGCCGGGCCTGGATTTTATCGATTCGCACATCTATCCGATCAACAACGTCTCGTCGGGAAGTTTGATCGGAAACATTCTGACCGTCGCCAGCCTGGCGGCGGCGGCAGGGAAACCGGTCTCACTGAGCGAAGCGTGGCTGTGGAAGATGGAAGACCTCGAATGGCAATCCAATTCCGCGGACAATATCCGCGCCCGCAATCCCTTCAGCTTTTGGGCGCCGCTGGATATTTATTTCCAGCAGACCATGCAAAATCTGGCTAACTATACCAACATGGTGTTCGTGGCGGAGGATGGCCCGGATTATCTTTTCACCTACCAGACCTTCGGTGGAACGACTTCCAATGGCGGCTTAGCCAACTGCACATGTACAACCACCTATTGCGACAACGCCGACATCCTGACTACCGAGAATCACCTGACGTCCGCAGCCAACAGCGTGGCCGAATACAGCCCGACCGGCATGGCGTTCTACACGTCACTGGTTCCGTCTGATACTATTGCGCCCTACGTCCCAACCGGCCTGACGGGTACAGCCGCATTTGCCTTGACCAACCTGTCATGGACAGCTTCCACAGATAACGTCGGCGTAGCCGGCTACAACGTGTATCGCTGCTCGCCCGCGACGCTCGGCGGACCTTGCACCGGCGTCCAGATCGCCACCACGACAGTACCTTCATACACCGATTTGAACCTGCAGTCGAACACCTTCTATAACTATCAGGTCTCGGCATTCGATCTGGCAAACAACAACTCTGGACTATCGCAGACGTTTAGCCTGCAAACGCTGAGGACCTCGGCGAACGCTCCCACAAGCCTGACCGCTACCGCCGTATCGCCCAAGGAAATCAACCTGTCCTGGACTCCACCGAGTAACATAAGCGGGTTAACGCAGTACTTCTTGTACAGTGGAACATCAACGAATGGCCTTCTCCAGTTCGCCACCGTGCCGAGCAGCAAGACGACGTTCATTAGTCAGCCCCTGACCCCCGCGACTACCTATTACTATGGCGTGGTGGCGGTTGAAAGCGGGCTCGATTCACCAATGTCGCCACTCGCATCGGCCACCACCCTTCCCCTGCCGAATCCGCCGACTAGCTTGGTGGCCACGCCGGTATCGTCAACCGAAATCACGCTGACATGGCAGGAAATCCCGGCCACAGGCGGCCTCCAGATGAAGAACTACCAGGTCTGGGAAGGCACTGTTCCGGGGCTACTGACGAAGTTGGCGACCGTCACACAGCAAAGTTACACCAACAGAACCTTGGCGCCTGGCACCACCTATTATTTTGAGGTCGTGGCGGTCGATTCCAACAACGACGCTTCGATTCCTTCCGATCCGGTGTCCGTGACCACCTGGCCGCTTCCGCTCCCACCCATCAACCTGCAGGCTAAGACGCCCGCGGCTACCCAGATCGCGCTGTCGTGGCAATGGTCCCAGGGCGGGGGCCTCCCTGTGGCCCATTACTATGTGTACTGCGACACCGCGTCTCCTCCCACAACGAAGGTCGGCACGGTCACCACCACTGCCACTTCTTCCTCGTTCACATACCGCGGCGCAACTCCCGGGATGCTGTACTACTGTGATGTCGTCGCAGCCGATAAGGCCAACGACCAATCACCGCCGTCATCGCAGGTGTCCGTTACCACACCGCCCTTGCCCAATGCGCCCACCAACCTGAAGGCCACCACGCCGTCGGGCACCGAAATCGACCTGACCTGGCAGTGGTCGCAGGGCGGAGGCCTGACGCTCGCTCGCTTTAACGTGTATTGCGACACAGCGTCGCCTCCCGTAACGAAAGTCGGCACGGTTACCAGCGGCTCGTCCTTCAAGTACAAAACCGCTACGGCCGCAACGCAATACTACTGTGACGTGGTTGCCATGGATGTGGATAACGACAGTTCGCCGCCGTCCGCTATAATCAACGTGATCACACCTTGAGAGGGATCCGCCATGAGCCAACAGCGCCGACCGGTCATCTGCCGGTGGGCAGTTTTCCTGTTAGGCGGCGTGGCGTGGGCGCAATGTGGTCCCGGCAACCCGCCGTGTATTCTGACCGGGCAATACGATATTGCGCGCGATGGAGTTAACTCCAACGAAACGATCCTTAGCCCATCGGGATCCTTCGCCGGCTTTCAACTGCGCGGCTCCTTCACCGCCGACGCAGCCATCTACGCGCAGCCGCTATATGTTTCCGGCTTGACCATCGGCGGCGGCGTCCACAACGTGCTGTTTGTCGCCACGCTGAACGATTCGGTCTATGCAATCGATGCCGACACATATGGGCCGCAACCAGGCAATTTCACCATTTACTGGTCGCGGACTGGAGTTGGTTCCCTCATCAACGATTGCGGTTCGAACGGCAGGATAATCCCGACACCGCCGAACCTGCCCTCGGTGGGGATTCTTTCCACGCCCGTGATCGATGCTTCCGCCGCATTGATGTACGTAGTGGATGCCTGTCTGGACGCCCAATCCCTGCGCCACTATTATCTGCACGCGCTCAACCTCGCCGATGGAACCGACCATGTGCCGCCCATCAATATCCGAGCGAGTGTCACGGGTTATGCGGGCGCGGGTACGATTTCTTTTTACCCCGCCAAGCATCTGCAACGCCCCGCGCTGTTGCAATTGAAGTCGGCTGCCACCAACACGATTTACCTGGCATTCAGCAGATCCGTGAGCGAGCAGAATGCGCAATATCACGGATGGGTGCTGGCCTATGACGGAAACACGCTCCGGCAGCAGTTCGCTTTCGCCGACACTTATACCGGATCCACCGGCAATAGCTACTTGCCCGCTTGCAACGCCACGATTACGACAGGAATGGCGCCCAACTGGTGCGGACACGGGGGCGGCATCTGGATGTCCGGCAAGGGCCCCGCGGGCAATACCTTAAATGGAACCGCCTTTGCGTTTTTCGCATCCGGCAACGGCGGCTTTCAATCCAGCGGGCCCATCGCGGGGGTTCCCGGGAATCTTAGCGAAAGCGCATTCAAGTTCCCGCTGGGCAGCACTACCGGGCTTCCCGTGGATTACTTTGCGCCCCAGACCAGCCCGATCGACGCGACTACGCTCAATCAGAGCGACTGGGACTTCGGCACGACCGGCGTCCTGTTGTTCGATGCGGTCGTAAACGACGTCATCAAACACCTGCTCGTGACCATCGACAAGGTCGGTTATGGATACGTCCTGGACCAGACCAACCTGGGAGGCTACAGCACCCCAGCTTCTCCGGGCTCCTATTTCACGGCCGTAGGGAACCTGTGCACATCGAACACCCAGATCTGTCACGAGGTGCATGGCGCGGCATACTGGAGCAACATGCTGTTTGTCTGGCCATGGCAGGAAAATCTCAGAGTATACGCCTTCAGCAATGGAGCCTTCAGGCACAAGAGCAGCGCCGGTTACCTTTCGGGATACCCGGGCGGCAGCCTGGCGATCTCTTCCAACGGAACGGCCAACGGCATACTCTGGGCGGTCACTACCCACCCGGGCAAAAGTTCTACGCCGCCGGCGCTGGGAACCCTGTGGGCATACAGCGCCACATCGCCCTTCAACTGCCTCTGGAACAGTTCGACAGGCACAGCCTGCGGTCACACGGACGATACCTGGCACGCGGCCGTCTTCGCCACTCCCACGGTAGTCAACGGAAGAGTCTACGTCCCGACCTGGGACGGCAATCTGCTGGTCTACGCGAATCAGTGAGAGCGGGCTATCGCCACCGGAACAGCTTCAGCGCCACCGGAAAGCACACCACCAGCCATGCTCCCAGCACCATCAGCTGCCCGGAGACCTGCGGCAACCCCGCGCCTTGCAGCATGTTGGCCCGCAGCGCGTCGATGGCGGCGGTCAGCGGCAGCGCCTTGATGACCGGCTGCAGCATGTCGGGAAACCGCTGTGCCGAGAAGAACACGCCCGAGACGATCCACATGGGCATCATTACAAGGTTCATCAGTCCCGAAGCGGCTTCGATGGTCCGCACGCGCGAAGCAATCAGCAACCCCAAAGCGCCGAATGAAAGCGAAGTCACCACGCATAGGAGCGCAAGATCGACAAATGAGCCGCGCGCCGGCACTTTGAAGACGAACACGCCGAAACCCAGCAGGAAACCTACCTCGATTACCAGCATGATCAGCCGCGACAACAGGAACGAAAGCAGATAGTAGTGCCGCGGCATGGGTGTAGCGATCAGGCGCTTCATCAACTTTCTGCGGCGCGCATCCACGATCGCAAAACCCATCCCCCAGATGGCGCTGCCCATCAGGTTCATGCCCAACAAGCCGGGGATCAGAAAGTCGATATAGCGGGAACCCGGCTCGCGCATCAGCCGGTCGCTTGCCCCTACCGGATCTACGCGGCCCGCGGCGCGCTCCACGGCGCGATCCGCCAGCATGCGCGCCGTGCGCCCTTCCGGATTGGTGTCATCGTAATGGTAGACGACCGTTCCAGTGGGTCCCGGCTCGGCCAGCAGCGCGACCTTGCCGGTGCGCAGGGCTTCTTGGGCCGCCGGCCCCGACAGCAGTTGCACATCCAGCAGCTTGTCTTTGCGCAGCGATTGCGCCAGCTCCGGCGTAACGGTGGCGATCTTCAACACCTCCGCCGGACGGTTGCGAAACGCCAGCCCCAGACCGGCGGCCAGCAGGATGGGGAAAATGAAGACCCAGAAAAGCGCCTCCGGCTCACGCAGGAACTCGCGAAAGCGCGTGAGCGTCAACTGCACCAGCGGATGGTCCGCCAGGGTCGTCTCGCGGGGCGTCTTGGCCGCTGCTTCGCGAGCTCGGATTTCGGGAACGGCCGTTACATCACTCATCGCGCAAATGCCGTCCCGTCAAGGTGACGAAGACGTCCTCCAAGGTTGCCGAGTGCGTACGCAGCTCGGTCAGCGGCACGCCCTGGCGTGCCAGTTCGTTGAGCAGGGCAGGCACCGCGCGGTGCAGCTCGGTGACTTGCATCTGCACTGTTCCGTTCTCCCGGCACACGTCGCGTACCCCCTCGATTTGGCGCAAAGGGTCGACCTGCAGGGCTTTGGCCGCGCCGCCCGCGGAAAACTCCACCATGTGCTCGACGCCGATCGAGCTGATCAACTCGCGCGGCGTGCCCAGTGCGATCACCTTGCCGTGGTCCATTATGGCCACCCGGTCGCATAGCCGCTCGGCTTCGTCCATATAGTGTGTCGTTAAAAGGATGCTACGGCCTTGCAGCTTGAATTGTTCGATCAGGTCCCAAAGCTGGCGGCGGGCCTGCGGATCGAGGCCCGTGGTGGGCTCGTCCAGAAATAGAAAATCCGGATCGCCTACCAGCGCGCAGGCCAGCGCCAGCCGCTGTTTCTGGCCGCCTGAAAGTCCGCCCACCCGCGAGTTCATCTTCTCATCTAATTGCACCAGCCCGATCACCTCCGCCGGCGGCGGACCATGGCGGAAAAAGCTGCGGAACAACCGGATGGTTTCGAGCACCGTCACTTTATCGGCGAGCTGGGTCTCCTGAAGCTGAATGCCGAGCCGCTGGCGCAGCTCCTTCGCGTCGGAGTCCCAATGCAAACCCAATAGCTCAACGTCTCCCGAGTCCGCCGTGGTCAGTCCTTCGCAAATCTCGATGGTGGTGGTTTTGCCGGCCCCGTTGGGTCCCAGCAAGCCGAAGCATTCGCCGGCGCGCACTTCGAGCTCCAGGCCGTCGACGGCCACCACGTCTTTATACGTCTTCCGCAGATTGCGGACACACAACGCCGCCGGTGGTGAAGTTGGGAGCATTTCTCCTAGTATCGCTTCCCGGTGAGGCGGCGGTCAAACGGCGTTGCTAACCCCGTTGTTAAGATGGAAGCATAATCGATGATCGACAGGGTGCTGGGGCGCTACGTAATCGTTTCCAAGCTCGGAGAGGGAGGCATGGGAGCGGTCTATCGTGCGCGGGACCAGGTATTGCAGCGCGATGTCGCCCTCAAGTTCCTGGCACAAGGGCTCGCTCAGGACGCCCAGCGATTGCTGCTGGCCGAGGCGCGCGCGGCTTCCGCTCTCTCCCATCCGAATATCTGTACGGTGCACGAGGTCGGTGAAGTGGACGGCGAGTTCTATATCGTGATGGAACTCATCGACGGCAAGCCGCTGAGTGCGCTGATCGGCAGCGGCCTCGCGTATCAGGCGATCATGCGATATGGCGCCCAGATCGCCGGCGCGTTGGCCCATGCTCACGGCCGCAACGTCATCCACCGCGACCTGAAAAGCGCCAACGTGATCGTCACCCCGGAAGGCCTGGCGAAAGTGCTGGATTTCGGCCTGGCGCGGCGTCTGGCGGGCCTCGGCAAGGATGAAGTGACGCGGACTCTGGAGCACCTGGAGTCGCACGGCTCGCTCAGCGGCACGTTGTCCTACATGCCGCCGGAAGTTCTGTGCGGCCAGCCGGGCGACCACCGCGGCGACTTGTGGGCGCTGGGAGTCATGCTGTACGAGGCCGCCGCGGGCCACTTGCCGTTTCGAGGCCAGACCGTTTTCGAGCTGAGCGACGCGATCCTGCATGGCGCGCCGCCGCCTCTGCCCGCCCGCATCCCGCCCGGTCTGGCGTCCGTCATCCAACGCTGTCTGGCCAAAGAGCCGGCGCAGCGCTATCAGCGTGCCGGCGAACTGCAGGCGGCGCTCGAGGCCGTGCAATCAGCGGTTTTCACGCCGGCGCCCGCGGGTGAGCCGCATGGGCTCCGCACCACCGTGCATCGCGGGATCAAGCATCTCCAGGTGCGCGACGGCGACACCCTGCTGCTGGTCGGAACCATGAAAGGTGTCTTCTTGCTGCGGTCGCAGTCGCGGGAGCGCTGGGATGTCGCCGGCCCGTATTTTCACGGTCAGGCAGCGTACGCCATGGCCTATGACGGCCGCGCAGGGCGCCATCGGCTGTGGGCTTCCAACGTGGGCGTTTGGGGCGCGTTCCTGCGCTGCAGTGATGATTATGGAAGGACCTGGACCAACCCGCCGGACGCGCCCATTCGCTTTCCGGCGGAATCCGGCGCCACCCTTAAGAATATCTGGCAGGTCTGTCCGGGCCGCACCTCCGAACCGGAGGTCATGTATTGCGGCGTCGAGCCCGCCGCGCTTTACGAATCGCGGGATGACGGCGAGACCTGGTCGCTCGTCCGCGGGTTGTTTGACCACCCACATCGCCCCCGCTGGGCGCCTGGCGCGGGAGGGTTGACGCTGCACACCATCCTCCTCGATCCCCAAAATAGCGAGCGGATGTATGTGGCTATTTCGGCTGGAGGCGTCTATGCCACGGAAGACGGTGGACGCACCTGGCAGGCGCGCAATCGTGGTGTCCGCGTCGTCCATACGCCCGAAAAGTATCCTGAGTTCGGCCAGTGCGTTCACAAAATAGCCATGCACCCGGCCCGTCCGGAACGCCTGTTTCTCCAGAATCACTGGGGGCTGTACCGCTCCGACAACTGCGGCGAATGCTGGCAGGACATTGCAAATGGGGTGCCGTCGGATTTCGGCTTCGCCATGGCGATGCATCCGCACAATCCGGATTGCGTCTATATCGTGCCCATCGAGTCAGACGAGTTCCGCTGTGCTCCGGAGGGCAGCCTGCGCGTTTACCGTACGCGCAACGCGGGCGAATCCTGGGAGGCGCTGGCGCGCGGCTTGCCCCAGAAAGGCGCATACGAGACGGTCTTGCGGGATGCTCTCACGGTAGATTCGCTGAGCCCGGCCGGCGTCTACCTGGGCACCCGCAGCGGCCAGCTTTTCGGCTCGGCTGATGAAGGCAAGACCTGGAAGAAGCTGCTCGATGGTTTGCCGCCGATAGTGTGCGTGAAGGCCGCCGTGGTGGGGGCGCGTCCGGCCAGCCGCCCGCCGCGGACGGCCAGGCGCAGCTCACCACCCAAAAAGAACAAAGCCCCGAGGAAGAGGTAGGTAGCATGCCGGTCGCGTTCTTGATACCCGGCGCCTTGCGGTCATTCGCCGGCGGCCAGCGGCAGGTCGTCATCGAGGCAACTCCGGCCACGGTGGCGGATGCCCTCGCGGAGTTATGGACACGGCATCCCGGCATCCGCGACCGCGTGGCAACCGAGCAAGGTCAAATTCGGGAGCATATCAACGTATTCGTTGGTAACGAAAATATTCGCGATACCGGTGGCCTGCAGACACCTGTCGAGGACGGCGCGGAAATCTCCATCATCCCGGCCATCAGCGGCGGGCTAACTAAAGAGGACTACAGTCCGCGTCTGCCGGCTAGCATAATCGAGAAATGACGAGGGAGTTTCCGGTCCCGTCCATTGGCCTGTTTCTCGGCCTGCAAGTTCTCGACGTAATGACGACGCTGGTGGGTCTCCACTTTGGCGCGCAGGAAGGCAGCAGTTTCATCGGACACTTGCTGCAGACAGGCCCTGTGAACGGCCTCATTATTTCCAAAATTATTGCGGCCGGACTGGCCGCTTTTGCGCTGTTCCTCAATCGCAAGCGCGTGCTGGTCTTTCTCAACTTTTGGTTCGCCGCGGTGGTCGCCTGGAATATTGTGGCGATTGGCCTGACCTACATGGGAAGCTGACCCGCCGGCCGCCTAGTGCGATCCGTACTGCAGCTCGCCCGCTTCGATCCGCGCCGCCAGCCGGTTCTCCTTCGGCGGTAAGGGGCAAGTCGCATACGGGGTAAAAGCGCAGGGCGGGTTATAAGCCTGGTTGAAGTCCAAAACTACTTCGCCGTCAGCCCCTAACTTCGTGTCCAGGAATCGTCCGCCGCTGTAGGTTTCTTTTCCTGCCGTGAGGTCGCGGAAGATGAAGGAAAGCTCGCCCGGCAATTCTTCGACCGGCGTCAATCGCAATTTCTGCCCATGCAATTCAAACTCGACGTACCCAGGGCTGGGAGTATCTTGAACCTGCCCCAGAACGTTGAGAATCGGAATCTTCTTCGGCGCGGGCACCAGGCGGGTCGTAACGCGATACGCCTCATCCACCAGAAAATACCGCAGCCCAGTGAATTCCTTGCGCAACTGGCTGTTGAGATCCTTCAGACGAATGCCGTAACGGTCCCCGCGCTGGATCACGAACAAGCTCAAGCTGCCGAAGGTCGCCACGTCCGGCTTGCCGCTCGAATCGGTCCGCAATTCGCGCGTCTGTCCGTCCATGCGCATGATTACTCTGCCCCCGCGAAGCTCGAATGTGCCGCCCCGATGCAACGCCGGTTCGGAAGGCAAATCGATATCGTGCGCCGGTCCCGGGCCGAATGTATTCTCCCCTCCATGCAGCCAGAACAGGCCGGTGACAGTGAGCCAGCCGCCGTCGGCCATTAATGCCGCGGCGCGCTGTCGCTGCCACTCTTCGATCTGCGCCCGGTAGGATGGCGATGCCGCGCCTATCAAGCTTGACGCGGCCAGAATCGCGGCACCCATGCGCCGCTTTCTTGAGCTGGGCCGCAGGGTCATTGCCCCTCTAGCGCCTGCTCCAATAACCCGGCAAACTCCTCGCTCTTGCGGTCCACCCGCTCCTTCAATTGATTCAGATCGTGCTCGAGGTTGTGCAGCCGGTCCGCCAGATGAAGGCACGCCAGCACCGCAATGCGCGTGGAGTCCGCGTTGGGAGACTTGGCGGCAATGGAAAGCATCAACTCATCCAGGCGCTGGGCCAGTTCCTCGACTTCGCGCGGATCTCCGGCCGTGAGCAGGGTGTACGACTGGCTCAGGATGGTGACGCGGACGGGACGTTTCTCTGGCGAGTTTACGGCCACGGCTTTAGCCGGCGCTCAGTTGGTCAATCTGGCCCAACAACTTCTCGATGCGGCTGCGCACCTGCTTGCGTTCGGCGTGCAGCATCCGCACTTCATCGGAAAGTTTGGCGGCTTCGGCACGCGCCTGGGCGGCCTCTTGCACGGCAGCTTCTTTCTCCTGCCGCAGCCGGACGACCAATTGCACAGCTTGCTGGATGCGTTGCTCCAATGCCTGCAGCGAGTCAGTTTCCTGTTCCACCGGACTCATCAGCCCGCCGCCTCCAGAGCCGCCTTGGCTTTCTCGACCAGCAAACCAAATCCTGCGGCGTCGCCGGCAGCAACTTCGGCCAGCACCTTACGATCGAGTTCGATGCCGGCCGCTTTCAGGCCGTGCATGAATTTGCTGTATGAGATGCCGGCCTGCCGGCAACCGGCGTTGATGCGGACAATCCACAGTGCACGGAATTCGCGCTTCTTATTCTTGCGGCCTACATAAGCGAATTTGAGCGCGCGCTCGACCGCTTCCTGAGCCGCCCGGTGCAGTTTGCTTTTGGTTAGAAAAAAGCCCGACGCGCGTTCCAGCGTTTTATGGCGCGACGCCCGCCGTTTAGTTCCTCGTTTAACTCTGGGCACGTTTTAATTCTCCTTATTTGAAATTGTCATTTGCGGCGGATCGGGCACGTGCCACGCGCACCGTCCACACGCGTAGGTCCCTAATAGGGGAGCATGCGCCGCAAAGAGGGTTGGTTGGCCGGATCGGCCACCACCGCTTTGTGCAGCTTCCTTTTCCGCTTGCGCGCCTTGGAGGTCAAGATGTGCCGGGCAAACGCATGGTTTCGTACCACCTTGCCGGTCCCGGTCTTCTTGAACCGCTTGGACGCACCTTTATGGGTCTTCAACTTGGGCATAGATGTTCCTGGATCGTTGGCGAACCGGTGAATCCCTACAAGTATACCAAGCCGGCCGGCTCCGCGCCACCGCGACTCCCGCGGCTTCTAACCGTACTGGGCCGCCTGCAAAGGGAATCGTCCGCACATCTCGTTATACCCTGTGAACCCCAGATAAGGAAGGCTAAGGCGCCACTGATAAGCGGGGTCTGCACTGATGCGTCAAGGAAGCAATGCCATGAATGTCATGACTTACGATTCGGAATATCTGACCAGATTGAGACAGCGCGATCCGGATACGTGTTCGGCGTTCGTCTCGTCGATGACTCCGGTGCTCGAAGCCAGGCTGCGGGGCCAGTTTCGAGACCATGGATGTGTAGAGGATGTCCGCAACGAGACGCTGTATCGGGTGTTCAGCCTGGTGGACGGCGACCGGGTCCGGGAACCGGCGCAGTTGGGATCCTTTGTGCGCGGCGTCTGTGACCGCGTAGCCCACGAAACGCGCCGGAAGACCAGATCGATCGAATCGTTGCCCGAGGGCGGTCTTGAGCAGGTTGACCGGCAGCCGCCGCTCGACAGCCTGCTGGTCGCCGAACAAATGCATGTGCGGGTGCGGCGGGAGCTGTCAAAAATGCGCGAAGCCGACCGGAGATTACTGATTGAAACACATTTCGAAGAGCGCGACCGGCGCTTGATGGCCCGTGAGCGAGGTGTCTCCGCGAGCGGATTAAACGTTCGCCTGTGCCGGGCCGTCAAGCGCCTGCGGGCGCAAGTATTGAATGAGACTCCTGAGAAACAACCGCTGAAAACCTGCCGTCCGGCTCAACGGACTCGCCGCGGATTTAGATAACCCTGGGGGATTTACCGAACCGCTCGAAGGACATGTAGTCGCGTAGTTGAGGGAGCGCCCCCCATCTGTTGGAAAGGGTCGCCATGTCTGAGACAGGATCACTGGAAGCGCTACAGCGAATCGCTGTGTTCTCCGCGCATGTCCGCGGACATCAGCTAGGAGCCTGGCTCGTCGAAGAGGGGCTTGCGGAGGTGGCCTGTACCCGCTGCGGGGCCGGGTTGCGGGTCGTCCGTTCGCTGATCCAGCCCGAAATGGAGGGCCCGGCCCTCGAAACTCCATGCAGCGCGGCCACAAAGGAGCAAGCTGCGTAGTTCCACGCCCGACCGTGGCGGTAAAGAGCGCAAATCCATACAATATGAGTGAGATGAAAGACAAGGACACTATTGTTTTTGTCCACGGGGCGTTTGCCACGCCGCTGTGCTGGCGATTCTTCGCGCCGCTTCTCGCGGATCGGGGCTACAACACGCTGACGCCCGCCTGGCCCTGTAAGGGCCGTCCCCCGGACGAGCAGGTCGCGCACCCGGACCCGCGACTGGCAAGAGTGGGAATCGATGAAATCGTAGCGCACTACGCCGCGATCATCCGCGCGCAGCCCAAACCACCGGTGCTCATCGGCCACTCGTTCGGCGGTCTCATTGTGCAGAAACTTCTCGCGCAGGGTTTGGGCGCCGCGGGCATCGCCATCAGCTCTGTCCCGCCGCGCGGAGTGTCTCCCGTGTCCTTCTCGCTGAAGCCGCTGAAACGGGTATGGCAGATCGTCGTAGCGCCATCCCGCTGGCAGCCGATTCTCAGCCCTCCGCCGCCGGACGGAGCAGAGACCGCACTGCGTAAAGCTCAAGGCATCGAGATGCATCTGGTTCCTGAGAGCCAACGAATCTTCCGCCAATTATTCGGACCGGCGGGGGCGGTCGACTTTCTGAAGCATGACCGCCCGCCTCTGTTGCTGGTGGCTTGCGGCAAGGATCCTTGCGTGGCACCCGCGACCATCCGCCGCAATCACGAACGGTACCGCGCATCCGGAGCGCGCACCGATTTCGTGTTGTTCCCGGAACTGACGCATCTGAGTATCGCGGAACCCGGATGCGAAGAGCTGGCTGCGTACAGCGCCGCATGGGCGGATGACCGCCTCGCGCCGGCCCGGCTGGTTCCGTGGGCTACCATGACAGCATGACCGCTATTCGGACGCAGGCCGCTCGTGGACGCTGAGGCGCCGCCGCCCGATATCTCGGTGGCGGTTGTCAACTGGAACCGGCGCGAGTACCTGAGGGCCTGTCTGGATTCGTTAGCGCGCCAACGCGGCGCCAGCTTTGAAATCATTGTGGTGGACAACGGATCGAGCGACGGCTCGGCCGAGATGGCGCGCGCGGAGTTGGGCGTGCGCGTGATCGCCAACACCGTCAATCTGGGTTTCTGCGCGGCCAACAACCAGGCCTTCGAGGCCGCACGCGGGCGGTTTATTGCGCTGCTGAATAACGACGCGGAGGCCGAGCCTGACTTTCTGGCCGAGCTCCGGCGGGCCTTCGATGCGGCGCCCGATATCGGTATGGCCGCCGCCAAAGTGTTGGTCTATGAGGATCCCCGCCGCATTGACAAGGCCGGCCACCTGATCTATCCGGACGGCCAGAATCGCGGCCGCGGCACCGGCGAGACCGACCATCGCCAATACGACCAGATCGAAGAATGCCTGTGGCCCGACGGCTGCGCCGCTATGTACCGCAAAGCCATGCTGGACGCCATCGGCGGATTCGACGAAGATCTGTTTATGTTCGGCGATGACGCCGAGCTCGGGCTGCGGGCGCGCATCGCCGGGTGGCGCTGCCTCTACATGCCGGGCGCGGTAGTGCGGCATCACCGCGGTGCCAGCCTGGCCGCGGGGTCTATCGAGCGTATCTTTTTGATCGAGCGCAACCGCGTGCTGTTAGCCGCCAAGCTGTTCCCCTGGAGGCTGCTGCTGTGGAACCCGGCCTACTTTGCGCTGCGCCTGGCCGGCGGCCTTTGGGCAGCCGCCGGCGGCAAGGGGGAGATGGTCCGCTTTCCGGGTCTTGTCAACAAGCTGAGATTGGCGCAAACCATTCTGAGAGCGGATCTGGCGGCCCTGCACATGCTGCCGCGAATGCTCCGCAAACGCCGCGAAGTGCGGCAATTGGCGAAACTGGGACCTGCCCAGGTTACCGCGCTCATCCTGCGGAATCGCATCGGCGTTCGGGCGCTGGTCGAAAAATCGAATTGAATTCGCTTCAGTAGAACACCGCGCGCCCCTCCGTTCGAGTTACAATATGGTTGCCAATTCGGAGTTTTCCGCTTGGTCCCGAACCAATTGGGGGAGCCATGGATAAACCAGCGCAGAACATTCAAGATAGCTTTTTAAACAACGCGCGCAAAGACAAGATTGTACTCACCATCTATTTAATGAGCGGCGTGAAGCTTTCTGGCCGTATCAAAAGCTTTGATAAGTATTCCCTGGTTTTGGAAACCAACAACCAGGAACAACTCATCTTCAAACACGCCATTTCAACGGTGGTGACGCTGAAGACCACGCATTCCTATACGGCTAGTGCGCAGGGCGCCGGCCAGGGGCCTACTGCCGGAGCGCCGTTGTCCAGCGCGGCTGCCCACGCGGAAGCACCGGAGGCTTAGATCCCGGCCACCCCTCAAGCGCCGCCCGAACGGGCGATCCTGGTCGGGGTGGAATGGAAGAGCCGCCGCGGGGGCCCGCATCCGGCCGACGCCGAAGAGTCCCTAAGGGAGCTTTCGGAACTGGCCGCCAGTGCCGGCGCCGCAATCGCCGGCCGCGTTACGCAATCGCGCGAAGCTCCGGAAAGCGCCACTCTCATCGGCCGCGGCAAAGTCCTGGAACTGGCGCAACTGGCCCGTTCGCTGGATGCCGGCCTGGTGGTCTTCGACCATGAACTGACGCCCACCCAACAACGCAACCTGGAGAAAGAGCTGGACTGCCGGGTCATCGATCGCACGCAACTCATTCTGGATATCTTCGCCAGTCGCGCGCGCACGCGCGAAGGCCGTCTCCAGGTGGAGCTGGCGCAATTGAATTACCTGCTGCCGCGCCTCACGGGCCGCGGGGTCGCCATGTCGCGTCTGGGCGGCGGCATCGGCACGCGTGGTCCCGGCGAAACGCAGCTGGAAACCGATCGCCGCCGCATTCACCATCGCATCAAGAAAATCGAGAACGATCTTGAGGGCGTGCGGAACGGCCGCGCGCTCCACCGGCGCAAGCGGCAATCCGTGCCTCTTCCGACGATCGCGCTAGTGGGCTATACCAACGCCGGCAAATCGACGCTGTTCAATCGCATCACGGAAGCGGCGGTGCTGGCCGACGCGCGCATGTTCGCCACGCTCGATCCCACGGTCCGTCCGGTGATTCTCCCCTCCCGGCGCCGCGTGCTGGTGAGCGACACCGTTGGTTTCATCGGAAATCTGCCGACCACACTGGTGAAAGCCTTCCGCGCCACGCTCGAAGAAGTCACGGAAGCCACGCTGATCCTGCACGTGGTGGATGTCTCAGCGCACCAGGCCCCCATGCAGACCCGCCAGGTGCTCAAAGTGTTGGGGGAGATCGATGCCGCGTCCATTCCACAACTGCTGGTGCTGAACAAATCAGACCGGCTGCCGGGGACCGATCCGGACGTGGAAGCTATTCGCCACCGCCTGCTGGAGGGCTCCGGCGCGGTGGCGGAATGGCGCGCGGTGGCCGTATCTGCTCTTTTCGGACACCGCATCGACCGGCTGCTGGCCGCCATCGACGAAGTGCTGCCATTCGATCCGATCGTGCGCGTGCGGCTCTCACTGCCTCTGAGCGACGGCGCGCGCATCTCCATGGTCCACGATCTGGGACGTGTCCTGAACACCCGCTATGCGGGCGACTCGTGCGAAATGGACGTGGAGATTCCGGAATCGCTGCGCCGCGTGTTGTCCGGCTACATCATTTGATTGGCGGCCGCGCGCTATAGTACGGATTCGGTTCACCATATGCGAACAGCACTGCTTTGTCTCGGCTGCGCAGCCCTGGCGTCCGCTGAAATCCACCACAATCCCGGCAGCACCGCCCCGCTGCCCACCGCGAAGTATATCCACGTAGTCAGCGAAGCCGACTCGCCCGTCCAGCAAACTTACATCAAGAGTAAAGACGGATTGTACGTGGCCGCGGCTATCCGCAAACCCACGGGCGGCGGCCACTATCCGGCCATCATCATCTTCCACGGCGCGCCAGGCGGCCGCGGCATGGAACAGCTCACCGGCTGGTCGCGCGGCGATCATGGCGGACCGGTCTGGGAACGGTTCCTGCAAGAGGGCTACGTGGTGGCCGTTGCGGACTATCGCGGCGGCAGCATGAGTCTCTCATGTCGGCGCCCTCAAGCAACGGCATGATCACTTCCATCGACGACGGGATGGCCGTGATCGACTACGTCAAGGCGCTGCCCTATGTCGATGCGGACCGCATCAACCTCTACGGCGTCAGCCTGGGCGGGAACCTGGTGATGAACCTGGTGTCCCGGGTTCCGGTGCATGCCGCCATCGTGGGCGCGCCGGCGGTCATGTGGTTCCTCGGTATGCGCATGCCGCCGCCTGGCTCGCCACCCGATCCGGATGCATTGAAGAATCTGAAACCCGATCCCGAAGTCTCCCGCAGGAACATCGATCCGATTCGCAGCCCGGTCCTGATCCTGGTGGGCACGGCGGACCGGTTGATGCCCGTGGCCATCACCCTGCACGACACGCTGGCCGCCGCCGGTAAATCGGTGCGCCTGGAGATCTACGAGAACGGCTATCACGACTTTTGTCTGGGTCCGCAGGGTCAGAAGCGCCCCGATTTGCCGAATGGCGAAGCCCTGTACGACTCTGCCCTCGATGCACTCGAAAAGTCCGTGCTCTTCGCCGCGGGCAAGCTGAAGTAGGCCGCCGCGACGCCGCGCTAAGATAAATTTGAATGCCCCAATGGCTGAAGTCGCTCTATCGCAGGCTCGGGCGCATGGAAATAACGTTTCTCATCCTGGTGGTGCTGGCCGCCGTGCTGGGTAACGCCCTGCCGGCCTCCGGTCTCAGTCTGCTGATCACCTTCGCGGCCTGGATCGCCGGCATCGTCGTGGTCTTCCGCCTGGCGCGCACCGGCATCAAGAAGCTGATCTGGCGCCTGCGTAACCGCCTCATCGTGGCCTACGCGTTTATTGCCATGGTGCCCATCGTTCTCATCCTGGCGCTGGTCCTGGTGAGCACGTACTGGATCACCGGCCAAATTGCGCTTTATCTGATCAATTCGGAGTTGGACCGCCGCACGGGCATCTTAAAAGGCGCCGCCAACAGCATCGCGGAGACCGCCGCCGATCATCGGGCCGAAGTGGTGGCGCGCACTCAGGGTTTCACACAACGCTTCTTCCCGTTTACGGAAATACTGGTTCTCGATGACAAGACCTACCGCTATCCGGCTTCGGCTGACATCACCGCGCCGCCCGATGGATGGAAGGACGCGAACGGCATCATCGTCAAGGACCGCCGCCTCTATAGTTGGGCGCACGTGGTATCCGGCGACACGCAGGTGACCATCCTGGCTCCCATCAGCCGCGACTTCCTGTCGAATTTGGTGCCGGGCATCGGGCTGGTGAGTTTCTTTGAAGACACCGCCGGCGATCGGGAGCGGGTCACTTCGGAATCGTCGCCGTCCACTCAGGTCATTCCCCCGAAAAACAACTTCCTGGATCTCCAGGTCAACGGCGGGTCTCCCGCGCCGGTGATGTCCTGGAACGCGCCGGGCAAGTCTACGCGCGGCTTGCTGCTGGTTTCCACGCGCATGTCCGCGGTGCTCGGTACGCTGTTCGGAAGCAATATCGCGTTTGGCGACATGGCCTACGGACAGCTGATCTGGGTTGCTTTTTTGTCCATCGTGACGCTCTTCCTCATCGTAGAGCTGGTTTCACTGGTGATCGGCGTCTCCATCTCCCGCACCATTACCAGCGCTGTGCACGAGTTGTACCTGGGGACACGGCGCGTCAAGGAAGGCGACTTCTCCCATCGCATTCCGGTGCGCGGGAATGACCAGCTCGCCGAGCTGGGATCGTCATTCAATACCATGACCGAGAATCTGGAGCGCCTGATCGTGGTGGCCAAAGAGAAGGAACGCCTGGAATCGGAACTGGAAATCGCGCGCGAGGTGCAGAGCCAGCTTTTCCCCAAGAACGTGCCCGATCTGAAGACCCTGCAGCTAACCGGAGTGTGCAACCCGGCGCGCGTAGTCTCGGGCGATTACTACGATTTCATCCGCTTTGACTCGAGCCTGGCATTTGCGATAGGAGACGTGGCCGGCAAAGGTATCTCTGCGGCTTTGCTCATGGCGGCCATCCAGTCCACTATGAGAATGCAGCTTACCGCCGGGCTGCCCGGGCTCGTCGCCGACGGCCCGCCGTGCCTCTCGACGGCTATGATGGTCTCCCGCCTGAACAAACAGTTGTACGCCAATACTTCGCCCGAGAAGTATGCCACGTTTTATTTCGCTCTGTACGACGAGAAGACCCAGACCCTGACCTACACCAATGCCGGGCACCTGCCGCCGATTCTCATACACAAAGGCGTCCCCGAGTTGCTGGAAGTGACCGGGACCGTGGTGGGCGCGTTCCCCTTCGCGCGCTACGACGAAAAACAAGTGCAGCTCGCGAGCGGCGATCTCCTGGTGGCATACACGGACGGCATTGTGGAACCCGAGAACGAGTATGGCGAGATGTTCGGCGAACAGCGGCTCACCGACCTCCTGGCCAGGAACGTGGACCGCGGATCGCCAGAGATCATCGCGCGCGTCATGGAAGCGGTGGAGCAGTGGAGCGGCGCTGCCGCCGAATTGCAAGATGACATGACCATCCTGGTCGCGAGGCGGCCGTGAAAGTCCTCACCGCCGCCCAGATGCGCGAAGTCGACCGGCGCACCATCGAAATGGGCATGCCCGGGCTGGTGCTCATGGAGAACGCGGGTCAGCGCCTGGTGGATCTGCTCGCCGAAAAGTTCGCGCCACTCTCCGCGCAGCGCGTCGTAATTTTGTGCGGCAAAGGGAACAATGGCGGCGATGGCCTGGTGGTGGCGCGCCTGCTCTTTAGCCGGTCAGACCTGCGGCCCGCCTCGCTGCACGTCATACTGCTGGCCGCGCCGGACGAGCTCAAGGGAGACGCCGCGCAAAACTACCGCATGCTGCAGGTATGCGGGTGTCCGGTGGCCCGCGAGATTCCCTCGGAAGCGCAGTTGGCCACCATCGTGGTGGATGCGCTGCTGGGCACCGGCATCGATGGCCCGGCCACCGGCGCCATGCTGGAGGCCATCCGCCAGATCAACCGACGCTTTCCACTCGCCGAAGTTGTAGCGGTGGACATCCCATCCGGGATGCCCAGCGACTCCGGCCATCCCGTGGGCGAGCAGGCGCGCGCGAATTACACCGTCACCTTCACGGCTCCCAAGCCCGCCCAGGTGCTGCCGCCGAACTGTGACGCGGTGGGCGAGTTACACGTGGCGGCCATCGGCAGTCCGCCGGCTCTGTACGATGCGGACGATGCCGTTTGGCTTTCGCTCATGCAGCCGTCCATGTTCGCAGGCCTGCTCGCGCCGCGTGCGCGCGACGGCCACAAGGGCACGTATGGCCATGTGCTGGCGATCGCCGGCTCGCGCGGCAAGACCGGAGCGGCGGCCATGTGCGGCATGGCTGCGCTGCGCTCCGGCGCCGGCCTGGTGACCGTAGCTTCCGATGAATCCGCCATCCCCGTGATCGCCGGCCATGCGGCGGAGTTGATGACCGAGCCGCTGGACGCGGGCAGCATCGCGGCGTTGATCGAGAACAAGGACGTGATCGCCATCGGTCCGGGATTGGGCACGCATCCGGATACCGTAGCCATGGTGCGGCGCGCGTTCGCCGAATTCCGGCAACCCATGGTAGTGGATGCCGACGCCCTCAATGCGTTGGCCGGCAGTGACTGGTCGGGCAACGGCGGAATGCGCGTACTCACGCCGCATCCCGGCGAGATGGCCCGTCTCGCGGGCCAGACCACCGCCGAAATCAGCGCGGACCGCGTGGCTGCCGCCCGCGGCCTGGCCACCCAGCGACAGGTCATGGTGGTCCTGAAAGGTCAGCGCAGCCTGATCGCCTTTCCCGATGGGCGCGTCTGGATCAATCCCACGGGCACGCCGGCGATGGGCACCGGCGGCACGGGCGATATCCTCACGGGTATGATCGCCGGCCTTCTGGGACAGTTCCCGCGCCAGCCTGACCTGGCCGTAGCCGCCGCCGTATACCTGCATGGACTGTCCGGGGAATTAGGGGCCGGCGCGGTCGGCGAAAAGTGCCTGACGGCCACCGATCTGCTCCACTACCTTCCGGCGGCTCTGGAGGAGTGTGCCCGTCTTCCACAGCGCCTCTGAAGAGGAAACCATCGCACTGGGGGAGCGCCTGGCGGAATCGCTGCCGCGCGGCGCCACGGTGCTTCTGATCGGCAATCTGGGCGCGGGCAAAACCACTCTCGCCAAGGGCATCGTCAAAGGCATGCGCGCCGCGGAGCCGGAAGAAGTCTCCAGCCCGACTTTCACGCTCATCCATGAATACGGCACTCCGCCTGCCGTTTATCACGTCGATCTCTACCGTCTGGAGAGCGCCCGGGACGTCGCCACCCTGGGTCTCGACGAGTTGTTTGACAGCCCCGCTCTGGTGCTGATCGAATGGGGCGAGCGTTTTTCCGAACTGATGCCGCCGGATCGCATCGAAATCCGCCTGCGCGCAGTGGACGGTGACGAGCGTGAGATTACCACCGGCTAGTCGCATAAACTGGTAATTACCATGCAGTTTGACCCGCCGCGCGGCATGCGCGACTTCTATCCCGAGGACCTCGATCTGCGCGACCGCATCTTCGCCGCCTGGACCGACGCCTCCACCCGCCACGGCTTCCAGCGCTTCGAGCCGCCCGTCGTCGAATCGTTCGAGCTGCTGGCGCGCAAGGCCGGCGAGGAGGTGGCCCAGCAGATCTACCACTTTGAAGACAAATCCAACCGCCAGTTGGCGCTCCGTCCGGAGGTGACTCCCTCGCTGGTGCGCATGATCAGCGCGCGCGCGCAGCAGATGGTTTTTCCGGCCAAATGGTGGACCATCGGGCAATGCTTCCGCTACGAGCGCATGACTCGCGGCCGCAAGCGCGAACACTTCCAATGGAACCTCGACATCGTAGGCGAGCCCTCCGTGCAGGCCGAGGCCTGGATACTGGCCTGCGTTACCAGCGCCCTCGGCGCCCTCGGCATGGGGCCGCGCGACGTGCGCATCCATGTCAATAACCGGCAGGTGGTGGCGCATTTGCTTTGCGAGATGGGAGTGCCCGCCGAGCGCCACGTGGATGTGTTCATGGTGCTCGACAAGAAAGGCAAAGTGCCGGCCGAGACCATGAAGGAGATGCTGGTCGAGAAGGGGATTACGTCCGCGGCCGCCGCACAGGTAATGGGACAACTCGAATCCGCTGCGCCGCTGGCGGAAACTCCTGCCGCCGAGGAGGTGCGCCGCCTGTTCGACCTGGCGGATGCCATGGGCTTCGCCGATTATCTCCAGTTCGATTCCGGCGTGGTGCGCGGCCTCTCCTACTACACCGGCACCGTATTCGAGGGCTTCGACACCGAGCGCCGTTTCCGCGCCATTTTCGGCGGCGGCCGTTACGACAACCTGTTTGGCGACATGACCGGCGCCGCCCGCCCCGCTGTCGGCATGGGTTTCGGCGACGTGGTGATCGCCGAAATTCTGACCGAGTTGAAAGGACTGTCGCCGGCCAAGCCTGCCATTGAAGTATGTGTAGGCATGTTCGATCCGGCGCTCGGCCGCGAAGCCGCGCAGGTCGCCGCGCAACTGGCGTCCGCCGGTATTCCAACCGACCTGGCGTTCTCCGCCGGCAAACCCGCGAAGTTTTTCAGTTACGCCGATAAGCGCGGCGCGCGCTTCACCGTGTTCCTGGCTCCGGATGAGGTGCGCGAGGGCGCCGCGGCGGTTAAGGAAATGGCCACCGGCCAGCAGGCTACGGTAGCCCTGCAGGAGCTGTCGCAGTGGCTGCTCGCGCGCTTGCCGCGTTAGTCAGAACGCCGCGACACGGCCCTTCTTGGGCCAGTTTTCCGGCGCGTGTAAATCCTCCGGAAGCTTGGTCTGCCCGTCGCCGTGCGTGTGGCGCAGTTGTTCCTCGGTCAGATCCTCGGCTGTGGAAAGATCCGCGCCGCAGATATTGGCGTGCGAAAGATCGACTCCCATCAGCCGCGCTCCCACCAGGTTGGCGCCCCTCAGGTCCGCGTGCCGAAGGTCCGCGCCGCGCAGGCTGGCCAGCACCAGATCGGCCTCGCAGAGTTGCGCGTGCGCCAGGTTGGCCAGCGTCAGGTCCGCGCCGCGCATGACGGCGTACGCCAGATCCGGCTTTACTTTAGGATTCTCCGCGCGCCAGTTGTTCCAGGCGTCCACGTCGCTCATCAACAGTTCAAAATGTTCTTTGTCGGCCATTCATCAATCATTGTAACGCTCTGGTCATCTGCAAGCCATCGCCGCCGTCCTCGTAGTAGCGGCGCGCCAGGCGCCCCTCGCGGAAACCGAACCCGCCATACAATTCCTGCGCGGCAATATTGCCGGGGCGTACCATCAACTCCACGCGGCGCAGGCCCGCTTTCCGCAGCTTGTGGAGCACATGCCGCAGGAGCGCGTCCGCCACGCCGCTTCTCCGGTATTGCGGATGCACCGCGAGCGAAACGATCTCCGCTGTGCGCTTCTCTGTGGAAGCCGCCAGGTAGCCCGCGATCCGTCCACCCAGCTTGGCCGCCAGGAAGAGTTCCGGCCAGTCCCGATAGAGCTCCAGGAACAAAGCGCGCGGCCAGGCCTGCTTGCCGAAGCTGGCGCGCTCGATCCATAGAATGCGCTCCAGGTGGCGGAGGCGGAACGGAACGATCTGGATGCGGCGCGTCAGATGGCGTTGGCGGTCGAGAGGCCGCAATCGATGTGAATCACCTGGCCGGTAATTTTGCGCGAGTAGTCGCTGCCCAGGAACAGGGCGCTATCCGCCACATCCTCCTTGGATACGGTTTCCTCAATCGCGCATCGCTCGGCTGCCAGCTCCTGAAAATGCTTCCAGGCGGCGCTAGCCACCGCCAGCGGGTCCGCATGATTCTCGCCGCGCGCCATTTCGATGGCTTCCTGGAAGACCCGCGCGCGCTGCTGCTCCAGCGCTTCCGGATTCCGCAGAAACGCGCCCATAATCCCGGTGGCCGCTACCGTCTCGATGGGTCCGGGCGAAAGCGCGTTCACCCGAATCTTGTTACGGCCCAGCTCCAGAGCCAGGTAGCGCATCGCGCTTTCCAGGGCGGCTTTGGAAACCCCCATCAGCCCGTAAGAAGCCTCGGCGCGCTCCGATGCCTGGTATGTCAGCGTGATCACACTGCCCCATTCCCGCAGGTTCGGCTTGGCGAATTTCACCGTCTTGCACAGCGAGTGCGCGGATATGGTCAGGCTCTGGCAGAATCCTTCCACACTGCAATTCGACGCCGGCTCCGTGAACAGCTCGTTGGGCGCGAAGGCGATGGCGTGCACCAGCACATCGATCGGATTGTTTTGGAAGCGGGCGAAAAAGTTGGTGAGTTCTCCGTCAATCAGCACGTCGCAGCGATCGCCCTGCACTGCGGGATTGTGCAGCAGGAGTAGACGTACGCGGCTGAAGAACTTCTGCTGGTAGCCGATGAAGACGTGCGCGCCGTGGTCCGCGAATCGCTTGGCGATGGCCCAGGCCAGACTGGACTCGTCGGCCACGCCCAGCACCACTACATTTTTACCCTCTAATCCCATTCCCCGCTGGCCCGTTGGCGTCATTGTGTAAGCAGTCCTCGCTTATTCAAAATAACGCAGTTCTGGGCTGGGAGATCGGAGAAGGGGCAGCGGGGATCAGGCGACCCGTCGAGCCCTGGAGATGATGGCAGCCAGTTCTGGCGGCCGCCGCATCCGGATCAGCCGAATCTCCTCAAGCAAGCGGATGGCTTTTTCCAATTCGGTGCGGCGATGGTGGAGCTTTGACAGTTCTACGTTTGGGGGAGTAAACGAGCGCTGTGGCGACATTTGATTAGAGGATGCTCCTTATCTGATATAGGACTACTCCGTAAACACCAGGTGTAATCCTAGGTGTAACCTAGAAGTCACCCTAGAAAAAACCCCCATTTGGGGGTATACTCAGTGCTCTTTTGAGGGGGTACTAGCAACGGTTAGCTATCTTTGCCAAGTTTTTGGGATACTCATTCGGACATTTCGGCCGTCAACGTTGCCCCGCCCATTTCGGGAACGGCAGCTGAAAACTTCAACGGTTTGTGGGAATCCTTGGTGATCCATACCGTGATCTTTTCGGGACCGCCATCCCCCGATGTGATCTCAACTTTGTATGTATCGACGCTGGCTCCCGCAATGCTCACTTTCTCCGACCCGGTGACTTCCAGCTTCATCACCTTGTCTTTCTGCTTCTGGACGTCGAAGTTCCGGAACGCCGTCGAGTAGCCTTCCGCCAGCGGCAAGCACGCGATCACCGCCGGAGCCGCCGATGCCTCGGGAAAGATCGGACCGCTCAAATCCGCCGTGATGGGTTTGTCCGAACCGTTCATCTTCATCGATCCGGTAGCCTTGTTATCCTTGAAAGCGATCTCGATCTCCACCGGACCCTGATGGATCGACCGTTTGCGGACCACCAGCGAATCCTTGTCCAGCACCATCAAATCGGTGGCCTCGCCCATCGGGGTGGTCATGCGGTCCGTAACCGTCCAGGCGCCATTTTCGGTTTTGATCTCTTCGGCCAGGCTCAGCGGTATCGTTTGGGCGCCCATCGTGAGCGTCACCTTGTACTTGTACGTTCCGGGCTGCAGCGGCGACGCAATCCTGGGAACGGTCACCGACCCGGCGTCCATCATGCGCGCCAGAACCACCGTTTTGGGATCGACTGTAATTTCCTTCAGCCGCGTGGCCACCTCCGGCGTCATATCCTCCTGATACCGGCCGCCCAGGTAATGCGCCAGGAATTTCTCGCTGGCCGCGAACATCGCCATGTTATTGACGGGCCGTGCGAACCCATGACCTTCATCCGGCGCCACCAGGTATTCCACCGGAAATCCGCGGTCGCGCAGCGCGATCACGATCTGGTCCGATTCCGCCTTGTTCACACGCGGATCGTTAGCCCCCTGCACCACCATCAGTGGTGTCTTGATCTTGTCCGCCGAATTCAGAGGCGACTGCCGCCGCAACTGCGCCTTGCCTTCCGGCTTGGTGGGATCTCCCATGCGCAGATAGAACATCTTGCGTATCGGCTCCCAATACGGCGGAATCGAATCGAGCAGCGTAATCAAGTTCGACGGTCCCACGATGGAGACCGCGGCGGCATACATATCGGGCGTGAACGCCACACCCGCCAGCGTGGCATAGCCGCCGTAGGATCCGCCGATTATTCCCGTCCGCTTGGGGTCCGCAATGCCTTTCGACACCAGGTATTTCGCGCCCCAGGTCAAATCGTCCTGCATCTTGTCGCCCCATTGGCGGTTGCCGGCGTCCAGAAACTTCTTTCCGTAACCGGTCGAGGCGCGGAAGTTGGGCTCCAGCACCGCGTAGCCGCGGTTGGCGAAGAACTGCGCCATGCCGTTGTATCCCCACACGTCCCGTCCCCACGGTCCGCCGTGCGGGAGAATGAGCGTGGGCAGATTCTTCGCCGGCACGCCTTTCGGCAGTGTCAGGTAGGCCGGAATCTCCAGGCCGTCGGACGAATCGTAACGGATGGCTTCCATGGTGGCCAGATCCTGCCGCGGCAGCTTCTGGCGGATTTTATATTGGGGCGTCAGCTTGCGTGCCCGGCGGTCGAACAGGTACATCTGCCCCGGCTCCGTGTCGGAGTTCGCCGAAATCAGCCAAAACTGTTCGTCGCGGGTGTGCGAGCTGAAATTGATTTCGTTGCCCGACAGTTTACCTTGCAGAAATTTGTAGTCCGATTCGAAGGTTTTATCCTTCCAGTAAATGCGCCGCTTGTCATACTGGTACACGGTGGCGATTAACTGATCGCTCGCTTCGGAGAAAAGCGCATTTCCGAAATCCACGCGGTTCTCCGGATCGCGCTCCACCAGTTCTTCCTTGCCGCTCTCCACGTCCATGAGTTCCAGCTTGGACAGGTTCTCGGCCGCGCCCTTGTTGGTGTCGAGGTAGAAGCGCTTGCCGTCCTTATGAAACTGGATGGGATTGCAGGTCTCCAGCACGTCGCAGGAATAGATCTTGGTGAAGCCGTTATCGTCCACCCGCAGGATCTCGGTGTCGCCGCTATCGGTCGAGCGGGTGGCCAGCCGCAGCCGATCCTGGCGGTCGAAGATCCAGCCTGTGATGCGATCCGTGTTCTTGCGCAGCAGGGTGCGCTCACTGGTGGAGATCCGTACCTTGTACAGGTCGTGCCAGGATTTGTCGCGGTCGTTCAGCCCTACATAGATGATGTCGGGCTCGCCGCGGGGCACCTCATAAGGTATCGCGCGCACTCCCTTGATGTCCGTCAGGTTCCGTGCCGCCGGCACTGGCGCTCCGGCCGCCGGCGCGTCCGCCGGGTTCACGGCGTACACGTTGTAGTTCTCGTCTCCCAGTTTGTCCTGCGCATACAGGACATACTTGCCGTCGCGGCTCCAAAAATATGCTGAGATCGGCCGTTTCTTGTCGTTCGTGATGGGCTTGGCCGCATCGAACGACTCATCGGTCTTCTTTACCCAGATGTTGCGAGTCTTGTCCAATGGCTTGAGGAATGCGATGTATTTCCCGTCCGGGGAGATCTGTGCGCCGGCTATTTCAGGATCGCCGAAGAACAACTCGCGGTCGATTAGCGGCGGCTGTTGCGCCATGGCCGGCGCTATTGCCAGCAAAACAGTCAGGGAGAGCCTGCTTAGGGAGCTCATGCGGTTTCGTCCGTAACTGAGTATAGCCCGAAAAAGCAGCAGGTTAGCTGGCAATATGATCATCGAGTGACCCTCCTTTCCGCTTCGTGATGGAAGGCCCGTTCTGTGATCCCTGGCCTTCCCGATCGAAGCCCCTGTGCTTCTCTCAGGAACTCGCTCCTCCATCCTCAGGCGGAAAGGTCTCCGCCTGAAAAGTGTCTGGATGCGAATGGTGCTTAAATGATCTCCATGCGGAATCGCAGAAACTTCGTGCGCCTGGCCGCCGCCGGCGCGGCCGCGGTGCTGGTCCCCAAATCGCAAGCTGCCACTAAACCCGCGCTGCAACTCGGCCTGATAGTATCCGCCGGCAGCGATCCTGAAGCCGCCATTCGCAAGGTCCATAGCTTCGGCTTCCCCACTTGCCAGGTGGGCGTGGGAGCATTCGATCGCGAAATGCCCGCCCGGTTACGCGCGGCTCTCGACCACTATCAGATCGAAGCCACGTCACTGGTGGCGGGAGGTCCAGGTCCGGAAATCTACGATTTCTACAAGGGCCCTCTCACTATAGGCTTCGTGCCGCGTGAATACCGTGCGGCGCGCATCGCCCAAATCAAGAAGACTTCGGACTTCGCCAAGGAGTGCGGCGTCCCCGCCGTGCAGACGCACTGCGGTTTCATCCCCGAGAATCCGAATGATCCGATCTACCAGGAGGCCGTCGACGCGCTGCGCGCGGTAGCGGCGTACTGCAAGCAGAACGGCCAGAGCTTTCGCTGCGAGACGGGCCAGGAAACGCCTATCACGTTGTTTCGCGCGATCAAAGATACCGGCCTCGACAATATTGGCGTAAACTTCGATGCCGCCAACCTGATCCTCTACGGTAAAGCGAACCCGGTCGACGCGCTCGACATACTCGGTCCGTTCGTACAGGGTGTGCATGCTAAGGATGGGCTGTATCCCACCGGTCCCCGCGAGTTGGGCCGCGAAGTGCCCATCGGGCAAGGTAAGGTCAACTTCCCCGCGTTCATCCAGCGTCTGAAGGAAGTCGGATACCGCGGCCCGTTGACTATAGAGCGCGAAATTTCCGGCGCCAAGCAAGCCGAAGATATCCGTGCATCCAAAGCGTATCTGGAGAAGCTGATCGGTTAAAAGGAGACCAAACATGAGCGAACATGCCAAGCCTGATCGCCGCGCCTTTCTGGAAGCCGCGGGAGCCGCCGCCGGCTTTATGATCGTGCAGTCTCAACAGGTGCGGGGCTCGCAAGCCAACTCCGCCGTGCGCGTCGGCCTGCTGGGCTGCGGCGGTCGGGGCACGGCCGACGCCACCAGCATTGCCCTGAACGGACCGGCGCGCGTAGTCGCGCTGGCCGACCTGTTCGAGGACCGCGTCACTTCGGCCAAGAAGAATTTTGACGAACTGGCCAACAAGCAACGCTACGCTGGAGTTGCCGCGGCGCAAATGTTTCAGGGACCGCGCGCCGCCGAACAGATGATGCACTCGTCCGAAGTGGACGCAGTGGTAATCGCCACGCCGCCTTACTTTCATGCCCGGCACCTGGCGATGGCGGTGGCCGCCGGCAAGCACGTCTACTGCGAGAAGCCCGTGAGCGTGGACGTGGCGGGCGCGCTGCGCGTAATCGAGACAGGCAAACAGGCCGAAGGCCGTCTTAGTCTGGATGTTGGATTTCAGATCCGCAACGCGCCGCCTTTTGTCGAGTTGGTGCGGCGCATCCATGGTGGAGCGCTGGGCCAGATCTCGTGCGGCGAAGCCCACTACTATTGTCCGTTCCTCTCCATGCCCGATTACCCTAAGGCATCTCCGGCCGAACTGCGTCTCCGCCACTGGCTGCACGACCGGGTGCTTTCCGGCGACATCATCGTGGAGCAGAACATCCACGTCATCGATATCTGCAACTGGGCGCTCGGCTCGCATCCGGTGAAAGCCATCGGCGCGGGCGGCCGCCAGGGCCGCACGGAAACGCCGGGCGACTGTTGGTCGCACTTCGACGTGGTCTTCACTTATCCGGGCGATGTACCGGTCAGCTTCAGTTCCACGCAGTTCGGCAAGGGCGGCTTTGATGCCAGCGAGCGCTTCTTCGGGCCGCGCGGGAATTCGCAATCTCCCTATTCCGGACCGCTCCAGATTTCAGGCGACGAGCCGTGGGTCTGGGGCGGCAGCGAGAAGCCCAAGACCGGCGACTTCTCGGTCACCGGCAGTTTCTCCGACAACCTGGCGCAGGCCGATTCCGAGAAGCACGCCGCGTTCATCCGCAGCATCACCAGCGGCCAGTTTCACAATCAGGCCAAACTGGGCGCGGAGTCCGCGCTTTCCGCCATGCTCGGACGCACCGCCGCCTACACGGGACGAGAAGCCGCCTGGGACGAACTGCTGCGCTCCAACGAATCCTGGGATGCCGGCCTGGACCTGGAGAAGCTCTGACCGCGCCTCAATCGCGCCTCAATAAGGATACGGGTTCCCGGCGAATACCACCCGTACGTAGTGATCGTTGAATACCGAGCCGCTTCCCGGCGCGCGCACTTCCGGCATGTGACAGCCCTTGCTGTTCTTCTCGCCAACCGGGCAGAGTTTCTGCAAGGCCTTGATACCGCGCCCGCAGTTCCTTTGAAATCGTGACGCGCCAGGCGGGCCTTGTCGTAGCGGCGAGCGCGGCGGAGGGCTGCCGCGCGACTGCGCGCATAGCCTGCTCCAGCACGCCGCAAGGCGCGGCTGACTTGGGAATTTCAATAAGCCAGGACGCGCTCCATCTCCGCCACCAGATCCTCCACCTGTGGCAGGATGGCGTTCTCCACCTGCGGCTGATAAGCGACCCAGGTGTCCAGCGCGGCCACCCGCCGCACCGGCGCATCCAGGCGATCGAACAATTCGTCGGCGATGCGCGCGGCAATCTCCGCCGCATAGCCGAACGAGAGGCAATCCTCGTGCGCCACAATTACTCGGCTGGTTTTCTCCACCGAGGTGCGGATGGCGCTCCAGTCAAACGGCGCCAGCGAACGCAGATCGATCACTTCCACGCTGATCTCCGGGTTCTTGCGCTCCACCAGCAGCGCGGCCTGCTGCGATTTCTGCACCAGCGCGCCGTACGTGATGACCGTGAGATCGTGCCCCGGCTTTACGACGCGCGCGCTGCCGAACGGGATGGTGTAGTCCGGACCGGGATGCGGCGAACGGTTGTACGGCTCGCGATACAGCCGCTTATGCTCCAGAAACATCACCGGATCGTCGCAGCGAATGGCCGTGCGCAGCAGCCCGCAGGCATCCAGGGCGTTCGACGGCATCACCACGCGCAGGCCGGGGATGTGCGTGAACTCCACTTCGCCGCACTGGCTATGATAGATGGCTCCCCCGTTCAGGTAACCGCCGATAGGAACGCGCAGCACCATGGGACACGCGAAGGCGCCGTTCGAGCGCCAGCGCATGGTCGCCATCTCGTTGCGGATTTGCATCATGGCCGGCCAGATGTAATCGAAGAATTGAATCTCCGCGACCGGCTTCAGCCCGCGCACCGCCATGCCGATCGCGCGGCCCACGATGGCGGCTTCGGCTAAGGGCGTATTGAAGGCGCGCGCCGGGCCGAACTCAGTCTGCAGCCCGTAGGTCACCTTGAAGACGCCGCCTTTGCCTTTTACTTCCGCCAGGTTCTTCTCGCGGCTGGCGTCCGCCACATCCTCTCCGAAGACCAGAATACGGGGATCGCGGCGCATCTCTTCATGCAGGGTGGCGTTCACCAGATCCACCATGGTCTTCGGCTCGCCCCGGAATTGCGCGGGCGTGCTGAACCCCTCCGCCATGGGATCGATCTGCGCCGAGTACAAATTCCGCAGGGCTGAATCGCGCGGCGCAGGATCTGCGTGCAGCGCCTGCTGCGCGGCATCGTGCACCTCGCGATCCACTTCGAGCGTAATTCGCCGCAGGGCGTTCTGGTCGAGCACGCCCTCATCCAGTAGAAACTTTGGAAACCGCACCAGAGGATCGCGCGCCTGCTCGCTCTGGCGCTCGGCGGCGGTCTTGTACAGCCGCTCATCGTCGGAAAGCGAATGCGAGTAAGGCCGGATCACATGGGCGTGCACCAGCGCCGGACCGCGCCCTTGCCGGCAGTAGCCCACCGCTGCCTTGAGGGCCTGATAGGAGGCCAAAAAGTCGCAGCCATCTACTTCCTGCTGAAAGAGTCCCGGAAAGCCCGCAGCCAGCGTAGAGATATTTGCGCCGGCAGTCTGACATTCGATGGGAACCGAGATGGCGTAGCCGTTGTCTTCGATCAGGAAGAGCACCGGCAGCTCCTTCAGGCACGCGGCGTTCAGCGATTCCCAAAACTCGCCTTCACTGGTGGCCCCCTCGCCGCTCGCTACCAGCGCCACGGCATCGCTCTCCGGCTCCAGAAAACGGTTGGCTTCGGCGCATCCTACGGCCTGCAGAAATTGCGTCCCGGTGCACGACGACGTGCTGACGATATTGTGTCGCTTGTCGCCCCAATGGGAAGGCATCTGCCGTCCGCCGGATGCCGGATCGTCCGCCGCGCCCACCGCCTGCAGCAGCATTTCGTACGGCGATACACCCAGCGCCAGGCACAGTGCCCGGTCGCGATAGTAAGGAAAGACCCAATCGTGCCCGGAGCGCAGGCACATGCCCGCCGCCACTTCCACGGCTTCATGTCCGGCGCCGCTGATCTGAAAGAAGATGCGGTTCTGCCGCTTCAGGGCGACCTCCCGATCGTCCAGCCGGCGGGAAGTCTGCATGATGCGGAACGCGTGAATCAGCTGCTCGTGGTCGAGGCCGTGCCACTTGGCGATGGCCTCGTGCTGTGCGGTGACGGTGGCCAAGACGGTGCGTCCCTCCCTAACTGTCAGTGTAACGGAGCTTGAGCCATTGGAACAGGATCTACAACGGATTTTTGACGGGTTCTGGTAGTCCGCACCGCTACCACCAACGCGGTCAAATAAAGCAGGCCGCCGATCAGCAATGTCTGTACCAGCCCACAGTAGATGGCGCATACCAGGGCGCCCACCGAACCCAGCACGCTGGCCGCCGCGTTCAGCGACCACGCCCACCGCACGGATGGTTTGTGCCACTCTTCCAGCCGTTTCAGGCCGAACGGAAACGGCATACCCATTACAAAACCGGCGGGCGCGATCAGCAGCGCCGTAATGGCGAATTTCAGCTCCAGGGGCAAGCCTACGCCAGCCGACAGCAGCGGCGTGACGATCGCCGCCAGCAGGGCCACCAGCACGGCGATCAGGATGAGCGCGCGGTACAGGCGGCGCTGGTCGTCCCGCAGGATCCGCCGGCTGAAATAGCTGCCCAGCCCGCTCGAAACCAGCATCGAGAAGATCACCACGGTGAGCGCGTAAGTGGGATGCCCCAGGAAGAGCACGAATTTCTGGATCAGGGCCATCTCGATCAGAATGTATCCTGCGCCGATGCACAGGAAATACAGCAGGAAACCCAGGACTCCCTTCTGGCGCGGCAGGCGCGTCCGCAACACCACCGGCGGCAGCGCCAGGATGATGGCGGTCGCCAGAAGGCTGATGGCCATTAGGGCGAACAGCAGCGGCACGGCCTTGTTGATTTTGTAGTCGGCTGAACGCCGCGAAGCATTGGCCAGGAAGGATAGAATATCGCGGGGCTGCACCGTGTAGAAAAAGAATGGCTGGTTATCGGTGACCGGCGAGATATCGTACCGGTAGTTGCGCTCGTAAGTAGCCGGATCGGAATTGCGCAACAGGTCGGTGAACTGCCCGGGGATACGTTCGTCGGGCATGTAGATCGCCTGCATGTTGGCAGCCGCCAGGGCGGCGTGTGCGCGGGCCAGGTCCGCCGCGTTGAAGGGCCGCCGGGAGATCAGCACGGTGTCTTGTGCGCCCCATCCGGTAGTGGATCCCTCCCGCCCCACGATCACGTGCCGCCACGGCTCCGGGTCGCCGAGCTGGTTCAGCGCAGCCATAGCCAGCGAAACCAGCCGCAGCGATTCGCGCGGCGGGTCCAGGCCCCAACGGGTAAAGGCGGCCATCCCGTCGTCGGTCAGGTGCAGGATGTAATCGCGCATGGCGTCGGTGGTGTAGAGGTTGTTTTCGGAAAGCGCGAACGCGCCGGCCGCGGTGGACGCCCACGTATCCACCAAGGTGGCCTGCACCACCTGGTATTTCTCCTGGCTGCGGCGCACGAAGCTGCGGCCGTCCTCCACGAAAATGCGCACGTCCGGACGCAGGTAGATGCCCCGGCTCTGGGCCACATAGCGGTCGCGCATCACGGTGGTGGCGATGATGGGATTAATCTCCACGCCGGTGATGTCGTGGCTGCCGGACGCCAGCGCGCGCGCTACATCCCAGCCTCCGCCGGGTCCGATGATCAGCGCCTTGGCGCCCGGACGCACCGCGTACGGCAATGCCGGACCCTGTTCCAGCAGCTCGTGGCGTTCGCGCGGCGTGAGATGCGCGAAATCGAAGCTGGCGATGCCGGTGGAAGCGTCCGCGTCGATAAAGATGGAATAGTCGCGCACCGCGATACGCGAAAAGCTGTTCCACTCGACGAACTCTTCCTTCTTCAGCTTCTGGCCTTTGGCATACCGAATGGTGATCACGTTGTTGGCGCCGTTATAGAACATGAATGCGACCAGGCCCAGCGCCAGCGCCACGCTGGCCGCCCGCCGCGTGACGGATCCCGCGATGCTGTGCCAGATGGCCCCCGCCGCGGCGAACAGCAGCGCCACGCAGATCATGGTGTGGATGCCGCCCAGGTAATTCAGAAAAGGAACCAGCAGCAGGCACCCGGCGGACGCGCCCAGCAGGTCGAAGAAGTAAACCCGGTCGATGCGCTCCACGGTCTCCGAGATCGCCAGCGAAACGATGGTGCCGGAAACAAAGAAGGGCAGGGAAGTGGCGAAGTAGACCAGCATCAAACCCCAGGCGCCGGGCTCCTCTTTCTGCCCCACCACCACGGCCAGCGCCGCCATGACAAGCAGGCTATTGGCCATGCTGAGATAGCCGAGCTTGCTGAACAACTTCCCCTTCCAGCCCGCCACCAGGTAGGAGAAGACACCGCCCACACCCAGGCCGAACAGCGCGATCGAGATGGCCAGGAAGGCGAAATGGTAATAGAAGACCACCGAGAAGATCCGCGTGAGCGACAGTTCCAGAAGCAACGTCGCCATGGTGGTGAGGGCCACGCCGAGATAAAGGTGAGGCCAGGGGATGGACGGCCGTGAAGAGGAGGACAAGACACTATTCTAGGATGTCCCGGCGGCCCGTGCTTTGGAGTTTGACACCTCCACCGGGCAGGTGATATGTGTAATGATCTTCAAGAGGAATCCAGATGGCTGACGAGCAAAAGCCCGACGGCTCGGCGGTGCCTCCTCCCGCCGGGAGCGAGGCACCCAAACCCGCGCCTCCCAAGCCGGCAGCCGCGGCCCACGCAGCCCCTCCAAAGCCACCCGCGACGATGGTGACCACGCCGTGGAACAGCGATGTCACCCAACTTCTGACGGAACGCTTCGGCGGCGCCGTCACGGAGTTCTCCACGTATCTCGGGCAGAACTTCCTGGTGGCCAAGCCGGATGCCGTCATTCCCATTCTGGAAACCCTCAAGCTGGAGTTGGATTTCGACTACCTGGTGGATATCACCGCAGTCGATTACCCCAAGCGCGCCGAGCGGTTCGAGGTGGTTTACATCCTTTACAGCTTCGCGCGCAATGAGCGCATCCGCTTAAAGACCATGATTCCCGACGGCCACCGCCCGGCTACCGCGGTCACCGTGCACCTGGGGGCTAATTGGCTGGAGCGCGAAGTATTCGACATGTTCGGCATCGAATTCGAAGGCCATCCCGACATGCGGCGCATTCTGCTGCCCGAGGAGTGGCAGGGCTTCCCGCTGCGCAAAGAGCTCTCAATTCTCCACCAGGACGACGTCTGGGTGCAGGAGAACCTGGGGATTGAGAGCGGACAGTAACTATGCCGGACGCCACTTTCCTCGACGCGACAGAATTAGTCATCAACATGGGTCCGCAGCACCCCTCTACCCATGGCGTGCTGCGCGTGATCCTGAAGCTTGACGGCGAGAAGGTGATCGGCACCGAGTGCGTGATCGGCTACCTGCATCGCGGCGTCGAGAAGATCGGCGAGAATCGCACGTATCAGCAGTTCGCGCCTTATGTCGACCGCATGGATTACGTGGCGGCGGTTTCCAACGCCCTGGGCTATTGCCTGGCGGTGGAAAAACTATTGAACGTCGAGGCGCCGCCGCGCGCGCAGGCCGTGCGTGTGGTCCTGACCGAGCTGAACCGCATTGCCAGCCATCTGCTGTGGCTGGGCACGCACGCGCTGGACATCGGCGCCATCACTCCGGTCTTTTACTGCCTGCGCGAGCGCGAGGAAGTGCTCAAGATCTTCGAGAATTATTGCGGCGCCCGGCTGACTACGCATGCGTTCCGCATCGGCGGCCTGCAATACGAGACTTACGACGGTTTCGAGGAAGAGACCAAGAAGTTCTGCGACTGGTTCATCCCTAAGGTGGATGAGTACGAGCGGCTGCTCACCCATAACCGGATCTGGGTGGGACGGCTCAAAGGCGTGGGCGTGCTGAACGCCGAAGAGTGCAAGGAGTACGGCGTGACCGGTCCGGTGCTGCGCGCGGCGGGCGTCAAATGGGATTTGCGTAAGGCGCAGCCTTATTCCGGCTACGAGCAGTACGAATTCGATATTCCCACATGTGAGAACGGCGATACCTACGACCGGTACACCGTGCGCATGGAAGAGATGCGGCAATCCACGCGCATCATCCGGCAGGCGATCGACCGCATTCCCAGCGGGCCCATCATGGGCAAGGTGCCCAAGGTGGTGAAGCCGCCGGTCGGCGAAGCGTATGTTTCAATCGAGGCTCCCAAGGGCGAGCTGGGTTACTTTATCGTGAGCGACAATTCCACCCAGCCGTATCGCCTGCGCGTGCGGCCGCCGTCGTTCGTGAATCTGCAGGCGCTCGACCGCATGGTGCGCGGCGGGCTGGTGGCGGACGTGGTTGCCATAATTGGTACGCTGGACATAGTGTTGGGCGAGGTGGACCGATGATTCCGAAGTTTTTCCGCACCATCTTTCTGGTAGATCTCTTCCAAGGCCTGTGGGTGACTTTCCGCAACCAGGACCCCAAGCGGATCTATACGGAGCAATATCCGGCCGAGAGACCCAAGGTCGGCGAGCGGTATCGCGGCGCGCCGCGGTTGAACATCAACCCCGATAACGGCGAGACGCTGTGCATCTCCTGCAACCTGTGCGCGCTGGCCTGCCCGGAGAACCTGATCGTGGTCACCAGCCAGCGCAACGAGCAAACCAAGCGCAAGGAGCTGACTACTTTTACCTACGATACTTCCCGCTGCATGTTCTGCGGGCTGTGCGAAGACGCTTGTCCGGTGGACGCGCTCGAGCTGACGCAGGATTTCGAACTGGCCAGCTACACTCGTGAAGGCGCCATCTGGGATCGCCAGATGCTCGAAGAAGGTCCTAAGCCGACACAATACAAATGCTGACGCCCGACCTGACCCAAGCGATCTTCTTCTATATATTCGCCGCCATGGTCCTGGCCGGCGGTGTGTTGACCATCACCCGCAAGAACGCTGTGCACAGCGCCATGTTCCTGATCGTATCGCTGATGGGCGTGGCCGGACTGTACCTGCTGCAGAAAGCCGAATTCCTGTTCGCCGTGCAGATCGTGCTCTACATCGGCGGCATCATGGTCCTGTTCCTGTTCGTGATCATGCTGGTCAACCTGGACCAGGCCGCCAAGGAGAAGCAGTTCAACGGGCAGTGGTGGATCGCGCTGATATGCGTGGCCCTGGTGGGCGTGCAGGTCACTTACTTCCTGTGGAAGGGCGGCGCCGCATTCCGCATCACGCCGGCCTTTGGCGCTGCCGCGCCCTCCGCTCTGGGCAATACGGAGGCCCTCGCCGACGTGTTGTTCAGCGAATACCTGCTGCCGTTCGAGATCGCGTCCATCTTATTGCTGGTCGCCGTGGTGGGTTCAGTAGTGATGGCCAAGAAGAGGATTTGAGCGTGTACCCGATTACTGAAGCACACTACGTTGCGCTGAGCGCCGCACTGCTGTTGATCGGGACAGTGGGAGTGCTCACCCGGCGGAACATCGTCATCATTCTGATGTCCATCGAGCTGATCTTGAACGCGGTGAACATCAACCTGGTGGCGTTCTCGCAGGTCTGGCACAACCTGAACGGGCAGGTGTTCACGATTTTCGTAATCACCGACGCCGTGGCGGAAGCGGCCGTCGGGCTGGGCATCCTGATCGCACTGTTCCGCAACAAGGAAACCGTGCTGGCCGACGAGGTGGACTTACTCAAATGGTGAGGGCGTGAACTTTCTCGACCTGATCTGGCTGATCCCGCTGTTCCCGCTGGCGGGCGCCGTGCTCATGCTGCTGTTCGGCAAGATGCTCGATCCGCAGCCCGCGTCCGATGTGGCGGTGGCGCCGGGCGTGGAACACGTCCACGACGAACACGATCATCACCATCCTCACGATCACCAGCATGCGCACGGCCATGATCACGATCACGGGCACGATCATCGTCACGGCTCGCCGCTGAAGATGCTGGTGAGCTTGATTTGCCCGGGCATGGTGCTGATCTCGTTCATCCTATCCGCGGGCGCGGTCTGGCAGTTGGCCCAGAATACCGAGCGCATCCACGAAGTGGTCCAATTCACCTGGCTGGCGGGGCTGCCGTTCCACATGATGGATGGCCGCATGGCCACTTTCAGCGCCGATTGGGGATTCCTGCTGGATCCGCTCAGCTCGGTCATGATCCTGGTGGTCACCGGCATCGGCTTCCTGATCCACGTCTACTCCACCGGCTACATGGCCCACGACAACGGCTATTACAGGTTTTTCGGCTACCTGAACCTGTTCATCTTTTTCATGCTGATGCTGGTTCTGGCGAACAATTACACCCTGTTGTTTGTTGGTTGGGAAGGCGTGGGATTGTGCAGTTACCTGCTGATCGGGTTCTACTTCCATAAAAAGTCGGCGACCAACGCGGGCATGAAAGCTTTCATCGTTAACCGCATTGGTGACGCCGGGTTCATCCTCGGCATGCTGCTGATGTTCAGCGTGCTCGGGACCGTCCGTTTTCTGAAAGTGAACGAGGTGCTGCGCGGCGGGCATTTCCAGGCGGAGACCGCGGGATTCGGGGTGCTGAGCGCCATTGCGCTGCTGTTCTTCATCGGCGCTACGGGCAAGTCCGCACAGTTTCCTCTGTATGTCTGGCTGCCGGACGCCATGGAAGGTCCGACTCCGGTTTCCGCTCTGATCCACGCGGCGACCATGGTCACCGCGGGCGTCTACATGGTGGCGCGTTCCGCGGCGCTGTTCCAATTGACCCCGCAGACCTTGAATATCGTCGCCTTCATAGGCGCGTTTACCGCGATCTTCGCGGCCATGATCGGGCTGGTACAGAACGACATCAAGCGCGTGCTGGCTTATTCGACGGTGAGCCAACTCGGTTACATGTTTCTGGCGCTGGGCGTGGGCGCGTATTGGGTAGCCATCTTCCACCTGTTCACGCACGCATTTTTCAAGGCGCTGCTCTTCCTGTGTTCCGGATCGGTGATTCACGCCATGGGCGGCGAGCAGGACATGCGCCACATGGGCGGCCTGAAAGATAAGATTCCGATCACGCACTGGACTATGTGGGTCGGCTCGGTGGCCATCGCCGGCATCCCCGGCTTCGCGGGCTTCTTCTCGAAAGATGAAATTCTTTGGCAGGCATATAGCTCTCCCGCCGGGTCGAAGGCGCTGTGGTTCGTTGGTTTGGCGACCGCTGGATTGACCGCCTTCTACATGTGGCGCCTGATGAACATGACGTTCTACGGCAAGTCGCGAGTAAAGCCGGAAGTGGCCGCGCACATCCATGAGTCGCCGCCAGCAATGACGATTCCGTTGATGCTGCTGGCAGCGGGCGGTGTTTTCGCAGGCTGGCTCGGCGTTCCCGGCGCGTGGGGCCTGTCCGAGCGCTTCCACGGCTTCGAGCACTGGCTGGAGCCGGCCTTCGCCTCCGCAGCCACCGAAGCGGCGAAAGGCGGCGCCCATGACGCTTCGATGGAATGGATTCTGATGGGCATTTCCGTGGCGGTCGCCATCATCGGGATCGTCGTAGCGCGCTATTTCTATCATCACAAACCGCACGTTCCCGATACGCTCGAAAAGTCGCTGAAGCCGATCCACAGCCTGCTCTACCACAAATGCTACGTGGACGAGGTCTACGATTTCCTGTTTGTCAACGGTCTGGGCAAAGGCGGGGGCGAGGTGTTGGGCTCGTTCGATCGCAATGTGGTGGATGGCGCGGTGAACGGCGCCGGATGGCTCACGCGCTTTTCCTCGACTGTCTCCATGTGGTGGGATACCTGGATCGTGGATGGCGCCGTGCGCTTCGGTTCGTTTAGCATCAAGCTGCTTTCTTATCCGGTATGTATTCTGCAGACCGGCCGCGTGCAATTTTACGCGTTGTTCGTAGTGGTGGGCGTGCTGGTTTTCTTCGGCTATTACCTGGCGGGTAAATAATGACGGATCACTTACTCAGTCTGGTGCTGTTCACGCCGCTGGCAGGACTGCTGGTCCTGTTGTTCATCCCCGCGCGCCAGAAAGAACTGATCAAGGTCTGGGCCAACCTGGCCAGCTTCGCCGGCTTCCTCATCTCGCTGCCGCTGGTTTCGCGCTTCGACAAAACCGTCTCCGGCTTTCAGTTTGTCGAGCGCGCCAGCTGGATTCCCAGCCTGGGGGCGCAATACCTGATCGGCATCGACGGCATCAGCCTGCTGCTGATCATGCTAACCACGGTGGTCGGTTTCATCGCCATCCTGTCGTCGTGGAACGCGGTCAACGACCGGCTCAAGGAATACTACTGCATGTTCCTGCTATTGCAGACGGGCATGCTGGGCGTATTCATGTCGCTCGACTTCTTCCTGTTCTACGTGTTCTGGGAACTGGTGCTGGTTCCGATGTACTTCATCATCGGCGTGTGGGGCGGTCCGCGGAAGCTGTACGCGGCCATCAAGTTTTTCCTTTATACTCTGGCCGGCTCGGTGCTGATGCTGCTGGGCATTCTGACGTTGTACTTCCAATATGCCGGCCAGTTCGGGCGTTACACGTTCGAAATCTCCGAGCTGATGAAGCTGAGCCTGCCGCTTGGCCTGCAGCAATGGGTCTTCTGGGCTTTCTTCCTGGGCTTTGCCATCAAGGTTCCCATGTTCCCGTTCCACACCTGGCTGCCGGATGCGCACGTGGAAGCGCCCACCGCCGGCTCCGTGATCCTGGCCAGCGTGCTGCTGAAGATGGGTACCTACGGCTTCATCCGCTTCTCTCTGCCGCTGTTGCCCAAAGCTTCCGCCGACCAGACTATCGTGCGGGTGCTGGCGGTGCTTTCCATTATCGGCATCGTCTACGGCGCACTGGTGAGCCTGATGCAGAAGGACTGGAAGAAGCTGGTGGCTTATTCGTCGGTCAGTCACCTGGGCTTCTGCACGCTGGGAATCTTCGCCATGAATCCGAACGGGCTGGCGGGCAGCGTGTTGCAGCAGATCAATCACGGCATCTCCACCGGCATGCTCTTCCTGATCATCGGCGTGATTTACGAGCGCCGGCATACGCGCGAGATTGCCGAGTATGGCGGGCTGGCGCATGTCATGCCGAAGTACGCCGTCATCTTTGCCATCGCCATGCTTAGCTCCGCGGGCCTGCCGCTGCTCAACGGGTTTGTGGGCGAGTTCACCATTCTGCAGGGCGCGTTTGAAGCCAGCCACGTTTGGGCGGCCTTTGCGGTCACCGGGGTGATCTTCGGCGCGGCGTACTTACTATGGCTCTACCAGCGCACCATGCTGGGCCAGGTAACGAACGGCAAGAACCTGCACTTGCCGGACCTGAGCGTGCGGGAGATCGTGGTGTTTCTACCTCTGATCGCCTGGGCCATCTGGATCGGCGTCTATCCCAAGCCATACTTCGATCTGCTGGAGAAGCCGGTGCAACAAATCGTGGAGCGCGTGCGGCCCGGTTATTATCAGGGCGCCGCGCAAGCTGCCATCCGCGCGGGCGGCGCGCAGGGAGCCGGGCAATGAGCCAGTATTATACGGTCACCGATCACTTCGTGCTGATCCCGGCGATCATGCTGGCGTTGTTCGGCTGCGCCATTCTGCTTTTCGATTTTCTGGTGTTTCCCGATCCCCGGCAGCGAAAGTATCTGCTGTTCTTCGTGATCCTCGGAGAAGGCTTTGCGGGCTTCAGCTTGTGGCGGCAGCAGGCATACCTGGCGACCTCGGGCGTGCAGGAAGCTTTCCACGGTTCGCTTACCATGGATGGCTTCTCCATCTTCTTCAACTGGATCTTTCTGGCGGCCACGGTGATCGTGGCGATAGTTTCGTACAAGTACCTGGAAGTGGAAGGCGAACATCACGGAGAGTACTACAGCCTGATGATGTTCGCGCAGTGCGGCATGTTCTTCCTGGCGGGCGGCGCGGACCTAGTCACTCTGTTTATCGGCCTGGAACTGATGGCGCTGTCGTTCTACGTGATGGTCGGTTTCCTGCGGACCGAGAAGCGCTCCAACGAGGCTGCCATGAAGTATCTGCTGCTGGGCGCATTCTCGAGCGGATTCCTGGCTTACGGTTTCTCGGTGATGTACGGCATTTCCGGATCGACCAAGCTGGCCGACATCGCAGCCGCTATGGGTAACCGTCCGGCGATGGACCCGCTGGTGTTCCTGGCGCTGGCCACCACGGCGGTCGGGCTGTTGTTCAAGATCTCGGCGGTGCCCTTTCACATGTGGGCGCCGGACGCTTACGAAGGCGCGCCCACCACAGTCACGGCTTATCTCTCGGTGGCATCCAAGGCCGCGTCGATCGCATTCCTGCTGCGCATCTTCCTGGGTCCGCTGGCGTCCGCGCGCGACGCCTGGGAGCCGATCCTGAGTTTCGTGGCCGTGGCCACCATGACGGTCGGCAACCTGGCGGCCATCAATCAGAGCAACATCAAGCGGCTGCTGGCTTACAGTTCCATCTCGCATGCCGGCTACATGCTGCTGGGTCTCATCGCGGGAAACGACACAGGGATCAAAGGCATCGCGGTCTACGTGATGGTCTATACCTTTATGAACCTGGGCGCGTTCCTGGTGCTGGTGGCGCTGCGGCGGAAGGGCATCATCGGGGAAGACATGGACGATATCGCGGGCCTGATGCAGAAGAGTCCCGGCTACGCCCTGTTGATGCTGATCTTCCTGCTGTCGCTTGCGGGAATCCCTCCGACCGCGGGCTTCCTCGGCAAGTATTATATTTTCCTGTCGCTGATTGAGACGCACCATTATGCGCTGGCGGTGATCGGGACGCTGTACGTGGCGGTGGCCATCTATTACTACTTCCGCATCGTGCGCAGCATATTCGTACGCGATCTTACGGAACAGGCGCCTTTATCGACCAGCCTGGGGCTGCGCGTGGCGCTGGGCATCACCGGCGTTCTGACTCTGGCGATCGGCATCTATCCGGAGCCTTTCCTGAAACTGGCAGGGACCTCGCTGTTGCACTAGGGACATATGGACGCTATCATCCACCACCCTTTGTTCACGCCCATCCTGGTCACGCTGGTGATCATCGCGCTGTTTCCGCTGGTAGCCGGATACATCGTGTTGATCGAGCGCAAAGTGCTGGCGGATTTCCAGGTGCGCCTCGGCCCCATGCGGGTCGGCCCGCACGGGCTGCTGCAGCCTATCGCGGACGCCTTGAAGCTGCTGATCAAGGAAGACATCATCCCCACGGATGCGGATCAGTCCATCTTCTGGCTGGCGCCGGTCATTTCAACCTTCACGGGACTGACTGCGTTCGCCGTGATTCCATTTAGTAAGTATCTGTATGTGGCGGATGTGAACGTCGGGCTGCTGGTGATTTCAGCGATGTCCGCCGTGGGCATTCTCGGCATCATTTTAGGCGGTTGGGCGTCCAACAGTCACTATCCGCTGCTGGGCGCGCTGCGCAGCGCGGCGCAACTGGTGAGCTACGAAGTGGCGCTGTCGTTCGCATTGCTTTCCGGCGTGATGGTGGCGGGTACCTTGAGCATGCAGGGCATCATCCAGGCGCAGCAGACCCGCGGCATCTGGTTCATCTTCTCGAACTACGGCTTCATGATCGTGCCCTTCGTGGTGTATATCATCGCGGCCACGGCGGAGACCAATCGCGCGCCGTTCGATTTACCCGAAGCGGAGTCCGAGCTGGTGGCGGGCTTTCACACAGAGTACAGCGGCTTCCGCTGGGCGCTTTACTTTCTGGCGGAGTACGCCAACATCTTCGTGATCTCTTCCGTAGCGGTGACGTTGTTCTTTGGCGGATGGCTGCGGCCGTTCCCCAGCGTGACATGGCTGGCGGCGCTCAACTATATCGTGCCGCTGCTGGTGTTCGCCGGCTCGGGTCTGAGCAGCCTGATCCTGGTGCCGCGCTTGAAAGATCCGCTGCAACAGAAAGTGCTGATCGGGGCGGTCGTGATCCTGCTGGCGATCGCCGCGGTTTACATGATTCCCGCATTCAACGCCGCGGCCATCGGCGTGTTCTGGTTTCTGTT
>Ga0070731_10000352_pt1 | contig 66668 bp, 54 predicted proteins | sample Coa_R1_2_FD_66448 | JGI IMG/M metagenome (GOLD analysis project Ga0070731, IMG submission 66448) | Surface soil microbial communities from Centralia Pennsylvania, which are recovering from an underground coalmine fire - Coalmine... | ecosystem: Environmental > Terrestrial > Soil > Unclassified ... | reverse complement strand
CCGTGAAGCGGGCGTTAAGAACCTCGTCACAGGCAACACGCCGAAGCCGCTGACAAAGGAGGAATCCGCCGACTATTCCAAATTGCGCGCGAAGCTCGATCTTCACATCAAGGCGCTGGAAGCGGAGCTTCCCAAGGTCACGGCGGAAGAGGCGGCAAAGGATAAGCTGAACGATCTTGCGCGCAGCCAAATCTTGTACGGAATGAACCTCGTTGGCGGCGAGCTAAAGGGGTTGATTCACGCGGCGATTTTGAACATCAAAAACGATGAGTTGAGAAAAAAACTCAACACGGGCTTTGAGGAATTCTGGGCGATCTTTAACACTGAACACAGAAAACGCCTCGAAAAAATGCGCGAAAAAGCCCTGGAAAAAAACATGCAGAATCCCGAAATCCGCCCCACTCCGCCTCCGCCGCCGGAAAAAAATCCGCCCAAGCCGCCGGCGGCTGCGAAGGATACATTTTAGAATCGTGCAGGCGGGACGCCTGCACCACGGGTCAATCCGGAATCTTCTCGTTCTTCCGCGTCTTCAAAATCTCCACGTCTTCCTTCGAATATTTTTTCTTGCCGTCAATCGTTTTCGTGTGCAGCGCGCCGCTTGACACCAGCCCTTTCACGTATTCCGGATCCTTCGCGTAATCCGGCGGCAGATTCTTGAGTTCCTTCAATGCCTTCGCTTCGTCGATCCACTCGCTGCTGTCATCGCCAGATTTTTCGGTTTGCGCGGGGTTTGAATTCGTTGTTGGCGAAAACCATCCAACGCGATCCCCGACGTACCACGTCACGACCGCCATCAGCGCCAGTTCAGCGAGTGTGACGACAATCGCGGCGCGCTGCGCGGCGCCGCTGGATTTGGTTCGCGGCGCTTCCTTTTTCACGACGGTGTTCGTGAACCACGCGCCGACAATATTGGAAACACAGAACACGGTTAAACCGGCGAAGACGCAATACCAGCGTTGATTGGCTTTTCCAAGGAACGCCCCGAATGGGAGGTACGCCACGAGTGCAAGGATTAACCCGCCCGCTTCGAGGAAACGCCAGAGCCAGGCCATGCGAGCTGCGCTGCGGAAAATGCGGTCGCGCGCGGTGCTGTCGAGTTCGGCGGTCGAATCGTGAAATGCGCCGTTCATGATCGTGGAGATCAGGTACACAACGATGAGGCCGCCGAGGAGGTAGTAGAGATGCATGGGCTGGCGCTCTCCGGTAGAACGGAGCTCTGCTCCGTTCATTACGAATCCGCGAGCGTTCGGAACGAAGCAATGCTCCATTCTACAAACAGCACCCACCTTACGCGATTTCGCGCCCGTCTTCCAGTACCGTCCAGAGTTGATCGATCTGGTCGAGCACCACGCCCGTCCCGCGCGCGACGGCCGTCAGCGGATCGTCGGCTTTGCGCACGGGCAGGCCCGTTTCGCGCGCCAGCATCTTGTCGATCCCGCGCAGCAGCGCGCCGCCGCCGGCGATGGTGATGCCCGTGTCGAGCAGGTCCGCGGCCAGTTCCGGCGGCGTGCGTTCCAACGTGCCTTTGATGGCTTTCAGGATGTTGTCGAGCGGGTCGTGCATGGCTTCGCGGATTTCTTCGCTGCGGATGGTCACCACGCGCGGCAGGCCGGCCAGCGTATCCTGCCCTTTGACTTCGCGCACAAGTTCCTCGTCGAGCGGGTACGCGCTGCCAATTTCGATCTTGATCCGCTCGGAAGTCGGCTCGCCGATTTGAAGATTGTACGCTTCTTTCATGTGCTTGATGATCGCCATGTTCAATTCGTCGCCGGCGCAGCGCAGCGAGGTGCTTTGGACAATGTCGGAGAGCGAGATGATTGCGACTTCCGTTGTCCCGCCGCCGATGTCCACGATCATCGAACCTTTCGCTTCGGTGACCGGAAGGCCCACGCCCAACGCCGCGGCCATCGGTTCCTTGATCAGCCGCACGTCGCGGGCGCCCGCGCGTTCGGCGGAATTGATCACCGCGCGTTTTTCCACGGTGGTGATCCCCGACGGCACGGCCACAATCACGCGCGGATGAATGAAGCGGCTGCGCCCGTGCGCTTTGCGGATGAAGTAGCTCAGCAGCGCTTCGGTGATTTCGAAATCCGCGATGACGCCGTTTTTGAGCGGGCGGATGGCCTGAATCTTCGAATGCGTTTTGCCGATCATGCGTTTGGCGCAATCACCGACGGCAAATTCACCGTTGCAGACGAGGACTTTGTTCGTGTCTTTAACGACCGCTACAACGCTCGGTTCGGAGATGATGATGCCTTCTCCCCGCGCGCAGACCAGCGTGTTCGCGGTGCCCAGATCGATGCCCAAATCTTTCGAGAGCATCCCCAACAGGCCGTCAAAAATCATCGCATCTCCCCTGCATTAGCGCATAATAAGTGTACTTCGCTTATTATCGGTAATTTCAGGAGCGGGGATGAGGAGAAAGCAGGACACTGGAGTCAGGGGGTCAGGGATCAGAAAGCCGCAAAGCGGTTTGCCGCCGTCTCCTATCTCCTGTCCTACGGCACCGGCGCCGTCTGCCTCGGCGCTGGATGGTCCGAATACTTCGTTCCGAAATTGAAAATCCGCCGTGCGTGTTCGCCGATGTACGGCTGGTCCTTCGACAAACGCTGCACGTCGATGCCCAGCGGGAAGAACAAATTGCTGTAGAGCAGCGCATTGTTGGCCTGCGGAATGTTCGTGTCCTGCGCACTCAAAACACGCGTCGTAATCGTTCCCTGCCCCGTGGTGGTGCTCAATTGGAACGACTGCAATCCATCCGTCGGCCCGCCCACGAAATGAACCTTCGGCCCCGCGCCGATGATCCCGCCGCCCGAAATCTGCTCGGCAAAATTCGCCCCGATGCGCACGTTCACCGCGGTGATGTTGTCAATGCCTTCGCGCAAACCGTTCGGATTGGTCACGCCCGCGCGAGGCAGCGCCATGAATTTCACTTTCCACGCATCGCCGGGACTTCCCGTGAAACTCACCCCGTCGCGCCCCTGCACCGACAGAAGCTGGAACCCGCCGGACGCGTTCGTTCCAGTGCGCCCCTGTACGAAGCTCAGTTCATAACGCGTGCCGCTGATCGTCGCGACGAAATCGATCACTTCGCTCGACACCACCGCTTGGCCGATCGTCACTTCAATCGGCCGCCGCACCGTGTCGCCATTCTTCACGCCCGTCAAATCGATCAAATCGCTGAACGTCCCGCGCTGCGACAAAATGCTGATCGACCCGCGCTTCGCATTCACGCGCGCGCTGTAGCTCGAGCCGTCCGACGCCCTGAAGCGCAGCGCGCCGTTCTTGTCGAGCGGGCCGGTGAATCCAAATCCTGCGATGTGAAACGAAAAATCCGAATTTGCCAGCGTGGTCTGGTCCATCCCCAGCGCGTTGATGAACCCGCTCATGCGCACGGAATCGCGCCCGAAGGATTGCGTGTCGCCGGAGATCGTGCAAGAGAGCGTCACCACGTCGCTGGTCGTCACCGGATTGTCGCCGACAACGAGCGAAAAAGTCTGATCGGTCACCGCCGGATTGCGCCGGCTCACCGCAATCGCGCCCAAACCGTCCGTCCCGCGAACCGCGATGTTATACGTGCCCACCGCCAGCGGCCGGCCAAAGAATTTTCCGCTCGGCGACAGGAACAGCCCCAAATCCGAAAGCTTGATCGCGTTGCCGCCGGAATCCGTGGTTGAAAGCACGTCGAAAAACGCGCCGAAGCTTCCGCCAATCGCGCTGACTTGCGCCACATACGGCGTATCCAACCGCGCGCTGGGCACCGTGTCATTCGCGAATCGGAACGGGACTTTCGTGCTGTCCACGAGGAACAGGTTGAAGAATCCCGTCGCCGAAGCGGCATTCGTGCCGCGCGCATCGGTCACCGTCGCCTGAAAGCGCAATCCGGGCGTGCCCAGAAACGTCACGCTCGTCGCATTGACCGAACTGGGCGTAAACCCGGCCATCACGCCGGAAATGCCCAGCGTCAACGTCGAATCGGTGTTCGCCACTTTGTTCGACAGACTGTTCGGTCCCGTCGAAGTGAAGCGATACGGCCGGATGCCGCCTTCCGCAGTAATGTAGCGCGTGATCAGCGAACCGAACGCCGCGTCGCCCAAATCGTATTCGTTCGGATTGAGCACGTTGCCGGCTGTGCCCATCACGTTCGGCGTGGTGAAGCGCAGCGGCAAATAAGTGCCCACGGCGCGCGGCGCCACTCCCAACGGAGCAGAGGCCGGCAGCGCCGTGGCCAGTGCGTACGAGAATCCCGCCAGCGCAAAGAGCACGGCGGTCCCAATGGCGCGCGAGCCAAAGTGTGAAACGCGCATAATTTCTCCTCAACCCTTCACGGTGCGTCCCTGCGTTCGGAAGCGCCGAGCGAATCCAAAATTAGTACGGAAGCGTCCCTTATACAGGATACCCCGCGATTCCGCCTCAACAAAAATCCCGCTGTTCAAAATGCGTCCGAAGATTGGTTCGTTTTTGGGAGCGAAGGTTTGCTGAAATCGGAAACAGGAATCAGGAGTCAGGGATCAGGGATCAGGGGTCAGGATCAATTTTTCTGTTCCCGCCTGACGCCTCAGGCATATAATCTAATTCGCGTACAGATTTCTACGAACCTTCGGACCGGGTGCTTCGTAATGGAAAGCGGCGACGGGAGGAAACCGATGATGTCATCCGCCGCGGCGCTCGATACGCCCGCGTTTGTGCCCGCCATCCGAACTGCTTCAAAGCCGGTCTTGAAGCCTGTTCCGAAGGCTGCGGAACTCAACGACGAGGCGCTTTTTGCTCGCGCCTCGGGCGGCGATCGCGACGCGCTCGGCGCTCTCATCGAACGCTACGAAGATTTTTTGTACGGATTGCTCGTCCGCTTGTGCAACGGCGACGTGCATCGCGCCGAGGATTTCTTTCAGGACACATTCCTCAACGCCATGCGCGCCGCGGCCACGTTCGACCGGAAGAAGTCGTTCAAGCCCTGGATCACGGCCATCGCCGTCAACCTGCTGCGCGACGATTCCCGCCGGCGCAAAGTCCGCGCCGAAGTGGCGCTCGACCCGCACAAGCCGGACGCCGAGCACGACCGCATTGATCCGACTGCCTTGGTCGAAGACCCCGGCGACCGGGCCGAACGGCATGACGAAGAGGAAAAAGTACGGCAGGCTTTGGAACGATTGACCGATTTGGAGCGCGAAGTGGTTTTGCTGCATTTTTACAACGACATGACGCTGCAGGAAACCGCCGATGCGCTGGCCTCGCCGCTGGGCACCATCAAAAGCCGCCTGCACGCGGCGCTGACGCGCCTGAGCGGGATGTTGGGGAAGAGATCGTAATTGTGGTGCAGGCTTCCAGCCTGCACAGTTGTGGTGCAGGCGGCCCGCCTGCACGGTCGAAGGCGAAAGGAAGAGTCGATCATGAGCAATAACATCGATTCGCTGGATTCAAACCTGCGCGACGCGGCCTCCGCCGTGGCGCAACTGCCGCGCCCGAAGGCGCCTGCCGGACTGGTACAGCGTACGCTGGATGCGCTCGCTCAGTTCAAACCCCTGCACCGCAAGCCCCTCTTCCTGCGCCCCATCACGCACCCGCTGGCCCGCATCGCCGCCGTGGCCATGCTCATGGCGCTCGTTCAGCCGCTCACCTATTTGGACGTCGTCGATGAAATGGGCCGCGGCATCGAAAATCACGTCGGCCCGCGCGTGGTCGATCACGTCGAAACCATCGTCGATGGCGTGCTGACCCGCCTCGAACCGGAAACCTATTCGCAGTCCGAACAGGACTCCAACATCCACAACGTCAACCCCAACGCCGTCAAACACGGCAAAACCAAACTTCATTCGCGCGTGTAAAATTCGCAGCGCCGGCTTTCGGAGCGCCGGCTTCCAGCCGGCCCGCATCGGCTAAGCACGTGCGCACGTCGAAAAATCCTCGCCGGCAGTTTGTTCGCCGTTCGCGGGCCACTGGCCTCGCCAGTGCGCTCGCGACATCCCCTACTTCTTCACCCCCGCCCCATCCACTCCCGCAACCCGCACCGATATCGCGCTGCGCCGCCTCAGCCGCGTTGAGCTCATCCCCGACGCATGTTCCGCATCGCTGCGCGGCGGCTGGCTCTGCGACGGCTGCGTGTGATACAAATATTCCGCACACCCCGCCGCTTTGCGCATGAAATCGCTCACCAGCACGCGGTACTCCACGTCCAGTTCGTCTTCCACCTCGTGCGGTTCGAACGTCCAATTCGCCGCGCTTCCCGACGCCAGCGCCACCTTGTCCGAAAACACTTTCAACGCGCGCGTCTCCTTCGACGCCTCCGCCTGATTCGGCAGCAGGATCGACCCGTGCGCGGACGCGGGTTTGCTCCATTCGAGCGTCAACGCTTCTTTTTGGGCGCCGCCGGCCTTCAGCCGCAGCGCGTAATTGTCCACGCCGAATTCGATGCAAGTCTGCGCGGCCAGCGCTGAAATCTCGCCGAGGTTCTGCGCCCATTCCAGCTTGTCGCGCTGCACCGCCATGAAATTGTTCGCGATTCGAAAATGCGGCCGGTTCCCTTTGAAGTGAAAAATGTCCAGAAACCCGCAGAAATGCAACAGCAGCCCAAACAGAATTCCGTCGGCAACCAGCAGCACGCTCGACAAGCCTTTGTACTGCAACTGCGCCGCCAGCACCGCCGCCAGTGCAATCGCCGACATCAACGCCGCTTGAACACAGATCGCCGGCGCGTTCCAGCCCCAGCGCATCAAGCGATGATGAATGTGCCCTTTGTCCGCGCTGCCGATGGGCTTGCCGCGCAGCAGCCGGCGCACGATCGTCAGCGAAATCTCCGTCAGCGGGTAAAACGCCACCAGCGTGATTTTCACGAATTGATACGAATACGGCTCGCGCGGTTCCATCGCCGCCGAATTGACCACAAAATGCTTCTGCCCCAGCGCAATCAGCAGCGTCGCCGCCAGCGCGCCAATCGCCAGACTTCCCGAATCGCCCAGATAAATCTTCGCCGGCTTCCAGTTGAAAAATAAAAATCCGAGCGTCGCGCCAAACGCCGCCAGCGCAATCACCGCAACCATCACGTCGGGCCGCGCCAATTCGTTGACTCTGAGATTGATCGCCAGAAGCGCGATCCCGCCGAAAATCACCGCGGTCACCGATCCCGCCAGCCCGTCCAGCCCATCCACCAGATTCACGCCGTTGACCACGCCCAGCATCCACGCCAGCGTAAACGGAATCGCTTCGACATCGTAAAATTCGTACGTGCCCAGCCCCGGCAGCGTGAGTTTTTCGAGGCGAAAACACAGCCACGAAAACGCCAGCAGCACCGCAATCTGCACCAGCAATTTCGTGCGCGCGCGAATCTGGTGCTTGTCGTCGATCAGCCCCAGCACGGCCATCGCCATCGCCGGCGCGACAATCGCCAGAAATCGCGACACCTCAACCTGAGCCAGTTGCCCCTTGTAAAAATACAGAAACAGCGCCGGCGCAATCACAAAGCCCGCCACGATCCCCAAGCCGCCCAAATAAGGCGTCGGCGCCGCGTGAATTTTACGGTGAGTGGGATGGTCCACAATGCCCAGCCGCCGCGCAAGGCGAATCAGCGCCGGCATCAGCCCCGCCGAAAGCGCCATCGCACCCAAAAGCACACCCGCGTATGGCATGGTTCAATAATCCAGAGCCGCGCACGTCAGTCAGCGGCAAACACCGCTCTCACAATAGTCCACGCCGAAAACCGTATTTTACGAATTTCGCCCCTCCCTGTAAATAATGAAAGATCAGCGATTTTGGTTTATCAAATTGGACCGCCGGCTTCCAGCCGTCCCGTCGCGCGCTGCACGACCGCCGTTTTTACACTGACCTCTGACCTTCTGACACCTGACTCCTGATCACTGCGGCCCACCCACCCGCGGACACATCGTCGACACCGCCGGCATTCTAAAATAGCACAGGTACTTGTCCTTCTGCCATAGCTTCCCCTGCCTGAAATCCGTCGGGAAAAATGCTTGCCGGATGATCAGTGAGGTTTTGTTCTTCGATTCCAACGGCCTCTTCTCCGGCTCTGCCGCGCCCCAGTTCACTTCGACCAGATTGTTGTCGTCGTCTTTGACCACCAAATCCTGAATGCTGTCCGGCTCGTCGCCGTACTTGAACGTGATCTCGACTTCCGCCACAATGCGCGACACCGACTGCCCTTTGATCCCCGAATCCACGTCGTCGTCGCGGCAAGCGCTCAGGATTGTGACGCTGACCTCGTTGGTCTCGCCGAACAAAGCCTTCTGCAGCCACGGCAGCACAATAAAGCCGAGAAACCCGACCAGCACGACCACGACGGCGATCACAATGACCGTACGCTGCATGAACCAATTCCTCTGACCGTATTCAACATCGCACCGCACAAACCGGTTTCAGCGATCTCCGTAGAACGGAGCTCCGCTCCGTTCAGCACTTGGCCGAAGTTTGAACGGAGCGGAGCTCCGTTCTACTTTTTCTTCCGCTCCAACACATCATACGCCGCTTCGATGATGTCCTCCGCCAACAAGCCGTATTCGCGGAAGAGTTCGTCCGGCGTGCCGGATTCGCCGAAGCGGTCCTTCACGCCCACGCGCTTCATCGGGCACGGATGATTTTCGACGAGCACTTCCGCCACCGCGCTGCCCAATCCGCCGAAATACTGGTGCTCTTCCGCCGTAACGATCGCGCCGGTTTCGCGCGCCGCGGCCAGCACCGCCTGCTCGTCGAGCGGCTTGACCGTGTGCATGTTGACCACGCGCGCTTTGATGCCCTTCGCGGACAATTCCTCCGCCGCGATCAACGCCTGCCAGAGCATCGCGCCCATGCTGAAAATCGTGAGGTCTTTTCCGTCGCGGTACATATTCCCGCGCCCGATCACGAACGGGTCTTCCTTCTTCGTCACGACCGGCATCGGCGCGCGCCCGAAGCGGATGTAGCACGGGCCGTACATTTCCGCAACGGCCTTCACGGCTTTCACGGTGTCGTGATAATCCGCCGGCACGATCACGGTCATCCCCGGCAGGCAGCGCGTCCACGCGACTTCTTCGAGCGCCTGATGCGTCGCCCCGTCCGCACCGACGGAGACGCCCGCGTGAGCGCCGCCGAGTTTCACGTTCAAATGCGTGTAGCAGACCGACACGCGCAACTGGTCCATCGCGCGCCCCAGCAAAAACACGCCGTAGTCCGTCGCAAACGGAATGTCGCCGGCGACGGCCATGCCCGCAGCCACGACCATCATGTTCTGCTCGCAGATGCCCATCTGAAAAAATCGATCAGGGTATTTCTTCTGAAATTTCTCGGTGGTGGTGGAGCGCGACAAGTCGGCGTCCAGCACGACGACGCGCGGATTGGTTGCGCCCAGTTCCAGCAAGCCGTCGCTGTAACCAAAGCGGGTGGGGATCATTTCGGGCATTTACTTGACTCTCCGAAAACTAATACGGCTTGATGACTTTTAGACCGGGGATTGATTCAAAGTGTTTGAGGTTGTGTGTGGCCACTGTCAATCCTTCGCGCATGGCCGTTGCGGCAATCAGCGCATCAGCGACGCCAATTCCGGAACTGCGTGCCTTCGATTTTATGAGTCGCGCAGCTTGCCACCCATCTTCCTCAGTGATGGGCAACACTTCAAATGTCCTGAACATGTTTTCCAATGTCCTCTGATGCCGTGCATCGTCCGCGCCAACGATGACTTCCATCATGTTGATGACACTGCACGCGACACGGCCCAATCGCCGGGCTGACGCGAGAAAATCAGCAGCCTCGCGCATTCCGTGGCTGTACTGGATCCAAATCGTTGAATCATTTAAGTAGCCGCTCACCGCTCAACTCCTTGTTAAAGCGTTCACGGACTTTTTGTGCATAAGCTATCGTGTCTTTCATGCCTTCCCGATCCTTCCACATGCCGAATGCGGGATGAGCCAACAACTCTTCCAAAGTCATGCCGTTGCGTTTTCGAGCAGCGCTTTTCAATGTCACTTCGAAATTCCCATCGGGAACACTTAAAGGCACTTTCGCCGTTAATCTTCCCTTCCGTACCTTGCCCTTAACGCGAACTTCGCAAGGAGCAGCTTTCGTTGCCACGCTCATGTTAAATTCCTTTCCGTCTTCGCATCGACTTTGTTGCACTTTTCTCTTTCAGCATGAAACCGTTCCAGTTCCGCGACCCACTCGGATTCATCGGGAAACGGGCAATCTCTTTGAGCGATTTCTTCCAGCGTGCTCACATGCCGTCCTTTGTATCGCAATTTTGATTTCGATTCATTTACCTTCGTCTTGTCGTTCAGTTTTTTCATGCTCTTCCCGAAATCGTCTCTGCCGCTTGACTTCGTCCCTGAACCGGCCGCCAAACTTAAAACTTGGTCCTCTCGCGTACAAATAACCGAAGACGATAATCGCCACGAAAAACAGAACGGTGCACGCCAGCCCCGGAATTAGGGAATCCATACCGCCCTCACACCGTCAGTTTATCCGTCGCGTGCCCCTTGTACACCTCGATGTCCGCCATGCTCTTGTCGAATCCCAGTTCTTCAATCGACGCCGCCAGCTTGTCCTTCGGGATCGGCGTGCCGTGCCATTTCTCGTCGTGTTCCATCCACTTCACGCCCTTGCCCATCGCCGTCTTCGCGATCACAATCGTCGGCTTGCCCTTGACCGTCTCGGCCGCGTCCAGCGCGTTCACGCACGCCTGCATGTCGTGGCCGTCGAGCTCGATCACGTGCCAGTTGAACGCGCGGTATTTATCGGCCAGCGGCTCGATGTTCATGATGTCCGCCGTCTTGCCGTCGATCTGCAAGCCGTTCAAATCGACCATCGCGCAGAGATTGTCGAGCTTGTAATGCGCCGCGCACAGCGCCGCCTCCCAGATGCTCCCCTCCTGCTGCTCGCCGTCGCCCATCAGCGTGTAGACGCGGTTGGGCTTCTTCTGCCGCTTCATCGCCATCGCCACGCCGCACGACACGCCAAAGCCCTGCCCCAGCGACCCGGAACAAATCTCGATCCCCGGGCAATGATGCGCCGACGGATGCCCCTGAAATTTCGAGCGGAATTTGCGCAGCGTCGTGCGGTACTCGTTCAAGTCCACGTAGCCCGAATGCGCGAGCAAACAATAAATCAGCGGATTGATGTGCCCGTGCGAAAAAAACACATAGTCGCGCTTCTCCCATTTCGGATTGGTCGGATCGTGGCGCAATTTGTAAAAATACAACGCCACCGCGTAATCGCAGGTGCTCATGGAGCCGCCCGGATGGCCGGAGCCGGCGGTGGTCGTCGCGATCAACACATCGCGGCGAACTTCGGCGGCTTTTTTTTGCAGGGCTTTGATGTCAGGTTGTCCCATTTCGCAGTTTACCTCGTTTCCATGCGATCAATTGAGCTACGAATCCGAACGAAGAACCATGTCTTCGTCACATATAGTCCTTCCTTCGCTTAAACGCTTGAACGTCCAACCGGTCAAGGCGAAAGAATTCACCTCTGTGATGTTTATCTTTAAATCGATTGTGCCAATACGCCTCAATGCCGTCAGGATCGTCGGTGGGAATAACGTGAATTGTCTCGGTGTCATGAGGCAACAACAATGCGACCTCGCTCCTGCGCCGGTCCGGAGATTTGCTTTTCCCAAGCTTATAAAACCGTCCGCTCGTCATTAGATAAACGTAGCCTTGAATCGGATCATTCGATTTAATCAATTCACTATCAGGAGAACTCTCCGCGGAAAGTTCCGCGCAGATTTTAGCCACGTCTTCAAATCCATCGTGACTACTGCAATATTCGACGAGTTTACGTGCCAATGTCCGCCGATCTCCACGCTTTCTCACAGTTTGTTCGTTCACGGATCCCGGGTTTTCGCGAGCATAGATGCGCATATCGCCTGTTGTCGGCCACCTGCCAAACTTTTGTATAAGTGGAATAAGCGAAGCAAGAACCTCACCGTCTTCCTTTCTTGCGGTAAATGCTCCCGGAGACAAGCCTGCTTCCCGCACGACATCGCCCCGCCTTGCCCAGTAATACTTCCACTCCGCCTCACGAATTTCGGTAATCGCCTCAAACCGCGAACGGCCAAGAATGTCAATGCCCTCCGCGCGCGCTGCCGCCTTAACGGCTTGAATTATCTCCTCGCGAGTATTCCGCATATTGAGTTCAACCTTACCCACGAGTAGCACCGCGCCATTCGCGGCTTTAGCGTGCCTTCCGAATGCGCAACAACCCCGCCCTGAAAGGGCAACACATACCAGCTCAGGGCAACGCCCTGGGTTACGTCGTCCAAATCGTTGAGAAAGCCCTGAAAGGGCGTCACAAGAATTCCGCACGCACTCGAATTGTTCTCTTTACGCGGCCCTCATGTGTCGCCCTTTCAGGGCGAATCAATTCCATTGGTCCCAAACCCAGGGCGTTGCCCTGGGCTGGTATGTTTGGCCCTTTCAGGGCGAAGACGAACGCTTTCGCGTAGCTCTTCAACGGACGAAACACTCCGCATCCCAAGACGTTCTGCAATACCGTGCATGTGTTGGAATAACTTTTCAAAGTCGTTTCCGCACGATTCAAAAAGCTTGGCACGGTTCGCCCGCACTTCTTCGACGATGTGATCGTTCATGGCTGTTCACTCTATTTGAAGACGTTCATATTCGCCCCCCGCCGCTCCGTCGCCTTTCGAATCGCATCCATCGCACTCAACCGCTCGTGGACGACCAGATGAACCGCCTGTGCCGTCACCGCGGGGTCTTCGTCGCCGGGGAAGATCACATTCCGCCCAACAAGCGCGCCGCGCACGTTCGGCCCCGCACCCATGCCGCGCGCAAAGTTCTCGACTGTGCCCGCCGGCTTGCCCGTGCTCGGTCCGCCCAGCATCAAAATCGGCAGAGTCGCGGATTTCACGACCCGATCAAACTGGTGGCAGTAGGGGATTTTCAGCCACGTGTACGCGCTGCTGTGCGCCAATCCCGCGGCCACGCCCATCACTTTGACCAGCGCGTCGGGCGTTTCGAGCACGTTGTACCCACCTTCGGCTTTGCGCTCGACGGCCAGCGGCTCCAGGAACATCGGTATCCCCAAGTCTGCGCATTCGCTAGTGACGCGTGCGCAGCGTTCCATCGTTTCGAGGGCATAACGGTCGGTCTTGTCGGCTTTGGCCGGAATGCGCAGCAGCATCTTGGCTGCGTCGAGGTTCATCTCTTTAATCTTCTTCGCGCTCATGTAGCCCGATTCGCGGTCCATGAGTTCGTGTTCCAAGCCAGCCAGACCGGTTCGATTCACACACGCCATGAGCACTTTGCCGTCAAGGAAGCTCTTGCCTTTGTGCCGGTGCTTGTAGATGTAGTTGGTCAGCACGATGTCTTCGATCACGTCGGCAGTGGCCATCAGTCCGTCCAAGTCCGATTCGATCAAGCAGCGAACGATGCGGCCGGCGTAATCGAGGCGGTTGCCCATCTCCTGCGTGAAGACGTAGCGCGCCGGATGGTCGGCGGCAAGCACGGTCAGCAGCCCGTCGGCGGTGATGGATTTGCGGCGCTTGCGTTCCAGCAGTTCCTTCTTAATCAATTCCGGTTGTTCCACGCGCAGCCGCGCGATCTCCTCGAAGATTTCCTCGGTGAAATACTGATGACTTGCGTAGCAGAAATTGCCTTTCAGCACGCACGCCACGTTGATCGAGTTGCGCGCGGTGTCGAAGACAGCCTTCGTTTCGGACAGCACGTCCTGCGGATTTTCGCTGCCAATGGGCTTCATTTCGAACCCGACCGGCCCTTCGTAACCGACTTCCACCAGCGCCGAGACGAATCCTTCAAGCACCTCCGGTGTGACTTCGCTGTCCGGCACGCCGAATTTCGGATGCGCGTCGCCGTAGCGCGCCATCCCGCCGGGATTGTTGCGGTTCAACACCGCGTTGGCGACGTGGAAGAAGCCCATATAAGGAGCGGCTTGCCGAATTGCGTTCGGGCATTCGCCCATAATCACGCAATGCGACAGATCCATGCAGAGCGAAAAATTCGCGTTGCCTTTGTCGCGGCGAACTTGCTCCGCCACGTCAATCGCTTCCGGCGTCGGCCCGATCAAACACATCTTGAACGCCTTCTCGCCCGCCGCATTCGCGCGCCGGTCGAAGGGTTCGAGCAGCACGTCGATTTTTTTCTTCGCTGCCGCTTTGCAAATCTCATCGAGCGACTGGACCAACTGCCGCTTCGCCAGATCGCGCAACTGAGACTGCCGCGATTCCGTGTGCGGCCCGCCCAATTGCGCCGGGTCCTGCCCGGAGTATAAGCCGAAGCGCGTGGCGCCCAAGTCGTGCGCTTCGTCGAGCAAATCGAGAATCCGCGCGACAGCTTTGCGCCGCTCGCTCTCATCAATCGCGCAGATATCGCTCGGATCGATCACGCCTTCTTCGTTGATGATCTGCACCGGCTGGCAGCCGAACGCCGCCTGCTTCTTCGCTTTCTTGAACGCGTCGGCCACTTTCTTGCGCAGCTTCGCGGACTTGATGTGTGTGATTTCGATGATCTGAAAGTATGGGTCGTCCAGCAGCTTCTGGAGCGAGCTGAGCAGATACGCCTCATCCGGTTCGCTGCGCAGCACCGAATCGGTGTTGCCGGGACCTGAGTAGAGCATAAAGTGAACGACAGACTTGGGATTCGACTGTAATTCCATGAAAAGCCTCCGCGCTGATTTCGTGCGATTAAGTACGCAAATTGAAGGGTATGGGATACCCGTTTGGAGCGCCGGCGTCAAGGGGAAGCGAGAGGCGGCATGAGTTGCGCGAGCGCATCGCCGTTCCCTCTCCCTCCGGGAGAGGGCCGACGCATGTACTCATGCGCGGGGTGAGGGGAATTCGGCATCGAAGCAGGGACCGGAAAATTTCTCCGCTTTTCACATTCCCTTTTCCATTTAAACTAAATCGCTCACGCCGCATCTCACCGCGTGAACATCAGGAGTGAAACATGTCTGACGCACGGCGTTGTTTGGGCGAAATCCTCTTGGACATGGGCTGCGTCACGCAGGACGACATCGACGCGGCGCTTGAAAAACAGATCAACGGCGAGAAAGCCAAGATCGGTGAAATCTTCGTCGCCGAAGGCCTCTGCACCGCCGCCGACGTGACCAGCGCGCTGGCCGAACAGTTCGGCATGGAAATCGTCGATCTCGAAGGCCTCGAAGTCGCCGCCTCCGTCGTGGACATGGTCCCGCAGGAGCAGTGCCGCGAAAACCACGTCATGCCCATCGACATGTTCGACGGCATCCTCACCGTGGCCATCTCCGACCCGCTCGACCTTCAATCGCTCGACAACATCCGCTTCGTCATTAACTGCCAGGTTCAGCCCGTGCTGGCCACGCGCGAAGCCATCGACTCCGCGATCAACCGCTACTACGGCGCACGCGACAAATACAAGGATCAGCTCGTCAATTTCGACGACAGCCAGATTTCGCAGGTCGATTTCGAAAAAATCAAGAAAGACGCCGAGGACATTCACAACGACGACGACGCGCCGGTAATCAAGCTCGTCCAATTGATCATCACCGAAGCGGTCAAAGCGCGCGCCAGCGACATTCACGTCGAACCGATGATCGACCGCGTGCGCGTGCGCTACCGCATCGACGGCAATTGTTATGAAATGGATTCACCGCCCAAACATTTGCAGGGCGCCCTGATTGCGCGCATCAAGATCATGGCCACACTCGACATGGCCGAGAAGCGCCGCCCGCAGGACGGCAAGATCCCGCTCAAATGCCTCGGCCGCAACCTCGATTTGCGCGTCTCGACGCTGCCCGCCACGCACGGCGAATCGGTGGTGATGCGTATCCTCGACAAAGCCTCGATCAGCTTCGGCCTCGACCAGCTCGGCTTCCACGCCGACGACATGCGCATCTTCCGCGGCCTGATCAAAAAACCCAACGGCGTGATCCTGATCACCGGCCCGACGGGTTCCGGTAAAACCACGACGCTGTACTCGGCGCTCGGCGAACTCAACAAGCCCGACCGCAAGATCATCACCGTCGAAAATCCCGTCGAGTACACCATGTCTGGCGTGAATCAATGCCAGGTCAACGTGACGCAGGGCATGACCTTTCAGAAAGCGCTGCGCGCGATGCTGCGCCAGGCGCCCAACATCATCCTCATCGGCGAAATCCGCGACGAAGAGACCGCGCACATCGCCATCGAAGCGGCGCTCACCGGCCACTTGGTCTTCGCCACGCTTCACACCAACGACGCCCCCGCCGCGCTCACGCGTCTGATCGACATGGGCATCGCGCCGTTCCTTGTGGCCAGTTCGGTGCAGGCGGTGCAAGCGCAGCGCTTGATTCGCACGATCTGCCCGGATTGCAAAACGCCCGACGAAGCGCTGGATGTCAAGCGCCTCAAGTCGGTCGGCTTGCGCGAAGAACAATTCGCCGGCAAGATCACCTACCATGGCGCAAAATGTGAAAAGTGCCGCCAAATCGGTTTCAAAGGCCGCAAAGGCATCTATGAAATCATGGTCATGAACAGCCGCTTGCGCGAAATGTGTTTCCACAAAGGCACCACCGACGGCCTGCGCGATCAGGCCCGCCGCGACGGCATGCATACGCTGCTCGACGACGGTCTGCGCAAAGTCCTCGACGGCTGGACCACGTTGGACGAGGTGCTGGCTGAAGCAAAACAGTACTCCTAATTGCCGCAAATTTGCGGTCCGCATCGTCATACTTGGACCTTCAATTGGATGACAAAGCGAACCGTCATTCGTGAATATGCGTAGTTGAAAAAGCGAATATGCCACATGTTGCCCTATTGGCCCTATAAGCCCTATAGGGCCTCTAAGGCCTATTGGAAATGCGTCGCAAAATCAGTTGTCCGGTGAGCAAAGCGAGCGAGTTTTCTTTCGACAAGGAGCAAGAAACCCAGCGATGAACGACCACAGAGCACAGCGCAACGACGAGCGCGAGGAAGAGGAGCGCGAAGAAGAGGAGCTCGAAGAGGAGCACGAGGAAGCGCCCCACGACATTCGCGACGAGGAGCGGAAGGAAGGCGAGTCGGATCAGTACGCCGACGGCTCGCCGAGGAATCCGGTTGCCGCGGCGGGAGTGTCGTCGCAAGGCGGCAGCAGCGGCGATATGGCGAAGACGCTGGCGGCTGCGGCGGCCAGCGGATTGGGCGGGCGCTTCGACATCGCCAAACTGCTTGATGCGGTGATCAAATACAACGGCTCCGACTTGCATCTTCGCGTAAACCGTCCTCCGACTATTCGCGTGCGCGGTGAACTGCGCAACCTGGGCACAACCACTCTGACGGCCGACGACACCGTCAGCCTGATGAAGTCGGTGGCGTCGGAGCGCAGCCAGCAGGAACTGAGCGAGCGCGGCGGCGCGGACTTCGGCTTCGCCTACGGCGACAAGGCCCGCTTCCGCGTGTCGATTTTTAAGGAACGCGGCAACGTCGGTGTCGTCTTGCGCCAGATTCCCAATCGTCTGCTCACGTTCGAACAAATCGGCCTGCCGCCCGTGATCAAAGACGTCTGCATGCGTCCGCGCGGACTGGTGCTCGTCGTCGGCCCCACCGGCTCCGGCAAAACCACGACGCTGGCGACGATGATCGACTTCATCAACCAGGAGCGCCCCGACCACATCATCACCGTCGAAGACCCCATCGAATATTATCACTCGCACAAGAAGTGCATCGTGACTCAGCGCGAAGTCGGCGTGGACGTGCCCAGCTTCCCCGAAGCGCTGCGCCGTGCGCTGCGCCAGGATCCCGACGTCGTGCTGGTCGGCGAAATGCGCGATTTGGAAACCATCGCCACCGCCATCACCGCCGCCGAAACCGGCCACGTCGTCTTCGCCACCCTGCACACCACCGGCTCCGCCAAAACCATCGACCGCATCGTGGACGCCTTCCCGACCAACCAGCAGGAACAAATCCGCACCCAGTTGTCCACGACGCTGATCGCCGTAATTTCGCAATTGCTGCTCCCCACCGCCGACGGCAAAGGCCGCGTCGCCGCCTTCGAAATCATGATGGCCAACGACCCCATCAAAGCGCTCTGCCGCAAAGGCGAAACTTATAAAATCCCCTCGCACATCCAGACCGCCGGCAAGGAAGGCATGATCCTGCTCGACGATTACCTCTTCAACATGTGGGTCGCGACGAAGATCACTTACAATGACATGATGCGCGTCAGCCAGGACCCGGATCAGCTCGAAAAGAAAGTGCGCGAGTACACGGAGAAAATGAAGGGGCCGAACAAGGGGAAGTAGGGACGAGTTGACAATTTTACTCGGCAACGCTAAGGTCAATGTATGACGATTACAGCGCAAACGATTAAGAAAATGTCGCGCCGCGAGCAGTTGCGGCTCATGGAAGTCCTTTGGGGAGAGTTGTCCAAAGACGAGAATTCGATTGAATGGCCCGCTCGGCATGAAGAGGAGTTGGCCAGGCGTGAAGCCGCCACAAAAAAGGGTCAAAATCCGTCATCGCCGTGGAAGGAAGTGAAACGACGGCTTCGCGAGAAACTGTCATTGGGAAGTCGAAATTAGGAATCAGCGACCGTGCGCACACTATTGCACACCGCTCTCATATTGCTATTCCTTTCGACAATTGCCTGCCCGTCCGCCGAAGAATTCGATCCCACCAAACCGATAGGCACGGTCAAAGGCGTCGCGTCGTGGCTGGGCGAAATTCCGGTGATGGCGCCAATGGAGCTTTATGATCAGATGGTTGTCCAAAAAGTGCGCGCGGGCAAACCACTTTTGGGCGAACGTATTATTGTCAGTCCTGACCGCACGTTTGCCAATCTCGTCGTGTACGTCTCCAAAGGTTTCGAACGATTCTCCTATGAGAAAATGTCGCTTCCTGCCGCGCGGCTCGAAAACAGAGGCATGCAGTTTGTTCCCCATGTGCTGGCGATGCACTCAGGACAACACTTGCAGTTTGTCAATTACGAGCCGATTGCCTTTAACTGGCACGGAGTGCCGTGGGAGAATCCAGAATGGAATTACTCAATCCTCGAACCGGGTCCGTGTAAGTATCGGCCGAAACTCGATAAGCCGGATTTGGGCATCATCATGACAAACGACGTCCACGGCTGGATGCGTGCCTACGCCTGTGTCTTCGCCCACCCCTTCTTCGCCGTAACCAAAGAAGACGGCCAATTCGAACTCCATCTCCCGCCCGGCGATTACGAAATTTCGTTCTGGCACGAGCGAATGACTCCGCCGGGAAAAACCAGCCGCAAAGGATACTGGATCGATCTGCCAAGCCCCATTCACGTCAGCGTCACCGCCAACGAAACAACCGAACTCAACTGCGTCGTAAAAGATGCCAGCTACGTTGAGCCGCCCGCGTCGCGCGTGGAATTCGATCCGGCTGCGCCGATGGGGACGGTCAAGGGCGTGGCGACGTTTTTGGGCGAGATTCCGGAAGTGCCGCCGATTGCGCCCCCGTATGCCGGAAACGCAAATGACCTCGCGCTCAGCCGACAGGGTATGCCGCCGCTGCGCAGCGAAGAATTCGTGGTCAATCAGGATCGCCGGGTCGCCAACGTCGTTGTTTATGTGTCAAAGGGCCACGAACGATTCACTTTCGACAAATTCAAGCTTCCGCCCGCCGCTTCGATCAGCAAGGGCTTGCAGTTTGTCCCGCACGTGCTGGCGATGAAAACGGGACAGCAGGTGCAAATCGTGAATCAGGATCCGCTCATGATTAACTGGCACCTTCAAGCGGCAAAAAATGAAATATGGAACCTGGCCGTGGACGGAAATTCGACCCGCTCGCTCGAAAAGCTTGTCTTCGATAAATTCGAATTGGGCATGCGCATTCAATGCGACATCTATGGGTGGATGCGCGGCTGCCTCTGCGTCTTCGATCATCCCTTCTTCGCCGTGACAAAGGAAGACGGAACCTTCGAACTGCATCTTCCGCCCGGCGAATTCGAAATCTCCTTCTGGCACGAAGGCGACAACCGCATGTTGCCCGCGCCGCAGCGAGTCCTGGTAAGCGCGGACAAAGTCACGAACATCGAATGCATGCTCAAAAATAAAGAAGAAAAATAGCCCGCCTCCTGTTGTGTAGTCGAAGCCCGCGCTGCATATTAGCCCTATCGGCCCTATATGGCCTATTTGGCCTATGCCCCATTTGAATCGTGTCGCAAACAAACATCGGCCGAGCGAGGAAACCCCCATGCCCCCAAAAATCCGCGTCACCATCTGGAACGAATTCCGCCACGAAAAAACGCATCCGAAAGTCATCCCCATTTATCCGCGCGGAATTCACGAAGCCATCGCCGCCCACCTGCGCGAACACGCCGACCTGGAAGTCCGCTGCGCAACGCTCGACGAACCCTCGCACGGCCTCACCGACGACGTGCTCGCGAACACCGACGTGCTGATCTGGTGGGGCCACATGGCTCACGGCGAAGTCAGCGACGACGTCGCAAAAAAAGTGCGCGACCGCGTTCTAAGCGGCATGGGCCTGATCGCGCTGCATTCGGCGCACATGTCCAAGCCCTTCCTGCTGCTGATGGGCACCAGCGGCGCGCTCAAATGGCGCGACGACGGCGAGAAGGAAATCTTCTGGATCACCAAGCCCGGCCATCCGATCACGAAAGGCCTCGCCGATCATTTCGTTTTGGAAAAAGAAGAAATGTACGGCGAACATTTCGACGTGCCCGAACCCGACGAATTGGTCTTCATCAGTTGGTTCGAAGGCGGCGAAGTTTTCCGCAGCGGCTGCACCTGGCAGCGCGGCGCGGGCAAAGTCTTCTATTTCCGCCCCGGCCATGAAACATTCCCGACGTACCACGACAAGAACGTGCTGACGGTGATTTCAAACGGCGTGCGCTGGGCGGCGCCGAGCGGAGCGCCGGGGGTGACGTATTGGAAGCATGGGAGCATTTTGGAAAGGAAATCTAATTAACGCCTTTAGCTTTCAAATGGCGAAACGACGTTTTTCCGTCGGGTGATTTTGATAGCGATTCGACAAACTTGAGTTCTTTGCCTATCGCCTCGTCGCCGGATTTGGCGAAGAGTCTTGTCGGACTGTGAATGAAATAAGTCAATGTCTTCGTCTCCGGGTCAACGCCCTTTTCGGCCTTTAGAACCGACACGACAACAATCCAGCGTGGGTCGGCATCAACAACAATTGCCTTGCCGGAAAACTCGCCCTTGGACAAAACCTGCTCCACTTTGCCTGTAAACGAACGCACTTCCTCATCTTTTGGCTTTTCGTCGGCGCTAAGAGCGACGCGCGCCGCATATGCGAGAACATAGAGTATTAGACGTTGCTTCGAAATTTTCATAACTCAATCTCGGAAACTCACTTCCCCTGCGCCGCTTCGCTCGCCTTCTTTAGGGTTTGAATTCGCGGCCGGTGTTTTCCATAAGCCGGCGCGCCTTCGGAAACCACGGCAGCCATTCCGCGCTTACATCCGGCACGCGCATCGGCCTCCAAAATGGCATCGACTTCTTCGCTGCTGTACACGTGGCCGGCACGCGCGGCTGCCCGTTCCTTTTCAATGCGCTTGATAAATCTGGGATCGCTGAACAGTTTGTATTCAAACCAATCGTCCTCGCCGGAAAAGCCGTGAAGATACCCGGCAGGCTTTCCGTCGATGACAAAGACAATCTCACTCTTTTTCGCTTGATGGAGCAGTGACGCCAGCCGATTGTCCATTTGGGTAAGCTCTATCTTTTTCATGATTTGACCCCGTATCTGAGCAGCCAGTCGTCAACATCTTCTTTTCTCACGATAGCGTGAATAGTGACGCATTCAACGGAAACGTCGTAAATCACTCGAATGTCGTCGCCCACTCGAAGCCGGTATTCAGGCTGCGTAAACCCTCTCAAGTGCTTGATCCTGGATTTGCTTTCCTTTTTGGGTTCGTGCTTCAAATGCGTGTCGATCGTTTCCTTGATTAACGCCTGATCGAACGCCCGAAAACCCCGCAGATTCTCCACGGCCAAGGGCGAATAGTTGATCTTATAAGGCATAAATTTTTCCTGCTTCAAAAATCGTGAATGCCTCGTCGATTACTTCCCCTGTGCCGCCTCGCTCACCCGCTTCACATCCTGGTCCCTTGCCAGCGGGCAAATCAAAATATCGTTCCCATTCACCACGACCGCAAGCCCTTCGACATCCACGAGCGCCACGCGCTTGCCCGGTGCGAAGACCAGATTTTTTTCGGCGTCGAGCGCGATGAGTTTTGTGTCAGGGCCGACGGAATTGTCCGCGTGCTCGTCAAGATATGGGCCGACGGCGCTCCACGAGCCGATGTCGTCCCAGTTGAAATCCGCGGCGACGGTCGCGACGCTTTTGGCGTGCTCCATGATTCCGAAGTCGATGGAGATGCGCTTCAATTCGGGAAACTGCTCGCGCGCGTGCGCGTCCCATTCGGCGGCATCTTTCGTGCGGCTCAGCGAATGCGCCAGCGCCGCGTGGCCAGGCAACTGCGCTTCGAATTCGCGCATCAGCGTGGAGAGATTCCACATGAAAATGCCGCCGTTCCAATAATACTCACTCGACGCCAAATAGCTTTTCGCTGTTTCAAGGTCCGGCTTTTCTTTGAACGCATTAACGCGAAACACGCGCGGCGCGCCTTCTTGGACGAGCGAAATGTGCGCCTCTTCGCCGCGATGCACATAACCGTACGCAACGGACGGCTCGCGCGCGACGATGCCGAACGTGACCAGCGCGTCGAGTTCCGCGGCGGCGCGAGCGGCGGCGCGAGCACATTCCGCGAAGCGTTCCACGGGCGAGATCACGTGATCGCCGGGCATCACGAGCATTTTCGCGTCGCGCTCGGCTTCGGCGCCCAACCCCTGCACGCGCTTCAAAATCGCGCCCGCTGCATATGCCACCGCGCCAGAAGTGTCGCGCGGAATCGGTTCGACCAGCAAATTTTCAGCGGGCAATTCGCGCAATGAATGGCGCACCAGCGGCGCCTGCTCGCCGCCGCAAACCACGAAGCAATTCCCCGCCGGCGCCATCGCGCGCGCGCGCTCCCACGCGCCTTCGATCAAGCTTTGCGCGTGCGCCGCGCCGGGCGCTTTGAACAGCCGTAAATCCCATTTGGGCCGCTCGCGGTTGGACGCCGGCCACAGGCGCGACGAGGCGCCGCCGGCGAGGATGACTGGGAAGAGGGTTTCGGTTGTCATGGTTTGACGATTCGATTTTTCCACCAGCGCGGGCGGCGCTTGTGGTGTGAAAATGCGAGAATCCAAATTTCACCGTGAACGATCTGATAGACCATGCCGTATGGAAATTTCCCGAGATTGCACTTTCGGACGTTTCGAATCACTTTGGAATACGCGAACGGGTACTGTTGAAGGATTTCGATGCGCTTTTCAACGCTGTCAATGAACTCGTTTCCCAAACTGCGCCGGACGGAGCTGTACCCGTCCAACAATTCTCGATACTCGCTTCGCGCGGCTTCCGTAAAGTTAACGATCGTGGCCGGCTCCGCGACTCAGCCAATATTTCGGTCCAGAGAATCAGTTTCATCTTCCCGGCCAAGCAGGCTTTCATGCGGCCTTCGGCCTCTTCGGCCCACAACAATTCGATTTCTTCGCTGTTCGGCTCATCGACACTTTTAAGCAGTTTTGCCGCCAATTCATCTTTGCGCCTGGCCGTCAACGCGCGCGATGCGCGCAGAACTCTCTCCGCATTCGATGTCATCGCCGTCCTCCATTTCGCTTCGGTTTCACGCGAAGCGCTCCGCGCTTTTTCCGATTTTCTTCGGCCAACTTCTCTTTCCGAATGTCTTCCAACAACGCGCACAGTACGTCCACTCGGTCATCGTACGGCAGCGCCAACGCCGCTTTGAAGATATCCTTTTCCGTACGCATCGATCATCCTTCCATTCAAAACTCTACCGCGCCCCAATTTTTTTTCACATTTATTTCAAGATTCGCCCCGCAACATCTTGACATGCGCCCCGCATCTCTTATAGAAGCGCTGCATTCAAATTCGCGTCGGAAATTTCGCCGGAGGTATTGAGGAACCGTTATGAAATTCGAAGGAAAAATTCTGGTGATCGGGCTGGGCGCCGTCTCGCGCTGCGCGCTGCCGCTGCTCTTCAAGCACGTCGAGACCGAGATGAAGAATTTTCACATCATGGATTTCGCCGAAGTTGAAGAACACGCGCGGTTCGTGCGCGAGAGCGGCGCGAATTTCGTCAAAGACCGGGTCACGCGCGAAAACATGGGCGAACTGCTCGGCAAATTCGTCGGCAGCGGCGACCTTATCATCGACTTGGCGTGGAACATTGGCTGCACCGATATTCTCCAATGGTGCTACGACCACAACGTCCGCTACATGAACACGTCCGTCGAGCTTTGGGACCCTTACGAAGGCGCGCCGACGCAGCCGCCGACGGAACGCACGCTCTACGCGCGCCAGATGCTGATCCGCAAAATGGTCAACCAATGGAAGCCCAAGCGCGGCGCGACGGCGGTGCTGGATCACGGCGCGAATCCGGGGCTGGTCTCGCATTTTACGAAAGCCGCGCTCGAAGACATTTCGCAGAAATTTTTGGCGGAACACAACGAACACGGCGAGCGCCGCGATTCGATCGAGGAGGTCTACAAAAAGCGCATGTACAACCGCATGTCGCAGCTTCTCGGGATTAAAGTGATTCACATCAGCGAACGCGATACGCAGATTAGCGCGGCGCCGAAGAAGATGAACGAGTTCGTCAACACCTGGTCGATCGAAGGCTTTTATGAAGAAGGCATCGCCCCCGCCGAAATGGGCTGGGGGACGCACGAACGCACGCTGCCGCCGCGCGCGCAGATGCATTTGAGCGGCCCGCTCAATCAGATTTGCCTCGCCAACATGGGTTGCCGCACATGGGTGCGCTCCTGGGTGCCGTGCGGCGAAATCGTGGGCATGGTGATCCGCCACGGCGAGGCGTTTTCGATTTCAGAAAATCTTACCGTGAAGGAAGAAGGCCTGCCCGTCTACCGCCCGACGGTGCATTACGCCTATTGCCCGTGCGACGCGGCGATCGCGAGCCTGCATGAATTGCAGATGCGCCATTACAAACTGCAGCACGACCAGCGCATCATGAACGACGAAATCATCGACGGCCGCGACGAGCTCGGCTGCCTGCTGATGGGCCACGATTTCAAAAGCTGGTGGATCGGCTCGCTGCTCGACATCGCCGAAACGCGCAAACTCGTCCCGCACGTTAACGCCACGACGCTGCAAGTCGCCGCGTCGGTAATGGCCGCGACGCTGTGGATGATCAAGAACCCGACGCAAGGCGTGTGTGTGCCCGACGATCTGCCGCACCGCGAAATTCTGACGACCGCCAAACCGTATCTGGGTCCGTTCGTCTCGCAGCCGGTGGATTGGACGCCGCTGGCGAATTGGGATTCGAGTTTCGAGCGCTACGGAACACCGCGCCCGCCGGAAGAAGATGTGTGGCAGTTTAATACGTTTTTGGTGAGGGGGCTGAGTTGAACAGCTTATTTGTCATTTGTCAGTTGGCATTTGTGATTTGTCATTTGCGCTGGCGTCGAAATGCGGGTCGTTTCTTTTGCCGGAGAAAATATGGACGAGATCGAATCACAAATCCGAGCCGACATGCGTGAGGAACGGCTGATTAATTTTGGCGTGCGTATTATCAAACTATCGAGCCGTCTGCCCAACACTGCAACTGGGCGCCATCTGTCCAGCCAACTTATGCGTGCCGGAACGTCGCCGGCTCCAAATTACGGCGAAGCGCGCGGCGCTGAAAGCTATGTGGACTTTGTTCACAAACTTGGCATCGTGCTAAAGGAATTGAACGAATCATCGATTTGACTGCGAATGATTCATAAGAGCGGGCTTTTGAAGGCAGACCTAATGGATGGCCTCATTCAAGAAAATAAAGAATTGTGCAAATTGCTAACGGCATCAACGACGACTGCAAAAGCCAAGCTTCGGTCCCAAAAGGGCCGAACAAAAAACAACTGAGCGCCTGCGACAGTGTCAACCAATGACAAATCACAAATGACAACTGTCAAATGACAAATAATCCGTTACAAGCACCGCAGCGCCTTCAGCCTCTCAATCGCCAGCCCAAACGCCTCCATCGTTTCCCGAATCTCCGCCTGGCCGTGCTCCGCGCTCGTCCATGCCTGCCGCCCTTGCGGCAAATCGATCCCCTGCAAGAGCAGCGCCCGTCGCAACAGCCCATCCAGCGGACTTTTTTGTTTCAGAATCTGCGGCGCGATGTTGGCTGGGTTGGCTTGGCGGTCGCGCAACGCGATGGCGGCGTCGCGATCGGAAATCAGCAGGTGAAAAACGGAGCCGGTGCCGTAGGCGGCCCAAGGCGTGTCGAGCAGGCGGAAGAGCGTGTTGAGCGCGTTGCGCAGCGTCTCGGTGAAGTTCTCGGCGCGGCGGCCGGCGGAGCCGTCCATGCGCTTTACGCCTTGCAGCGCGGCGATGCCGGCGGCGGCGGAGACGGGGTTGCCGTTGAACGTGCCATATTGCGTGACGCGGTGCGCGCGGTCGTGCTTTGCGTCGGTGCTGAATTCCATTTTCGAAAAGAATGCTTTCGAACCGCACACCGCTCCGCCCGGCATGCCGCCGGCGAGAATTTTCGCGAGGCAGGTCAGATCGGGTTTGACGCCGAAACGTTCCTGCGCGCCGCCCGGTGCGAGACGGAATCCGGTGATGACTTCATCGAAAATCAACGCGACGCGATAGCGCGTGGCCATTTCGCGCAGCCCATCGAGAAATTCCGGCTTCACCGGAACAGTGCCGCCGGACGCGCCGGTGGGTTCGAGAATGATGCCCGCAATGTCGCCGCGCGTTTTCAAGGCCTCTTCAACCAGATTCAAATCGCGCGGCGGAAGCACCAGTGTCTGTCCGCGAATCGGGTCGGGCACGCCGGAACTGAATGGCCTTTCGAATGGCAGATCGACGCCGTTGACCGCGTGATCCAGCCAGCCGTGAAAATGGCCTTCGAATTTGAGGATCACGCTCTTGCCCGTCGCCGCGCGCGCCAGGCGCACGGCCAGCGCGGTCGCTTCGCTTCCCGACGCGGTGAAACGCACGCGCTCAGCACTCGGGACCATCTGCCGCACCAGCTCGCCCCACAGCACTTCGCGCTCGTGGCAGCCGCCCGGGTGCATGATCTCCTGCGCGGCCAGCGAAACGGCTTCGACGACTTCCTGGGCGCTGTGGCCCAGCAGCAGCGCGCCATGGCCGACCCAATAGTCGATGTACGAGTTGCCATCCACGTCCGTCTTGCGCGCGCCGCGCGCTTTGCTGAGGTACAGGCTGTGTCCCAACACGCGGCGGTTGTCGTGCGTCACGCCGCCGGGGAAGACGCGCACCGCGCGCGCGTAAAGCTGCGTGCTGCGCGGGCAGCGGCAGATGAATTCGCGTTCCAGCACGCTCTGCGCGCGCGCAAACGTCTCGCTCGCCGACGTGCCCGAATCGCGCAGCCGCGAAAGCAGCCGTGGTTGCGGGCCGGCGATGAACGACGCGGGCGTGGCAGGCGGCGTCGCCAGCGGCGAAGTGAGCACGGGCGAGGATTGAATTTCGATGGGCATGATAATCTCCGCGTCAATGGGTGACGATGGAGAATTTATCGGAAAAAAGCTGGGGAAACTGGAGGCGGAACGGGGACGTTTGAACGCGGGAGATTATCGGACGAAGCGGGAATATATCGGAGAAACGTGCAGGCGGGACGCCTGCACCACGAATCACTTCTTCGCGCCGTAAATCTTTGGATTGGAATCAGGATCGTTGTACATTTTAAACTGCCGGTAAATCTTCATCTCCTTCGCGCCCGAAAACAAATCGTCGAACAATGCTTGCAGCGCCGTGGTCAAATCCTCATGCTGCTGCAAAAGCGTCTTCAAGCGCCCGCGGCATTTCTGGATGTGCTCCGGCGCCGCATCGAGGCGCTCGGACTGCTCTCGCATGTGGAAGACTTTCAGGCTCAAAATCGAGAGCTTGTCGATGATGCTCCCCGGCGTTTCGCTGTTCCACGGCGCGCGGGCTTTCGGATGAATTTTCTGGCGCTTGAGCGTCTCGAAAATGTAGTCGTCGAGCTTCTCGATCAAATCATTGCGCTGCTGGTTGAGTTTGTCGATGGCGCGTTTGACCGTCGCGATCTGCGCGTCGCTCGCCGACGGATCGCGCGCTTTGTCCTCTTCGTGCCACAGGTCGAAATTCCTGCGGTGCTGCCGCTGGACGAGCGTCAACAGCGGCGCGGCGGCGGTGTTCTCTTCGACACCGTGCCAGAGTTGCGTCCAGATGGATTGGCAACTGGCGATTTTTTGAGCGACGTGGCGGAAGTCGTCGTCGGGGTCGGATGGGTTCACGCGTTCGATTCCAAGAGCCGATGAAGCGCCGGCTTCCAGCCGGCTGGAAGCCGGCGCTCCAAACAGTTCGATTGTCTCGGAATTTGGCGGGAATCAAGTGGAAGCGAACGTTACGCCATCGCCGTCCGCGTCCCCGGAAGCACACGCATCGGTTCCGCCGGCTCCGCGTTGCGCCCGCTCTGTTCGCGCGCGTATTCCCATTGCGTCGCCAGGCGCAGTTTGCTGACGGTGTCCGCAAGCGTCAGGCGGTCGCTCCACTCGAAAACGTACGCCGTGGGTGCGGCCAGGCGTAGCGTCATCATCACCGCGCCGAACGCCGTCGGACGCATCTGCGCGCCGTCTTTATCCGTCTTGAAATACCCGCTCGACAAATGATGCTTGATGCTATCCATCTCTTCGTACATCTGATGCGCGAACGCATTCACCAGCGGCGCGTTGTGCGCGGCGAGCGGATCCTTCGAGACGCGCGCGCGGTGCAGCATCCACAAATACGACGTGTCGCAGCGGCCTTTGATGCGCACGAGGGAGTCGTTCGGATTGTGCGGCAGGGCGCTGCGGTGCGTGGAGGCAAGCGTGCGCGTTTTGCCGCCGTTCGACCGCGCTCGGCTGAAGCCGACGACCACACCGCATTTCGTCGCGATCACCGTCGCGATATCAGTGCTTTCACGATGCTGAAACACGGCCGCGACAGCTTTGTCGCGCCGCGCGGATTCGGAACTGCGGAACCAATTTCCAACCGGCACGAAGCCGAGATGATGCAGCGATTCGATTTGCGCCAACATGCTTTCACATTGCGATGTCGGCACGCTCGGATCAGCCGGCGCGACCGGTTCCATCTTCGGCCGGCTGGGGCTGCGCACCGAACAGTAAATCGCAATCGGCGCGACGATGTAGATCAGAAGAAATGGAGTCGAGACCAACAGCAGCACCGCCAGCGGCGATGGCGCATAGCGCAGTGCGAAAAGCCCGACAAGGAGCGTCACAGTGATGGCCGGAGATGCGGATGTCGATTTCATGGTTCGCCTCAACATTAGGACCGTTGACAATTTGCGTCCACAGGTGCAACTCAGCGTCCTTGTAACCCAAAGCCAGTGCCAAACGCTTTTATGTCACGTTAAATTCTGATTTTACGATGGACTGGAAGAGCCCAAGCGCCGCAATTTCACGAATGAAAAGAATGAATTTCAGATCGGAATCATCTTCCAAATACGGTTTGTGTTAACCGAATTTAATTGAAGGCGTTGCTGCCACTTTTTTCAGCGAAAAGTGCAGCATAATCTCAATAAGCGCTATTTATTTCGATTCGCAACGCAGTAGACTTACGCGCGAAAAAAGTCAACGTATTGACAAAATTAGCACATCGTGCATAGTGCCTCGTCCGATAATTTTGATATTTCCGTAGGACGCGTCTCCGGCGCGTCCTTTCTTCGGAGCTTCACATGCCCTCCTTCTGCCACCTGCATACGCACACTCAATACAGCCTCCTCGACGGCGCATCGCGCATCGCCGACATTGTCAAACGCGCGCGCAAATACAACCAGCCCGCACTCGCGATCACCGATCACGGCAACATGTTCGGCGCGATCGAATTTTACAAAGCATGCAAAGAAACGAAGAAGTCGTCCGAAAAAGATGGCCTGCCGGCGGTCAAGCCGATCGTCGGCATGGAAGCGTACATCGTCCCCAACGGCGAGAGCCGCAACAAACGCGAGAAAATCGACGGCGATGTTGACCACCATTTATTGTTGTGGGCGTCGAATAACGAAGGCTACAAAAACCTGATGAAGCTCTCGACGTACGCGTACAAAGAGGGCTACTACTACCACCCGCGCGTCGATCGCGAATTGCTCGCGCAATATAGCCGTGGCCTGATCGCCTCGTCCGGCTGCGTGGGCAGTGAAGTGCCGCAGACGGTGCTGCAAAAAGATTACTCTGCCGCGTACCGCCAGGCCGGCATCTATCAGGAAATCTTCGGCAAAGAGAATTTCTACTTTGAACTGCAGGACCATTGCATCGGCCGCGCGCTCACGCCCGAAGCCACCGACGCCATGCGCGAATTGGCCACGATGCAGAAAAAAGTCAACGATGCCATCGTGAAAATGGCAAAGGAACTCGGCGGCAAACTGATCTGCACCAACGACAGCCATTACACCGACCGCGACGACGCCAAAGCTCACGACGCGCTGCTCTGCATCGGCACTGGAAAACTGCTCACCGATACCGGCCGCCTCAAATTCGCCTGCGACGAATTCTATCTCAAAAGCAGCGACGAAATGGCGCGCCTCTTCAAGGACATTCCCGAAGCGCTCTCGAACACGCTCGAAATCGCCGAGCGCTGCAACCTCGAAATCGAATTCGGCAAATACCACTTCCCGAAATTCCAAATTCCCAACGGCGGCGACGCCAACGAGTATTTCCACCATCAAGTCATGTCCGGCATTGCGCAGCGTTACGGCTCGCCCGCGCCCGACGCGATCATGGCGCGCGCCAATGAAGAAATTCGCGTCTTGCAGAAAATGGGCTTCGTTGAATACCTGCTGATCGTCTGGGACATCATCCGCGAAGCGCGCGCGCGCGGCATTCCCGTCGGCCCGGGCCGCGGCAGCGCCGCCGGTTCGATCGCCTGCTACGCGCTGGGCATCACCAACCTCGACCCGATGAAATACAATCTCATCTTCGAGCGTTTCGTGAACGAAGGCCGCAACGAGATGCCCGACATCGACATCGACTTCTGCCAAAGCCGCCGCGCGGAAGTCATCGAATACGTGCAGGAAAAATACGGCCGCGAATGCACCGCCAACATCGTCACCTTCAACGCCATGCTGGCCAAAGGCGCCGTGCGCGATGTCGGCCGCGTGCTCGACCGCGATTTGTCCGAAGTCAACAGAATTGCCAAGCTCATTCCCATGGCGCCGGGAAAAAAGGTGACGTTGAAAGCCGCACCAAATCCGCGCGGCGAAAACGACGAAACCACTTACGCCGTCGATGATGAACCCGAACTGCATAGCCTCTACAACACCGAGCCGAATGTTGCGGAACTCATCGACCTCGCGCGCAAATGCGAAGGCATCGCGCGCAACACCGGTTGTCACGCCGCCGGCCTCGTCATCGCCGACCAGCCCGTCACCGAATACTGCCCGCTCTACCGCGACAAAAACGGCATGCTGCTCACGCAGTACGAAATGGCGCACATCGACAATGTCGGACTGCTCAAAATCGATTTTCTCGGCCTTGAAACGCTGACCAAATTGCAAGTCACCTGCAACCTTATAAAGGAGCGTCACGGCAGCAACGTCCGCGAGCCACTCACCGAAGAAGGCGTGATCGATCTCGACAAGATTCCGCTCGACGACGCGAAGACTTACCGCATGTTGGGCCGTGGCGACGCGCGCGCGGTGTTCCAATTCGAATCCGAAGGCATGCGCAACCTGCTCGTCGATGCGCGCCCCGATTGCCTCGACGATTTGACCGCGCTCAACGCGATGTATCGCCCCGGCCCGATGGGCAACATCCCCTCATTCTGCGGCCGTAAACACGGCCGCGAACCGATTGAGTACATGGTCCCGCAGCTTGAACCGATTCTGAAAGACACGTACGGCATCATCGTCTACCAAGAGCAGGTGATGCAGATCGCCAATCAGCTTGCGAATTTCTCGCTGAGCGAAGCAGACTCGCTGCGCAAAGCGATGGGCAAAAAGAAAAAAGATTTGATGGACAAGTACGGCGTGCAGTTCGTCGAAGGCTGCAAGAAAAACGGCATCGACGCACAGAAAGCCAAAGAGCTCTACGACCTCATCGCCAAATTCGCCGAATACGGCTTCAACAAATCGCACGCCGCCGCGTATGCCTTCGTCGCGTATCAGACCGCGTACTTGAAAGCCAATTACGCCGCAGAATTCATGGCCGGCAACATGTCGCTCGAACAAGGCAACACCGGCAAAGTCGTCGAATACATCGACGAATCGCGCCGCATGAACCTCGACGTACTCCCGCCCGACATCAACAAATCCGGCCTGCGTTTCGGCATCGAAAACGACAACCTGCTGCGCTTCTCGCTGAGCGCCATCAAAGGCGTCGGCGAAAAAGCCGTCGAATCCATCGTCGCCGAACGCGAAAAAAAAGGCCCGTTCAAAGATCTCTTCGATTTTTGCGAACGCGTCGATGGCAAAAACGCCAACAAAGGCTGCATGGAAAGCCTGATCAAAGCCGGCGCGTTCGATGCGATTAGCCAGGGCTTCGGCCGCGCCACGCTCATCGCCGCGCTCGAAGACGCTATGGCCAACGGTGCCAAGCAGCGCGAAGACCGCGACTCCGGCCAGATGAATCTTTTCGGCGGCGACGACGCCAACACACCGGCGTCCAGCGCCAAAGCGCGCATGCCGCAGGTCCCCGAATGGTCCGACAAGCAGCGCCTTGAAGAAGAAAAGAAGGTGCTCGGCTTCTATTTCTCCGGCCACCCGCTGGCCGAAGCGCGCGAGTTGGTCGAAGGTCTTTCAAGCTGCTCAATCAAAGCGCTCAACGAAATTCCCGAAGGCTATGAAGTCGTGCTCGGCGTCTATGTCACCGCCGTGCGCACCACTTTCACCAAAGCCAAGAACGAAAAAATGGCCGTGCTCACCGTCGAAGATTTCACCGCCAGCACGCAAGTCGTCGTCTTCCCGCGCACCTACGAAAAATACAAGCAACTCGTCCAGCCCGACCGCATCCTCTTCGTGCGCGGCAAAATCAAAGCCAACGACATGGGCCCGCGCGGTAACGCCGCGCCCGCAAACGGCGAAGCAGAATCCGACTCCGCCGCGCAAGTCTCCATCATCGCCGAAGAATTATTCACCGCCGATGACGCCGCCGCGCGTCACGTCGCCGAAGTCGTGTTCACCTTCGAAGAAATCGAGCCGCAAAACAACGAGCCGCGACCGCAAGGGAGCGGTTGCGCCGCGCTCGCGAAGCTCAATTCCGTGCTCGAAGTCATGAAAAATTGCCCCGGCCGCACGCCGGTTTATTTCAACGTCCAGCTCGACCACGTCGCCGGCACCAGCGCGACGGTGCGCATCCGCAGCGGCGAAAAAATGCGCGTGAATGCGTCACAGGATTTATTTTTAAGCCTGCGGCCGATTGTGCGCCAGGGCGCGCTGCGCGTCACAAGCGAAGGCACGCGCGCAGTGAAGCCGCAGGAGCCGCGGTGGAAGACGCGTCAGCAAAATCAGAGGCCGCCGATGAATGGCTAGTTTACGAATCGGCCAAAGACGATATGCTATTGAGTGAAAGGACGTCGGGCGATGATCTCCAGCATTCACATTCAGAATTTCAAATCTATCGAAAGCCTATTGCTGAAACCAGGGAGAGTAACTGTACTTATTGGAGAAAATGGCAGCGGAAAAAGCAATATTTTGGAGGCGATTGCTTTCGGTGCAGCTTCATCTGCGGGCAAATTGGAAAGTGATTTCTACCTGTTCAACCGGGGGATACGAGTCACCGATTACGGTTGGATCAAGTCAGGATTTAGATGTGCGAATTCTGGTCCAACCGATTCAACGATAAAGCTCATTTTTGGCTCGGAGGAAAAACAGGTTTACTTTTGTAATTTGGAGATCTCCAACCCGTTAACTTCGAACGATTCCCCGCGCTTTGAAATCCACGATACTTTTCGACTGAAGGAATCGATGGTGGCGGCAGCCAATCGCATAGAGGCGCAGTACCCCAATATCAAGACTGACATTCGGGACGAGAATTACCTGCGAGCGCTGGAGCTGGAAGTAAACAAGCGCAAGGAGGATGTGCTAAAGCTAGGCATCATGGACTTTTTGATCTTTGCGCCAGAGAACACCGTCCTTCGAAATCCGCCGCCGGAAAGCGCGGTAAAACCATTGGGTTCCAAAGGCGAAGGGATTTTCAATTTATTGCAGAGCTTCGGTAAAAAGGAAATTGCCGAATTAAACGATCGGCTTCAATTGTTTGGTTGGTTTGACAGCTTTCTAGCCCCTAGTTCCGCCGACGTTGCGGCGGCGCGCATTCAAATACGCGACCGATGGTTGCCCCAAATTTTCGACCAGCGCAGCGCCAACGAGGGTTTCCTCTTCGTCCTCTTCTACCTCACGCTTCTCATTAGCAAACGCACTCCAAAATTCTTTTCCATCGACAATATCGACACCTCCTTAAATCCAAAACTCTGCTCCGAACTCATGAAGCAAATCGTCGAACTCGCGAAAAAGTATGACAAGCAGGTTATCTGTACCACCCACAACCCCTGCATCCTCGACGGTCTCAATCTTAAAGACGATGAACAACGTCTCCTTGCCGTCAAGCGCGACAGCGAGGGCCGGACGGTCGTACATCGCGTTCACGCGCCAAAGCCGCAGCCTGGCGAATCGCCGGTCCGCATGTCCGTGGCATTCATTGAAGGTTACATCGGCGGCTTGCCGGTCAACTTCTAAGCGCGCGGAGCGGACCATGGATGACTTCGAGGGGATGCAGGACTTTGCGCTCATCGCTGAAGGAACATCAGACAAGCCCATTATTAGCAACGTCCTCGCTGGCTATTTCAAGACCGCGGTTCGCGAGCCGCTTATTAATCCATTTCACCCGAACCCGCAAGACACGGCTCCGACAGGCGGTTGGTCCCGTTTGTTCACCTTTCTTCGCGATAAACGTTTTCGAAGGGCCCTCCAATTTAACCGTTTCATCGTCGTGCACGTTGACAGCGATGCGGCAGATGACTACGGCGTCGTCACGCACGACAAAGACGGACCGCTGAGCGTGGACTCAATTGTCGAGGCGGTCAAGAATCGGCTAATCGTTGAAATTGGTCCTGAGGATTGGAGCACGTATGCGACACGCTTCATCTTCGCCGTCGCAGTCCGCAACATCGAATGCTGGATTCTTCCGCTTTGGGAGGATCGAGACGCTTATGCCGGCCGCGTCGAGAATTGTTCAAAGGCGCTTTCCCGTGCATTGCGAAAGAAAAACTTAGTGTGGCGCGAAAAGGATGCTTCATCGTACGCTGTATATTCGCGCGGATATCTAAAGAAGGCTACACTAACTGAGAATGGTCCCAAGTCGCCAAGCCTCAAACTCTTCCTCGAAGACTTGAACCGCCGCAACATCACGCTCCCCCTCGACGACGAATGAGCCCCCTGCGGAGAATAAAATCATGCGCACCGCCGTTTGGCATCGCCTGGCATTCATTTGCATTTTCATTTTCGTCGCGTGCATCGCATATTGCGCCGACGCCTCCCGCCCCAACATCGTCATCATCCTAGCCGACGACCTCGGCTACGGCGATCTTGGCTGCTACGGCCACCCCACGATCCGCACGCCCAACCTCGACCGCATGGCCGCCGAAGGCATGCGCTTCACCGATTTTTATTCCGCCGCGGAAGTCTGCACGCCAAGCCGCGCCGCGCTGCTCACCGGTCGCTATCCCATCCGCAGCGGCATGTGCAACGATCAGTTCCGCGTATTGCGCCGCCTCTCGACCGGCGGACTTCCCGACAGCGAAATCACCATCGCGCAGGCGCTCAAACCGCGCGGGTACGCGACGGCCGCGATTGGGAAATGGCATCTGGGCGTCTGGTCGAATGTGCCGGCATATCATCCGCGCAATTACGGTTTCGATTTTTATCTTGGCCTGCCGCATTCGAACGATATGAATCCCACGCCGAAAGCGCCGAAGGGCGCGCCCGCGCGGCTCGATCAGGATCCTGAATGGTGGGCCGCGCCGCTCTACCGCAATGAGGAACTCATCGAACAGCCCGCCGACCAGACCAAACTCACGCGCCGTTACACGGAGGAAGCGGTGAAGTTCATCCGCGAACACAAAGACGGCCCGTTTTTTCTTTATCTCGCGCACACTTTCCCGCACGTGCCGCTCTTCGCGTCCGACAAATTTTCTGGAAAAAGTTTGCGCGGCCTTTACGGCGACGTGGTCGAAGAAATCGATTGGAGCGTCGGCCAAGTTCTCGACGCGCTGCGCGATCAAAAACTCGACGGCAACACGCTCGTCTTTTTTACGAGCGACAACGGGCCGTGGCTGATCCAAGGCCGCGCGGGCGGTTCAGCCGGGATGCTGCGCGACGGCAAAGGCAGCACGTGGGAAGGCGGGATGCGCGAACCGGGCATCGCGTGGTGGCCGGGAAAAGTCAAAGCCGGGCAAGTTTGCCATTCGCTCGCCTGCACCATGGACCTCTTCACCACGAGTTTGAAACTCGCCGGCGCGGACGTTCCAAGCGACCGGCCCATTGACGGCCTGGACATCCGTCCGCTTCTGTTTGGAACCGGCGACGTGACGCGCGAAGCGTACTTTTTTTACCGCGGCACGAAGCTGTTCGCCGTGCGCAAAGGCGAATTCAAAGCACACTTCCAAACGCAAGGCGGTTACGCGCCGAAAGCCGAGACGCACGACCCGCCGCTGCTCTTCGACCTCGGCGTCGATCCCGGCGAATCGTTCAACGTCGCCAAAGACCATGCCGACGTGCTCGCCGAAATCGCCAAATCCGTCGAGCACCACAAAGCGACGTTGACTCCCGTCAAGAATCAACTCGAAGAGGCGATGCCCGATCCGAATGCGCCGGCGAAGAAATAATGCACGTGGTGCTTTTTTATTTTTCCGATTTCCGCGCTTTTTTGTTCAATAGTTTTCACCCTATTCCGTCGAATATGCACGAAAGAGTGTCTTATTTCCGGTGGATGCAAGAGAAGGGAGTCGTTGCCATGAAATACATGCATGTGTCGTTGATCGCATTAGTCGCGTTGTTCACACTGCCCGCGTTTGCGGACGGGATTGTGGATGACGCAATCAAGCTGTCCCAAGCCGGCGTGGGCGAGGAAGTGATGGTCGCCTGGGCTGAAAAACAGAGCGCTGGAGGTTTGACGGCGCAGGACATCATTCATTTGAAGGAAGGCAAAGTCCCTGATCGCGCAATCGCGGCGCTCATTCGCGGCGGCATGAGAACAGCGCCTGTGCCGGCGGCCTATGTGCAGAGAGCCGCTGAAGCGCAAGTGCAGCCCGTCGCTCAGCAGGCCAGCTACGTTGAACCGAGCACGACCTACGTGACCGAACCGTCCACCACGTACGTGTATTCAGATTCCAGCTACCCAGCCTATTACGGCTATCCGTACTCTTACGGCTATCCGTACTATTATGGGGGCTACTATGGCGGGTACTATCCGTGGGGAGTTGGGCTTAACTTCTCATTCGGCGGACACCGCGGCTATGGGTACGGTGGCTATGGGTACCGGCACGGCGGATACTACGGTTCCGGCTTCCGCAGCGGTTCTGGATTCCGCAGCGGCGGATTCGTGAGCGGCGGTTTCTCGCGCGGCGGAAGTAGTTTCAGTGGGCATAGCTCATTCAGTGGCGGCGGGCGTGGCCACCGCTAAATGCTTGTTTTTCATCGGAATTGACGCAAAAGCCACGTCTCTCTGACGTGGCTTTTTTTTGAATTGCGGATATTTTGGCGACGCAGGCCAACGTTGCCTGCACCAATAATGAAACGATGCAGGCGAGGCCGTCTGCATCACATGAAGGGGAAATGATGCGAGCGAGTCCGAAGGCGTTGTCCGTGTTGAGCGCGCTGTTGATTGCGGCGTTGCAAAGTTTGAGCGTTGGCGCGGCCACGGTGGTGGCGACCGCCAGTCCCAATTCGGGCAACGCGCCGCTGGGCGTCTTCTTCGACGGCAGCGGATCGGTCGGCGCTTCCACCTACAAATGGGAGTTTGGCGACGGCGCATCCGCCACCGACGCGACCGTCACGCACATTTACAACGTCGCCGGGATGTACACGGCAACGCTCACGGTTTTCGATTCAACCGGCACGGCCTCCGCGCCAGCGCAATTTACGATCACCGTGAACGGGCCCGGCAACGGTCCGGTATCGGCGGACGTAAACTTTCGCATCGCCCCGATCATCGCCACGTTCCGCATCAATCGCGCCGCGGCCAACCAGGATTCATTTATGCTGCGGGGCGCGTTCAACACCGTCGATCTGCCCACGAAGCTCACCAATCTGGCGGCCAGCATTGCGCTCAACGGCGTGACTGTCGCGAACGGGTTTTTGAATGTGGACGGGCAGTTCTTGAATCCGGTGAACTCGACCAAGCCCAGCTATTTTTTCTCCGTCAACAACAAGCAGCAGCAAATCAATTTTCAGCTCACCAAAGCCAATTTGGCTACGGTGCTGAGCAATGCGCCGAATGCCACAGGGGCGGCGACAGTTCCGGTGGAGATCGCGGTGACGGTTGGCGCGCAGACGTACGATATGACGCAGCAATTCGATTACACGGGCGTGCAGAACGTCAGCGGCGTGGGCACGTTCGATCTGAGCAAACACCACGGGAACATCGGCGACGGTTTTTTCGTGATCACGCAGGCGTCGGCGATCGAAGTGCCCAACACGCGCTCGCATTTCTTCGAATTCGACGGATTCATCGCGCTGCCCAACGGCGCGCTGCTGGACGTGCCGGCCAACAAACAGGGCGGCAACTGGATCTTCACCTTCAACGAAGCCGACAAGATCTTCATCCCGGTGCTCAACGGGATCAAGAAATCCAATGGGAAGATCGTGTACACGCAGCCGAACCGGCAATTGACCGGGATTCACACCATCGTGATCGATACGGTCAAGCGCACGTTTATGATCACGACATGGGACATCAAATCGAATGCGAATCAAGGCGGCACGGGACTGCCCGTGCGCGGCGAGGCGTTCGTGTCGTTCGATTTCACCGTGCGATTGGACCTTGACCAATTCGATTCAACGGGCAAAGTGAACTCGACCTTTAGCGTGGTCACCGCCACGCAACTGTCGCGCAAGACCACCGACGACGCGTTCTGGCAGACCGGCCGCACGCTGCCGACCAACCATTCGAATTGACCCATGTTCAAGCTGCTCTACGCTATCGCCTTCGTCGCGTTCATCGACCCGCTCCTCTTATATTGGTTGTGGCCGCATCTCAATTTCTGGGTTGAATTGGGCGGGCTGCTTCTTTATCCGCTTCTCGCGGACATCCTCACGCGCTTCAAAAAACCGCAGAACGACGTGGCCACGGGCCCGATTCGGCTGGGCACGCGCATCGCCGCGTGGTATCTCGGCCCGATTTCCAAACTGCTCTCTTTGTTTTTGCTGATTCCGCCCATTGAACGCGCCCTGGCGCGGTCAATAACGCGGAGCGTGCAGGCATATTTTATGCGCGGGATGAGCGGACGGATGCCCGGGATGCCGGACGTTCCGCCGGCGGCGCCGGAGTCGCGTGATGCGAGCGGGTTAAAGCAGACGCGGGGGAGAGTGATTGAGTGAGGAACGTCGCCGGCGGTACGGACAACGGCGGTGTTTCGCTTCGCGAAACTTGTGCAGGCGGGACGCCTGCACCGCGGGTCAGGGATGAATCGCGATTTCACTCTAATTATTTCAGAATTTCTTCGCAATTTTAGTTGACCTTGCTATTTCCAAACGGGTTTGATTGTGTGGGTGTATCTCAATATGATTTTTGAACGCGCGGCAGACAAGAATGTCCGCCCCACCGTGACAGAGAGCGATGACCATGACAACAAAGCGATGGTTCCATTTTGCGGCGAGCGTGTGTGTGCTGGCTTTGCTGGCGGCGTTTCAAAACACCAGCAACGGCGAGGGCACGACGCAGACGGTGCGCTTGAACATCCAGCCGCTGCCGGCGCAGACCGATCCTGGGCCGACGGCCTTGATCGGCGGCGAGACGCAGCCGGGCGGCAATCCGTACAGTTCGATGGATGTGTTCATTGACGGGCCCGGCGACTGCCGCATTTATTTCGATTTCAAAGACAAAGATCATTTCCATTTCATGGACCGCGCCGGCTCGGAAGTGACGCTGGGGCTGCGCGAATCGGGCGTGGAGCAGATTTTTGCCAAAGGCGCGGTGAGCGGCGAAAGCCTGCGCTTGGCGCGGCACGGCTGCAAGATGGGCGTGTTTCAAAACGGCGCGCTGATCGCGAATGCGTTTGACGACCGGATTCTGGATGGCGGCGTGGGCTATCGCATGAACGGTCCGGGCGCGGCGGTGAAATTGCGGGCGGAAGCGCGCGACGACATCCATTTCGTGGACGATTTCATGATCGCCGGCGGGCGCCCGGAACAGTGGCGCAGCAGCGCGGAAGGCAAGACCGGATACTTCGAAGTGATTGCGTTGAAGAATCCGCTGCTGAGCGCGAACGCGTTTTCGTATTTTGGCGCGGGGCCGAAGATTCATTCAGTCACTGGCGAGACGTGGTGGGACAATTACACGTATGATCTTTCGATGCGCGGGCCGGAGACCGGCGTGATCGGGTTGGTCTTTGCGTACCAAGATCCGCAGAACTACGGCCTGTTCCGCTGGGGTTCGCGCGGGATCAATGGAAAAGCCGCGACGTCCAAGCGCGAAATTGTGCTGGTGCGCAACGGCGCGGAAGAAGTGCTCGCTCAAGCCTCCGGCGGCTACGCGCCCGACCAGTGGTATCAGGGCACGGTCAGTCTCAGCTATTCGCGCGTGAGCGTGTACGTGGACAAACATTTGATGCTCGAAACGAGCAATCCGTATTTGATGGCTGGCGCTGCCGGCGTGTGGTGCGACGTGCCGGTGCCGCCGCAGCGCGCGAAGGACCCGAAGGAGCAGGATTTTTCGCTCAACAGTTTGTGGGACCTGATGCGCCAGCACGCGGTCTTCGATGACGTGCGCATCCGCTCGCAGGAAGATTACGAAGAGCGCTTCGCCACGCCCGGCGCGTTGAAATCTGGCTGGCTCTGCGGCGAAGGCGATTGGAACGTCGCGGCATCGAAGAAGACGCCCGGCGCAAACGCGCTGACCGTGCAATGCGCGGGCGCGACGAAGGCGCTGATCGGCGACCGGCGCTGGTCGCAGTACCAAGTCAGCGCGGACATTCAGCCGCTGAGCAAGGAAGCCGCGGCGGGCATCGTGTTGATGCACCGCGACGAGAGCAATTACTACGTGGCGAAAGTGGAAGGCGGCATGTTGAAGCTGGTGCGCGTGGCCGGCGGCGTGGAACGCGTCGAAGACAATGCGCAGTTGCCGGCGGGCAATGATCCGATTCACATTCTGGCGTCGGTGAAACGCGGGCACATTCGCGCCGTGGCGGACGACACGGCCTCGGTCGAAGCGTTTGAAGGCAGCACGCGCTTGAAGGGGCGCGCTGGGATTTACGTCAAGTCGGGCGGGGCGTCGGCGCCGTCGGCGCTCGTGTCTTCCTTCAAAGTCGCGTTCCTCCCCGAGCCGGAACCGCTGGTGACGATGAACGCAATCTTCGACGAAGAAGTCTCAATGAACGATTGGAGCAACGCCGCTCAGGAATGGGTGCCGCCGCCGGATATCTTTTTGGTGGACGGAAAACCGGTAAGCTTGTTCTGGCATCGCAGTCAGTTTCCGGGCGACGTGGAGTTGATGCTCGAACCGCGCGAGATCACGGAGAACAACTATCAATTCGCACTATCCTGCTCGAAGGACGGCATGACCCATAATAACGGTTACGTCTTCCGCTACCGAGCCAGCGACGACAAAAATGGGCAGCCCAACGTTCACGTCGAGATTCTGCGCAACAACGAGAAGGTGATCGAACGCCAGTTGACGGATGTGCGGCAGTTGTCAAGCGTCGCGATCCGGCGTGCGGGAAAATTCGTGATTGGCTTGGTCAATGGCCGCGCGGTGCTTTCGTTCCGCGACAACGATCCATTAAAGGGCAGCAAAGTCGCATACTACACCAGCGGCGTGCTGGTCAAAAACGAATCGGCGCGCATCACCAGCGATCATTTCCACAACGACACGTTCTCCGGCGCGCCGGTGAACTGGCGCACGGCCGGCTACGCGATCGCCGAAGTCACCAACCGCTGGCAGTGCGATCCGCGCTGGACGTTCTTCAGCCTGCAAAATGACATCCGATCCGGCGGCAAACCGGCGGTGCTGTGGAGCAAGCAGATTTATCCGGGCGACTGCACCGTCGAATTTTATTTCGGCAACAAGATGGACCACATGCGCGGCAATCCGTATTCGTACGCACGCGACGTGAATGTGACGATCGGGTCGGACGGGCAGGATTTGCGCAAGGGCTACACCTTCAGCTTCGGCGGCTACGGCAACACCTGCTGCTACATCATGCGCGACGGCGTCGAAGTCAAGCGTGTCTCCGCGCGCATTCCGACGGGCATGGATTACCACCGGCATTGGTTCGCGTTCAAGGCCGAAAGGCAGGGGAAATTGGTGAAGTTCCGCGTCGATCATTTCTTCCAGGACAACGACAAAAAGACCAGCGATCTGGTGTTTGAAGACAGCCAGCCGCTGGCCGGCGACCGCGTGGCGATCTGGACCTACGATCACGGCATCATGATCAGCAAAGTGCGCATCTCCGGCGACGACGGCGAAACCACGGAAGACCCCGATTTCATTCCGGGGCCGGTGAAGACGGTGTACGATAAGTGAATTGGAGGGGCGGCACTCCTGCCGCCCTTGAATGAAGGGAAACCGCGCTGATGCTGACGGGTCGCCAAAATCCAATAAATGTTCGAGGCCGCGTCTGGGTGGGGCTGGCGCTGGTATTGCTGCTCGGTCTGGGCGCATTCGGGGGGATAGCCTATTATTTTCTGGGCGCGCTGGGCGGCGGGTCGGTCAAAATTGAGAGCGAACCGGAAGGCGCGAGCGTGATGCTCAACGGCAAACTCGCGGGCGCGACGCCGGTGGTGGTCAAAGGATTGTCGTCGGGGATTTACAGTCTGCGCCTTGAGAAATCTGGCTATGCGCCGTCGAATGTGCAGGTCACTGTTTCTTCGGCGGCGGCGAATTCGATCAAGCAAAAGCTTGAGCCGCTGGCGTTGGGCACGCTGGTCTGCAACATCAAGCCCGACGACGCCGAAGTGCTGATCGATGGCGAACTGGCCGGGCACACGCCGCTGAAATTGGACACCGTCGAAGTCGGCCCGCATGAAATGCTGGTGCGCAAAACGAATTTCTCGTCGTATTCGCGGCGCATCGATATCGAAGCCGGACACGAAGTGAAATTCGAAGACTTGGAACTGGCCGACCGCGTGCTGGAATTGCTCGAAAATCAAGTCAAGGCCGAACCGCAGCGCGTCGCGCATTACATCGACCTTGCGCACTATTATTTTGTCAACGACCGCATGGACGATTCCGTCGAGATGTTCCTGCGCGCGCAGGAAGTGATCAACGAACCGCTCGATTTCAACGGCCCCGGTTATCCGGGCCGTGACAAGCTTTCGCCGGAGGAGATCGAGGTCGAACAGCGTCTGCGCCGCGAAGATGCGTCGCGCTACCCGAAGGAACTCGAGAAGCACCGTTCGTTCCCGCGCAAAGACGTGCGCGCCTTCCGCATGAAATTGATGGAGGCGATGGACGGCAACGCAAAAAGAAACGTGAAATCCTGGATCAGCACAAACGCGGCGGCGCAGGACCAGATCAAAAACCAGAACTACGACCGCGCGGCCAAAATCTATAAGGAACACATCGCGGCCGTGCCGCTGTCGCCGGATTTGCCAAAGGCGTATCTGGCGTTGATTGAAGTGGATTGCATGCAGGCGGACGTAAACGCGGTGAGCGCGGACTTTGACAAATTCTTTGCGCTGTATGGAAAGAAAGACGGGCCGTCGCTGCGCCAGTGCGGGAATATCGTCAATCAGTATTTGGAACGCCCGCGCGCAAAAACGGACCGCGACCGGTTGATGAAGATTTCAGAGAAAACGCTGCGCGCGGGATTGGAATTGCCGTGCGACCAAGCCAACAAGGCGCAGGCGCTCTTCGATCTGGGCATGTGCCTCTATTATCAAGAGCGCGTTGCGGACGCGGTTCCGGTTCTGCGCCAATCGGTGGATCTAACGCAGGCGATGGGCACGCAGGAGGACCGCCAGTTGCGTCTGGCTGAAGCGCTGCGCAAAAGCGGCGACAAAAACGGCGCGACGGAGCTGTACACCAAGCTTAAAGGCAGCGAACGGCCCAACGTTCGCGAAACCGCCAATTATGGATTGATCGCCATTAAGCAAGCCGAATCCAAACAGTAACACGGGCTTTTAGCCCGTGGTTTTTTCAGCACATTCTGACCGGACGCGCGCAACATGCTTCAAAACGAAAACCCTCCGTCCGTTCAAACTGCGACGCCAGCCCCAATGGAAAATCAGAATTCCGCCGCTAAATCCGCGGCGCCAAATGCCGCCGCTCCAAAACTCTTCGCGAAGCTGATTCCGTGGGCCATCGTCGCAGTTGTCGCGGCCGTGGCCGTGCTGGCGATGAGGCACGCGACGCAGCGCGAAGTCGCGATCGATTCGCAGCCGTCGGGCGCGACGGTATTCATTAATGGGCGTCTGGCCGGCAAGACACCGCTGCGCGTCTCCGGCTTGGACGCGGGCGCGTACAGTTTGCGCTTTGAACGCGAAGATTGCGCGCCGCTCACGGTGCCGATTGTGGTGGGGGCGGGGACCACGCGCTTGAACGAAACGCTGCCCGATCGCGGAACCGGGACGCTGAAAGTCAGCGTCGAACCCGCGGGCGCGGAAGTGCTGCTGGACGGCGAACTCGTCGGCCATACGCCGCTGGATTTGAGCAGCGTGCCGAGCGGCTCGCACGACTTGTTGATTCGCAAAACGAATTTCAAAACGTTCACGCAGCGCATCGTCCTCGACGCAAATGCCACGCAGGAGTTCAAGGATTTTGTGCTCGAAGATGTGATCCTCGCGATGCTGCAAGGCGCGATCGACAAAGACCCGCAGCGCGTTGCGAATTATTGCGACATGGGCCATTACCATTTTGCGAACAACCGCATCAAGGAAGCCGCGGATTTTTATGTGCGCGGCTTGCAAGTGGCCGGCGAACCGCTCACATTTCCGAAGGACGCGACGCCGGAGGAGCGCAACATCGAACAGCAGTTGCGCGGGCGCGACATCGAACGCATCAACGACGAAATACGCAAGAAGATGGCCTATGCCGGCCCGCATTTGCCGCAGAAAGACGTGCACGATTTTATAGAGCGGATTGAAAAAGTGCAGAACGATCTGGCCAACGCCAGCCCGCGCGATTGGAAATGGGTCTACGAGCAGGCGCGCAATTTCATCGAGCAGCGCAAATTCGACAAGGCCGAGTCGCTGTATTTGCGGCACATCCAGGCCGCGCGCGGGATGGAGACCGTGGCGCAGGCGTACATCAATCTGATCACGCTGCGCATCCATTACATGCAGCGCGCGCCGGAGGCGCTGCTGGCGATCAAGGAGTTTTCGGAGACGCATTATAGCAACAACCCCGCGCTGGCGCGGCAGGCGGCGAACGCGATTTATTCCAACGCGACCGGGTTTCCCGAGCAGGAACGCAACGCGCTGCTGGCGCAGGCCGAAGCGCTGCTGCGCCGCGCGCTGGCCAATTCGCCCAAGCGCACGGAGATGAGCGCGCTCTGCAAATTTGAGCTGGGAAACGTGCTCGCGCTGGAATCTCGCAATGAGGAGGCCGTGCCGCTGTACCGCGATTCGGTGATCGAGACCAACGAGCCGTCCACGAAAGAACTGCGCAGTAAGCGCGAAGTGGACACGCTCAAGCAGCTCAAGCGCTTCGACGACGCGCGCGAGATTTTGAATTTGCTCGCCAAGAGTCCGCGGCAGGACATTGCGGCGTGGGCGGCGAGCGAATTGAAGATGCTGGAGACGTTGAAGCCGGGGACGAAGTAGTATGGGCGCCATGGATTTGAATGTACCCATTCAAATCCGTGCTCGCATGCAACCCTCGTGTGAGAGTCTTGCCAAATGCGTTGATTGAATCCGGCGCGGATTTGCAATCGGCCGCAATTCCGTGGATCCCATCGCAGCGTCCGATTTTCTCACCACTTTGCCTCGATTTTTGCTTTTTCCCGTTCACAATTTCTTTATGCTTCAATGCTGAAATTTGAAACGCACTCGCTGCCGCTTACTCACATGCGCGGCTCTGGAAAGGCACTCTCGGCGTGGCCAATCGCACTGCATTGTACGACACCCACATGGCGCTCGGCGCGAAAGTGATCGACTTCGGCGGCTGGGACATGCCCGTCGATTACCCGACGCACATTTTGCAGGAACATTTCGCCACGCGCCAGAACGCGGGCCTCTTCGATACCGGCCACATGGGCGAAGTGTTGATCGAAGGCGCTGGGGCGTTGGAGAGTTTGCAGGGCGCGGTGAGCCGCGATCTGGCGGGGATGGAGAATGGGCAGGGGCGCTACACGCTGCTGTGCAACGAAAGCGGCGGCGTCTTCGACGACCTGATTGTCTTCAAGCAAAACGACACGCAGTATTACATCGTGACGAACGCCGGTACGCGCTTGCGCGATATTGAGGTGATTCAATCGCGTTTGACGAACGCAACGCTGCGCGATCTCACGCCCGAAACGCACAAGCTCGATTTGCAGGGCCCGAAGACGTTTGAGATTCTCGCGAAATTGTGCGACGCGCCGCTGTCGAAGCTCAAGCGCTTCCGCATGACGCGCGCGAAAGTCGCGGGCGTTGAGAGCATTGTCTCGCGCAGCGGTTACACGGGCGAGAGCAACGGCGTGGAATTGTTTTTTGCAAAGAGCGAGGCGTGCAAAGTGTGGTCGGCGCTGATGGACGCAGGGAAGCCGGCGGGGATGCTGCCGTGCGGATTGGGCGCGCGCGACACGCTGCGGCTGGAATGCTGTCTGCCTCTATATGGGCATGAACTGACCGAAACGATCACACCGCTGGAAGCGGGCGTAAAGTGGGCGGTGTCTCTGGAGAAGAATTTTGTCGGCGCCGACGCGCTGCGCGCGCAGGAAAAAAATGGCGTGCCTCGCACGCTCATCGCGCTGAAATTCGCCGGCCGCCAGCCGGCGCGCGCGGGTCATCCGGTGTTTGCCGGCCACACGCAGGTTGGCGAAGTGACGAGCGGCACGTTTGGGCCGAGCGTGAATTCGGCGATTGCGCTGGCGCTGGTGAAAACCGGTTCGGCGCCGGTCGGCGCAAGCGTGCAGGCCGAAGTGCGCGGCACGCGCATTGACGCGGCGGTTGTGGAAAAGCCGTTTTACAAGGCGGCGAAATAAAGCAAGCCGCGCAAGCAAGCAAGCGGCAATTGAGTTTTGAAAATTGGAGCGCATTAAATCATGTCCGCAAAAGTTCCCGATGGATTGAAGTATTCCAAAGAGCACGAATGGGTAAAGACGGACGGCAACGTCGCGACGATCGGGATCACCGATCATGCGCAGCATGCGCTGGGCGACATTGTGTTCGTCGAATTGCCGAAGCTCGGCACTGAGGCGAAATTCATGAAGCCGGTCGGCGTCGTCGAATCGGTCAAGGCCGCAAGCGATATTTTCAGCCCGGTGAGCGGCAAAGTCGTCGCGATCAATACCGATCTCGCGAAAACTCCGGAGGCGATCAACACCGATTGCTACGGCGCGGGATGGATGGTGAAGATTGAATTGAGCGCGCCGGATGAGTTGAACAAATTGTTGGACGCGAAGTCGTATACTGAGTTTTTGGGAACCCTGTAAGGAATCATTCGACGCAATGACGTATATCCCGCACACAAAAACCGAACGCGACGCGATGCTGAAGGCCATCGGCGCGAAATCGCTGGACGATCTTTTTTCGCATCTTCCCGCTGAAGTGAAAACCGGCGCGCTGAATTTGCAGAAGGGGCTGGGCGAAATGGAGCTCAGCGCCGAGATGGCTCACCGCGCGCGCAAGAACCGCTCGGCGCGCGACCTGGTTTGCTTCCTCGGCGCGGGCGCGTACGACCATTTCATTCCGCCGGTCGTCGATCAACTGATTTTGCGCGGCGAACTTTACACGGCGTACACGCCTTATCAGCCCGAGATCAGCCAGGGCGTACTGCAGATCATCTACGAATTTCAAAGCTTGATGGCGACGCTCTGTGGCTGCGACGTGTCGAACGCGAGTCTGTACGACGGCGGCACGGCGCTGGTGGAAGGCTGCCAGATGGCGCTGCGGCAAACGGCGCGCAATCTAGTCGTGGTCGATGGCACGGTGCATCCGCATTACATTCAGACGGTGAAATCGCTGCTGAAAGTGCAGCACGTCGAAGTGCAGGGCGTTGCGCCGAAGAGCGGCGAATTCCGCAGCGATATGAATGGGCTGATCAAAGCGGCGAACGAAAATGTCGCGGCGATCGTCGTCGGCTATCCGAATTTCTACGGCACAATCGGCGATCTACGGGAACTATCCGAAGCCGTTCACGCTCGCGGCGCGATGCTGGTTGCGGCGAGCAATCCGTTCGCGTTCGGCTTGATCGAACCCGCCGGAACTCTGGGCGCGGACATCGTCTGCGGCGAAGCGCAGGCGCTGGGCGTGCCGATGCAATTCGGCGGGCCGTATCTCGGGTATCTGGCGTGCAAAAAGGAATTCGTGCGGCGCATGCCGGGGCGGCTGGTCGGACAGACGGTGGACGTGCAAGGCCGCCGCGCGTTCACGCTGACGCTGCAGGCGCGCGAGCAGCACATTCGGCGCGAAAAAGCGACGAGCAACATTTGCACGAACGAAGCGCTGTGCGCAATGATGGCGCATTTTTATCTCTGCTGCGTCGGCCCCAGCGGTTTGAAGCGCGCGGGCGAATTGAGCGCGGGAAAAACGCAGTTGCTGCGCGAAAATTTGCGCGGCGCGAAAGGCGTGCGCAACGTACCGGACTATGCCGCGTTCAACGAATTTGTGTTTGAGACCGAGAAGCCGGCGAAAGAAGTTTTGAGCGGGCTGTTGAAGCAGGGAATTCTGGGCGGTTTGGATTTGGGACAGTACGATCCGGCGCGTGCGCATCAGATTTTGGTGGCGGTGACGGAGAAGAGGAGCGACGTGGAGATTGAAGGTTATGTGAGCGCGCTCGCGAGTGTCTAGGATTTTGAGTTTAGTCAAGAGAGGTTGATGGCAATCGTGGAACTGATTTTCGAAAAATCACACAAAGGCCGCACGGGAAATTATTATCCGGCGGAGGCGGCGATCAAATCGCCGGAGAGCATTTTGCCGCCCGCGCTGCTGCGCAAGAATCCGCCGAGTTTGCCTGAAGTGAGCGAGCTCGAATTCGTGCGCCATATTCTGGCGCTCAGCCGGCGCCAGGTTGGGATCGACAGCACGTTTTATCCGCTCGGGTCGTGTACGATGAAGTACAACCCGAAGATCAACGAGGCCGTGGCGCGCGATCCGGGATTTGCGGCGATGCATCCCTTGCAACCGGCCGAAACCGCGCAAGGCACGCTGGAGGTTTTCTACGAACTTGAGCGCGGCTTGAGCAACATCACGGGCATGGATGAAGTCACGCTCAACCCGCTGGCCGGCGCTCACGGCGAATTAACCGGCATCATGCTGATCAAGGCGTATCACGAATCGCGCGGCGACACGAAGCGAAAAAAAGTTCTGGTGCCGACGGCGGCGCACGGAACGAATCCCGCCAGCGCAGCGCTATGCGGGTACGATGTGGTTTCCATTCCGGGCACCGAAGCCGGCGAAGTTGATCTCGCGGGATTGGACGCGGCGCTCGACGATACCGTCTCCGCGCTGATGCTCACCAATCCGAATACGCTCGGCCTTTTCGAATCGCAAATTCGCGTGATTCAGAAAAAAGTTCACGACGCGGGCGGATTGCTGTATTACGACGGCGCGAATTTGAACGCCATTCTCGGCGTCGCGCGGCCGGGCGACATGGGCTTCGACGTCGTGCATTTGAATTTGCACAAAACGTTTTCCACGCCGCACGGAGGCGGCGGGCCGGGCGCGGGTCCGGTCGGCGTCAAACAGCGTCTGCGGCCATTTTTGCCAGTGCCGTACGTGAAAAAGATTGGGGACACATTTGAATTGGCGTCGGACCGGCCCGAAACAATCGGGCGCGTCTCGACATTTCAAGGCAACGCGAATGTGCTTGTGCGCGCGTACACATACATGCGGCATCACGGCTCGGACGGTTTGCCTGAAGTCGGGAAGAATGCGGTGCTCAACGCCGCGTATGTGTTGCAGCGCCTCGCAAAAACGTACCGACGGCCGATGGCGTCGCCGTGCATGCACGAATTTATTTTGCAGCCGACGGAAGAAATGCTCGCCAAAGGCGTGCGTACGCTGCACATCGCCAAGCGGCTGATCGACTACGGATTTCATCCGCCGACGATTTATTTTCCGCTGGTCGTGAAAGAAGCGCTGATGATCGAGCCGACGGAAACTGAGAGCAAAGCGACGCTCGACAAATTCTGCGAAGCCATGGAAGCGATCGCTAAGGAAGCGCTTGAAAAGCCGGAGTTGGTGATCGGCGCGCCGCACACGACGGTCGTCGGGAAAGTCGATGAAACGAAGGCTGCGAAGGATTTGGATTTGCGGTTCTGCGGATGCGAGTGAGTTAGCAATTGCTGTGAGTATCAATCATGAACGATCCGATTACCACGCTTGTTCAATTGACCACATGGTCGCACGACGAATTGGTTGATTTTCTGATTTCCGAAAACATCAACGATGCCGAAGTGCTTCGTCTAATGAGCCATATCGAACACACAGAAAGCGCGTGGTTTGCGCGGATCTTTGATCGGCCCGTCGAGCCGGATATTTTCAAGCCCGCAACGCTTCCTGAATTGCGCGGACTGATACGCGAACACGCGAAAACTTACTACGAATTGCTGTGCGGCGACTTAAGTCGAATTGTTTCCTATCGCCGCTTCAACGGCGTGGCGTGCAAATCGTCAATCGCCGACATTCTGCTGCATCTGTGCACGCACGGCTTTCATCATCGCGGACAAATCGCAGCGCTGCTATCGAAACTTGGAAAGAAAGCGCCTGCGCTCGATTACATCACGTTTTGCCGTTTGTCCGGAATTTGAAACCACGCATGCTGCGACTGTTGATTTTTAATGCGCCGAATCCCGCCGTCGACCTCGCGCTCGAGGAAGCAATTCAACTCTGCGTCGAAGAAAAAGCGAGTCCAAACACCTGGCGTTTGTGGCAGGCGGTGCAGCCCGCTCTCATTCTCGGCACGGGTCAGGAGCATGCGCGCGAAGCAAATCTTGAAAATGTGCGCGCTGAAAATGTGCCGCTGCTGCGCCGGCATTCGGGCGGCGGCGCGGTGGTGATCGGGCCGGGCGTGATCAATTATTCGGCGTTTTATCGCTTCGCCGATCTGCCCGGATCGGAGACGATTCGCGGGGCGATGTATGCGGCGCTTAAGCCGCTGACGGCGCTGCTGGAGAGTTGGGGCTTGCGCGTCAAGGAAGCGGGACTTTCCGATCTGGCGGTGCTGGGCGCGGACGGGACGCTGCGCAAAATCGCCGGGAATTCGCAGGCGCGCAAGCGGCGCAGCGTCGTGGTGCACGGCACGCTGCTGGCCGATCCGGATTGGGCGCGCATGGAACGGCTGCTGAAATTTCCGTCGATGCCGCCGGAATATCGGGCGGGGCGCGGGCATCGCGGTTTTTTGACGAGTTTGAAAGAGTGCGGCGTGCCGTTCGATTTCGAAACTTTCGCTCAAGAATTGGCGAAGCATTTGCCTTCTGATATCATGGTGGAGCGAAGTCCGAGCGCGGATGAATTGAAACGCGCAAAGCAATTGTTGGACGAAAAATACAGCCGGGACGAATGGAATTTGCGGCGATAGGAACGTTGAATGCAGCCCGCCATTTCGAAACAATTCAAAAAACTATCCGCGCTGCCCGAGACGTGCCGCAACACGCTGGCGATTTCGGATTTACATTTGGGGCGCGTGATCACACATGCCAAATCGCCGGAGGTCATCGCGCCGCTGGTCGAGGGATTTGAGCGTGTGCTGCTGCTGGGCGACATCGTCGATCACTGGTACACCAGCGCCGAGCAGGCGCGCAACTACGAGCAGCGCTTGCGCCGCGTGTGCAAATCGGCGGGTGTGCGCGACGTCATTTATTTTCGCGGCAATCACGATGCGTGCATGGAAGAAGGCGAGGAATTCGCACTGCTCGATGGAATTCTGTATCTGCACGGCCACGCCGTGTATCACAAGCTCAAAGGCGATGGCTGCGCGGAGACGCGCATCCGCGCGCTGAACGAAAAGAAATTCGGCGCGCACCGGCAGGATTCGCGCTCGCGGAATCTGGTCTGGCGCATCATTGACCGCATGTACGGGCGCATTCCCATGGCGATGATGATTCCGTTTAAATTTCCGATGCCGGTTGTGCGGCGCATCAAAGCGTTCGCGGACGAAGTCGCGCCGGACGGCGGCGTGCGCGGCGTCGTGCTGGGGCATTCGCACCGGCCCGGCGTGCGGCATTATCGCGGGATGACGCTGTTCAATCTCGGCGGGTGGATGCGGAACACGCGCGCGTATGGGTTTGTGCGGCACGGCGATCGCGTGCAACTCATTCATATTGAGAATCGCGGCAAGCGGCTGAAGTGGGGCCGGATTTTGCATGAGAGCGATTTGAGTTGAATGTGCCGGCGGGAGATCGGTTTGAAATTTTATCACGCGATTTCGATGCGGCACTGGCAAGGCCAGTGGCACACGAACGGCATTAAACTGACGGCGACGGCGCGAGATTAATTTAACGCGGCGTTTCCGCTGCGCGGGCCGGCGGGCAGCCGGCGCTTCGGTGTATCACTGTCTATGAAAAACTACATCCTGATCGGTGCAATTTTTTGCACGGCATTTTTGGGCGTCGCTCGTTTGTCCGCGGGCGAGATCGATGTGATCCTTTGGTTCGATACAGAGGATTATCTGTTGCCCGCGGATGACGACGCGACGAAGCGCTTGTGTGATCTGCTTACTGCGCACGGAATTCGCGCGACGTTTAAGCTGGTCGGCGAAAAGGCGCGCGTGTTGGAGAAGCGCCATCGCGACGACGTGATCGCGGCGTTGCAGAAGCACGACATCGGGTATCACTCGGATTTTCATTCGGTGCATCCGACGCCATCGGAATATTTGGCGGAATGTGGATTCATTGACGGCGTCGCGGAATTTACGCGGCGCGAAGCGAAGGGGGCGGCGGATGTGCGGCGGATTCTGGGAGTCGATACGCTCGTGTGCTACGGGCAGCCGGGTTCGAGCTGGGGCTGTCAGGCGATTGCGGCCCTCAAAGAAATCGGCATCGCGCCGCATGGAATTCCATGCTACGTCGATGACGGCTCGCATGTCGGGTTGGACGAGAAGCCGTTCTGGTATTGCGGCGCGATCAACGTGTATCATCTCGGCAAAAACACGACGCGCATCAAAGATCTTCACGATCCAAATGCACTGGCGCCCGCGAAAGAAAAGGTGACGGAGATTGCCGAGCGCCTGCGCGCGGAGGGCGGCGGGCTGATCAGCATTTATTATCATCCGTGCGAGTGGGTTCACCGGCAGTTTTGGGACGGCGTGAATTTCAGCCGCGGGGCGAATCCGCCCGCGGCGTTATGGAAAGCGCCCCCTCAGCGCACCGAGGCCGAGACGGACGCGGCCTTCGCACGATTCGGCGAGTACATCGATCACATCAAGGCGATCAAGGATGTGCGGTTTGTGACGGCGAGCGACTTGCCGGAACTTTATCCGGACAAAACGCGCGTGGATGGCGCCCCGGCCAGCGATGTTTTGCCGATTGCGGAACGTATTCTCGATGAGCAGACGAAGGGCGCGGATATGTTGCGCCTTGACGACCGCGCGTATTCAGTCGCGGATCAATTCGAGCTGCTGACGCAGTATGCGAACATGCTGATGGGACGGAAAGAAACGGCTCAGCGGATTCGGCTCACAACAATAATGGGACCGGACAGCGCTCCCCCGCCCCACTCGGCTCTAACCAAATTGCAATTCACGGAGTTCGCCGCGGCGCTGCGCGATGTGACGCAATATTTGGAGACGCAGCATCGCATCCCACCGCGCGTTTTCATTGGAGCGGACGCGATTCCGCCGGCGGATTTTTTGACGGCGCTCGCGGGGCTGGCGGTTCATTTTCAAAAGAAGGGCAGTTTGCCCGCGCTGCAAGGCGTGGAGATTCGCGCGATGGAACTGCTGCCCGCGAAGCACATCGCCGAAGACACACCGAACCTTTTTGGCGGCTGGATCATACATAAAGAAGGATTCCGCGCGCCGAAAATTCTCGATGTGGCGAAATTGCAGACGTGGACGCTGAAGCCGGCGATACGAGGGAAGTGAGAAGAAGAGAAGGACGCCGGTGGCCGGCGTTACTCCACCGCCCCAATCCTCACCGCCCCGCTCTCCACGCAGCCCTCCTCCACCACCAGCGCGAAGGCGCCTCCGTCGAATGGCTGTGACGGGTCGTCGAGTTCGAAATAATCCTTCCCGTTCGCGCGCGCTTTGAGGCGCTTGCCTTCGACGCTCAAACTCAGCTCCACCGTTTGACCAAAAATCCACGCTAAGTCCGCTTCTGCGAGCACGCTCGTGCCATAAAGCTGCTTGACCAGGCGCAGCTTGTTTCCGGACGTGAGCAGCAGCGCGTAGTAGCGCTGCAAGCCTTGCACGCGCACCGCTATTCCGGCGCTTTTGACCATGCGCGGCGTGACGTTGGCCACGGCGCAGTAGTCGGTCCATTGGCGCGTGCCTTGAATCACCATGCCCACGCCTTCGTTCTGGCAGACGCGCAGCACCGCGGCGCCCTTGCCGAAGTCGCATTGCGTGGCGGCGTTGACCCACGCGCATTGCCACGCACGGCCAGCGGTGTGCGGCGGGCCGAGGTCCACGGACGGCACGCCGTCCCACGTGAAATAATCCAGGTAAATCACGCCGTCGGCCGGTTCGTCGGAGAAAATCTCGAGGCCCGTTTCGATGATCGGGCGCCCTTGCAGCAGCGTCGGTTCGGTGCTCGACACCGCGCCGCTTTTGTGCAGGATCAGCGTGCCTTCGCGGTGGCGCGCTTCGAAGCCGCGCGGCAGCGTCCATTGAAATTCGTGGCGCGAATCCGGCATCAGCCATTTCTCCGGCCCGCGCAACATGCGCGGTTCGTCGTTGTCGCCGTAATAGCGGATGAACGGCCGCACGCCGGCCTGACACTTGTTGTCGGCGTTCGCCTCCACGTATGCGCGGATGGTCTGGCCCGGATAGAGCGTCGGACTGCCGGGAATGGCGGCGCTGCGCCCGTCGCCGTCTTTTTCGCACGGCGGAAAGACCGGCGTGGCCACGCGCGCGCAACGCTGCGCATCGACGCCGGAAAAAATCAGCGCCAGACAGCGCTTGCCACAGCGGCTTTTGCGCGTGACGTTGCGCACCATCGCCAAGCCCGGCGAATCGCCGCTGCATTCGACGGTAAAACCGTGCATCGATCCGGGCAATTCAAAATGAAAACGCGCACCTTTTTTCGGCGGCGTGTACGCGACGCGAGCGATGTCGCGCGCAATCCGCGCCAGCGCCAGCGCTTCGTTGGCCGCGTCGCTCACGCAGCGGCCCGCGTCCGCGCTGGGCAGATAAATTCGGTCCGCCACCGACGCGCGCCACGTCGAACACACATCAATGTTGGTGATGCCGCCGTGTACGCCCAGTATAGATCCAATTACTCCCAAATTTGCGGCGGTGCCCCAGCCGGCGGCCGCCGCCAGCGCGAAACTATCTTTCAAATCCCCTTTGCCGGCGGCCAGAGCCAGAACCACGCCGGCAAAATGCGGCACGGCGTGCCATTCTCCGAATTCCGTTCCGCCGAAGCGCTCGAGAATCCGTTCGCGCGTGTGCGGCCATTCTTCGCCCGTCGCGTGCCACGCGCGAATCTCGACGATCATCTTCGCGACCGAACTTTCCGCGGGAATGGACAACGTTGCCGCATTCAAGATCGCATCGACGCCGCCGCCCGCGAATGCGCTCGACACCATCGCCGCCACAGCCTGCGCCGTATGCACAGCCTCGCCCGAATAGCACACGCGCGCCGCGCGCCCGGCGAAGTCCGCCGCGCGTTCCGGCTCCTGCGGAAAAAGCATGCCCCAGCATTCAGCGCTCGCTTCCGCGCCATGCTGCTCGGCGACGACCGTCCCATTGAGTTCGGCCGAGCCGCTCGCCGGCGGCACAATGCCGCGCTTCAAATTCAAATACGCCGTGTGTGCCGCCGAATGGCCTTTGCCGCCCCACCACAACACCGCGCGCTGCTCGATGGCGTAATTCAGCCACGTTTGCGCGATGGCGTCGCTGCCCAAACTTGATGTAAACGGAAAATCTTCAAGCGCGCGCACGGCCGTCAGCGCCGCGCAGATTCCATCTTCGGCAAACAGCGGCGAAAAATCGCCGCGCGCCGCAAGGTCGTAGCCGATCTTCCCCAATTCGCGCGGCGAGGGCGTGCGCGTGCCGGCCAAATAGCGCCGGCCCAGACCCACTCCAATCAGCTTCCCCAACAATCCGGAGTACACGCGCTCGTCATAGTCTGCGTGAATGCCGGTGCGATAACGGACGGAGGTCGACATAGAGTGCTGAGTCCTGAGTCTTGAGTGCTGAGTTCAGAATGCGGCACCGTTCCTCAGCACTCAGCACTCAGCACTGAAATGCAACACGCCGGACATCTTATCGAAAGTTCCGGCGTGCATCCGCTGCAAAAAAATATATTTGAGCGACTTCGCGCAACAACTAAACGTGCCGCAGCGCGTCGGCCTTCCATTCGTAGGTATGTTGCCCAGTTCGGCTGCGAATCACTTCGAGCTGCCCGCGATTGGTGTCCACTTCGAAAAGCATGTCGCGGGAATCCTGCTCGCTGAAGCAGCGCACAGGCTTGGCGGAAAGCACTTCAATGCGCAATTCGCGCACCACCGTATCCACGCAATTTTTTAATTTCAACGCCCACGCCGTGTCGGTGCCCATCGGCGTTTTACGCGTAACGGGTTCCTCCATCAGGCGTTCGAAGGCGATGTTGTACCGCGACGAATTACGGCGAACAGTCAATGCGCTTGGATCAAGCGGGAAACTTGTGTCCGACATTGTCAAGACCTCCCCTAAACGGGTTGACATGCCTTTAATGACGCGCGGCGCTATTCAGATTTTGACGAAACTATCGTTAAGTTATCGCAAATAAGAAATGAGTTGAGGATGCAGGGTCGAATCTATTTCATTCAACCATTTTTTTTCGGCAAGCGCAACACTTTCGGACGTTTCTGATGAAAATTGAGCAGATTTTTTAAAAATAGCGAGTGCACGTGGGGCAAGATAAGAAAGGATGCCCTTAAAACTTCCTCGAAAAATATGTCATTTACTATTCAATGTGCGAATAACTTCTTCCACAGTGCCCTTAAAATACTCGCCGCGCGCAATCTCGGCTTCAGCTTACTTTTCGCCATAACTCCTGTCTCCTATCTCCTATCTCCTGCCTCCTGCCGTCCTAATTCGCATCATCATAAGGCGTCGCCTGCCCCACTTCCCCGCTCTCCCCCTGCGCGCGGGTCACGCGCGCAATCAGGCCTTGCAAAATATCGCGGTGCTGCGCGCTCATTTGGTCCAGCTTCAATCCATACACACACGTCGTCCCGCCGCCGCTGTTGCGCACATAACGGATGTGCCGCGTGTCGCAGATGCCGATGATGTCCTCGGGCACCGCGCCCACCGTTACCATCATCTTCAAATGCCCCGGCGCGAGATTGTCCGGGTCGAGGCCGATGATCACCGGCCCGGCGACTTGCAGGCCGCCTTCGCTGATGTCGATCGTGCGCCCTCGGAACGTGGCGTCGGTCAGCAGCGGCCCTTCGGGCGTGCAGCATTGGAACGACGCGGGCAGCGACACTTTGAAGCGCGGATGAGCGCGGCGGTAGCGGTCGAATTTGCGCGCGACAGCTTCCAGGAACTGGCGCGGAATTTCTTCGCGGCATAAAAATAGTTCGATGCGCTTGCCGCAGATGCGCGTGAGCTCGTCCAGCTCCACGCGCGAAATTGGGTTGGCGCTCGCGATGCGGACTGTCTGTACGTTCGCTTCGAACGGCACAAACTCCAGGCGCTTCATCTTCGAGAACGGAAAGAGGTCCAGCAATTCGACGGGAATTTTGTTCATGTCCAGGTCGATGTATGGCAGCCCCGTCTGCATCGACCGCGCTTGCAGGATTTGTTGCGGCGTGAGCACGCCTTCTCGAATCAAATACTCGCCGAGCTTCTCGCCTTTCTCACGCGACGCGAAGACGGCGCTGGCCAGTTGGGGATGCGTCAGTTGGCCGGTCTTGTTCAAGACCTCGCCCAATTTCGGATCGCCTTTCTTTATATGATCCGGCAGCGGGACAATGGTGTTGGGGTCGTAGTCGGCGGTATTCATGGCTTTAACCGGCTGAGCCGGTTCCTCCGATGGCACCGATTCGAGTTGAGCGGGCGATTCTGTTTCTTGAGGCACGCGTTGCGCTGGCGCGGACAAATAATCCGAAGGCCGCTGTACTTTGGGCGGGGGCATTTTCGACGCCGCATACCGAGCGCGGGCCGCGGGCGAAAGCTCCGGCCGTGGCGGTTGCGCCGGCTGAATGGGTTCGAGAGGCTGCGCAGGCATTTCCGGAACCTCCGGCTGCGAGTCGCGTTTGAGCACGCCCTTCGATTCACGAATTTTTTCCGTCGCGATCGCGATCATCGCTTTGTTCAACATCTGGCGGTGATCGAGTTCAAGATCGAAAAAAGCGAGGCCAAGTTCGTAGCCGTTCGCGGGCAGCGCAATGGACGAACGAATTTCAATCGGCAAGCGGATGAACGGAATGTAGGGGTCGTAAGTGATCTCCGCTTCGAACAATTCTCCGGTACACAACAGGCGGCGCCATTTCTCCGCGTCGGACCAATCGTTGATCCGCACGCGCGCCACGCAGCGGCAGCCCATTTCGCTGATGTCCTGAAGGTCGCACATGATCACGGGCGTGTTCAGCCGGCGCAGCACGACCGATCCGCTGTTATTGCGCGTCTTCAGCCGGACCGTTGAACGCATCTGTCTGCCGTTCATGGTATGCTCCACAAACTCGAGTGGATCGAGGCAGGTATCCTGCGTATCTATGGGTGAATTGCACATGTGCGTAAGATTATCTGACGAGGTGCAAAAAATCCACTTGAAAAATGTGCAATTCTTTGTGCATCACACTGTGATTAACGATAAATCGCCCACTTTGTATCTGTAACCATATACAGATAAAAGCTTTGAATGTTTATAATGATTTGATGAATAAGTCGATGGTAAAATGCACATCACGTGCATTATTTCCCATTTCCGCCGCGATCTCGCTTCGCATTGTAGAAAAACATCACGTTCGCGCCGTAGCGAAAATCGCCGCTGAAATTCACGAATTCGATGCTCAACGGCACTGTCACGTCCGTCCCCGGCACATCGTTGTTCGCCGCGCCAAATGCCGCCAGCCACGAGACCAATTGCGCGCTGTGCAACTGATAGCGCACCGTTCCCGCATGATAATTAAACGTCAGCCTTCCGCTCCCGACGCCTTTCGTTCCGGATAGTGTCAGCGAGTCGATCTGCGTCGTCCCGATGTACACGTTCACTTCCGAATTGTCCATCACGAACAAATACGAAGCCGTATCCGGAAATGCAAAATCTGAATGCAGCAGCGTGAAGTCCAGCGTGCTGTGATCGATGCTTTTGAAATTCAACGAAAACTTTTTCTTCGTCGCCGTCGCCGGAATCACGTTCGTCGGATTCGTATCCGGACCGACTTGCACCGACACGCCGCTCTGCGCCGAACCGCCCTTGCCGTCGGTGACGATCAATTGCACTGAATAATTTCCGTTTGCTGTAAACGTGTGCGTTTCGCTGGCGCTGCCGTTGGCGTCTTCAACGCCATCGCCAAAAATCCAATGGTAATTGAGCGTGTCGCCGTCCACGTCGCTGGCCGCCGCGGTGAACGTAACTTGCTGCCCCACTGAAACGCTGTTCGGCGCGAAACCCAGCGACTGAATCGTCGGATTGTGATTGCCGCTCGTCTGCGATCCGCCGGTGATCGAATCGATCCACGACGCGGCGATGTCCACGCGCGTGTTGTACGACACATCGCCAAAACTCGCATTCGATTTGTGCCCGCCCGAAGTCACCGACGCCACTTCCAGCGTGCCGCCAACCGTGATGAACTGCGGCCCGCCGCTGTCGCCCGGCGCCGTGTTGCTCTCCTGATTGGGCGCGGGCACGTTGTTGAACGTCCATTTGATGAACGTGCTGGTGACCTGGTCGATGGGCGTATAGCCGTAATTCACGGTGCCGTCTTTGGGCAGCGTCCCATTTGCGCCGGTCAAGCCGGTGCCTTGTTCTCCATAGCCCGCCAGCGTCAACAGCGTGCCGACAGTCGGCACTTGGCGGTACAGCAGCGAAGGCGTGACGCCAGGCACGTCTTTGGCAAGCTCAAAGATGCACAGATCGATCGCGCCTTCGACTTCCTGCGAATTGTCGCCGTGATACGTCGAATTCGGATAAATATGCACCGTCGAATACGTCACGCCGCCGAGCGTAAATCGTCCGGACGTCTGGCTCATCGCCAACTGTCCCGTCACGCCGTCCACCGCGCAATGCGCCGCGGTGAGCACGAAATGCGGTGCAATCAGCGTCCCGGAGCACAGGAACGAATTGCTCGCATCGCTGATCTGCCCCACCGTGGGAAATTGCGACGCGGGCACGTTGATGCCGTCGATGATCCGCGGCTTCACCGAAACCGAACCATCCGCTGAAAGAAGAATGGGCGTGGCGAAGCAGACCGCGATGACCAGCCATAATCGATTAAGCATGACATTCCCAACTCATACGTAAAGCGCGTTTGTAGTCCCGCCTTTAGGCGGAAGCAGTACCGCCTGAAGGCGGGACTACAAACTTAGTGAGCGCTTGGCGATAATCACAGACGCCATAATTCGCACATTATTGACTGATTTTTCGGAAAAAAACCTACAGTCAAAATGCACTTGTGCCGACGCAAATACGGCGCGCCGGAGACGCGCCCTACTGACCAACGCCCGACACGCCCACCTTCCCCTTATAGATGAACCCCACGCTGCCCCCGAATGGATTCGATCCGACGATCATGCGCAGCGGCAGGACCACAAACGCCGACGTCGCTTCGCTGGCGGCGCCCAGCCGCGACAGCACCGCTTCGAGCTGCGGATTACCGCGCGCCTGAAACGTCACGATGCCGTCGTGGTAATCGAACGACAGCTTGTCGTTGCCGGAGGTGCCTTTCGTCCCCGTGACCAGAAATGTTTGGATCACGCTCGTTCCGATCAGCATGTTGACGCGCGTGCCGTCGGGCACCGCCGCTTTGAAATCCGTGCTCGTCGGAAATTGCAAACTCGGCGCCATGATCGAAAGCGCCATGCTGGCCGTCTGGCTTTTGAAATTAATTTTGAAGCTGCGTTTGGGAAACGTCATGCTCAGAACGGGCGGCGTCGATTGCCCCACTGTCACCGTCGTTTCGCTCTCCACCGATCCGCCCATGCCGTCGGTCACCACCAATTGAACCAGATACGTTCCCGTCGCGATGTACGAGTGCGACTCGTTCGGCGAACCGTTTTGAATCTCCGTGCCGTCGCCGAAAAACCAATTGTAATTGAGCGAATCGTTGTCGGGGTCGCTGGCCGTCGCGCTAAAATTCACGGTCTGGTCGATCACTACGGTCGTAGGTTCAAACGAAAGCGAACCGATCGCCGGCGCGCCGTTCCCCGCGACGGGCGCGCCGCCCAGAATCGCCTCAATCCACGGCATCGCCACATCGACGCGCGTGTTGAAGGCCAGATCGCCGAACTTCGCCAGCGCCGAAAAACCGCCCGACGTCACCGACGCCAGCACCAGATTCCCCGCAACCCTGATGAACTGCGGCCCGCCGCTGTCGCCCGGCGCCGTGTCGCTCTCCTGATTCGGCGGCTTGACTTTGTCGAAATGCCATTCGATAAACGTGTTCGTCACGATGTCGATGGGCGTGTGCCCCGTTGCAATCATCCCCGCCGGCGGCACCTGCCCGTTGGCGCCGGTCGCGCCCGTGCCCAGTTCGCCGTATCCGGCCAGCGTCAATTTCGTGCCGACGGTCGGCGGAGTCGTATTCAGCGGCGAGGGCGTCACACCCGCGATGTCCTGATCCAATTCATAAATCGCCAGATCGATCGTGCCTTCAAGGCTCACCGACCTCAACCCGTGATACGCCGGATGAACGTAAATATGCGCGGTGTTGTAGATCACGCCGCCCAGCGTAAAGCGGCCTTCATTTTGCTTGATACCGATGGTTCCGGTCGAGTCGTTGAATACGCAATGCGCCGCCGTGAGCACAAACCGCGGCGCGATCAACGTCCCCGTGCACAACGCCGTGTCGGTCGCTCTGCCCACCAAGCCCACGGTCGGAAATTGTGATGCGGGAACCAGCGTGCCATCGATGATCCGCGGCGCCACGTCCACCGGAAAACACGCGTGCGACATCACCCACACCGCGATTCCCAGGATGAAAGTTTTGCGCATCAGCATGCCCGCATCGTGTAGAATGGAGCTCCTGCTCCGTTCTCCGCAAGCCTTGAGCTTGCGTCGTATGGTTCGTGTCATTAGAACGTGAATTGTGCACTTTAGAGCCGAAAAAAAAACTCCATTTTGACTGTACCGCCGGCGTCCCGCCGGCCAGAACCTTGCCAGCGGGACGCCGGCGGTACAACTCATTTCGCGAAAGACCCAACCTATCGTGCCTCTCCCTCCCTATCCCCAACTCGGCGACGCCTGCTGGCGCAGCGAGCCGTTTACGCCGCCAGGCTTGGAACCTGTCGCTGCGCTCCGCCCAGCCAACGATCCATATATCTGCACCAATCCGGACGCCCCCGCGCTGCTGCTCGTGCCCGGCCTCAGCATGGACAGCCGCGGCTATCTGCGCCAGCTTCAATTGGGCGCGCTGGCCGACATTCACACGCTGCAAGCCAACTGCGGCTCCATCGCCGGCGAAACCGGCCTCGGCCATTTCGCGCGCCACGTCGAAGAATACGTGCTCGCGCGTAATCTGGACAAACGCCCCGGCGGTTTCGTGATCGGCGGAAGTTCGATGGGCGGCGCCATCAGTTTGGCCGTCTGCCTGCGCAGACGAGTAAAACCGCGCGCGCTTGTGTTGATCGGCACCTTCGGCAACTGCCGGCATCTCCCAATTTATCAGCGGGTGCTCGCGCCGCTTTCATGGGTGCTGCCATTCGATTTCGGCAAGAGAACGCTGCGCGTCAGCGCGCGACTGTTGGCAAAGACCGGCAGCGCATTTTTCCGCGATTTGAGCTACATGGCGCAGGAACATTTTCCGCGCACGCAAGGCTACTATGGCCGCGCGATCATGGCGCTCACCCGACAGAACCAAATCCCCGCCGCAAAAAATCTCGCGCTCCCCACGCTAGTCCTGCACGGCATGCGCGACTGGGTGCTCCCGCATAAAGCCGGCGAAGAATTGGCCGGCACAATACCCGGCGCGCGCTTCGTTTCCGTGAAAGACGCCGGCCACATCCTCTTTTTCACTCACGCCGATCAAGTCAACGCCGAAATCGCCGCATTTCTGAACAGTCTTTGATTCAGTAGGGCGCGTCTCCGGCGAGCCGGCGTCGCCCCCTACTCGCCTTGGACATCCGCGAAAACACGCTATAATGCCGCTTTCGTCAGATTGAATATCCGGCAGCGCAGTTCGTCATTCAACCAAGCCGGAGCTTTTGCGACACATTCGAAAGGAGTTCTCATGCCCATGCGTTTTGCATTTATCGCCGCCCTTTTTCTGGCGCTCAACCTCTTCTCCGAGGAAGAAAACACCCAGTCCCGCCTGACCAAATTTGCCAACGATGTCGCTGAAACCTGGCGCACTTACCCGACCGATAAGGACGAAACCGCCCGCCGCCAGAAAATCCAGGATTTGAACACCGCCATGACCGGCTCGATCAACAAACTCAGCGCGCCCGAAAACATCACGCTCGACAAATGCATCAGCAACTACTTTAGCGCGCTGGATCGCGTGCGGGGATTGTTTAAGCTCGGCGAGAAGCAAAATGCCGAACGCTCGCAGTACATCGCCGTCTGCGCGCAGGTCTTCCGCCGCGAAATTCCCTTCTCCACCGACTTGCAGACCGAACGCACCGCCAGCAAATGTTTCGGCTTGCTGGAAGATTGGGCCTCTGACGCCAAAACTCGCATGCGCACCATCCCTGAAGAAGCACACGGCCTGTTCTACACGTCGCTCAACGAAGTCTTCAACCAGATGATGAAATATGCCAAGAAGGACGAGGGCGACCCCACCGCGATTTACGACCGCGAACTCAAAGAAATCAAGCGCCGTTTCCCCACCACCAACGAGGCCTTTCAGAAAGTCAACCAGCCCATCGCCACGATGCTTGAAAACGCCGCCAAGATGCAGAACACGTTTAATAAAAAATAAGGGTTTTTCACGCAAAGGCGCAAAGAACGACGCAAAGCTCGCAAAGGACATTTTTTTTCTTTGCGAACTTTGCGCGACTTTGCGTCTTTGCGTGAGAAAAAGAGTTTGGAAGCGCTCAATGTACCTCCCGCCTCATTTCGCGGAACACGACACTCCAGGCATTCTCGATTTCATCCGCCGCCACAGCTTCGGCACGCTCGTTTCGCAGCACAATGGCGCGCCCTTCGCCTCGCATTTGCCGTTCTTGATCGAACCCGGCGCGCCGGAGACGCGCCCCACGACGTCATTGCTCGGCCACATGGCGCGAGCCAATCCGCAGTGGATGCAGGCCGAAGGCCAGAACGTCCTCGCGATTTTCTCCGGCCCGCACGCTTATATCTCGCCAAGCTGGTACGCAACGGAAAACATGGTCCCGACGTGGAATTACGCCGCGGTTCACGCCATCGGCGTTTTTCATGCAATCCACGATCCCGCACAACTCTTAGATCTCGTTGCGAAAACTGTCGATGTCTACGAATCGCCGCGCGAGCAGCCCTGGGCCTTCGATGCGAAAAATGAGTTCTATAAAAAGCTCGTGAATTCAGTGGTCGGCTTCCGCCTTGAAATCACCAAACTGGAAGGCAAGTTTAAATTGAACCAGAATCACCCGCCCGAACGGCGCGAACGCGTGATTCAAGCGCTGGACGCATCGCCCAATCCCGACGACAAGGCGATCGCGCGGCTGATGAAGGAGCACAAGTAGGGCGATGCAAAAGCTTCGCCGCGCAATCCGGCCTTTGGCCAGCGGAGCGCCGGCTTCCAGCCGGCTGGAAGCCGGCGCTCCATCGGTCGCATTCGCATGATTCGGCGACATTTCGACTCGCCGAACTGATCGAGCATCGTCAGAACAAAGGAGCCAGCGTGAAGATTCCGACATTGCAATACGCAGCCGTCATGTTGTTAGCAGTGTCGTTCGCTCTCCACGCCGCGTCACTCACCGGCACCAAAGCCACCGCCGACGCCAAAGCCGAAGTCAATTTAAGATCGCTGCTCGTCGCCGGCAAATCGCTCGAATCGCCCGCGCCCTCATCGCGCCCGCTCCGCCACAACCTCGCGCTGCAAAATGCGCTGCGAAACTTAATGCCATCCTCGGCCGTCTCCGCGCGCGGCGCACTTCTCCCCACCATCGGCTTCGACGCGCTCCCCTCCAACGACGGCCCCGTCCCGCCCGACACCAACGGCGCCATCGGCCCCAACCACGCCATGACCGCACTCAACACACAAATCCGCGTGCAGGACAAAGCCGGCGTTCTTGTAGGCACGACCGCGTCGCTCTCTCAATTCTGGTCCCAGCTTAGTCTCAACGACATCGCCTTCGATCCGCGCCTGCGCTACGATTCGCTCGCGGGACGCTGGATCTTCACGTCCCTTGCCGACGCCGGCAGCGCCACTTCCGCCGTGCTCATCGCCGTCTCCAAAACGGACGATCCCACCGGCGATTGGTTCATCTATAAATACCTCGCCGATCCCGCTGGCAAGAACTGGGCCGATTTTCCAAACGTGGGTTTCAACAAAGACTGGTTCGTGTTGTGCGTGACGACCGTCGCGCGCGGCGCCGGTAACAAATTCATAGCGATGAATTATTTCGTCTTCGACAAAGCCGACTTGATGAACGGCGGCGCCGGCAACGTCACGCGCTTCAGCGAACCCTACACGGCGCAAGGACGCGAACGCCTGGCCTGCCCGTCGGTCTGCTACGACAGTACGCTCGCCAAAGTCTACGTCGTCGAAAGCGGCGCCGGCTCGACGCTGCGAGTGAGCGAAGTCGCTGGCACGCTCGGCGCCGAAACCCTCACCACCGGCACTGCCACGCCCACCAGCCCCGCGACCTATTCGCAGGTCACTCCCTCCACCAATCTCGGCCCGCAATTGGGCGCGACGTTTGGCATCGACACCAACGACTCGCTCGTCCAAAACTGTGTCTTCCGCAACGGCTCGCTGTGGTGCGCGCAATCGATTTTCATGACCTCGCCCACGCGCGCCTCCGCGCAGTGGTGGCAGTTCACGCCCGACGGCACGCTGCAGCAAAGCGGCCTTATCGACGACCCGTCCGCGGAAAACATGTACGCATTTCCCAGCATCGCGGTCAATAATAACAACGACGTGCTGATCGGCTATTCGCGCTTCTCAAAAAACGCCTTCGCCAGTTCCGCCGCTTCATTCCGC